>JGI20225J20221_1002956_pt1 | contig 11297 bp, 8 predicted proteins | sample BioMet4_FD_20221 | JGI IMG/M metagenome (IMG submission 20221) | reverse complement strand
TTGCTTAGAGTTGCCTTAATGCTTCGTATTATGGCTTCTGCAGCTACAAATTCTGTGTACACCATAGCGGCACCATATCGCTTGCAAAGCATGCGAAATCCTACATCTGTTACATCCTCCATTGGAGCTAGAAACAAAGGGCGGTTGCCATAATCAATATTTCCTATCTTCATACAGCGTGCAAAGTTACAACAATTTTTCTATCCTAGCAACGAATAATAAATTTTAGGATTGCTCATGATTTCTTTTAATGGTACGGGTTTATAGTCCCATTCGAGAAACAGCGAACACCAAATAGATTTATCATTAGTTAATGTTCGCACTTTTCTTTTTGCTGATTTGTTTAGTTACAAACTGTTTGATTTTTATATAGAGCAAACACAATATAATTGTTAGGCAAATGACATATACAATATTGAATGGTGAATTGTACCACCATACGATCGTATAATTATCATTTCCGGAAATGACTTCATGATGCCACAATTGACTAGGAGAAACGAGATATCTTATTATATCATCCATATATGCGCTGACATACACAAAACATAAACTTTCTATAATGATTTCTATTTTTGTGAATCTGTATTTATACAAAGCAAGTATAACTGGCAAATTATATATAGGAACAATAATACCACAAACTATTGATATGAATATTGGTGATGAAAATGGGGTTTTATTGTCATCTGAACTGGCACAATAATACATAATAACACTCGTGATCAATGTTCCAATTGTAATAGCAATCACCGTCCAGCAGTAACTCCTTAATATATAGGAAAGAAATTTTTTCATATTATTCATGCATTAAAAATCTATTTGATTACTCAAACTCTTATTTATTTTTCTTGGCGTATTGTGTTTTTTATAGTCTTAACTTAGTTGCTTTTGTATACCAATATTTCTATTCTAGCAAATGATACACTCCACCTGGTAATGTTTTAACTAGTCCCTTCATTTCCATAGAAAAGAGTAGGGCAGTGAGGTGTCCTATTGCTTGGCTACTAGTGACGCATAGCATATTTATCTGCTGGTCATTTTCCTTTTGTAGAGCTTTCACCACTTGCTGTTCTTCTTCTGATAGTTGGGGAAACAGTTGTCGCTCTATTCCTTTACTGCGAGCTTCGGAGAGTTGTTTCCCGTTTTCCCAACCCATTGCCTTTACCATATCATAGGCACATGTGATTAGATTTGCACCGTTGTCACGTATAAGGTTGTTGCAGCCTTCACTATACATTGCACCCACCGAACCAGGGAACGCAAAAACGTCTCTGTTGTAATCGCGTGAAAGGCGGGCTGTGATGAGGCCTCCTCCATGAGCAGCACTTTCAACTAGAATACAGGCATCACTCATCCCTGCTACTATTCTGTTTCTGCGCACGAAGTTCATCTTGTCAGCATTTGTGCATGTCATAAATTCAGAGAGCAGTCCTCCCTGATTTATCATTCTGGCAGCGTCGTCCTTATGCGCTTGTGGATATAAATAATCAAGTCCATGAGCAAGAACTCCAACTGTTTCAAAACCGTTTTGCAGAGCGTTGCGGTGTGCGTGTATGTCAACACCATAGGCTAAACCACTCACGATAAGTGCATCAGGGCAATACTGCTTCAGATCAGCGACGAATCTTCTTATCATGTCTTGTCCGTAGATCGTGCAACGTCTTGTACCAACGATGTTTATGATCTTCTGATTGTTCAGGTTTGCGTTTCCACGATAAAACAGCACAAGCGGTGCATCATCACATTCTGCCAATCTTCTGGGATATTCTTCATCGTTAAGACAAAGTATCTTCACGTTGTTAAGTTCGTCCCATTTAATTTCCTCTTCAGCTCTGCGTTGCAGTTCGCTGATATCTTTGAACGCATCAACAAGTTTTGATGAAGCCTCTGGTACAATCTCGCGGATGTCGTTACGATGTTCAAGAACGGACGTGGCACTTCCCACTCGTCTATACATTTCAAGCATTCCCGCAAGATTATAGAAGCCTATTCGGGAGAGAACAATGGTATTAAATTTTTCTTGTTGGTCGGTCATTATTCTATTCCATAAATGGCTTAAAAGCGTTGTCGTAGTCTTCGCTGTTGCCGAGTCTTCCATTAATAAGACATACAAGTTCTACTGTGGCATGGAAGCTAAGTCGCTCATCGCTTGCACGGAATAAATCGTGAGTGAAAATATATCTCACGCCTTCCTTCTTCAGTCCCATACGAGAGATGATTTCATCATCGCATTTTAGTGGTGTTTTGAATGATAAGTTCATTCTTGCAACAACGGCATCAACACCTTGCTCATGCATCTTCGCAAAACTCAGACCTGTAGATTTAAGAAAACGATGTCTGGTATGTTCTGTATAGTGCAAATAATTTGCATTGTTAACTATCCCTTCTATATCACATTCGTAATCACGCACTTCCATGCGTGTTTCAAAAATATATTTCATAATTATTTTTATGTTAATACCCAATGATGAAATTGAATTCCATCTATATTTGGTTATGCAGTTACTATCTTCTTTTTATGGTAGATGAATATATTTTTATTCATTACTTTAAAAGTAATACCATTATGATAATAACGATATACATAACCAAATATTGCTTCATATTAAGATTTCTAATTAGGAGCCTTAGCCGATAGTTCCGATATCGCATAAGCCGTAAAGAATCCTCTTGCCCCATTAGATATGTTGGTAGATATATTGGCAGGAGGTCCTCCAAACATAGGATTTGATCCATTCTTCTGGCTTGCACATTCATCTATAAAGTGATAGTATGCCTTGCTTATATTACTAAATTCCACAGTCATACTGTCGCCCGATGACATGAATATCATATCCTTTGCATCATCATCGCTGAATTTACTCTTATCCGCCACATCGTTAAAGTTCCATACCGAGAGATTCTTTACATACTCACCGTTAAGGCTCACGTCGTTAAACGCAATATATTTACTTATCTTGTTATACCAAACTCCATTGATGCTATATTTACCCATATAAAAGTTCTCAACATTCCCGTCATCCTGAGCACTTATATTTAAAGAGTATAACGTATATTCGCCCACCTTCTTCTTCGAAATATTAAACGAGTCTACTTTCAGAGCTTTAGGCATATTACACTCTGCCGTGTATTCCTCGTCGCTACCATCATTATTAAAGTCCATCACAACCGATAGCCTATAATTCCATCCCGGTTTACCCATCATTGGGTCTTTGGTGGCATATATACCACTTCCCACAGAGTCCTGTGTAAGCACGTATAATTTAGAAACCATCCCACTGTCCTCTTTCAGCGTAACGATCGCTTTAGCGATACGCTTATTGGTCTCCTTATCGAAGTATGCACTTGAACTGTTCACCTGTATCTGCTGCCTTACGTTCTGATTTGTTATGGTTCCATATATTACAGGCACATAAACTGAATTCTTAGTATTTATAGTTGTATCCTCGGTACACGAAGATATAATCGTAATAAACAATAATGCGATTACAGACGCTGATATTGATCTTATTTTATTCATTGTCCTATTAGAATTTAAAATTAGATCAATATCAGCGTCTGCAGACGCTGATATTGATCTTATTTTATTCATTGTTCTAATTAGAATTTAAAATTATAAGTTACAGATGGTATTGCCCCAAATAGATAAGTCATCTTAGCCTGAGGATATCCGTCGATGGTATTCTGGTCAAAAGATGTCATCCAAGGATTCTTGTGCCAATACACATTGTAAACAGAGAACACCCACTCACCCTGATACCATCTCTTTGGATGTTTGTGTGGATGATACGTGGCAGATATATCCATACGATGATATGGCTTTTTACGTTCCTCACTCTTACCCGAATATATAGGATAATACTCTCCGTTTATCTCCATTCTTCCTGTAGGATAGGTTACTGGTGTACCAGTAGAGAATACCCACTCAGCAGACACATCCCACTTTTTAGATAATTCATAGCTTCCAAGGATGTTAATGCTATGCGTTTTGTCGTTAGGCGCCAGATAAGTCTTTCCATTATTGATACCTGCTATCGTACGGTCGGTATGCGCCAATGTATAATTAATGAATCCTGTCAGTCGTCCTGTATTCTTTTTCACCATTATCTCCATTCCGTAAGATTTCCCCTTACCAGTTCTGATATCGCCATCAAGTTTGTCATTAAGCAGAATCTGTGCATTGTCTTTAAAGTCTATAAAATCTATCACATTATTCATCCCCTTGTAATAGAATTCCACAGAAGTCTCAATGGCATTATTCTTAAAGTTTCTGAAGTACCCCACCGAATATTGATTAGCCTCCTGAGGTTTAACGTTTGGACTAGCTGGGAACCATAAGTCAAGAGGAGATCCTGAATCAGAATTATTGGCTATCTGAATAAACTGCGTGTTATGAGTAAAGTTAGCCTTCACGGATGACCATTCATTCAGTTTGTAAACTAGTCCAGCTCTGAATTCTGGTCTTATGTAAGTATGATATATTTTGCCGCTTCCATATTCTGTAGCTCCAGATACTTCATAATTATTATCATAATGATATAGCAGTGTCTTGCCCATGTTTCTAAACGCTGTTAGTCTGGCTCCGAAGTTCACCGATATTGCCTTACTCAAGTTCTCTTCTGCCCCAAAGTATATGTTATGCTCAAGCGCATACGATTTGTTCATCCTGAAGTCAGGGTATCCAGCACGTGTTATCATAGCAGGGTTAAACATGTGATATGTGGTAGTCGCACCATACTGCAGATTTAGCTTGTTAGATATAGCGTGAGTGAAGTCAAGCCTAGCCTCTACATTCTGAATGTCAGATTGCCACTCAGCTTTTGAGTCTGTAACCTTCCAAGTTAAATCATAACTATATTTGGTGTAATTCAGACTCAATCTAGAAAACAATTTATCCGAAAATACATGGTTCCAGAAAGCCGAAGCTACAAAGTTGCCATAACCTATATCGCCAAACGATGATATAAACCTATCCCTGCCATTATATACATTAAGTCCGATTTTGTCAGTCATTGACAGGCGATGAGAAACTTTGGCATTGAAATCATAAAAATATAGATACTCTTTTCTTTTCTCTGGGTCAGACGACATGCGCAGAAACACATCTGCATAACTGCGTCTGCCACTTACTAGCCAAGACGTTCTCTCCCCAAGGGGTCCTTCCAGAGTCAATCTACTAGATATCAGTCCAATGCCACCAGCGCCCTTCACCTTCTCAGGAGCATCGTCCTTCATCTCCACATCCAATAGAGAAGATAATCGTCCGCCATATTTTATAGGCATATTACCCTTATACAGTTCAGCACTCTTCACAGCATCATTATTGAATACAGAGAAGAAACCAAACATGTGTGATGCATTGTATATATTTGTATTGTCAAGCAATATCAAGTTTTGGTCAGCACCACCACCTCTCACATTAAATCCGCTACTTCCCTCTGATGTGCTTTGCACTCCAGGTAGTAGTTGAATAGCCTTAACCACATCTATCTCACCCAGTAGCGCAGGAACCTTTTGTATTTCAGATCCTGTCAACTTCTGCACACCCATTCTTGTATCAGTGATGTTTGCTTCTTTTCTCTGCGATGTCACTACTACCTCATGAATATTCCGTTCGTATGATATTCTGTTAGAATCATTACCTGTGCTATCCCTATTGATAACATTCACCTTTTTTCTCGGTTTAGTCTTCTGAGCATACAAATCTGTATAAGAAGAACAAATCACGAAAAAGCCTAATACCAATATTGGTAAAGAGTTTGAATTAGTCCTTAAAATCAATCCTAATGTTTTACTTAATGTCATTTTTGTTTATTGCTTACCTATTGCCGGAATTTAATTTGTGCAAATTAAACTCTGTCAATGGGTTTGTTATTTTTCTTGTTAATATATTTGCGTAATAGTGAATACACTAATTTGTCTTGACAATCCGAGCAGACAATCCTTTAGTTTCTTTCTCATTAACATAAACTGATCCCAATGCAATCATGTTATTTGCAGAACCTTATGTGTGTACTAAAGTTCATTACGGCCCATACGGCAAAAAATAAAATACTTAATCTTCTCATAATTATCAATGTTTATAGTAAAATTTATCTGTTCTACTTATATAACATGTATTTTGTATTTTACCCCTATTCCCAAAAACATTATTTTTTCATCATCTTTGTTATTTATATGTTTATAACGCTGATGTAGGGGCTTTTTATATATGTCCTTCAATAATTCAATATGTTTTTTTATTATATTCAGATATCGCATCTGTTTATTTATTACCAGTGTCTATTTCTATGTAAGAGCCATTGGACTTTATAATTTATCTTCTATGTTTAGAAATTTGCATTAAAACATCTTACAGTATAAACGCTCTCCATCATTATAAAAGATCTATTTTGCTGTCTGCCTCCGTTATCTTTCGTTTCGGTTTGCATGGGCTGCCGAATGCGACATAGCCAGCTGGAATATCCTTTGTGACCACACTACCTGCGCCGATTACAGCACCGTCACCGATAGTGACACCTCCTAGAATGACAACATTTGATGCAATCCAGACATTATTACCGATATGAATTTCGTCGGCATATTCAGAAACAGACACATGACCATCTTCGTATTTCATAGCCGTACGCTCTTCAGCTATCAGTGGATGATTAGTTGCCATGAGAGATACATTAGGACCAAACATAACATTATCGCCGATATAAATACGAGCATCATCCATTACCATGAGATTGAAATTCGCAAAGAAGTTATTTCCAATGACAGTATGAGTTCCGTAATTAAATTGTATAGGACCTTGGAAATAATACTTCTCTCCAATACTTCCTATAAACTCTTTAATAATTGGCAATCTGGCTTTGTCATATTCATCCATAAGATTATATTTTCGGCATAGTTCATGAGTCTTATGTTTAATATCTCGCAACTCTTTCGTGCGAGCATCAAATAACTTACCTGCAAATATTCGTTCCTCTTCTGTCATATTTCTATTATTTAAAATATTATTTGTTAATTGGATATATAAGTAAACTTGGATAATCCCCTAGCGTAAAATATCAATGATTAGATGTTATTCTAACCTATTTTTTCGCCTTTAAGATATTCATATCCTATTCTGCATCTCAGGCAGTTCTTCTTGTCGCAGTATTCGTTTTTTAGTTGGATTAGAGCTTGTGAGTCTCCTGCATTATCAACTTTCAGTCCGCATTCTTTCCACATCCTTACGATATGATTGTTTTCTGCTTTCAGTTGTTCCAAGAAGTCGAATGCTCGGTCGCAATATTTCTCTTTACTCTGATGCCTGCCGTATGCGAACAATACTGGGATTACTGTGTTTATCATCAGTAGGTTTAGTGAGAAAGGAGAGATATGCTTCTCGTTCTTTTCACTCTCAGAACCGAATGTGTAATGCGTTTCCCAATATGGTGTCACACCAGTGTGCATCGTGTTCATTGCTTCTTTTACGGTATCACATTCCACAATCTGACTGATGCTGCATTTGGCAGCGTAATACAGATTTGCAAGTTGCGATATACGGATATGGGGAAAGTTCTGTGGTCGCAATCTCAGGAACCTCCACATCTTGCTGTCAATCTGTTGGAGTCCGAATTTATGCTTCAGATACAGATACTCGTTCTTCAACTTGTCGAAGTAGCCATCAGCAATTGCATCATGATGATATTTCTCTGGAATGGTGTCCAAATCCAATAAACCAGCCTGTCCCATGAATATTGCTTCTATTTGGAAAAGGTTGTCACGGTGATGCGCAATGTCGTTAAGTGGAATACTCAAAGCCCATTGTTCAAATGCGTCACCATTAATGCCGAAACCGAAGTTGCGTGCCAAAGTAACAAAAAATCCAGCTTCCCAAGAACCGTTACATTGCTCAACTCTACTTATTATGGCATCTGTTTTCTGCTCAAGACGTTCCGTTTGCAGAGCACTCATCCACGAGTGAACCATTAAGTTACTTAATTCGGGTATAATCTTGTAGCATGGAGGGTAGTTGTCCGTTGAAAGTAATTCGGCATAGTGTCGTGTCACATGTTCAGGAACGTCGAGTTGCATTTGTGGAATACAGTCGCCATTTTGGTTTTTCACTTCCATATCAATGTCACCGCAAACGTGCAGAATAACATTATTATATCTTTCGTCTTTGTCGTGTTTATGTAGATACCAGTCGCTAGCTTTATCGTGTATCTCAACGTTTCCCACCCAAAGAGTATCATCTATTTTTATTTTAGCATTGAAGAAGTCTGGACCGGAATTCATATTGTGTAATCCGGAGTCAATTACTTCTACGTGGAGTCCTTTAGTGGTCTTCATTTCATGCAAAGGCAGCATTTTATGCTTCCAAACATAGTGTAGTAATTGTTCCATTATTTATAGTGGTATGTAAGGTCTTTAATTTATGCAAAGGTATTGCCAACGAGTACAGAATCATCAAGTTTACTTGAATGTTATGTCGAGCTCTCTATTCTTATATTATTTATCTTTTCTTGTTTATAACGAAATTAGGACTAACTATTATGTTTCCTTTAGGACTTTAATAGTGATTATCTTGAAAGTTTCATGATGATAATTAAAATTAACCATGTTTACGTTCCTAAAATCAGTCTCCGAAACATTTATAATAATTTCGAGCGTTGTTGCCGAATCGTTTGTTGAAAGCGGTAAGTAGGTCGTTATTTCCTGACTAGAGAAGACGCGGACAGAAATAAACAAGACATTGCATACACATACGTGGGCTTGTAAACGATTATATGTTTTGTACAGCCCGCTCACACGTGTCTAAAAAATCAAGTAGGCGACGGTGAGCATGTTATAAGAAGGAGAGAGCCAGACGGAGCAAATGCTACAAGTGGCGAAAGGCATTGCGGAAAGATTACCCAAATTACTTGTTCTTAATAACATTACTAACTTTAAGATGTAGCGTCTCGAAACAAGAAACACAAGCGATGCCTTTCAGCTAATCTCCCTCACGAACAAAACTCAAAGGAAGTCAGGAAATTGTTTCCATAATAGTCTGGAGCATCTTCAAGCGGTGAGGAACGACTTCGGTAAAACTCCTAAACAACACGCCTAACGGTACATCTCAGGTGGCTGGCTAGAGAAAGGCGGACCTGAACCGGTACCTGAGCAGCTCCGTACTCTAGAGGGTCGGGTGGGAGCCTCAAACTCACGGACGCGGCACCAAGTAGCGCAAATGGTCAAGCCAGAGTACGACTTCAAAATATCGGGTGATGACTGATAGGCACAACTTGTGATGTCCACTCACTACCTCGTACATTTTCGACATCCTGAGCGCTGGTTAGCAGTGGTTACGCCAGCCGAATTGTTGCTTGGGATACTCCCGTACTACCCCTTGCTCTCCATATCATAACCGAGGCACTTATTGTTCGTTAGCCGAACCCGCACTCTAGTTTACCTAAGTTAGTTAAAGCAGGACTTGGAAGTGATCATATAAGTGGGAGTGACTACCAGTAAAGTAGAAACTCGCTGTCGGAATTGTCCACGGTGGTAGCGAACGGCAACTCATGAGCAAATCGGGCAGACTTGCTACTTATCTGTGTATGTACTGGCAAACTAAAAGGTTGTTGACGCACACACAAAACGGTATTCCGTGTCGACATCCCACTGTAAGGGAAGAGCAGAATGATCACGTGCTGTAGCTATTCGCAAGGTGTATCCAGGTACCCTGGGTTGCCTAACCAGGCGATATCCTATCCGCCTAATATAATGGTGTCGCATGTTGTTTGAGCAGTCCCTTCTCAGCACGCTGATTCAACTTGTGATAATGGGTAATAGAAAGCTTAGCTGCTTCGGAGTCTTAGATTTTTACACGCCTTAGCAAAATGGCATAGTATAAGTAAGAAATGGAGGCATGGGCCAAAGTGTCATGTGTACCAGCACCCAGCGTCGAGTCGCGGTAATAGACCGAATTTAGGGTTATTGGTATATGAATGGTAGTAGTATAGTTCTGTCCCCTAGCTTTGGCTTCCAGCGCATGCACCGACGCGGTAGACGTAAGGCAACGTGTGGAGTTTACCAGGGCAAGACCCCGTATCGGAAACCGTTTAACAAAAAGGCTGGAAGGCGGACCAATAAACCGCACGCTTCATTATGAGAACAGCAGGTAAGAGGTAGTGGAGGTATTTTTACAGTTCCTCGTATCGCGTGTAGTGGAAAAAGGAGTGCTAAGTATTTATTGTTAGGAACCATTCGGCCTAGAGCTTGTGCGCGGCAGTATCCGGGTAACGCACGTTTTAGTAGAGTGACCACCGGCCTGGTATGCGTGGACATACCAGCCTGGTGATTAATGAATAGAGCTCGTAAGCAACCCGCTAGGGATCTGTATGTGCGCAACTTACGGTCCGAATAGCCCCAGAAGTTTTCTAACACACGAGCGTAGTAGCCTATAGATGGGTATCACCGCATTCATTCCTAAGACCGGGATTACGGGTGATATGGAGTCGTCGGTAACAGGTCCTACCAATTATCACCCTAAAAAAAGTAAAATAATAAAGTACTACAATCCAACTCTGTTATCCAAATTCCAACCCAGTGTTTTCGTTTAAAAAGAAGGGTCAAGTACTAAATAGGCCTTAGCTTTTAACTAGAGATAAACTTTGTCTATCCGCCCTATTTAGAATAGGTGCGAAGACAAACATTTCAAGAGTAACTACTAAAGTTTAGTGGACTAAGCCGAAACATAGTTATAAGTATGTCGGTCAACCTGCGGCTCAGGTGGCAGAAAACAAACGGACGCCGGCTGCGGAACGTTCCGGTAGCGATATTCATCGCTTCTCGCGCAAGCCAAAGAGTGGGAAAACGCCTATTGGGTCTGCTCCGTATGAATGTAGGTAGATTACCAAGAAATTAAACCCTTCCTGTTTGAATTGGGGCAAAATAAGTGTAAGAATGATAACGTTGGGAAATAAAACAAAGGTTGGGTATTCCCGGAAAGTCCCACGGGTTTCAAACTAATTAACGATAAAACTTACTGCGTTCGAATGTAAAAAAATGTGGATATAGGGTTAATCAATCACTATGAAGAGGCAAGGGCTAAAAAAGATAAACTCGCTAAGAAACCGGAGAGGAAACATTAATTATATATGATGGTAAATAGATCATTACAGAAATCGAAAATGTTATTTATTACCATCGCAAATAAAAGTGCATTTTTTAAATTTCGCATCGGAAACGTATTCTATTTCAACGTGAGCTGTTTGTAAGTTCATTTGAACTACTAAGAACATGAGCAACCGTTATAGAAACGTATTTCTATTTCGAGT
>JGI20225J20221_1002955_pt1 | contig 11298 bp, 8 predicted proteins | sample BioMet4_FD_20221 | JGI IMG/M metagenome (IMG submission 20221) | reverse complement strand
GCTGCTACGACAACGCCAGGATGGAGAGCTTTTTTGCGATGCTGAAGAAGGAAAAACTCTATCGAATCAGGACGGAGCGGATGCCCATGGCACAGGTTAAGAGCATCGTGTTCCGGTACATCATGACCTACTATAACCGCCAGCGAATCTATACTGCCAACCCCGGCGGCCTGCCGCCGGCCATGTATCGTCAGGCCGCCAGAGGCTTGGCCGCATAAGCTGCAGATTTTGGGTGTTCACATTCTGCACTGTTCTTGACTTCTCCAGCGAGACCTGATACACTATGCACAAGTTCACCATTGCTGAACCGTAAAGGAGGCGCAAATAATGTCAACAGATCTTAAAAGGATGACATTTTCGGTTACGCCCGAAATAGAGGCATCATTAAAATCATTTAAAAAAGAGATGTTCTATGACCGCTCTCAATCAGACATGATACGTACACTTGTGTCGGCTGGAATGAGAGCGTTAGAAACCGAAAAAACGGCAAAGGAGGACGAAAAATGAGCAGAATGCGTAAAACGGGAAAAAGGGAACAATCCATACACAAGAGACTGCTTTCGATTATTCTTATGTTTTGTCTGATGCTGGGATCTTTTACATTTGGTTCAGGGGCAAGTATGGCGTATGCCGCGGATATTAGCGCCTCTGTGCTTACCGATCTCACGGCGACAATCACGCAGGATGGAGCAGCCATCCCCGAGGGAGGCTCCATAACAAGCACAAAGCCAATCCGGGTGGAGATTTCGTTTGGCGTGCCGGTTTCGGGTGACGATCCAACCCCAACAGATCCGGTACAAAAAGGTGATACGGTGACATTCAACCTGAGCAGTGCCTTCGCGCTGCTTTCGGGCGACACGATTGAATTAAAAATGGGAACGCTGCTGGTAGGCCACGCGACTTTTACAACAGACCTTATTACAAATATGGTGACAGCCACGGTCACATTTGACGGCGATAATTCGGTTTTCGATGGGACATCCAATACTGTAACGTGTAAGTTTGGAGCTAATTTTGAATATGACGGCAGTGGCACCGGCGGCAGCACGGGAGATCATACCGTAACAATCTTAGAAAAAACATATACCGTGAATGTCCCTGCTTTGCCGATTGAATATGATGTGACAAAAAAGGGTACGGCGGACTTAGCGAACCAGAGCATTACATGGACGGTAAATATCAGCGCGACACAGGGAGCCACAGCTGTTGACTTAGCCGGGTATCAGTTCTTTGATGATTTGCAAACCGCAGGAACGTACATTCCATCCTCGTTCCAGGTGGATGGTGTGGATGCCACCCCTGATACAGCGGACAATGCGCTTCGTTATGTCTTCCCCGATGGCTCAACCAGCCCCAAGACAATCACATTCAAGACAAAAATATCTGATGCCGCCTATTATGCCACTTCCGAGCAAAAAGTGAACAACACGGCCCAGCTTCTCAACAGCGAGTCCACTATAGTGGATGAGGGACAGTTTGAGGTTAAATTTACGCCTAAGTGGATCGAGAAAACAGGCGTGTCAAGCGACAGAGATAAAAACGGTAATTTAAACGTCGGTGACTATAACCCGACAAATCGCACAATCACATGGACGATCACTGCCAACCATATGGGGGCAACTTTAAATAATGTTGTCATAACCGATGTGCTGCCGTCCGGTTTAACCCTCAAATCCGCCAATTGGCAAGTCTGGACGGGCTCAGCCTGGGATACCGCGACTTCAATCACACCCAATGCCAGCGGCGAATATGCCATTGGCAACATCAACTCAAAGATTCTGCTTACCATCGTAACCAATGTTCCAGACGACGCATATACGACAGGAACAACAACGTACAGTAATTCCGCCAGTATTCGCTGGGACGGCTTGTCGGGTCCGGGGCTCGGTACGGGCAGCATCAATGTGGGTGTCGGGTATAATGCTATTTCAAAATCCGGCGTGGCGGATACCGCAAACCAAAAAGTTCGCTGGACCGTCAATGTAGATACAAAAGGACAAAGCATTCCCGATTTAAAAGTATATGATCTTCTTGTTTATGGGAACAGCATCAACCTCGGAGCGGTTACCGGGCTTCCCAGTGGCATTACTTCCACTGATCTGACGCCGCGCTATGGCCAGAAATATGCCGGCAACTTTTCCGGATCGTATACCGTGAACGTGATTCCCATTATGCAGGGCACCACGCAGGTTGCCGATTTGCTGGAAATCACGGGTCTGTCCACCAGCGTTTTGAACACCTTCAGTTTTGACAGTCAGGTCGTAGACCCGAATATATTCGCCGGTAACAAAACGTCTACCGTACGGAACACGGCGACACTGTTCAGCGCTAACGCAAAGCTAAATGCCGCGACCGGAAGCGTGAATTATACGAACAGGATGCTGCTTAAGGGAATGTTAAAGCGGGAAGCGATGTCCGATCCGGCATTCGGCGTAAACTCCAGTCTTACGAGTAATGCGCTGGAGGGCTTCGACTATCAGGATAAGTCTGTGATTTTTCGCCTGAACGTCAATGCCGATGGCATTGATCTGACCGGTGCGACAAACGCGGCGAAGCAAACACTGGGAACAGCGACGCTTACCGACACCCTGCCGGAGGGATGGGAGTTTGTCGATATCGTCTCAGGATCAAAGTATCTGATTTTTGAAGGAACCGGGCAATCCAACGGAACCGTTCTGGCAACAGACACCACGCCGGATACGGTCGCGGGCCTTGACGCCAGCTTCAACGGGCATACGGCTACCTTTAGATTCTCTTCGCTTGACCAGCCGTATGTGATTCTGGTCAAGGCGAGGCCCACCAACGATACCGCCGCAGGATACTTCGACTCCAATAAAACGACGACCGTGCGCAACAACGTAACTTTGAATACCGAAAACTGGACTACCGGTGTAAGCAGCTACCGGGACGTAACCATCACCAGCCAAATCCTGGGCAAAACCACTGTGCAGCCCACGGCGGGCGAATTACGTTGGACGGTGGATTACAAGCCCTATGACCTTCCGCAGCTCGGTACAAAACTTGAAGATACTCTGCCCGTAGGTATTGATTTGCGGATGGATTCAAGCGGTGCTTTGCTGCTTGATGGAAATATTACGGCCAACGAGATGACACTCAACGCGGACGGAAGCTATACGGTAGGAAGCCCCGTTACATTGGAGTTGGGGACAAACGTGAGCTACGATAATGCGACGCGGGTCCTAAGCTTCATCATCCCCGACAATACGAAGGCATACCGCTTCAGCTATATCACTGATATCACAGGAGAGCCGGGAACTGTTACAAACAAAGTGTCCCTGCTTGGGAGCAGCATGGAGCAGGAAGAAACGTCCAAGCCTTATGTTATTACAGCTTCGGATGGCAGCGCCAGCCTGCTGAGGAATGGCTGGATCAGTATTACGAAAACCGATGGAGTGGGCGTCCCTCTTGCCGGTGCTGAATTCACACTATACGCGATGGATGGTACTACTGTCATCAAAAAAGGCGTCACCGGGAGTGACGGTGCCGTCAAGCTAAAGGTAATCCCAGACGGTGAATACATTCTCCGAGAAACAGCGGTGCCTGCCGGATATACTTTGGAAGGTGTGACCCATTCTCTGCTGGTCACAACCAGCGGATCTACGGTTACTGCTTCGATTGACGGGAAGACCGGAACGAATTCCAATGTCATCACTATCCAGAACTTTTCGGAAGATACGGCTGGAAATCTGACTATCAGCAAAGCGGTGGCTGGTGACGGCGCAGATATCACAAAGTCATTTGATTTTACACTGACGCTGAATGGTGCAACCGGCACCTACACCTATATCGGCCATGGGATGCCCGGAGGGATCATTGCAAGCGGGGATACAATTTCTCTCACCCATGGCCAGAGCATCACTATCGTGGGCTTGCCGAAAGGTGCAACCTATACGGTGACCGAAGCGGACTACTCCGGCGACGGGTACACGCCGACCAGCACAGGCGCGGCAGGCAGCATCGTAGCCGACGCTACGCAAACAGCGTCATTTACCAATACGAGAACGGTCGGGAATCTGACCATCAGCAAAACGGTGGCAGGCAATGCCGGAGATACCTCAAAAAAGTTTGATTTCAGGCTTACGTTGAACGGCGCGGCCGATATCCCTTATGCTTATACCGGCGATGGCGTCCCAGACGGGACGATCAAAAGCGGGGATAATGTTTCCCTTGCTCATGGCCAGAGCATCACCATCACTGGCCTGCCGGCGGGTACAACGTATACGGTAACTGAATCGGATTACTCCGACGGTGGGTACACGATGAGCAGCACAGGCGCGACCGGCAGTATTGTGACAGATACTACACAAGCAGCATCCTTCACCAATACAAGAAATGTTTCGAATCCCTCTCCCGATACCGGAAATCTGACCATCAGTAAAACGGTCGCCGGAGTTGGCGCCGACACCGCAAAGAAGTTTAATTTTACAGTAACCTTCAGCGTGGCATCCGCCTCCTATCATTACACGGGAAATGGTGTCCCGGACGGAACGATCAAGAGCGGGGATACGATTTCCCTCGCTCACGGACAAAGTATCACTATCACGGGTCTGCCCGCTGGCGCGACATACCATGTGACCGAAGAAACTGCTTCCGCGCAGGGTTACTCTGTTGAGAGCGCGGGAAGCTCAGGCACTATTTCTTCTTCCCAGGATCGCACGGCCGCCTTTACCAACACAAAGCTGCCGATTTCCACAGGCAGTCTGTCCATCAGTAAAACGGTCACTGGCGAGGGATCGGATCTCACCAAGAAGTTTACCTTCACAGTTACCTTTATCGGTGCATCCGATGCCTATCCTTACATCGGCGCAGCCACAGGAACCATCCGCAGCGGCGATAGCATTTCACTTGCCGGTGGCGAAAGCATCACCATTACCGGCTTACCGGAGGGCACGCAATATACTGTGACGGAGGCCGATTATACCGGAGCCGGATATACCTCCACCAGCACAGGAGCAGCCGGCACCATCTCTGCTGATACTTTGCAGACAGCATCGTTTACGAACGACCTGAGCAGTGCTCCAGGTAAACCCGGCACGCCTGGAAACCCTGCCGATAATATTGGCGATGGAGATACCCCGCAAGGGTCTGTGAACGGCGGAGAATCCAGCATGCCAAAGACAGGAGACAGCCAGGCCGGCAGTCTTGCAAAGCTCGGATTACTCTTTTTCTCCGCGGCTCTCGTAGCTCTCTCCACTGCTGATATTGCCCTGCGCAAGAAATACTCCAGGAAAAGAAACCGCAAATAACCCAAAGGAAAGCCGGCAGCGGGGATCATAACACCCCCCGCTGCCGGCTTAATAAAAGGAGTTCAGGTTGAAGTACGCAAAAAAATCTAATCCGCGCCGGATATTGCATATTCTGATGGTGCTGTGTGCAGCAGGCGTTCTGTATTCTACTTTTATCCTGATTTCCGACAATCGAGAGTATGCCGAGGGGGATGCCGCCTACCAGCAAGTTCGCCAGGTCCGGGAATCGTCGGAACCAGCGGCAAATCAGACCAATGCGCCGCCACAGATTGCCGGTGAAGTATCAATAGAAGAAAAACAGGATAAGCATAACGATAGCGTTGACTTTTCGTCTCTGGAGGAAATTAACCCGGATGTGGTAGCATGGCTTACCTGTGAAGGTACAGAAATCGATTATCCCGTTGTGTTGGGCACAGATAACGATTACTATCTGCGACACCTGTTTACTGGTGAACGCAATAAACTGGGGGCCATATTTATCGATTACCGCAATCATGGGGACTTTTCAGATAAAAATACAATCATATATGGGCATAACATGAAAGACGGTTCAATGTTTTCTTCCTTAACAAAGTATAAGAATCAAAACTATTACGATAGCTACCCAGCCATGGTTCTTTATACCCCCGACGGTGACTATAAAATTGAGCTGTTTGCCGGAATCATTGTCGATGGAAATTATGAGTCGATCCGATTCGATTTTAAAAATGATCATGATTTTCAAAGCTATATTGATTCACTCAAAAAGATGTCAACTTTTGAATCCAACACGATTGTAGAGGCTGATGACCAGATCGTCACCTTATGTACCTGCTCCTATGAATTCAATAACGCAAGATATGCGCTATACGGGAAATTGACACCTGTCTGGCAATCAGGAAAAGATGAAGTTCCTTAATATGTTTAGAGGGCGATGCCCGAGGATTTAAAACAATTGATTATCAAAATATAGATTTGGTTGTAGGAGTGGTTCCTTGCCCACGGTTTTCTGTTGCGGGCAAGCAATTAGGCAAAGCAAAACCTTTCAACTGATATTGTATCAGGCCTTCCATCATTATGCTATAATTGGTTTAATAATCAGATACTTTGCCGAATCGGAGAAATTAGTATGTTTTCTGTAGCATATCTTTGCATTTGTATATATTGCATGCTCCAGCTGGGACTTCTCATCATGATGGAAAAACGTCGCCGCAATGCACGGACCGGGAATGAAAGATACTTCATACATATGCTCGTCATCACGTTGTTTTCTTTTGTCGCGGATATCATGAGCAGCTTTAATTCCGTACCTGATTGGTTTTTCCCCTTCTCCGTTGCCGGCGTTTATGCCGAGATTATCTTTAGCACGGCGCTCATTCCGATTTTTTACCGCTACATCTGCACACAGATTTCCGGACTGAATGCGTCATTAAAGCGGAACCTGTATCTCGTTCTTTTGAGTTTAACCTTACTGTGCGCGGCGACGGTCGTGTCAACGGCTTTTACAGGACAGATTTTCTATTTTGACAGCGCCCGTGTTTACCACCGCGGCCCGCTCTTATTCATACCGATGTCCATGCAATTAATTATGATGCTTATTATTGAAGGTTTCCTGATCAGCCAGAGGCAAAAAATCGAAGCGAATTACTTCAGGTCGCTGATACTCTTTCTTCTTGCGCCGCTTATAGGATGGGCGCTGCAGCTTTTCATATTCGGGCTTCCGTTCTCACTGCTCGGCATTACCTTTGCGTCATTGATCCTGTTCACGAATATCCAGAACCGCAATAATGACAAGGATTATCTGACCGGAGCCTTTACCCGACAAATACTCGATAGCTATATGCAGCATAAGATTGATGCCTCTACAAATCAAAGGACGTTCTCCGCAATTTTACTCGATATAGGCGATTTCAAATCCATTAATGACCGTTTCGGCCACTTCGAAGGTGATATTGCACTAAGGAATGCTGTTCGCGTTCTGCGTGAATCTGTAGGATGCAGCGATCTTGTCGCAAGATACGGCGGGGACGAGTTCTGTATTATTCTTGAAAGCGATGATTTCAGGACGGTTGAAGAAACAATACATCGAATTAACAGTAATCTTTCCGATTTCAACCGGAGCGAAAACAAACCATACAAACTCAGCTTCAGTTTAGGCCATGCGGTGTATCACCTCTCTATGGGAAGAACAGCGGAATCATTTTTCAGAGTAATCGATCAGAAGATGTATGCGCAAAAGAATTCCCGCAAGATTGAGGCCACCGTCAGTCAAGAGTAACATCTTCCAGTAGCGGGGACGTGCGAACACTCCGCTACTCACACGGTTCACATCCTTCCCTTGCCTGCCGTACGGTAAGATCAAAATGTGTTTGCAATGGCCTCAAATATACTCCTGGAAAAAACCTTTGAAAAGATCAAAAGCTTGGAACCAGACCCAGCGAGCGATTCGCATCTACAGACAAAGCTTACGCCGATAACCAGTCAAACGATGCTCTATATGCTTAAACCGGCAAAAGAGAATGGTCAAAACGTTAAGCTTGCAATTGTGTCAAACGCTTATCTTAAAGTGTAGAAAAACGACATATTGTGATAATACTGAGTAGCCTTTCTGCAATTCCTGAGATTTTCAATTGCGAACCATGCGCGGTCTTTCCGCTGTGCGGTTCGCATCCCCGTCCGAAAACGGCTGATTTTGAGGATAAGAAAAAGGGCCCGCTTTGCGGGCCACTCGGGAGAGCGCACGGTTCGCATCCGTGAGGTCGAGAGTTCGAGTCTCTTCGGGTCCACCAAACCGGGATAATCCATTAAAAAATGGATTATCCCGAACTTTTTTATGCAGTATGCGAACGCAGCGGCGGTTTGCTTTCCGTTGTTCCATTTTCAATTGAATAGCTTTGAAAAGCCTCGAAAGAAACATTGAAATCAATCTCGATATTGTAGTCCCTGCCCACGCGTACAGCCTTTACAAACTACGCCACGATCATTTTCTTTGCTTCGAAGGTGCTCTTATCGTAAAGGTCTGCCCATGTCAGGAGCTTATCATATTACAGGCGTAATTTTTCAGCGGACTCACACAGCGCGGCGTGTTCCTGCTCCGCAGCCTCCACATCGGCCTGTGCCGCTTTTATTTCTTCTTCCGTGTCGGCTACCAGTGTATTGAGAAGGTCAATACTCAGCTTGCTTTTTCCGCGAATGACTTTGAGGGTTTCTGATTTGTAATCCTCAAGGTCATTTTCTTTTTCCTGCAGCCGCACTTTTGCGGCATCAACCTTGATACGCGCAAGCTCAATTTCCTGATCATGCTGGTATGCCAGGATCTCGGATTCGGGGGCAGCGGTAATTTCGGCAAACTTCATGCGGATGACTTTTTCCACGATACCATCCAATTTTGTTATGCCATAATCGGATTGCCCATCGCATTCACCGGGATGACGTACATTGTAATGACACTGATAGCGGATGCGCGGCTCATATTTGATCTCGCCGTTTGCCAGCTTCACGCGCTTGCCGCCGGTTTTCAGCGTCAGGCGATTTCCGCAGTGTGCGCAGCAGATGTTCGCCGACCCATCCGAACTGTCTGACCGCACGCTCTGCAGCCTTTATCTGACGCTCGCGGATTGGGAGGATTTGCAGCAGAATTACGATGAGAAAAGCAGAGTGCACACGATTCCGCAGGCAGAAATTGAAGCTGTACTCGGCCGTTCTTTCCGAGATTTCGATTTTGATATAGCACAATGCAGCAGCTATGATGCTGCGGCACAGGCTGTCGTTACGCCTTTCATCTCCCCCCTTTGGGTGCGGCGGTCCATGTCGGTGCCGGATTGGCGTGTGAACAAGAACACTGTGCGTGTCACTGTCCGCTGCAATCAAAGTTCGCCCGGCAGCCCCGAGTTGAAGAAACTCTGGACACTGAAGTTTTACGACGGCGGAGCATCCTGTCTATCAGCTGAGGAAACTGAGCTGGGCACAAATACAGATATGGAAAATTGCCTCGCGAAAATGGGAAGATTTTTTTGCCTTGAGCGGAGACGTACCGACGAGACTCTATAAAACGCGGAGCCTGACAGCTTTTATTCGATCTTCGCGAAAGTCAAATCGGACATCCTTCCGATACTATTTTTTGTCCGCGTCCCCTTTTAATGCTATTGACTTTGTCCGGGCATTCGCTTACAATCGACATATAATTGAACAGTAAAAAAACCGTCTAATCCGGCTGCAGCCAGCCGTCGGATTGTTTAAAACGCGGGGATGTCAAGCACAGTATATGCCGCCGTCCCTGCGCTTTTTCTATCTTGGTATGCGCGCCGCAGACGGGTATGTATAATTTGGAAGGGACGTGGAAAAGCCGGGCCTTGGCCCGTACCGACGGAAGACACGGAGAATAGAGCGGAAAGCCACAAAATAATAATGAGGATAATTTATGAAAAAGAAAGCTATCAGCATTCTCCTGATCATCTGCCTGATTTTTAGCATTTGTCCGACCATTGCACATGCCGAAGAGTTGGAAGCCTTTAAGCCGACCGCTGATTTTGAGATTCAGCTGAACGGGTATGCCAGCGAAGTCATTGGCTTGAAGAATGACAAGACAGCTGTGCTTATTTACACGATGGGCAACAGCAACAACATGGAATATTTCCTCAGCATATACGATAATGCCGGAAATATGATACTCAATCGCAAAGACATTACCTCGATGATGGATACCCGTTATAAGAGTATGGAATGCCAAGTCTATGCGCTGAGCAATGGGAATATTTTGGTCACCTACAACAAAAGCGACACCAGCGAAATGAACACGGCGCTGGGCACAGTGCCGGAGGCTCATCCCGAAGCCTACTTTATGATCCTCAATCCAACAGGAGAAAAGGTTGTCAGCCAGGTTCAGATTAACACGGAAAACCCGGGAAACAGTCTGACCCGAGCAATTTCCGTCACGGAATTGAGCAATGGGAATCTCGCGTTTTCCTGGCAGAGAAACGACAATTCCAGTATTGCCAGCCGTATTTTTACAATGGCAGGGACTCCGGTCACTCAGGAAGTGCTGATCAACAGCGGGTATAATGCTTACCGATCCTTCGTTTCGGCCAATCCGAACGGAACCTACATGGTGTGCTACGATTATTACGCGTCCTCAGCAAGTCCTGCCACATTTTACGGGAAGTACTCAGTTTTCAGAAATGACGGGACATCGGTTGTTACGGGCACGGTGTATACGAGTACCTCAGAGCTCTCCACCGTCAACTTGCTGACATTATCCGATGGTAACTTCGCGGTAATTGCGGGAAACTGGAGCAGCGCACAGACGGTACACCTGTTCAACTCCGCAGGTGTGTCACAGGGGAGCTATACGATTTCCTCCGGAACCCGCGGATGGCTAGCTCAGCTGAAAGCCTCTGACAAAAGCGGTTTTGTGCTTCCGGCATTCGACGCTGCATCTACCCAACACATAAACGACACCTATAATACTATGGATTCCACGACATGGTCGGGTACGCGGCTCATAACCCTGCAGCAGTACGACAACAGCGGCGCTTTGAAAAAAACATCAGACACCGTGGCAACCGGCAATGTCTATATTGGGCCGTGGAGCAAAGATGATTGGGCGCACATGCCTGACTATTCGCCGTCTATGACACTTTTCAGCGGCTATTCCCGCGGTGTCGGCCTATTGCTTACCGACTACACGAAAGCAAGTGACGGAACCTTTGACGGTACCTACACGACCAGAATTAAGTTGTTTGATATGGAAGACAGCGTCCCATCCGTCGCCGTTGCCGCACAGTCCGGGCCGCTGTCCGCACTGAGTGCCGGAACTGCGACTTTTGCGGTGACGACCAGCAGTTTCACGAAGAATGCCTCTTTAAGCACAGACAATTATTCTGTCACCTGGTATACGGATGCCGCCGGAACGCAGGGTGCTTCCCAGACCGCGCCCGCAGGCATTACGCTTACCAAAACCAGCGCGAGCCTGCTGACGGTCACGACGGACAGTACGGCACAGGCGGGCAGCTATTATTTTAAGCTGACTGCGGCGGATGGGTCTGTTACACCG
>JGI20225J20221_1002949_pt1 | contig 11334 bp, 5 predicted proteins | sample BioMet4_FD_20221 | JGI IMG/M metagenome (IMG submission 20221) | reverse complement strand
AAGTGCTCGGCCGAGGGTCACAGCTGGACGGATGCCTCCATTGTTACCGACTATGTGGAGAAGAACGTGCGCGCCTGGTTCCGCAGCTACCCCCACGTGCTTTACGATGCGCTGGTATACCCCTCCTCTGGCTTCATTTGGGACAACGCACGCCGGCATGGTGTAAGCGTAAGAATATACGGAGAAGCGGCTATTCCAGAGTTTAAAGACACACTCTCCTGGAGCGACGTTTACTCCGGATTCCTCAAAGGTGAGCCATTCCAGTTTACCAACAAAACCACGCTGAACACGGTTTCCCAGGTGCTATCGCCCACCTATCCCGGCTACGATGGGCACAAGATTCCCGATATTCTCCGAGCAAAGGCCTTTATTGATGAGCTAAAGCACTACGAATCGTTGGACGGAGACTCGCTGCCACAGCTCATGGTGATGGCGCTTCCCAACGACCACACCTCGGGAACACGTCCCGGCTTTCCTACCCCACGGTCCATGGTGGCCGACAACGACCTTGCCTTGGGCCAAATTATGGAGGCACTCTCCCACAGCCGCTTCTGGAAGAATACGGTGGTGTTTGTGGTGGAGGACGATTCGCAGGATGGATGGGACCACGTTTCGTCTTACCGGACAACGGCCATGGTTATAAGCCCCTACTCCCGAATTCCGGAAACCATACATGCGCCCTACAACCAACCCTCGATGGTACGCACCATTGAGCAAATTCTGGGCCTACCGCCCATGAATATTCAGGATGCCATTGCCACACCCATGTTTGGCTGCTTTACGGCCAAACCCAACTTTGCACCCTACACCTCGGTTAGCAACCAAACTCCACTGGACGAAATGAACCCCTCGCTGTCGGAACTCACAGGCAAGAAGCTGCACTTTGCCAAGCTCAGCCTCGAGCCACAGTTTGATGGCATCGACTCTGGCAACGACGAGCTCTTCAACCGCATTATCTGGTTCTCCACCATGGGCAACATTCCTTACCCTTCCAAGTATGTTAGCGAAGAGGAGTAAATGCTGTACCGCAAAACTTCCCGGAAACCGTTTGGTGCACCCGGTAACGTGCGGGTGAATTAACTGCTTAGCCCCTTCATTGGCATGCCACACCTTGGCACGAAAGGCAGTTGCTAAGATACGGTTTCCATCCGTATTGCCGCCTAACCACCTGTTATGCTAGCTGCTCCTATGAAACTGTGCTCTTGACCATGCTCCGGGTTGCGCCTATCCATCCGTATTGAGGAATAACAACCATAAATGGCTAGAACGATAACTACCGCCTTTTTACGAGAAACCCTTTACTCATAACCTTTTTGCTGGATAGGCGCATCAGTGGCCATCCTACACACGCAGACCTAAAAATAGGCCTAGCCGTGAAATTAAAAAGAAAAAGAAAAAGGAAGGTGAAGTGAAAAATAATTGGTAAGTTTGGTATGGTGAAAAACAGGCGTATAGCAGTAATTTGCCCGAAGAGCAATAATTACTAGGCCTAAAGCTTGCAAGCAGCAGGAATTAAGATTTGCCTAAGGCGAAAATAACAACCATAGCTGCGTTTATACGCTCGTTACCAACAAGCCGAAAAAAGACAGAACATTGATTGAAAATTTTGCTGCAAAGAAATATTATGGAAAGCCCACCGCACATTCAGGCACATTTGCAAGCTCCGACACACAAGCCAATTCTTCAGCTTGCAAAAGAGCCTAAATTTTTCCATCGCGCAGGTTCAAGATTGAAATAAATTGTATATTTTTGACAAATACGTCAAAACAATAATGTCAAAATGAAATCATTTGGAGAATACATAAGAAAGATAAGGGAAGAAAGGAATTTGCCACTGAGAAAAGTTGCAGCTGCTCTTGATATTGACACATCAATTCTGAGTAAAATTGAAAGAAATGAAAGAGTTGCAACTAAAGAAATGATTCCAATTCTATCTGAAATATTAGAAAGACCAGAGAAAGAAATTGAAGTTGAATTTATCCAATCTGTAATTGAGAGTAATCTTGGCGACTTGAAATATTTGAAAGATGGACTTAAAAAAACCCTTAACACACTATGAGCAGTAAATTTTTCACTAACGAAGATGAAAATACTCTAATTAGTAAAATAGAGGGAATTTTCAAACATAGAGATATACATTTCTTTGATGCTTTGGTAGGGTATTTCAGAGCTTCTGGATATTTCAGAATACGCAAATTTGTTGAAAAAGCAGAGGAAATTAGAATTCTGGTGGGAATCAACATTGATAATCTTATTCATGAAGCAAGTCAACAAGGACTGCTTTTCGATAGTAATGCAGAACGAGCACAAGATGAATTCTTTTTAGAAATAAAAAAAAGTATTCAATCTGCAGAATATGACAAGGAAGTTGAGAGTGGAATGCTTCAACTCATTTCAGATATTGTTACTGGGAAAGTAAAAATAAAGGTACACCCGAAACAGAATATTCATGCAAAAATCTATATTTTCAGAGAACAAGAAAAACATGACCACGGATATGGTTCTGTAATAACAGGTTCCAGTAATCTGACAGATGCAGGTCTTTCAAGGAACTTTGAGTTCAATGTTGAACTTCGTGATAATTCAGATATTGAATTTGCAACTGAGACCTTTAATAAACTTTGGGAAGAGTCAATTCCAGTTGCCGAAGAATACATTGAAAGGCTTCAAAAAGAAACCTATCTAAATGATAGTTATACTCCTTACGAAGTATACCTGAAATTTCTTATTGAGTATTTTGGAAAGAGTGTCGAATTCGACCCAAATTCAATAACAGATTTGCCAAAAGGGTTTAAAAGACTTTCCTATCAAATAGATGCTGTAAATGATGGTTATGCAAAAATGGTAAAACATAATGGATTCATTTTAGCAGATGTTGTTGGACTTGGAAAAACAGTTGTAGCAACAATAATTGCAAAAAAGTATTTTTATTCAAATGGATTTCCAACACATCGCTCACGAACACTTATAATTGTTCCTCCAGCTCTAAAAGAAAATTGGGCTGAGACAACTGATAAATTCCGTTTGGATAATGTCAAAATAATTACAAACGGAAGTTTGCATAAAGTGCGAGACCCTGCAAAATATGATTTAATTATTGTTGATGAAGCACACAAGTTCAGGTCAGATACAGCGGCAATGTATAATGATTTACAGAAAATTTGTAAAACGCCAACAAGACATATTTTACCAAATGGCAATGTTGTCCAGAAAAAAATCATGTTAGTTTCCGCAACTCCCTTGAATAACAGACCGGAGGATATTGCAAACCTTGTTTATCTTTTTCAAGACAGTAAAAGTTCAACACTCGAAATTGGAAATTTACAAAACTTCTTTCGGATTCAAATTGATGCTTATCGCAAGCTTAAAAAAGAACCTGACATTAAGACTATTCAGGCAGGTGTCAAACGGATATATGAAAGAATAAGAACTAAAGTAATAGAACCATTAATTGTTAGAAGAACCCGAACTGATTTAATGGAGCATAAATTATATTCTAAAGATTTACTAAAGCAAGGAGTTAAGTTCCCAATTGTAAAACAGCCCCACAAGATTTTTTATCAATTAGAAAAACATTTAGATACATTATATGATAAAACAATCTTTGTTCTAAGTGACCCAACACAAGGTTTAACTTACAACAGGTACAGGGCAATTGGCTTTTTAAAACCACACAAGAAAAATAAATACAAACAAGCAGATATGATTTCGGGCCAGTTGGCAAAACTCATGAAAACCTTGCTTGTAAAAAGAATTGATAGCAGCTTCTATGCTTTTAAAAAATCCCTTGAAAGGTTTATGATGGCAACCAAAGCAATGGTTACTATGTTTGAAAATGGTAAGATTTATATTGCTCCCAACTTACCTGTTTCTGATATGATAAATGATGGAAAAGAAGAAGAACTTCTTACTTTGATAATTGAAAAATCGATAGATGACCCAACCATAGAGATTTGTGAACCAGATGATTTTGAATATAATTTCTTACCAGGTCTAATAAATGATTATGAACTTTTACAAGACCTTAATAAAGATTGGTCAAAAATTAATGAAGACCCTAAAATAGACGTATTCATTGAATATTTGAGAAAAACCTTATTGAATAAAAAGATAAATCCTCAATCGAAATTAGTTGTCTTCTCCGAAAGTAAAGAAACAACCGATTATTTATATAAAGAATTGCCTAAGCATGTGAATTTCAGATTCCTTTCAGTAGATAGTCATTCCCGGAAAGAAAAAATGCCTGAAATAAGAAGGAATTTTGACGCAAATCTTCCAAAGTCAGAACAGAAAGATGATTTCGACATTGTTATCTCAACAGAAGTTTTAGCAGAAGGAATCAATCTACACAGGTCAAATGTAATTGTAAACTATGATACGCCATGGAACTCAACCAGACTTATGCAACGTATCGGGCGTGTTAATCGAATTGGTTCTACTGCAAGTGAAGTGCATGTTTATAATTTTTATCCAACAGCAAAAGTCAATAGTGATATTGAGTTGGAGAAAAAAGCCATCATGAAATTACAAGCTTTTCATGCTGCTTTAGGTGAAGATAGTCAGATTTATTCTCCTGATGAAGAAACGTCAACTTTTGGTTTGTTTGACAAACAAATGGAGGAAGAAAAGGATGAAAAATTATCTTACCTGATGATGATTCGTGATATAAAAGAGAAAAATCCAACCTTGTTTAAACAAATCAAAAACATGCCACTAAGGGCAAGGGTTGGTAGAAAAAATTTAGAACTTAACAAAGGAACAATCTGCTTTATTAAAGATGAAAAACGAGATGCATTCATTTTTGTTAAATCAAATAATGAAGTTGAAGAACTTACCTTTTTGGAAACGGTGAAAAAATTTGAAGCATTTCAGGAAGAAAAGGGACTTGCTTTACATGATTTACACCATGAACAGGTGAAATCAGCTATTCAGGTTTTTGCGGAAAAAATTGAAGATGAAAAAGCGAAAGATAAGAAAGTAGATGTAACTCAAGGTCCGAATGAGAAAAGTGCAATTGCCTATTTGGATGCAATGTTGAGTCTGCCTTTAACTAATGACGCAGAAATGCAACTGATTATCATTGCAAAAGAAGCAATTCGGAAAGGTCGTTTCCAGAACTTACAACGCGACATAAACAAACTAAAAAGAGCAGTTAAAAAAAGTCCTTTAAAACCTGTTATTATTCTCGAAAAAGTAATAGGTATTCTTAAAAGCTATCCTTTAAAACAAGAAGAGGAAGAAATTTATCAGGAAGTACAGATTGTAAAACCTAAAGTATTAAACCCTGAAATTATAATAACAGAAAGCTTTAGCAATTAATTCGCATGAAAGAAAAAGATTTAAAAAAAATATTGCAGAAGGATTTCAATTTTGATAAAAACTGGAAGCCCATTTTTTCCATGCTTTTTAATAAAGTTCAATATTTCAGCAAAACTTCAAATCCATTTGAGGAAAATGAAAAAGTAAAATCCGGTCAACAAACAGGGATTGTTAAATTAGAAGATGGAAAATCGCTTGCCATTTTCGAAGTGGAAGTGGACGACAAAATCCAAATCGATAAAAATCGTCAGGGATTAAGAGAAATTGCCATTAAACATATTGACCAGAATATTACTCATGGTGCTTTAGTTTTCTTTTATTCAAAAAATCAGGCAAATTATCGTTTTTCATTTATCGCCAAATGGTCGGAAATTGACCTTGAAACAGGTGAATTTAAAAAAGGTGAAACGAAACCCAAACGATACACATATCTTTTAGGAGACAATGAGGCATGCACAACTGCTGCAAAACGTTTATTGGTTCTTGCCAATAAAAAAGACCAACAGGAGATTGGAATTAAAGAAGTAATTGATGCATTTTCTGTTGAATCTCTTACAAAAGAATTTTTTAAAACTTACAAAGAACACTACAATAAATTTTGGGGATATTTAGCCAATAATGAAAATGGGTTCAGAAATATTTTGCTCGACACATCAAAAGAAACCATTGAATTACAAGAAAAACCTATACGTGATTTCGCTAAAAAATTATTAGGACGAATTGTATTCCTGCATTTTTTGCAAAAGAAAGGCTGGATGGGCTGCCCTGCAAACCTTACAAAATGGGAAAATGGCGAAAAACAGTTTATGCAAAAATTGTTTGAGGATTTTTCGGACAAAAAACATTTTCATAGCAAATGTCTGACTAAATTATTTTTCAATACACTTAATACTCGAAGGGAAAACGATATTCTTGAAATTGAAGGATTGAAAGGTGATTTGAAAGGTTCACGAGTTCCATATTTAAATGGTGGTTTGTTCGATACCGATAAACCAATAGAAACGTTGACCATCGATTTTCCTGAAAAATACTTTACTGAATTACTCGACTTTTTTGAACAATACAATTTTACCATTGACGAAAACAGTCCCGATGACCACGAAGTGGGTATTGACCCCGAAATGCTCGGTCATATTTTTGAAAACCTGCTGGAAGAGAATCGTGAAAAAGGAGCATTTTATACGCCTAAAGAAGTGGTTCAGTATATGTGCAAAGAAAGTTTAATACAATATTTGAACAATTCTTTTGAGGAAAATGGCAATATTGAATCCTTCATTCGTTTCCATATTGTTTCTGAAAAGTTGGCAATAAAAGATAATGCAGTTTTACTAAATGACTTACTGAATGAAATTAAGGTTTGTGACCCTGCCATTGGTTCTGGTGCTTTCCCAATTGGTATATTACAGGAAATATATGAAGCCAAAAAATTCATTTACCCTTATTTAAAAACGAATAAGGAATTTAATCCTGCTCAGGTTAAAAAGGACATTATTCAAAAATCAATTTACGGTGTCGATTTGGAAAAGGGAGCAGTTGACATTGCCCAACTTCGTTTTTGGTTGGCATTGGTAGTTGATGAAGAAACTCCTCACCCTTTACCAAATCTCGATTATAAAATAATGCAGGGAAACAGCCTGCTTGAAAGTTTTGAGGGTATTGACCTTAGTAAAGCAGCACTATTTGAAGAGCCTAAAGTTACCATTGTAAATCTGTCACTTTTTGAAGAACCCAAAACAGAATATGGCTTTTCTGATGAAGACAGAACAGATATTAAGCTACTTATTAAGAACTATTTTGTAGTTGAAGATAAATCAGAAAAAGACAATATCAGAAAAAGAATTGACCGTATAGTTCTTGACCACATTGATAAATCGCTTGAGTTTTATGAAAACCGATTGTTAATTGAAATTGCTGATTTTGAAAAACGACTTGAAAGCAAAACCGAAAAATTAAAGCCTGCGCAAAAGGAACAATACAAATCAAATAGTAAAGAGCAAAAAGAAATTGAGAAGAGAAAAATCCAATTAGCAAATCGCAATCAAGCCCGTAAAAAATTACTTGATTTTGAAAATACTGATGAACGCCCTTATTTTCTTTGGCATTTGTTTTTTATGGATGTTTTTGAAAAAGGTGGTTTTGACGTGATGATTGGGAATCCGCCATATATTCAATTACAGACACTTGGTGAAGAAGCAGATAAACTTCAAGAAATTGGATGGAGTACATTTTCAAGAAGAGGCGATATTTATTGTTTATTTTACGAAAATGGATTTAATCTATTAAAAAAGGGAGGAGTGCTTACTTTCATAACATCCAATAAATGGATGAAAGGTGGTTACGGTAAATCATTAAGGGAATTCTTTTCAAAAGTTAACACAAAAAAGATAATCAATCTGGGTCCTGGTATTTTTCAAAGTGCAACAGTTGATACAAACATTTATATAGGAATTAATGCAAATTTTGATAATATAGTTAAGGGTATCGCAATTGATAAACGGCAACGTCTTGCAAATTTAAATGAGAATGATTTAATACCAATGTTGGATGTTAATGAGGAAGCATGGATTGTACTTGATGAGCAAGAACTTTGGATTAATTCACAATTTGTTTCAAATGGCAAAGCATTAAGGGATTGGAAAATAAAAATAAATTTTGGAATTAAGACCGGTTATAACGATGCCTTTATAATTGATAGTGAAACTCGAGATGAAATATTAAGTCGAGATAGTAATTCAAATGAGTTAATTAAACCTCTTGTTCGAGGCAGAGATATAGAACGTTATACTGTTGACTGGGCTAATATTTGGATAATAATTGCACAATATGAATCCCATAAATATTTAGAGAAAAAATATCCAGCAGTTTTTAATCATCTTTTTAAACATAAAACGAAACTTGCAAAAAGAGGGCAATGTACAAACAAAGGAGGCGAAGGTCAACATCACTGGTTGGAATTAGATAATAATCCTTCAACCAATTATTTATCCCAATTTTCTATCGAAAAACTTATTTGGAAAAGAGTAGGCTCAATAATGCGATTTGCCTATTCGGCTGAAGAAATGTACTGTCTTGATAGTACTTGTATTGCTACAGGTGAAAAGATTAAATACCTGTCTGCAATATTAAATTCAAAAGCTGGTCTATACCAATTAATAAAAACTTCACCTCAGACAGGCACTGGCGACCAAATTATCAGTGTCCAAGCTTTAGAGCCGCTTTTAGTTCACTATCCTAATGTTGAAGTTGAAAATAAGTTTATTTTGTTAGTAGACTATATCTTATTCATTAAGAATTCATCACAAAATATAATGGGGGGAGTTTCCAATGAAATACTTTCAGGTGTTTTTGAAGAAGTAATTGATTTTATGGTTTACGAACTCTACTTTGAAAAACACATGAAGGAACAAGAAATTGATGTGCTAAAGTTTATTGATTTTGAAGACATTAGTCAATTAGAAACATTCGAAGAAAAAAGAAATGTTATTCAAAAAGAATATTACAAGCTAAAGGAGAAAGATAATCCTATTCGAAACAGAATATTACTTTCTTCAACCCGCAGCCCCAACATCATCAAACGTATAAATGAAACAACGCATTAAACATGAAACTTCACGAACTTCACATCAAAAACTTTAAATTCTTTTCGGAAGTTGAAACAGATAGTCCACTATTAAAAATTGACGGCAATCATTTGTTAGTATATGGTGAAAATGGAAGTGGCAAATCGACTATTTACTGGGCTTTATATACTTTGCTCGAAAGTAGCATAAAGAAGAAAGACGATGATGTTCGTAAGTATTTTAAGAAAACCGGGAATGAAAGCCTTGTAAATATTTTTGCAACTGGGCAAAATGATACTCATATCAAAGCAGTTTTAAAGGACTCAACTAATTCAAAAACTTTTCGTGTTTCAAGAAAAAGCAGAGATATGAGCATTCGGGGCAATACTGATGTTCAGGAAAGTAATATGGCATCTGATTTTATAAATTACAGGGTTCTTTTCCAATTACACAATTTGAAACATTCAAAGGATAATGATTTATGGAATTGGTTATATGAAGAAGTTTTGCCCTATGTTAAAATTGGTAACACACCATGTTTAGAAACTTATGAAAACCTGGCAAATGGTCCAGATAAAATCCGAAATTTACATGGTGATGAAGTTTTTCCAACTGCATCTTTAAGAACTGCTGCAACCATTGAAGAAAAGGGGGATTATCAGAAATACAAAACTTACAAACAAAATGTAAAAGCTTGGAATGATTGGTTAAAAGGTTTTCTTTCTGATATAACCACCAGAGCGAATGTTTTGATTCAAAACGAATTCAAATATAATTTTAAAATAAAGCTTGAGTTTAAACAAAAGGCATTTGAATTAACCGAAACAGATTTAAAATTTAATTTACCCCAAATCATTTTTTCTATTCAAGAATACCAGGGTATTGTAAATCCCAATATTAAAAAACCACATACATTCTTAAACGAAGCAAAATGGTCGGCAATTGGTTTATCAATTCGCTTTTCAATATTGGATATTAAACTTTACACGGCTGATTTAAAAGCTTTGGTTATTGATGATATGCTTCTAAGTTTGGATATGAGAAACAGGAATATAGTTCTCAATCTTTTGCTCAATAAGTTCTCTCCGGATTATCAATTGATTTTGATGACCCATGATAAATCTTTTTTTGAATTAGCTAAAAAGAAAGTCAATATTATTGGTCAAAGCAAGAAGTGGCAAACAATTGAAATTTTTCAAGACGAAACTGGTGCATTTCCAAAACCATATTTCAAACCGCAAAAAAGCAATATTCAAACTGCTATTGATTTTTTAATTCAGCATGATTACGCTGCTTGCGGAATTTATTTGAGAAAAGAAATTGAACGTAAACTTGGAGAATTGCTCCCCGGAAAATTAAAAAAGGAAGAAAAAACAGTTGATGGAGTTACGAAATTAATTGACAAAATATTAAACGATTTAATAATTTCTTATAAAGGATTTTGCATTGAAGAAAACATAGATTTTAGTCCATTCAATGATTTAAAAGTTTATAAAGATTTACTGTTAAATCCACTTGCTCATAATGATGTGGATGCTCCTTTTTTTAGAGATGAATTGAATAGTTTAATTGAAATTTCAAAAGAATTAAATAAGATAAAAAGGGGGCGATTGTTTCACAGGAGCAACAAAAACATGAATTTTCAGCTAAACAAACCAGATGGCACTTATTTCTCTGTAAGAATGAAATCGGCAGAGCAAATTGTATTGCTGGAAGAAGATGGAAAACCTGAAAGAATTTCAATTTATAGTAAATGTAAAGTTTCCAGCATTGATAATAATGGTGTAATAACAAACGATGAAGAGCAATTTGACACAATAAAAGAATGCTATTTGGAAATGAGTTCGCGGTTTGGAACAACTGCTCCAGCAGATTTATCAAGAGAGTTTGATTATGATGGTCAGACTTTTGATGACAGGTTAATTGAAATAAATGCAGTTTAATGCCAGCCCTTCGCATCCATACACATTGCCAAGTCGCGCAAAAACCAACCGCCAAACCAAAACTTGTCAAAGAGTATGGCTGCCCCAGCGCACGGACTGAAAAGATTGCAGCAAAATTGAAAGAAAAATGATTGAAAAGAATACGGCCAGTTGGTAACAAAGTGTATAAATCATTGGGCGGATAGTGCTAATATCAAGGGTGTTACGCTTAATGAAAATTGTAGCAGTTTGACAGGAAAGTCCTTCGAAATGCCCAACGCTTCATACACAAACCGTTAGCTCCTTGAGCATTCTCAAGACTTTTACGGTCACTGACGGACTCTCAAATTTTCAAATTGGCTTTGCCCCGCAACCACGAAAAAGGGCTAAATGAGCCTACCCCGCGGCAGCCTGTAACCTAACCTCCTATGAACCTAATTCCCTTGCCAAAAAATTTCCATCTTCCAAAAAAATACGATACTTTACGCCTCAAATTCTAACACCAACATATAATGAATAAATCAACAATACCG
>JGI20225J20221_1004934_pt1 | contig 11336 bp, 10 predicted proteins | sample BioMet4_FD_20221 | JGI IMG/M metagenome (IMG submission 20221) | reverse complement strand
TCGAATACCTGCCTACCGAACCCCATGTTGGCTTCCTCCGTTTTGAAGATCCGTTTTCGCGCTTTTCGCCGCGCGAGTCCCCACCCCGCGACGTTTACCCAAGGTCTCGTCCCGGTCGCTCCCCACAGGGAGAACCGTCCCGGTCCGGTCCGTCCAACATCGTGCGCACCACGGCTTTGAGCCGTTCGAAGTCGCCGCCCTTCTCGACCCGGGCAAAGCCGTTCGTCCCGGTGTCCAAGCCAGGAAATACGTGGAGCACCACCGGCAGGTTCGGCCGGATACGAGCCAGCCGCTTGGCGAGAAGTTCTCCATCCGGCGCGGCGATCTCGGCGTCCAGGACCAGCACATCCACCCGCGCCCGCCCCGAGGTCGCGAGACACGACAGGACTTCGGCGCCGGAGCCCGCCGTCACGACGACGTGGCCCTCGCGGCCGAATTCCCGGCGCAGCAGCTCCCGGATATTGGCGTTTCGCTCGGCGATCAGGATGGTGTGCCCTGGACGATCCACGCTGTCCTCCCTTCGGTACGCGTACATCGCATAAGGCAAGTCCCATGCCAGCCAGACAATTCACGTGGGAGTCGACAAGACCACGAAAAAGCACTTTTTTTCACAAGTGCCGCAGTGGGGTGTCGGGTCTTTGAGCGGGCAGGGGTGTCAGGTCTTTTGACAGTCCGTAAAAAGATCGGATGCAAAGGAATCGGACAGTGGGCTGTTCACAAGTGATTCAACTGCGTGGCCAGTCGGCGCGGCATCAATAACGCATGCAAAAAGAACGGGTTTCCAAAGGGCCACGCCCTTTGGCCGCCGGAGGCTTTTTCTCACACCTCCACCGCTTCCTCTCCCGTTCCCGCGCCTCAGCTCCCGCCGGACTGGACCCGGGCCGCGACGCGCAGGCCGTATTTTTCGATCTTGGCGATAAGCGTGGGTCGGGACAGGCCCAGCAGCCGGGCTGCCTGGGTACGGTTGCCGCCGGTGGCCTCCAGGGCCTCGCGAATGATGCGCAGGCCGAAGTGATCCATGAGCTCCTCGAACACCCCTTCCCGGCCGCTGGTCAGCTCCTGGCGTACGAACCGGGCCACGGCCTCGTCCAGGGATTCGCCGGCCACGGCTCCTTCGCGCAACGGTTCGCCGGCCGCCTTCTGGACTTCGTCCGGACCAAGGGGCGCGCCCCGGTTGAAGATGAGGGCCTTTTTGAGGGTGTTGGAGAGCTCCCGGACATTGCCCGGCCAGGGCCGGGCTCCGAGCAGGGCCAGGGCCTCGGGTGACAGGCCCGGATCGGTCTGCCCCATGTCCCGGGCGTGGCTGGCCAGGAAATAGCGGGCGAGCAGGGGGATGTCGTCGGGGCGCTCCCGAAGCGGCGGCAGGGCCAGGGTCACGACCTTGAGCCGGTAGTAGAGGTCCTCGCGAAAAAGCCCGTCGCGCACGGCCGCTTCCAGATCGCGGTTGGTGGCGGCGATGATGCGTACATCGACCGGGATGACTTGCCGGCCACCCAGGCGTTCCACGTTTTGCTCCTGGAGCAGGCGCAGGAGCTTGGCCTGGATCGACAGCGGCATGTCGCCGATTTCGTCGAGAAAGACCGTGCCGTGGTTGGCCTGTTCGATCTTGCCCACCTTGCGGCTGGCCGCGCCGGTGAAGGCGCCTTTTTCGTAGCCGAACAGTTCGGATTCGAGGAGGGTTTCGGGAATGGCCACGCAGTTGATGACGAGAAACGGTTTGTCCGCCCGCAGCGAGTGCTGGTACACGGCCCGGGCCACGAGCTCCTTGCCGGTGCCGGATTCGCCCCGGATGAGCACGGTGGCGTCGGTCGGCGCCACGCGGCCGATGGATTTGTAGAGCTCCTGCATGGACGGGCTGCGTCCGACAATGGCTTCGGTGGCGGCGGCGTCGGCCTCGGCGCCCACGGCCACCCGGTTGCGCATGCTGCGCCCGGCGGTCACGGCCTTGTCCAGGAGCTTCAGGATGTCCGGGATGTCGAAGGGCTTGAGAATATAGTCGAAGGCCCCCATCTTGGTGGCCTCGATGGCGATGTCGGTGGTGCCGTAGGCGGTCATGATGATGACCGGAAGCCTGGGTTCGATCTCGCGCATGGCCGCGTAGGCCTCAAGGCCGGACAGGCCCGGCATGCGCACGTCCATGATCACCACGTCGGGCAGGGCCTCGCGCACGGCGGCAATGCCCGCCTCGCCCGAAGAGGCGGTGCGGGTCTCGAAGCCCTCGGCGGCCAGCAGCCGCTCGAAACTCATGCGCAACTGATGATCGTCGTCGACGATCAGGACCTGTGCCATCCCCGGTCCCCCTCGTACGGAAAAACCATGGTGAACGTGGCCCCGCGTCCCTCCGGGGATTGCAGGGTGATCCAGCCGCCGTGCTCCTCGACGATGCGGCGCACGATGGAAAGCCCGAGGCCCGAGCCCTCGCCCTTGGTGGTGTAGAAGGGCTGGAACACGCTTTGGGCAATGGCCGGCGGCACACCCGGGCCGGTGTCCGTAACCCGCACGGCCAGGATGCGGCCGTGGGGTTCGAGAATGCCCGTTTCCTCGCGGATGGTGATGGTGCCGCCCTCGACCATGGCCTCGCAGGCGTTGAGCACGAGATTGACCAGGGCTTCCTTGAGCTGGTCCGGGTCGGCCAGGATTTCGGGCAGACGCTTGCTGCGTTCGAGCTGCACGGTCACGTTGTAGGAGTCGAGCCGGTGCTTGAGCAGGCGCAGGACCGTGTCCACCACGTCCGAGGGCGACACGGACTGGGCGGCGAGCTTGGGTGGCCGGGCGAATTCCAGGAAATTGCGCACGATGGTGTCGATGTGCCCGATCTCCTCGGCGATGACCTCGAAGTCTTCCTTCTGGGACGGATCGAGCTTGAGGCCGCGCTCCAGGGAAAAAAGCCGCATTTTGACCGAGGTGAGCGGATTGCGGATGGTATGGGCCACGCCGGCGGCCAGCTTGCCGGCCATGGCCAGCTTTTCCGTCTGGATGAGGTGTCCCCGGCTGGTTTCCAGGTCGAGATGGGCCTTGTCCACATCGTCCATGAGGTCGCGAAACTTCTGGCCGATGACCTTGACCTCGTTGGACAGGGGACCGGTCGTTTCGCCGTTGCGTCCGTCCCGGGCCAGGCGGCGCAGGGGGTCGAGGATCTGGCCGACCAGCACATAGGCCAGGAAAAAACTCAGGGAGGCGTTGACCAGCACGCCGATCACGGCCACGCCCATGACCAGGTCCGTACGCTCCAGGTAGATGCGGCCGGTTTCGCGCATGCGCGCCCGGTGCAGCTCCTTGAATTTTTCGCACAGGTCCCGGACGTCGTCGAACTCCTCGCGCACGCCCCAGTGCTCGTGCTTGGCCGCGTCGATGCGGCCCTGGCGGTACAGGGCGATGACGTTGTCCTTGGCCGCGGTGTAGCGGGCATGGGCCGCGGCGATGGCGTCGAGCAGGGTGGCGGCCTCGTTGTCCTCGACCTCCTGCCGGCCCCGCTCCAGCCACAGGGCGAAAACCCGCCGGCTCTCGTCGAGCTTGGCGAGCCAGGCCGTGTCCTGGCTCAGGTAATAATAGGTGGCATAGCCCTTCTGGTTGAGCAGGGCGTTTTCCAGCTCGTGGGCGGCGGTCAGGGCGGCCAGATCCTTGTCGGCCGTGGTCGTGTAGAGGTCCCGGGCCGTGGCCGCGTACCAGATCATGATGGCCGGACCGGTCAGGTTGACCAGGAGCAGGGCTCCGAGGAGGACGTACACCCGGGTGCGCAGCCCCAGGCGTTGGGCCGTGGCGCGGCGCCAGGCGTTGACAGTGTTGGCCATCGGGATTCGCGGGCGCTCGGGCCGGGCGGATGCGGACGGGGCGGGGGATATCCCCGCCCCGGTGGTCGTACCCGGCATGGACGACCTTTCGGTCTTACCGGGGGGCGCGTTTTCTGGCAATGATTTCAGGCTGGGTTGGGTGCTGGCGCCCATCAGGCCCCGGGCAGGGCCCGGGGGGCCGCGGCATCCCCGCGCAGATGCACGATGAGATCCTGGAGATCGCCGGCCAGGGTGGCTAGGGCATGGGCGGCCCGCTTGGTGGCCTCGACGCCGGCCACGTTGTCCTCGGCCACCTGGTCGATTTCCTGGACCGCCTTGCTGATCTGCTCCGAGGCGGCGGATTGTTCCTCGGCCGCGGCGGCAATGGCGGTCACCTGGGCATTGGCGTCGTCGGCATGGCCGACGATGGCCAGGATGGCCTGGCTCGACTGGCCGGCCAGGCCGTTGGCCTCGCCCACGGCGGTGACCGCCTGGTCCATGCTGGCGATATTGCGGCCGGCCGCGTCCTGGATGGCCCGGATGCGATTTTCCACCTCTTTGGTCGCGACCATGGTTTTTTCGGCGAGTTTTCTGACTTCGTCGGCCACCACGGCGAAGCCGCGTCCGGCCTCGCCGGCCCGGGCCGCCTCGATGGCGGCATTTAAGGCCAGCAGGTTGGTCTGGTCGGCGATGTCGTTGATCACGCCCACCACCTGGCCGATGGACTGGGCTTCCTGGCCGAGGCTGGCCATGTCGGCCTTGAGGGCCGTGGCAATGCCGTCGACCTTGGCCATGGAATCCCCGGCCTTTTGCACCACCGTCGCTCCGGTCTGGGCGTTTTCCCGGGTATTGCCGGCAATGGCGGCGGCCTCGCCGGCATTGCGCGCGATTTCGAGCACCGTGGCGTTCATCTGGTTGATGGCCGTGGCGGTCTCGGCCACCCGGCGCTTTTGCAGTTCCACGCCGGCGGCGGCCTGGTCGGTCTGGGAGGAGAGTTCCTGGGCCGCTTCGGACAGCCGGCGGGAAATGTCCGCAGCGCTCGCGGCCACTTGGCACATGCGGTCCAGGGTGGCGGCCAGTTCCGCCTCCTTGGCCATGGTCGCGTGCATGGCTTCTTCGGCGGCGCGGGCTTGCCGTTCGGCTTCGGCCTGCTTTTCCGCGACCTGATCCATGTTGGTGCGCAGGTTTTGCACCATGCGGGTGGTATCGTCGCGCAGCTCGGCGAATTCGCCTGTAAACGTGCCCTCGGCCTGGGCGGCCAGATCGCCCGAGGCCACCCGGCGCGAATACGCCCCCAAGGCGCCGAGGGGGGCGGTAATGCCCCGGATGATCCACAAAACTACGACCAGGACGATAATACCGAGCACTGCTTGGCTGGCCAGCAACACCACTTCCACCTGTCGCTGCACGGTGGCGCGTCGGGTCTGGTAGTATTGTTGGATCTTCTCGAAATGGGGCATGAGATCGCGACCGCTGGCAACCATGGCCTTGGTCACCTGGTCGGCCTTGGCGCTGGCCGCCACGTAGGCGGTGAAGCTGCGCTANCGTAAACGTGCCCTCGGCCTGGGCGGCCAGATCGCCCGAGGCCACCCGGCGTGAATACGCCCCCAAGGCGCCGAGCGGTGCGGTGATGCCCCGGATGATCCATAAGACGACGATCAGGACGATAATGCCGAGCACCGCTTGGCTGGCCAGCAACACCACTTCCACCTGGCGCTGCACGGTGGAGCGCCGGGTCTGGTAGTATTGCTGGATCTTTTCGAAATGGGGCATGAGATCGCGACCGCTGGCAACCATGGCCTTGGTCACCTGGTCGGCCTTGGCGCTGGCCGCCACGTAGGCGGTGAAGCTGCGCTGGTAGGCGTCGATCACCGCGTTGAAAGCCTGCTTCTGGGCGGCGGGGATATCGGTGCTGTCGGCCACCAGATGCCGCAGCTGTTCGACGCCCTTGTCCACCTTGGCCACATAGGCGCCGTCGTCGCGCAGTTGCCAGTTCTTTTCATGGCGGCGAATGGTCAGCAACAGGACCTGGAAATCCTTGTCCGTCACCGGTTCGAATTTCGTGTCCAGATCCCGGGCCGCGTACACGAAGTCGCGCATGAGGCCTTCATGCTCGTTGTAGCCCTTGGTGCGTTGGATGGTGGCCAGTTCCTCGAAACCCTTGCGGTAGGAGGCCAGGATGGCCAGCGCCGTGTTCGTCTCGTCGTTCATGGCCTGGTCCATGGCGCGTAAGGCCTGGATGGTCTCCTGCACCTTGTCGGCATGGGCCAGCACCGGGTCTATATAGGATGGGTCGAGCCGGATGAGGAAATTTTTTTCCTCCCGCCTGGCCTGGAGGAGTTCCAGGTAGGCTTGCCCCGCAGCATTTTCCAGGGAGCGGTATTTTTCGGTCAGATGTTTGCCAATGCGATCCGCCGCAAAGGAGCAGGCGAATCCAAAAATAAAAATCCCCAGCAACAGATACAGCTTGTGCCGGACTCCCACGACCTTTCCTCCTTGCGCTCGCAGTGGCGGTTTGGATATGGCCCTGCTATAAAAGGTAACATTCGGTACACCCCATCGTGAAATTTGTCACGTTCGGAATGGCTTTCCTTTTTCCGAAAATCTATCGTGACCACGGCGCACGGTCCGCATTGACTTGCTCGTAGCCCTTTGCCAAAACGCCAGCATGAACCAACCACCTTACCTGCGTACCCGGTTGGCCTGCGCCTTGACGGCCGCATTGGTCCTCGCGGCCCCGGAGCTCGCCCGGGCCGATATGCTCACCGGCGGGCTGCTCGGCCGCTTGCTGCGCGGGGACGAGTTCACCGGTCCCCGGTTTATCGACATCCTGGTCCTCGGCGGCGTTATTTTTCTGCTGCTACGGGTCTTGGTCGGTCGCTCGCGCAAACCCGACACTCACGCCTCGCGGCCGCCGGATTCCCGGCCCGTCGACCGTCCCGGCCCCCGACCGGATATCCGACCTCCCGCCGACCCCGACGCTGACCGCGACCCGGGTGCCTTGTCTCCCCCTCCCCCGGGGAAGCCCGACATGTACACCATGGCCCAGGCCACCTGGGATGCCCTCAAGTCGCCCGACAGCCGCAAATCCGCGGGCCAACCGGCCGCCGTCGGTCCGGTCGGACACGCCGCCTCGCCGGACGAGGAATTTCTCGCCGGAGCCAAGATGGCCTACAGCCGCATCACCCAGTCCCTGGCCGCTCGTGACTTCAGCGACTTGGCCGCGTTTGTCGCCCCGGGCTTCCTGGCCGAACTCAAAAATCGATTGCCCGATGGCCCGGCCGGCCGGCCGGACATCCTGCTCGTGGAGGCGTCCCTGGCCGATTCACGCCAGGAGAACGGCCGTACGGTCATGACCGTGGAGTACAAGGCCTTGGTGCGTGAGCCCGGCGCGGCCCAAAACAGCGAACGCCTGGAGCGCTGGCGCTTCAGCCGGGATGATGCCTCGGACCAGGCCAACTGGCTGCTCGAAGCCATGGACCGCAGGTAAGGCGCAAAGGGAACCACCGCACGGCTTGCCCGCCTAGGGCCGCACAGGTTGTCACCGCATGGGTTTCCAAAGGGCAGCGCCCTTTGGCCGCCGGAGGCGTCTCTCCCTTCTCCTCCCCGTCCCCTCTCGCGTCAGACGTCGCGCAGGGATTCGGTTCCTGGGCGGGATGCGCGGCTGGACGGGCTTGGTCGCGGATGGTCGCGGCCGAGGAGTTTGCGGTAGAGCTTGCCGCCCTCCTCGAAGTCGGGATTGATTTCCAGGGCCTGGGTCACGCTGACCACGGCCTGCTCGGTGTTGCCCAGGAAATAGTAGGCCTTGGACATGTTGAAGTGGATGTTTTCGTCGTCCGGGGTCAGGGAGAGGGCCTGGTTGTAGGCGTGGAGGGCACCAGGGATGTCGCCGCTTTTGCGCAGCTTGACCCCCAGGGTATTGAAGGGATTGGGCGTGTTGGGGTCGTATTTGAGGATCTCGATGAACAGTTCCTTGGTCTGTTCCAGGCGGTTGAACTGGGCGTGGATTTCGGCCGCCTTTTGCAGGTAGTGCTTGAATTCCTCCAGTTCCCCCTTGCCCTTGTAGGCGTCGGCCAGGCCCTTGTAGGCCTCGGCGAACAAATCATTGATCTTGATGGCCTTTTTGAACGCGATGATGGCCTGGCCGTATTTCTGGCGCACCAGGCAGCGGCAGCCCATGTCATAGTACTTCTCGGCCATGTTCTGTTCGGAAATGATCTCCTCGAAGGCCTCGATGGCGTCGTCGAAGTTGCCCATGGCCACCATTTCCCGGGCATCTTCGAGTTGCTGCTGCTCGATTTCATGGACGCGTTCGACCTGGCAGCCGCGCAGGACATGCTTGCTGAAGGTCTCCTCGGAGTAGGGGCGCAGGATGTAGCCGGCGCAGCCGGCGGCAATGGCGTCGAGAACCTTGTCGCGCTTGCTTTGGGTGGTGACCATGACCACCGGCACCTGGGCCAGTTTTCTATCCCGGCGCAACAGGCGCAGGAAGCGGAGCGCGTCCATGTCCTCGATGCCGTAGTCGAGCAGGATCATGTCCACCCGGTTGGCGGACAAAAATTCCATGGCCGCGGCGGCCGAGGCGAACTGCTCCACCCGGCGGGGCCGGAAGGGAGCCAGGGAACGCCGATCCCGCTTGGCATGGTCGTCGTTGCGGGTGACGATGACGACAGTGTCGAAAAGGATCGGCGAAAAATCCATGGCAGAACCTCGGGCTACGGTGAGGTGGGCCGGGGGGCGAACCGGGCGTGGTAACGCTCGGCGAACGCGTGCATCGCCGCCGTGTCGGGCAGGACGGAAAACAGGGCGTTCACATGGCCGTGCTCGAAAAACAGNCGTCGCGTCCGGNCAAATTCCAGGGAATTGATCCAACTCAGCAGGAGCAAGGCGAAATCGTTGATCGTGGTCATGTTTTCATAGCACCCGGTCTGGCCTTCGTCGATGGACCTGATCATGGCCGGCTCGTAGCGCTCGGGATTGTCGGGCAAGCCGAGGAAGACCACCGGATCCCTGGGGCCGGGCTGCTTGAAATGTTCGATCATGACCCGCAGGATGTCGAGCTTGTCGGCATCGCGCACGATGCGCGCAAGCAAGCCCGCGTCGGCATCAGGCTTGGCGGCCACGGCCGGAGGCAGGACCCTCCGGTTGTGCACGGCCACGGCCAGGCGCACGAGTTGCCTGTCTTCGGGCGAAAGCCAGGCCAGCCCACCGTTTCGGGACAAGGCGATGGCGCCGAGCAGCCCGTGATTGGCGCTATCGGGATCGCGGAAGGTGCGGTAGCGCCGGTACTGGGGAAACCGGCCCACATCATGGCACAGTCCGGCCACGGTGGACAGCTCGACCATCCGGGGGGAAAGACTCAATTCCCGGGCCTGTTCCCGGGCCTCGTTCATGACGAGCAGGCAGTGTTCCCGCTTGAGTTCCAGGCGTGCGTTGTCTTCGGGCGCATCCATGTGGTGGGCGGCCACGAAGGCGTCGAACCAGTCGAGGGTATGCTGGATCATGGTTTTTTTTGATCGGAGTCGGGCTTGTCGGACGGCAGTTCCGGATCGGGTTCGTCGAATTCCTTGTCCCGCCACGGGCCGCCCGGTCCGTACAGCCGGCGCAGAACCCAGGCCATGCCGCCGAGGATGGCGGCGATGAAAAGGAACTTGAGCAGGACCGAGAAAAAGCCCTCGCCCACCCCTGGTCCAAACGGCCAGGTCTGGTGCCAGCGCGGCTCGACCGCGGCGGCGGCCTGGAAAACCAAGGCATCGAAAAGCGGCATGCAATGCTCCCTACGCGCCCTCGGGCGCAACAAATAAGGGTTACCCGGGAAACGGCGGCCTGGCAAGCCGCTCGGGAGTTCAGCCCTGGCGCAGGGCCGTGACGATGTTCATGCGCGCCGCTCGCACCGCCGGCAAAAAACCGCCGACAATGCCCATGAGAAGGGAAAAGCCCAGAGCCAGCAAAACAATGCGCGGGGTCAGGGCAAAGCGGAAGGCCAGTTCGGAAAAGGTCTGGAAATTGGTGGTGGAGAAGGTCACGAAGGAGAGCCCTGCGGCCAGGCCTACCCCGATCACTCCGCCCAGGCCGCCAAGGAGCAGCGATTCCAGCAGAAAAGCGACCAGGATGCCCCCCCGGGAAAACCCCATGGCCCGCATGGCGCCGATTTCCGGCACCCGGCCGGCCACGGCCGCGTACATGGTGATCATGGCCCCGATCATGGCGCCCAGGGAAAAGATGATGGTCAGGGTCACGCCGAGCACGGTGAGGAACATGCGCATCATTTCCGACTGCTTTTCGTAATAGCTGGTCTCGCGCCAGACCTCGGCCTGGAGACGCGGGTCGGCCTCGATGGCTGTCTTGTAGGCGGCGAGTGCCCCGGGTTCGCGTAGGGCCGCCACCACCACCGAATAGGCCACCCGGCCGAAGGCCGGCATGAGCTGGTCGACATCCCCCCAGATTTCCGAGGAAAAGGCCGTGTTGCCGGCATCGAAGATGCCGACCACCGGCCATTCCCGCTTGCCGAAGCGCAAGGCCTGGCCCAGGGAGACCCCGGCAAAGCCCTTGGCCACGCTCTCCCCGACCATGATCTCAGGCGTGCCGGGCCGGGGCAGCCGTCCCGAGACGAGGCGCACCTGGGGCCGCAGGGCCAGCGAGGCAGGCTCGGTGCCCCGGATGACCACGTTGGAGACCTTGCCCGTGGAGCGTTTGGTCAGGCCGATGAGGATCACCGATTCCCGGGCGGCCAGGGGGCGTCCGTCGCCCATGGTCGCGACCTCGGGCCGGGTGGTCATGACCGAGGCAGGGCCGCGCTCGATGCCGCTTTGGATTTCGGTCTCGGAACCCTTGCGCAGCACAATGGCATTGCCGGGCGAGCCCGTGGCCACCAGGGTCTGGCGCAACCCCTCGGCCAGCATCAGTGTGGCCGTAAAAACGAACACCACCAGGGCCATGCCTCCGGCGGTCAGCGCCGTGGTCAACCGGCGCGTGCCCAGGTTGCGCCACGAGTAGGACAGCGGGATGGCCATATCAGCCGATTCTCCGAAACGCGGCGGCAATGGCGGTCGTGCGCACGCGCCAGGCCGGTACGACCGCAGCCAGTACCCCCACCAGCACGCCGAAGCCGAGGCCCAGGAGCACGGTTTCGCGCGACACGGCAAAAATCGGGAAATACTTGGACAAGGTTCTGCCGAACAGGTCGGTCAGGGGCTTGATGGCGACCATGCCGCAGACCGCGCCGGAAATGGACAGCAGCAGGGATTCGCCGAGAAGCAGCAGCGAGAGCGTGGTGCCCCGAAAACCCAGGGTCTTGAGCACCGCGAATTCCCCGGCCCGTTCCCGGGCGGCCATGGCCATGGTGTTGGCGGCCACGGCCAGGATGATGAGGATCACCACGTAGGAGACGATCTGGATGGCGAGCAGGATGGCCGAACTCATGGACACGAAGCCGAGGTTGAAGGCCCTTTCGGTCTCGGTCAGGGTCTCGGCCTGGGAATTGACGAAGAGCGCGTCGATTTCCTTGGAGATTTCCGCAGAGCGGTCGGCATCGCGGATGCCGATCATGAAAAAGCCCACCTCGCC
>JGI20225J20221_1002945_pt1 | contig 11342 bp, 10 predicted proteins | sample BioMet4_FD_20221 | JGI IMG/M metagenome (IMG submission 20221) | reverse complement strand
AAGTATGCCTTTATGATTCGTAAATTGGTGAAACTTTATGTTTGGTTTTATGGAAAGCCATAAAGAAAAAGACGACGAGGAAAGTAACTTCATACAATATGATGAGCTTTCGGTGTCAATTCGCCAGCTAAACGGTTTTGCGAGTTACCTAACTACACGGCCTTCACTTATGCGATGAGAAGTAACAGACGCGCTACGGTATGGCGCCTTGTATATTCTTCCTACCACACTCTAAGAAGTTGTAATTTGCTATAAAGGTTCCGCAGTTTCTCAGGACTATATAAAAGAAGATAATGTTGGAAAGGGATACGGGTAACTATAATAGCAGCTTTTGTCCTAGGACCATATGCCTTAATCAAAGCTTGCCGCAATCCTTATCAGCTTAAAGTTAGGCCACCTAAATCGGGTGGCTTCTACTGTTTCTTGGTCAAATCCTATTGGATAAATCGGAGCAAAAATAGGGAAAATACATTTTTACTGATATTTTTCTTGCGGGATAACTTTGCTTACCTATACGATGGCGCAAAAGCAAGAAGGAAGAGAGATGAAGGGGGTTAGAATTGTCCCCCCTTCATTTGAAAAAATCAGAATTTACATTTTAATGCTGCAATAAAGTTTCTGCCGGGTGCGCTAATGCCAGAAGCATAAGGCCGGTAAAGCTGGTCGGTGATGTTTTCTATACCAAGGTTTAGAGAAACATATTTATTGATATACAAAGCCGCTTTGAAATTAAGTGTGTACCAGCCCGGAACATATGGCTTTCCGTTTTCATCTTTGGCAAATGGTGTATCATCGTTGCGATCGGTTAAAGGAAGATCCTTATAGTTCATCCTGCCGTTATATACTACGTACATATCCAGTTTTATTTTCTTTTGTTCGTAAGTCAGATGGGTACTGCCAAACAGCGGAGTTATGTGCGACAAGGGATAGTATATCAGGCTGTCTTCACTTTCTTCTTCACCTTTTTGATAGCTGATGGTGCTTGACAAGCCTATTCCTTTTCCAAAGTTAACATCTACTCCTGCCTGTATTCCGTAAACATAAGCGCTGGTAATATTTTGTATTGCCTGCACCTGGCTTAATTCGTCATCATAAACAATACTGTCCTGTCCGTTAAATGTATAGTTTCTGCGGGCAAGGGCATTATCAAGAAAAGTATAGTATATGCTGGCATCTACCTTCAGAAAATCTCCAAAGGTTTTAACCGTTCCTATTTCTGCATTATAGACGTATTCAGGTTTAAGATCGGCATTAGGTACAACAACTGAACCCGGTTCCGATTCAAACACTTTCCCGATGTCATCAACATTGGGTGCACGAAAACCCGTTGCCCCGTTCAGATAAAGTTGCCAGGTAGTATTGGGATTGTAAACAAAGCCCAGACTTCCGTTAAAAGCGCCGTTATTATTTTTAGCATGAACGAACGGGAATGGGAACATTGTAGTGTCGAAATCGGCTTCCACGATGTATTGGGTGTAACGTATTCCTGCATTCGCAATCCATTTGGGATTGAGTTTATACTTCAGGTTTGCATAGGCTCCGTATGATTGCCATGTAGAACCATCGGGATAGCGTGTGGTAGTTGGTGTTTCCACAAGTGTTTTTATATTGGTATTCTTAGCTACGGAACCGACTTTATTATAAATGACTTCGGCACCGTAGAACAGGGTTGCTTTTTCGCTGAGGGTTTTATCAAGATCGAGGTTGAATGAAAAAGCGTCAACATTTTCCGTTTGTGTACGGATACTCTTTTTGCCCGTTTTCCGGTCATGACGGCTTTCTTCATAATTTTGTAAGGCAGCAACAAACCGCAATTGATTGTACAGTTTATTGGCTTTTGAATTGGTAACGCCTAAACGGTTCATCATCCATTTCTGGGGTCCATAATACCATTGGGCGTAGTCAAGTTTTCCGTCGTTGTTTGCATCGAGGCAAAGCCGGTCGTAGCGGGGAGCATCGGATGTTTCCGAATAATGAAATCCGTAATCAAAAGCCCATGATTCATTAGGTTTGTAAAGGATCTTTTGCATAAAATTAGTTTGGCTATACCCGGAATTAACCTGTAGTCTGGAATCGCTGTTTTTTAATGTTGAATCCACACCATTAATTGTTTTCTGGTATGTCGGGCGCCGGAAATAAGAATTGCCGTTGGTACCTGCGCGTAAATCATCATAATCGGCATAGGTGAAGCTACTGACGAAAGCTAATTTCTTTAATCCAATGTTAAAATCTATATGACCTGTTTTTTCTAAGCTGGCCGATGAATAACGTCCGAAAGCATTACCTGTGATCAAAGGTTTGTCTCCGACAGAAAGCTTGGGTTGCAAGGTATGGAAATCCATAACTCCGCCTATGGCGTCGCTGCCGTACATAATGGCTCCGGGTCCAAAAAGTACTTCGGTGCTTTCGAGAGCATTTGCATCCAATGATATTACATTTTGAAGATTGCCTGTGCGGAATATGGCATTGTTCATCCGGACGCCATCAACCACAAGCATTACCCTGTTGGTGGCAAATCCCCTGAGCGTAGGCGAACCTCCGGCAAACTGACTCTTCTGGATGTAAGCATAGCCGTTGGTTTCGAGCATATCCGCTGCCGTTTGAGGATTCTGAAAGGAAACCTCTTTCATGTTGATCTTTTCGATACGGTAAGGATTCTCTATTTTATTTTCTTCCCAACGGTTGGCCGAAATGATAACTTCGCTGAGCGAAATTTTGGTTTCAGTAAGTTCTACTTTAAAATTCATGGATTGAAGCTGGGGATACGTATATGCTACCGGTTGGTAGCCCATTTGCCTGAAGTAAATGCTGTCGGACGACCGGAAGAGGGATGCATCGGTTTCCCCTTTCGGGTTAGTTATGGCTGATACTTTAAGATTGTTGGCGTATACGGCGACGCCTTGTATGGTTTGCCGGGTAGTCCGGTCAATCACACATATGGTTTGGGCAGATGCCCATGCTCCCAATAGCAGGAGTGTAAAAATAAGATATATTTTTTTCATTCTTTTTATCTGTTTAAGTTTTACTAAAATAATAAATACAATACCACACCTTAAGCATGGCTTGCGATTATACGAAATGAATACGGGGAAATAAATGCAGATTAAACCTGTCCGGGCTTGGGAGGAGGCGAGGGGATATCTCCGATAAAAGAAATGAATAAAGATTGAAAATTGGGAGCTAAAATAGTTGATGCTTCAGGAACAAAATCGGTATTGGTGTTGGCGGGTAAATAAAAATTAACGAAGGGTCCAAACTGGTTCTGACCCTGATTTTCGCTGGTCGACCGGGAGGAATTGTTTTGTGTTTGTTTTTCGAGTTCCGTAAGCAGTGCCGTTTCTTTTTTGTCGTTAAGGCAGTAGATATGAATATTTCCATTTTCTTTTTTACTTATCTTAACCACATCATACATATTCCCGTTATAACGGAACTCTTTATCATCGTTCCATACCAAACCCGCGTAATCCGTTTCATTAAAAATTAAAACAGAAATCTCATCGGGAGGAACAACATTTCTGATCCGTTGAGCTATCTCGTCTTTAACTTCACCTTGGCTCCAGAGAAAGACGGGATAATAACCAACAATACTATAGGCAAAAATGGTAAGCAGTATGTATGAAAAAAGCAGTTTCATTTAATCATTATGGTCTTTTTGCATAAACACACAGCCTTGCGTCCCGGCAATCCCTGCACTGTTTACCTTTCGTGTTATTGCCTGGATTTGCTTTGCGTACGATGATTGAATAAGCATTATACTGGCGGTTATTCGTATTTCCGGTAAATTCCTTTTTTGAGTTATCCACTTCTTACTAAAATAAGCACTGGAATATTTTACAAATGTAAAATAAAATTAATATAGCCAGCTTTTCCGGCGGATTTTTTATTTTGCACACCTGTAATACGCTAAAAATCCAGCATTCTTTTCCGGTATTTTATTTTTTTAATTAAAAGGTATTAAATAAATAATTTTTTGATTGATTATTAAATTTTTTTTATTTTTACACAGAAATTTTTCCGGCAGGTGTGAAGCAATGTAAGACATGCCCCGTTGTAGAAATTACAACACTTGTCTTCCGTAGGAATAAAGAAAGATTAAGCCAGGGGAATCACGTTATACAACGTGCATTTATTAACTAAACCATAGTATAATTTATTAACATTAACTTAATGTAACAAAAGATGGTATGTACATAAACCATTCTATTTTTGCTTCATCTTTCGTAATGTGTTTTATAAAATGGTGATTGGAATAAGGATAAAGCAAAAAAGGAAAGCTTTGGAACTAATGCTTAAATCACAATATTTTATTAACCTTAAAACAAAAAAACGATGTCAGTAACTTACAAAGCAGTGGCAAAAAAGAACCCTGCAAAGCAAACCGACCCTCCCAAATTTCATGCACAAGCCGTGAATTCGGGGTCAATCAGCTTGCGACAGTTGGCAAAGCTGATAACAGAAAAATCAACTGTTAAATCTGCCGATACGATGGCAGTGCTCGAAGGCTTGCTCGAAGTAATTCCTACAGAGCTTGCTAATGGTAAAATTGTACGGTTGGGCGATTTTGGTTCGTTCAGCCTGGGTATTAAAAGTGAAGGTGTAGAAAGTGAAGACAAACTTACAAGTAAGCACATCAATAAGACTACGATTCGCTTTCGTCCCGGAATCGAATTTCAAAATGTAATTAAAACCATTACCTTCACACGAATCTAAACAACTAACTCATCAGTGAGCAGTTTTTTTCTGCACACTGATGAGTTTTAAACCCGTCAGTGATGAGTTTTTTTCTGCACACTGATGAGTTTACAAATGATAACTGATGAGTCCCTGATACTATTACTTACCATTCGATAACTTTGTGCCAGTACCCTGAGGTTTTAGCAGGCTATTGCCTGTACTCAAAGCCTTACGAATTCCACGTATACTTCCTGGCATAACAAACTCAACTTTTTATAACTTTTAAACTATATAAATCCCGAATCGCTTTGCTCGGGACTTTGCTTCGCTCAGCCTTACAAATCCCGAATTGCTTTGCTCGGGACTTTGCTTCGCTCAGCCTTATAAATCCCGAATCGCTTTGCTCGGGACTTTGCTTCGCGCAGCCTTACAAATCCCGAATTGCTTCGCTCGGGACTTTGCTTCGCGCAGCCTTATAAACCTTATGAACTTTACAAACTTTATAAACTTTATGAACTTTATAAACCTTACAAACATTCAAACTTTATAAACTAAACACACAAAATGTATGAAACGAAAACTTTTACTCTTACTTATTATGCTAAGCCTCGGGTATTGGGGGTGGGGGCAAAAAACTTGGACTGGTTTAGCAAGTGACGGTCTTTGGGCAAGTGCTAATAATTGGAATGGAGGCACTGTCCCAACATCTACAGATAATGTTGTTTTGGATAACTCTAATGTCAGTGGTAGTTATACCATTACCATTAATAATGGGTCGGCTCAAACTATTCATTCGCTCCAAATAGGTTATACTGGGAATGAGAATACCATTACGCTCATTGTCTCAGGTCCCACAATAAATGTTTTGACAATTAATGGAGGAGGAACTACTGCACTTTATATTATGGATGGGGGTGTTTTATCCAACCAATCTACGAATGGTACGAGAGGAATAAAATTAGGTAGTAGTAGTGATGTATTTAAAATGTCAGGGACAGGGCGATATGTACATGTTACTACTACAACTGGCTCTGCAATTCCTGAGCTAACGAATTCTACATCTTCAGCAAATTATGACTTTGCAATTACGTCTGTCTTTGAAAATCAATCTGGAAGCGCAGCTTCATTCGATGCCAATCCTGTTTATGGTAACTATATTTATAATAATTCAAGTGGTAATAGTGCTGCTAAAAATTTAATAATTAATGGAAATCTGTCTGTTTTACAGGGCACTTTAGGTGTATGTGCCGGTTCAACCAATACATTTACAATTGCTGGTAATATTTCAATATCTAATGGAGCAACATTTAGAGGTAGTTCTGGAACGAGTACTGCAACGATTAATGTTACTGGTAATATTAATGGGGCTGGAACTTTTGCAGGAAGTACAGGTTCAAGTAGCACTACTATTATTAATGTTGGTGGTGATATTACATCGCAAGTTAGTCTCAATACAGGAATAAACACATTAACTTTTACAGGAGGTTCATCGTCGGTTAATTTCAGTCCGGCTAATTCTAATCCGAGTATTCGTGGATTTACGATTGCCTCTGGTAAAACAGTAACTTTAACCAACACTATTACGATCCCTTCATCATACATTGTAACAATAAATAATGGCGGAACATTTGTAACAGGAACGGATTATAAAAATAATGGTACATTGATTGTAAACGGCATATTTGATTGCGGTACTAATGCTATTTCTGGATCAGGTGCTTTTACATTATCATCCGGTGCAACCCTAAAAACAGCCAATATTTCTGGTATTAATGGTTCAATTACTATTACTGGAACTAAAACAATTGATAATGCGGCAAACTATGAGTTTAACGGTACGTCTGAACAGGTTACAGGAGCCTTATTGCCAACTACTATCAATAATCTTACCATTGATAATGCAGCTGGCGTGAAACTTTCAAATTCAGCGTTAACTGTAAGTGGAAATTTGACTATTAATGATGGTAAATTATTTACTATCGAATCAGGTAAGCAGGTTTCCGTCGTTGGCACCCTTACCAACAACGGTACTCTTACCCTTCAATCTCCCGGCGATAATGGGGCTCCGGGTTCGTTGATTACCAACGGGACAGTTAGCGGTAATGTAATTGCTGAACGGTATATCGCAGCTTATACAACGGCAACCGACGGTTGGCATTTGGTTTCTTCTCCAGTAAATGGAGCGGTTATCGGTAACTTCCAGCCGGAAGCTAACGACGACTTTTATAAATATAATGAAGCTTCCAATACATGGATGAACTGGAAAGTATCCCCTTTCGATTTTACCAACGGCGAAGGATACCTATGTTCTTATCAATCGGCAGCAACAAAAAGTTTCACCGGAGTACCCAACAATGCCAATGTTTCCTTTAGTAACATGTCGCTTACAAGCACCCGGGGCTGGCATCTGCTTGGTAATCCTTTCCCTTGTGCGATAAAATGGAATGATGGTAACTGGACTTTGACAAATATAAATACCACAGCCAAAGTACTTAATTCGGGTGGTTCATATACCGATATAACAGCAAACGGGATAATTCCTGCCATGCAGGGTTTCTTTGTGGAGGTAACCAATTCCACCAACAGTATTACCATTCCAAAAGCAGCCCGTGTACATGATGCTACGGCATGGTATAAGGATACTCAGGCTAATAAACTTGTACTTACAGCACAAAGCGATAATAATAATACTTACACAGAAACGGTTGTCCGTTTCGATCCTGAAGCAACTACTGGGTTTGATGAAGCGTTTGATTCTCATTTCCTGAATGGTATATATGGAACACCCCAATTTTATTCCATTGTTGGTAATGAAAAACTCTCTTCCAATGTTTTTCCTGTAAGCGGTGAAGTTTCTACTATTCCTTTAGGTTTTGTTAAAGGAAATGCAGATAGCTACACACTTTCTGCTTCCGGTATCGAAACCTTTACCAATGGCCAATCGGTAATACTGGAAGATTTGAAAACCGGCATACAGCAAAAGTTGAACGATAACCCGGTATATTCTTTTGCATCTGCTACTGGCGATGATGCCAACCGTTTTCAACTGAAATTGGGTGCAGCTTCCGGCATTAACGAACCTTCGGCAAGTCCGTTCAGCATTTATGTCAGTAACGGTATTGTCTACGTAAATAACAGCGATAACCAAACGTTAAAAGGAACCGTTACGGTTTATTCTGTAACCGGTCAGGCAATTACTACTCGTTCGCTTTCCGGCGACCGTTTACAAAAGTTCAGTTTCAATAGCAAACCGGGCTGTTATATCGTAAGGGTTACAACAGATAAAGGAGTTTATTCACAGAAAATAATATTATAAACGATGAAAAAGATATTTCGCAACATCACATTAGTCCTTTTCCTGCTTTTGGGCTCAGCAACCATCAATAATGTTTTAGCCGAGGATCCGGCTCCTCCACCTCCTCCGGGAGAACATGGTGCCAGTGGTAATAAACCTGGAAATGGTGCTCCTATCGACGGTGGGCTAAGCATTTTGCTTGTTCTGGGCGCTGCCTATGGGGCTAAAAAAATATATGCTGTAAAAAAGGAGAAAGAAGAGGCATAATAGAAGGCAGAAAGCAGTAAGCAGTTGTCGTCATCAACTGCTTACTGCCAACTGCTTACTGCAAAAGTAGTCCCATACTGCATCTTTTGGCGGTTGGGCAATGATGACAATCGGCTCCTTTTTTACCGGATGAATAAATTCTATTTTGCGGGAGTGCAGGCTGATAGACCCGTCGGGGTTGGAACGGGGGAAACCGTATTTGAGATCGCCTTTGATAGGACATCCGATGGCTGCAAGTTGCACGCGTATCTGGTGATGACGCCCGGTAAGCAATTCCACTTCCAGCAGGTAATATGTATCACTTTTGCCAATTACCTTATAGTTTAATTCTGCAACGTATGTTTCGGGGGTATCAGCAGGATAAACGTAGGATTTGTTTTGTGCTTCATTTTTTTTCAGATAATGGATGAGATGGCCTTTGTCCTGAGGCGGTTTGTTTTTCACAATAGCCCAGTATGTTTTATGGATTTCATGGTTTTTAAACATGGTTGTCATACGGGTCAATGCTTTGGATGTACGGGCAAAAATGACGGCTCCGCTCACCGGACGATCGATGCGATGGACCACACCAATAAAAACTTCGCCTGGTTTTTGATATTTTTCCTTTATGTATTGCTTTACTTTTTCAGCTAAGGTTTTGTCGCCGGTTTTATCTCCCTGGACGATATCTCCCGAATGCTTATTAATGACAATCAGGTGGTTATCTTCAAATAATACTTCAATCGGGTATTCAGGCATGGGATTAACAATTACGAATTACGAATTACGAATTACGAGGGATGAACGACGAATTACGAATGACAATCAACAATCAACAATCAACAATCAACAATCCTAATACTGTTCCCGTTCGTTGGGAAAATCCATTGATTTCACATCCTGTATATAAGCTTTTACCGATCCCTGAATTTCATCGCTTAAGTTATGGTAGCGGCGAAGAAAGCGAGGAGAAAATTCGGTGGTGATACCGAGCATATCGTGCAATACGAGTACCTGCCCATCTACCTGGCTGCCGGCACCTATGCCAATGATGGGAATTTTAAGTTCGTTGGCCACCTGTGCTCCCAACTTAGCGGGAATTTTTTCGAGTACTATACTGAAACATCCTGCTTTTTCAAGCAGGTGTGCATCTTCTATCAGTTTGTCGGCTTCTTTCGGGTCGGTAGCTCTTACCACGTAAGTCCCGAATTTATGAATGGATTGGGGGGTAAGACCCAGATGCCCCATCACCGGAATGCCGGCGGTAAGAATACGGTCAACCGATTCCAGCACTTCCTTGCCACCTTCAAGTTTAACTGCATCAGCACCCGACTCCTTCATTATACGTATTGACGACGAAAGTGCTTCCTTGGAATTACCTTGGTAAGTACCAAAGGGCATATCCACCACTACTAAAGCACGGTTTACTCCGCGAACGACCGACGAAGCGTGGTAAATCATTTCGTTAAGGGTTATGGGAAGGGTGGAGTCGTAGCCTGCCATCACGTTAGATGCCGAATCGCCTACCAGGATAATATCTATTCCGCCCCTGTCGAGCAGGCGGGCAAACGAAAAATCATAAGCGGTAAGCATTGCTATTTTTTCACCTTTTAGTTTCATCTCCTGAAGAACGTGAGTGGTGATCTTGCGTGGCGTATTCATAATTATTTATTTTTTTAAGGTATAAATTTACAAAAATATCTGCAAAGTTAGAAAAAGTTTTACATTTGCTCCATGAAACATTTTCGGGTTTATTTACTTCTGTTTATCCCTTTGTTCATTGGCTCCTGCAAAACGGATATTGATATCAATGCTCAATGGAAAGATATAACGATTGTTTACGGATTGCTCAATCAGGGTGATACTGCTCAGTATATACGTATCAATAAAGCTTTTCTGGGTGAGGGAAATGCTTTGCAAATGGCAAGTATTGCCGATTCGAGTCTTTACGATACTGCGGTTATTCAGGTAAAACTTATTGAATTGAATAATGGCATAGCTCGCGATTCGGCTATGTTGTATCCGGTAACTGAAATTCAAAAGGATTCCGGCATGTTTTATTATCCTTCCCAGATCTTATATAAAACTAAAATTCACCTTAATAGCGAGTATAGCTATAAATTAGAAATCAAAAATAAAAAAACCGGTAAAATAATATCTGCTCAAACCAATCTTGTTAAGGATTTTGCTATTGCTAAACCATCCTGGTCGTCCAAGACGGTAAGTTTTATATCACCAGGGCTTGGCTCCTACAAGGTGGAATGGACTTCGGCGATAAACGCTAAAAGATATGAAGTCATTATACGATTTCATTACAGGGAAAAATCTGAAGGTTCTTCCGACACGCTTAATAAATATGTTGACTGGAATTTAGGTTCCATAAAGTCAAATGATCTTTTGGGCGGAGTTCAAATGTATTTACCATACGAAGGAACTACTTTTTATACCAATATGGAAGCCGTTATTCAAAATAAAAATTTTGATCCTACGGCTAAACGATTCATCGGCAAAGTGGAATTTATTTTCTATGCCGCAGGTAATGAACTGAATACCTATATTGAAGTAAATGGGCCATCCAGTGGTATACTTCAGGAAAAGCCCGAATATACTAATATCGAAAATGGTATAGGCATATTCTCGAGCCGCTATTGCAAATCGAAGTCTTTTTCCCTTAGTACGCTTTCCCTCGATACGTTACGGGCAAGAAGTTCACGGTTCCATCTTAACTTTCAATAATCTGACATTATTTTTTCTATTTTCCGCAATACAGAATACTGACTGCCTTTTTCTGTCTTTTTGTCAGCAAAACATGGAAAAAGTATTTTTGGCATAATCATTGAAAGTTAAAGATCAGTAAAAAAAATAATAAATAATAAAATCATATAAAATGGGAAAAATTATTGGCATTGACCTTGGAACTACCAATTCCTGTGTTGCTGTAATGGAAGGCAGCGAACCGGTTGTAATACCTAACAGCGAAGGCCATCGCACCACACCTTCTATCGTGGCTTTTACGGAAAATGGTGAACGGAAAGTTGGCGAACCGGCAAAACGTCAAGCTATTACCAATCCAAGACGTACCGTTGCATCCATTAAACGTTTTATGGGCGAATCATTCGACCGTGTT
>JGI20225J20221_1002943_pt1 | contig 11359 bp, 10 predicted proteins | sample BioMet4_FD_20221 | JGI IMG/M metagenome (IMG submission 20221) | reverse complement strand
AACGTCGTGAGACAGTTCGGTCCCTATCCATCGCGGGCGGAAGAAACTTGAAAGGGGCTGCTCCTAGTACGAGAGGACCGGAGTGGACGGACCAATGGTGTACCAGTCATACCGCCAGGTGTGCAGCTGGGTAGCTACGTCCGGGACGGATAAACGCTGAAAGCATCTAAGCGTGAAACCAGCCTAAAGATGAGGTTTCTCATTACGTAAGTAAGTAAGGTCCCACAGAGACGATGTGGTTGATAGGCCGGGAGTGGAAGTACAGTGATGTATGGAGCGGACCGGTACTAATAGACCGAGGACTTGACTTAAGCAAGTATGCAAGACTATGTATGACCTTTGATTCGCAGATACTTTTCTTTGTGGTTGTCAGGGTATGACCCTGAATAATTCAGTAGCGATAGCTGCGGGGATCCACCTGTTCCCATGCCGAACACAGCAGTTAAGCCCGCAAACGCCGAAAGTACTTGGGTGGAAGCGCCCTGGGAGGATAGGAAGCCGCTGATTGAAAGCCAGCATGCCGTAATGGTATGCTGGTGTTTTTTTTGTCTGGATATTGCCTATCCGGACATAGTTATCCGTAATCTTTTGTATACATGGGGGATTGTTGTTGTAAAATTCCTCTTCTTGTGCAATAATTATGAGTGTACATAAAGAAGGGGAGGATGATTTTTCATGTCAATGAGTGTTGCAGCACCACAAGCTAAAGGTAAGTGCGCAGAAGATAATATTTTTGCCGCTAATAACAGAGCGAATGCACTTGCAGAAAAAATAGGGGTAGATAAGGTTACGAATGGTACCGTTGGATCGTTGCTGGATGAAGACGGCAATCTGGTTATGCTGGATGTTGTTCAGAAATCCTATAAAGCGCTGACTCCGAAGGAAATTGTTTCGTATGCGCCTATTCAAGGATATCCGGATTATTTGGAAGCTGTTATTGATCAGTGTTTCGGGGAATCTCGCCCGGATGGATATATCCGCGCTTGTGCAACTTCCGGTGGTTCTGGTGTTTTGCATCATGTGATTCATAATTATTCTGAATGGGGCGACGATGTTTTGACCAGCGATTGGCATTGGGGCGCTTATAACAGCATGTGTATCGATAACGGCCGCAAGCTTCGCGAATTTGAATTGTTAGATGAAAAGGATCAGTTTAACTTTGCTAGTTTTAAAGAACATGTGACGAATATGGTATCGAAACAGTATAATACCGTTATTATTATGAATTCTCCAGCCAACAATCCGACCGGTTTTGCTCTTACGGAAGAAGACTGGGATCATGTTCTCGCATTTTTACAGAATATTATCAAAGATAAGGATAAAAATATTATTCTGGTCTCTGATGTAGCATATTTGGATTACAGCGGTGAAAAGCACGAATGCCGGAAGTTTTTCAAAAAATTCGGCAATTTGCCGGCCAATCTTCTTGTCATTGTTTCCTATACTTTGAGTAAAGGATTCACGATGTATGGACAGCGTATCGGTGCGATGATCGGAATTACTTCCAATGCCGATGTAGCTAAGGAATTTGTAGATGTTAATCAATATACCAGCCGTGCGACTTGGTCCAATTCCAACAGTGCTGCCATGAAAGCCATGGTGAATATTTGCAAGGATCCGGAACGCATTGTGGAACTGGATGCAGAACGTGCTAAATACTTCCAGCTTATGAAGGAACGGGCGGCTATTTTTATGACTGAAGCGGCCTCGGCAGAGTTGAAGATTTTGCCGTATTTATCGGGATTCTTTATTACGATACCGATGACGAACTCCAAAGCGGTTTGTGATATCATGGAACGTCAGAATATATTCCTTGTTCCGTTGAAAAAAGGAATACGGCTGGCTGTATGCTCTGTTTCCAAGAAAAAGATTACAGGACTTGCAGCACTCATAAAGGCTGCTATTACAGAAGCGGGCGCACAACAGTAGGTTCGACCTTTTAATTGCAAGATGCCGGTACAGGAGAAGTTTTCCGTACCGGCATTTACGTATTCATCAACGGAAAGAAGGGCTTTTTTTGAAAGAGATATTTGACAGCATAAATAGTGTGCTTGCCTTTGTTGCAGCCGTATCTGATTTTTTCTGGGATTTTCCAACTAATATTGCTTGGTATAAGGCGATTCCCGTATTAGGAAATTTTTCTTTGGCCGTTATCGTTTTGGTAGGTTCCGGAATTTATTTTTCGTCGCGACTCGGATTTATTCAGGTTACCCAATTTAAACGGGGCATCAAACTTTTAGTACAGCGCCGAACGGCCGAAACGGGTATTTCTCCGCTGGCGGCGTTCTTTCTGAGTTCGGCAATGCGGGTCGGCCCCGGTAATATTATCGGTGTCACGGGAGCTATTTCGGTCGGTGGTCCGGGAGCCTTGTTTTGGATGTGGATTTCAGCCTTTTTTGGAATGGCAACGGCATACATGGAAAGTACACTGGCGCAAATATTCAAAGAAAAAAAGAACGATGAATTTGTCGGCGGTCTTCCTTTTTATGGCAGGCGGCTGCTGGGCAACAAGGTTTGGGTCGGTATCGCGTTATCGTGTGTGTATATTTTATATGCCATGTTTTGCTTACCGGCACAGGCATTTAATGTGGTATCCTCTGTCGGAGCGATGGGGGAAATTATAACCGGTACTCAGATTCCCACGATTTCTACCTTTTATTATATAACTGCTGTTGTTATTTTGCTTATTTGTGCTGCCATGGCCTTTGGCGGCATCAAGCGGGTATCCAAAGCAACGGATGCGATGGTTCCGGTTATGGCCGTTGTCTATGTGGTTACCGTTCTGGCGCTTATTGTTATGAATGTAGACAGCGTTCCGTATTTTTTTTCGGCCGTCTTTGGCGGTGCATTTAAACCGGAGGCTATATTTGGCGGGTTGTTTGGCGTTGCATTAGTCCAAGGGGTAAAACGCGGACTTATGTCTAATGAAGCCGGCCAAGGTACTATCACGATGGCGGCGGCAGCAGCCGATGCCAAACATCCCTGTGAACAAGGTCTTGTTGCTTCCTTGGGTGTATTGCTTGATACCCACATCATCTGTACGATGACCGGATTTATCATCATTATGGCCCATGCCTGGGCGCAGGATCCCACTGCGTGGAAAGCGGCCGGAAAACTGCCTAAGTTCCTTATGTCAGCGAATACGCTGGCACCGGGTTTTGGTAATGCCCTGATTATGTTTCTGCTGACCTTTTGCTTTTGTTTATTTGCCTATACTACCATGGTCGGTTTGATTACCTATTCGGAAATTGCTGCCAATCGCATCAGCCGCAATACTCTTTTTATCAATGCCGTCCGCAGTTTTGGCATTTTTGTTGCAGCATTCGGCATTATGGTCAATATTGCCGGGTATGACTTGGGAAATCTTTGGGCCTTTTCTGATTTAGCTAATATTACAATCGTATATATTAATATACCCCTGCTATATATGGGGGCAAAATATGTTTTTCGTGCCACAAAACATTATACGCAAGATGACGGAACTTCGTTTGATTCGCGTGTTGTCGGAGTTTCCTGCGAATATTGGGATAAAAAATAAACCGATGCAGGTATAGCAAGAGGAAGATATATGGGTGACGTAAGGGCTGTACCGCAGATTTTCGGAAATTTACAGCAGCACAAGCCTGCTGTGCATTATTTTATAAAGAAGGTACATACATGTTTAAAACGTATTTTATGCTGGCTTTTGCCAGTGCTGTTTGGGGATTTCAGCCAGTATGTGTAAAATGGCTTGTTGCCGAATGGAGTCCGGTTACCTTGACGGTGATACGGTATAGTTTTATCAGCTTGTGTCTGGCCCTTGTTATCTATCCGCGGGAAGGGAAAAAGATGATACCTCCTAAGGCTGCCTGGGGCTGGCTGGCGCTGATGGGTTTCTTCGGGGTTCTTTTAAATAATGTGCTGCAATTTGCCGGCTTGCAGTATACTACCGTTACCAATTGCACGCTTATCTCGGCGACTTCGCCGGCCGTTACGGCTCTTATGGCTGTTTTTCTTATCCGCGAGCGGCTGAGTATCATCAAATGGATCGGTATCTTTTTTTCCTTTGCCGGGGTGCTCGCTATTGTCAGTGATGGTTCGATAGAATTGATCCGGCAGATAGATTTCAATATCGGTGATATATTGTGTTTTGCTTCACAAACTTCATGGGCGATTTATTGCTTTATTAGTCTGAAAGCCATGAAATATATTTCGGCAGCGGCGGCCACGTTATGGTTTGGCCTTATAGGCGGCCTTATGACTTTGGTGTACGGTATAGCCGCAGGAACGCTGCAGGTTACGCCGTTATCGCCGTTAGCAATGGGGTCCTTTGTGTACATGGTATTTTTAGGCGGTCTTATTTCTTTATATTTCTATAATATAGGGGTTAAAATGGCCGGGCCGAGTATATCGGCTATATTTTTGAATATTATGCCCGTTGTGGGCATGGTGAGCGGTGCCGTATTATTTAATGATCATATCGGACCGATCCAGTTGATCGGGGCAGCGGCTATTATTATGGGTGTCTTTTTGACGACGCATCATTGGCATAAAGCCGAACGAGTATAGTAAGGAAACGGCATTTGTATGGGTACGTTACTAGAGAATCGTTGAGGAGGAATGGAATTATGTTTACATCAATAGGTATATGCGGTACTGGAAATATGGGAAAAGCAATTATACAAGGATTAGTCGGATCCGGTCTGATAGGGCCCGAACATATTTATATATATAATATCCATAAAGCGAAGGCAGAAACCATACAGCAGGAATCAGGCGTTACAGTGGTTGATTCTGCAGCGGAGCTCGTCAAACAGGCAAAGGCAGTTATTTTGGCAGTTAAGCCGAATAGTATGGGATCTGTTCTGACGGAAATCAAAGACGTGGTACAGCCTGATACGGTAGTCATATCTATCGCGGCCGGTTTAACGATAGAACGATTGGCAGCCCCGCTCCCGCAGGGAACGAAAATCATCCGGGTCATGCCCAATACGCCGGCTTTAGTCGGAGAAGGCATGTCGGCATTGGCTGTTAATGAAACTGTTACCGAAGATGAAAAGGCAGCAGCGTTAGCTGTTTTTGAAAGCTTTGGCAAAGCAGAACTGGTGGCAGAACGATTGATCGATGCCGTCTGCGGATTAAGCGGCAGCGGTCCGGCATATGTGTATATGTTCATTGAAGCCCTGGCAGATGGAGCCGTTCTTGAAGGGATGCCGCGGCAGATGGCATATACCTTTGCGGCACAGACGGTTTTGGGCGCTGCGAAGATGGTATTGGAAACCGGCGAACATCCGGGAAAATTGAAGGATGACGTATGTTCACCGGGCGGTACGACAATTGAAGCCGTACGTATATTGGAAGAAAAAGGGTTCCGGGCAGCCGCCGCCGCGGCGGTCGTAGCATCGACAGAAAAAAATAAAGCCCTGTAATGAAACCATCATGAATTCGGCATATAGGGGCAGATTTGTTTCCCTAATCGTAAATAGTATGATAAAATTAGAACATATTGCTAACTATTTACCTACAAAAAGGAGACGTTACGGTGTTACATATTGAACATTTGACAGTTGCAGTTGACGGAAAGACGATATTGCAGGACATTAATCTGCATATTGCGCCAGGAGAAGTACATGTACTTTTGGGACCGAATGGGACCGGAAAGTCGACTTTGATCAGTACGATTATGGGATTTGAACGATATAAAGTCTTGGAAGGAAAGATTATTTTCAAAGGACAGGATATTACGACGGCTCCCTGTTATGAACGAGCTAAATTAGGCATTGGCGTCATGATCCAAAGGCCGCCGACGATCCGGGGTCTTTCGCTGCGGAAAATGGTGGAAATTTGCGGAGCGACTCCTAAAGAAACAGAAAGCATGGCCAAATGGATGGGAATGAGCGATTTTCTGGACCGCAGTGTCAATGAAGGGTTCAGCGGCGGTGAATTGAAGCGCAGCGAACTGCTGCAGCTGATGGCGCAAAAACCGGAATTGCTGCTGCTGGATGAACCGGAAAGCGGTGTCGATATCGAAAATATAGCCTTGGTAGGCCGGGCGGCGAACTATATTTTGCAGCATACCGATTGTCGCAAAGGGGACTGTCAAAAGCCTTGCTGCGGCAATAATACGGAATGTGAGGATAACAATCCGCTTAAGGAAAGTGGTCACAGCGGCCTGATTATTACACATTTGGGACATATCCTTAAATATGTTCCATCGTCTCATGCACATATTTTATATAACGGTACACTGACTTGTCAGAGCGGTGATCCGCTGCATGTACTGCAATGTATTGCACAGTCGGGTTATGAACGCTGTGTCCGCGAAACATGCCGGGGAGGTGTGCGATAATGGATAAACATATACTGGAAGAAGCACTGAATAAAAAAGCGGCGTTTGGCAATGATATCGATTTAAGCACGTTTGATGATAATAATGATGTGCATGTTTTATCGCCAGAAGAGCTAACGGATACAGGAAAGTCAAAGCTGGAAAAAGTGGGTATTGATTTACAGGAGGAAAACCGCAGTGCTACGTATGTACAGGTGGATAATGCGGCTGTTGAATCCAAAGTCAAGGAACAAACACCGCTGGAATTGATGAATACCGGCGCTGCCGCTAAAAAATATCCGGAATTGGTAGAAAAGTACTGGTGGAAGGCCGTAAAGCCTGACACGGACAAATACACGGCAAAAACAGCATTGGAACAGGAACAGGGATACTTTATCCGAGTCAAAGCCGGGACCCAGATCACGGCACCGCTGCAGGCCTGTGTGTTTATGGGCCATGAAGATCAATTGCAGCGGGTTCACAATGTCATTATTTTGGAAGAAGGCGCCGAATTAAATATTATCAGCGGCTGTGCCAGTGACACCTCTGTTGAACACGGCATACATATCGGCATCAGTGAAATGTTTGTCGGCAAGAACGCCAAACTTTCCTTTACGATGATCCACAGCTGGGGAGAACATGTGACGGTCCGACCGCGCACGGTTACGATCGTCGAAGAAGGCGGAACCTATCTTTCGAACTATGTCAATATGGAAAAGGTCGCCGATATCCAGATGTATCCGACGGTACGTCTTGTTGGGAAAGGGGCGGTTACCCGCCTGAATTCTATTCTGGTAGCCCCCGAAGGCGCGCATATGGACATTGGCGGCAAGGCTGTTCTTGAAGTACCGGGGACTCGGGCTGAAGTTATTACACGGAGTATCTCCACAGGAGGAGAAATCATTAACCGCGGTAATTTAACAGGAGCTGCCGAAGAAGTCCAGGCACATTTGGAATGCCATGGATTGATGCTTTCCAAAAAAGGGTATATCCGAGCGATTCCGGAATTGAATTCGGAAACGGATAATAATGAAATGAGTCATGAAGCGGCTGTCGGTCGAATTGCTCCTGAAGAAATCGAATATCTGATGGCTCGCGGCATGAATGAAGAAGAAGCTACGGCGACGATCGTCCGCGGGTTCTTGAACATCAATATCGAAGGACTGCCGGATTCGCTGGCAGAACGAATCAATGCGACGCTGGATACCTTCAGCGTGCAGCATGGCAGCTGATTGCCGGTGCGACTCGTAGTCGTACCGTTTCAATGGGATATAGGCAGATACAAAAACTGCCGCATAGAGATACCTGATATAGGTGCTCTATGCAGCAGTTCTTTTGTATGTATCTGGATTACTTTCTTATGCTAGAAAGTGTGCCATTTTTTTATACGTAGCACAAATTTCGTCATAGCAGATCTTTTCGAAATTAAGATACGAATGGACCATATTGGTTACATTATATAATTCGGTCCGCACACCGTATTGTTGCAGACGGGCTGTATACGCGGCGCCTTCGTCACGGAAGGGGCAGAATTGTACGGTTATCATCAAGGTAGCCGGCATATTTGGCGAAAGTTTTCCAAATAAAGGAGAAACCACTTTTTTGTCGGGTACATCGTGCAGATAACAATCAAAATACCATTCCATTTTATTTTTATTGGAGCCGTAGGTATCAATCCCGTTTTCTTCAAAAGAGGGAAGAGAATGAGTCATATCAAGGCTGGGGTATATTAAAATCTGATGTGTGATGGGAATCTGTGCATCCTCCTGCAGCTGCGAACTAACAACCGCTGCCAGATAGCCGCCGGCACTGTCGCCTGCCAAGGTAATATCCGGCAGATACGGAATATGAAGCTCATCTAACTTGGCCAGCGTCCGTTTGGCAGTCGCTAAGGCATCGACTTCGGCGGCGGGGTACGGATTTTCCGGGGCCAAGCGGTATTCCGGTGCTACGACGATATGATTTGTAGCTTCGGCAATACGCCGTAAAATAGGATCATACACCATGATAGAATCAATAACAAAACCACCGCCGTGATAATAAATCAGTACCGGCAACGGTGCCGTACCGGCTGTCGGCCTGTAAATACGGACGGGTACATCATATTCTCCGCATTGGTTTAAAACGGCATCCGTAACGGCAGCCATGGTTACCTTTGGCAATTCCTGTGAAAAGGCGAGCCGCAGAGAAGCCTCCCGCATACTTGCCGGAGTCATGACGAAATGCGCAGCCGCAGCATCTTGTACATTCTTTTTGATAAAAGCTTCTAATTCTGGTTTGAGCTGATAGTGTTCCATTAGTACACCTCACATAATGTAGTCTTTTATCATTTTAGCACAATAAAGACTAAAACAGAATACTTTTCTTGTCATTACCTTATTTTTCCATTATAATAAAATGGAAGTAAAAAAAGAGGAGGATGTTCATTGGAAGAAATACTCATTCAAGATGTCTGGATGGTAGTGCAGGTTGTGTTAATTGATTTGGCTCTTGGCGGGGATAACTCTATCGTTATCGGCATGGCTGCTAAAAATCTGTCGCCACAGCTGCAAAAAAAAGCAATATTATATGGTACGGCGGGAGCTATTATACTGCGGTTTTTGATGGCACTGCTCGTTGTATGGCTATTGCAGATCCCGTATTTAAAAACGGCAGGCGGTATCTTGTTAGTCCTCATTGGCATTAAACTGATCGGCAATCAGGACCAAAAAGAAAATTTGAGTGTAAAAAGTAAAGATACGTTGATGGGAGCCGTAGAAACAATCGTGGTTGCCGATGCATTAATGAGTCTTGACAATGTATTGGGCATTGTGGGTGCCACGGGCGGACACATGGGACTTCTGGCATTTGGTATGCTGATATCGGTACCGATCATTATTTTCGGAAGTACTATGGTTATTAAAATCATGACACGGTTTCCCAGTCTCATATACATTGGCGGCGCCGTTCTCGGCTGGGCTGCCGGCGGAATGCTGGCAACAGATGCCTCCTTGCCTTTGGCTGAAGGCAATGGCACCATAATCAAAATTTGTTTGACGGTACTTACCTTGGCCGGCGGGGTTGCCTGGAAGCGCAGGCATAAATAGAATATGATATACAGAAAGCGTCCCGTAAGCAGGGACGCTTTTATTAAAATTATTGCTTGACATTTTTTCAAAATATGAGATAATATGTAAGTCAGGTAACGGGGCGTAGCGCAGTTTGGTAGCGCGCTTGGTTCGGGACTAAGAGGTCGCAGGTTCGAATCCTGTCGCCCCGACCATAGTTGCACGTTGAGTGTTTATCCCGAAGACACTGCATAATTTCATATATATGCAACAATGTGTAAGACGTGGAGAGATGTCCGAGCGGCTGAAGGAGCATGATTGGAAATCATGTATAGGGCGAAAGCTCTATCCAGGGTTCAAATCCCTGTCTCTCCGCCATACGATAAGATGGAACCTACTTTGGTAGGTTCTTTTTTATTGCCTAAAAACAGGTTGATTGCCAAATATCATGCTTCTTTTGACTTTCATTTGACTGACACGGATAAATCTGGTATCTTTTCTATACGTGATTGTTTCCTATCAGGAATCACATGAAAATACGTATCCATAGTTACTTTAAAGGAAGTAATGGCCGAGACGTGTTTGAAAAACGCGAAGGCGGATAGTGCTGATTATAAAGGCATGTTGCCGTTAGATGCTGCACCAAAAATTACATTTCTATCCACGCCATCGGTACAAATCCGGTAGCTTTTGTAATTATTATTACAAAAAAGCGGTCGTCAGTACGTTATACTGACGACCGTTTGTATTGTATATTAATCTTGAGGAGGTGGAGGCGGTGGGGTTGGTTGAGGATGGTGATGATGTTGGTGATGCGGTGGCGGAGGAGGCGGTACGGGGCCTTCATCAGCAAAACTTGAGAATAAGCCCATTGTAAAAGTTGCCATTAGTAATAGTGCAATTTTTTTCAATAACGTGTTTTTCATTTTTGTCACATTCTTTCTTTTACTCAATATAATAAATTTATTTTATATTAAATGGTATGTCCGACAACCGCTCCGATAACAGCACCTGCAACAAATGCAGTAACTTCGTCATTCTTGTTGTTTCCATCATGGTCAGGACCATGATGAGGATCATCATGATGGGGATTGTGTTGCTGGTGATGTGAAGGAGGCGGGGCTGGCTGATCTTCAGGCCCGGCGGCATTTACTAAAGTGGTTCCTAACATACTGGTAGCAATCATACCAGTTAATATTGTTGCTTTTAATTTCTTTGAAATATTTAACATGATTGTCACATCCTTTTCTTACATCACATAACTTGTTTGATAAGTGCAGTATACTAGCTTGTTTTTGAAGAAGCAAGGAAATACATCAAACCTCTATCATAGTGTTAACATACTGTGATAAAGTACCATTTTTTGTTATAAAATTGTAACAAATAGATGATTTGTCCATTTATTTTATAACAAAAATATAATTTCAAAATGCTAAACTGAATACAGTATTAAATAGAGTTATCAATGTAAAGTTGATAATTTTTATGATATAATTTAAATATTAAGGAGTAAATAATTAGAGCCAGACTGATTATTGAAACTTCCCTTTTGGAAGGGTTGGAATGGGTAAACCCTTCTACCATAAGCACTCATGTATATGGGTGCTTTTTTCATGTATTGAAACCGGTGATTCTATGATAGACTGTGACAACAAACGATGTCGATTTAATCAGTATGGTATATGTCTTAATATGAGATTGACCATTAAGCATGGCCATTGCATATCAGCTTCATATAGGCGATATCAACAGAAAAAGACTCATGAAACGGATATAAATCATCGGCCTGTTATACAAGGCAGACGAAACAGAATTTTAAAATAGGAAAAAACATAAGTTAGAGTATAACCGGATTGTCGTTGTTTGCTATAGGGCTCAATTAGGTAGTTAACTGCTATTAGGGAAAACAGGTAATAAGTTAGGTTCCATATAATTTACAGGCACTCAGAGATGGGTGCCTTTTTTTGTTGCCAATTTTAAATTGAATATAAGGAGTGATGAGTAT
>JGI20225J20221_1002322_pt4 | contig 11365 bp, 11 predicted proteins | sample BioMet4_FD_20221 | JGI IMG/M metagenome (IMG submission 20221) | reverse complement strand
TCGAAGAAATCGGCGTAGCAGTTGAGCTGCTGCTCGGTCTCGGCCTTGGCCTCCTCGGCGGTCTCGTGGATCGTGTGGCCCTCCTGCCACCAGAATTCGCGCGAGCGCAGGAACGGCCTGGTGGTCTTTTCCCAGCGGATGACGGAGCACCACTGGTTGTAGAGCATCGGCAGCTCGCGGTAGGAGTGCAGCACCCGCGACCAGTGGTCGCAGAACATGGTCTCGGAGGTCGGGCGGAAGGCCAGCCGCTCCTCGAGCTTTTCGTTGCCGCCCATCGTGACCCATGCGACTTCGGGGGCGAAGCCGTTGACCAGCTCGCCCTCCTTCTTAAGAAGGCTCTCCGGGATCAGGACCGGCATCGCCACGTTCTCATGGCCGGTCTTTTTGAACTCGGCGTCCATAATCTTCTGGATATTCTCCCAGATCGCATAGCCGTACGGGCGCAGAATGGTGAAGCCCTTGACGCTCGCGTACTCGACCAGCTCCGCCTTGCGGCAGATGTCGGTGTACCACTGGGCAAAGTCGACCTCCATGTCGGTGATCTGTTCCACTTTCTTCTCGTTCGCCATTTTGCCATCATCCTTTATGGTTAAAAATTCAGTATTTTTATTTTATCACATCTGTCAAGGCCCCGCACATAAAATGAGTTGCCCAGTTTAAATGTAAGGAGTGTTCTCATGTCTTTTTATCTGGTCGAACTCGAGCCGTCCGCGGAGAGGCTCTACCGCGGCGTCGCGGAGGCCGCGCGGCTGCCCGTCGAGCGCGTGCTGTCCGACGCCCTCTTCCGCCTCGCGGGCGAGCTCTCCCTGGAGGCGCTGGCCGCCCAACCGTCCAAAACGGCGGAAAAATAGAGCGGGCGGATTGTATTTCTCCGTCGTTTTTGCTATATTATAGGGTACAGGAATCGGAACACAAAACGACGGAGGAACTTCCATGAAATCGATCCGTGATCTCTATAAAATCGGAAAAGGCCCCTCCAGTTCCCACACCATGGGGCCCGAACGCGCCGCGAAGCTCTTTAAGTCCGAAAATCCCTCGGCCGAACGCTTCAAGGTCATCCTCTACGGCTCCCTGTCCAAGACGGGCGTGGGCCACGGCACCGACCGCGTCATCCGCGAGACCTTCGAGCCGCTGCCGTCCGAGATCGTCTTCTCCGAGACCCAGCCTGACGATCTCAAGCACCCCAACACAATGGATCTCTACGCCTACCAGGGCGAGACGCAGCTGGCCTATATGCGCGTCGAGTCGGTCGGCGGCGGGGACATCGTGATCGAGGGCCGGCCCGACAAGGCGGCCGACGAAATCTACCCCGAGAACTCCTTCGCCGAGATCGCGCAGTTCTGCCGCTGGCGCTACATCTCGCTCGGCGAATACGTCGAGGTCAACGAGGGCCCCGACATCTGGAACTTCCTCAAGGTCGTGTGGAAGGCCATGCGCAACGAGGTGCAGGAGGGCCTGAACGCCACGGGCGTGCTCCCCGGCGGGCTCAACGTGCAGCGCAAAGCCCGGCAGCTCTTCGAGGAGGAGCACGCGCAGGAGATCCCGCAGGTGCGCGAGCTGCGCACGGTCTGCGCCTACGCCTACGCGGCGGCCGAGCAGAACGCCGACAACGGCATCGTCGTCACGGCGCCGACCTGCGGCAGCTGCGGCGTGCTGCCGTCCGTGCTCATGTACATGCAGGACAAATACCAGCTCTCCGACGACAAGATCGCGCGCGCGCTGGGCGTGGCCGGCATCATCGGCAACCTCATCAAGCGCAACGCCTCCATCTCCGGCGCCGAGTGCGGCTGCCAGGCCGAGATCGGCTCGGCCTGCTCGATGGCGGCCGCCGCGATGTGCGACATCATGGACATGCCGATCGAGCAGATCGAATATGCCGCCGAGATCGCCATGGAGCACCAACTGGGCCTCACCTGCGACCCCATCTGCGGGCTCGTGCAGATCCCCTGCATCGAACGCAACGCCGTCGCCGCCAAGCGCGCGATGGATGCCTGCAACCTCTCGCATCTGCTGCTCGGCACGCGGAGCATCTCGTTCGACATGGTGGTGCGCACCATGTATGAAACCGGCATCAACATGAACCACGCCTTCCGGGAGACCTCGGAGGGCGGCCTCGCGCGGTTCTACAGCCGCCGCATGAATACAGCCCCAACAGGAAAGGAAGACAAACAATGAAACTCGGTATCGTCGGTCTGCCGAACGTCGGCAAGAGCACGCTGTTCAACGCCATCACCAACGCGGGGGTTCCCGCGGACAACTACGCCTTCTGCACCATCGACCCCAACGTCGGCGTCGTCTCCGTCCCGGACAAGCGCCTCGAGTGGCTGCGCGACCAGCACCAGCCGAAGAAGTTCACGCCCGCCGTCATCGAATTCGTCGACATCGCGGGCCTCGTCAAAGGCGCGTCCAAGGGCGAGGGACTCGGCAACAAGTTTCTCTCCAACATCCGCGGCTGCGACGCGATCGTGCACGTCGTCCGCTGCTTCGACGATCCGAACGTCACCCACGTCGAGGGCACGACCGATCCCCTGCGCGACATCGACATCATCAACATGGAGCTCATCATGGCCGACCTCGAGATGGTCGACCGCCGCGTGGACAAGGCCGCCAAGATGGCCAAGGTCGGCGACAAGCGCTATACGCGCGAGGCCGAGGTCTTCGGCGCCCTGCGCGACTACATGAACGAGGGCCATCTCGCCCGCACCTTCGAGTGCGCGCCCGACGACGCCGCGCTCATCGCCACGGCGGATCTGCTGACGCTCCGGAAGACGATCTACGCCGCGAACGTCGGCGAGAACGACGTGAACGCGCCCGAGAACTGCGCCTACTACATGGCTGTCAAAAAGCTCGCGGACCAGGAGGGCAGCCAGGTGCTGCCGATCTGCGCCAAGCTTGAGGCCGACATCGCCGAGCTCGACGACCCGGAGGAGCGCGCCATGTTCATGGAGGAGCTCGGCATCCAGGAGTCCGGCCTCGACCGGCTCATCCAGTGCAGCTACAAGCTGCTGGGCCTCATCTCGTTCCTCACGGCCGGCAGCGACGAGTGCCGCGCCTGGACGATCAAAAACGGCACCAAGGCCCCGCAGGCCGCGGGCAAGATCCACTCCGACTTCGAGCGCGGCTTCATCCGCGCGGAGGTCATCGCCTTCGACGATCTCAAGGCGTGCGGCACGCTGGCCGCGGCCAAGGCGAAGGGCCTGGTCCGCAGCGAGGGCAAGGAGTACGTCATGAAAGACGGCGACGTCGTCAACTTCCTGTTCAACGTGTAATAATATAAGGTATGCCGGGGAAGCGCTTCCGCTCCCCCGGCATTTTTTCGCTCCTATTATTTCTTCAGCGACCTCGCGTACTCGCTCGGGGACATGCCGAACCACTGGCGGAACTGGCGGGAGAAATGCTGCGGGCTCGAAAAGCCCATCCTGCCCGCGATCTCGCCCATGGACAGCTCCCCCTCGCGCAGCAGCACGCGGCACTCCTCCAGCCGGATCTTCGAGAGATACTTTCCCGGCGGCATGCCCAGATGCTCGCCGAAGAGCTTGCAGAGATACGGGATGCTCACGTTCACGGCCGCGGCCAGCTCGCCCAGCGTGAGCTTCTGGCCCACGCGGCCGGAGAGCAGCTGCAGCGCCCGGTCGACGATCTGGTTTTCCGCGCGCGCCGTCGCGGGCAGAGCCGGGGCGGCGCTTCTGCGGCCGGACTGCTCCGCGCGCAGCAGCTCGATGAGCAGGATCTGCAGCAGCGCCGCCAGATAGTCGTACGAGCAGAGGCCCTGCTCCGTGCGCTCGCGCAGCATCTTCTCGACCGCCGGACGGACGGGCTGCGGCAGGCGCAGCGCCTTGCCGACGACCGGCGCGAGGCTGCCGCCCGCGAGCTCGAACGAAATCGTGAGAAACCGCACCGGCGCGTCGGAAAACTGCATGTGCCAGGCGCCGCGGTCGATGATGAGCAGTTCCTGCTGGCCGAGCAGCACGTCGCGGCCGTTCACGAGGTTGTGCAGCTTCCCCTGGTCGACCAGCACGAGCTCGAACGGCTCGTGGCGCTCGCCGCGGAAGTAGAAGTCGCGCGCGGCCTGCTGATAGAAAAACGTCACGATCTGCCCGAAGCGCAGCTGCGAGACGGAGCCNGCCAGAAAGTCGGCCGCGACCTCGCCCGCCCTCCCGGCGGGCGCGCCGGGGCGCGTGTACAGGTCGGCCGCGCACTCCGCGCCGAGCGGCACGACCGAAAAGACCGTCCCCGCCAGCAGGAGCACCGCGCGGTCAAGATAGAACACCCGCCTGCTCTCGCCCTGGTAGAGCACCAGCAGCGGCATCCCCTCGCCGTAGTCGACGATCGCGTCCTCGCGCGAGCGGTACTGCGTCAGCATCCCGCCCGGCGCGACGCGCAGGCGCGATGCCTCATAGCCCTCCTCCGGACCCGGCGGGCCGGAAAGCACCGAGCCGAGCCCCCGCAGACCCGCGTCCTGCAGCCGTTCCGTCAGCATAGCCGATCCCTCCCCCTTTTTATATGATTATACGTGATGTGCGCGCCAAAGCGCAAGTGTTTTGCCGATATTCGTATAATTTTTGCACAATATTATTTTCGCCGCCCCGGATTCTTGCTTTTCCCCCGCCGGATGCTTATACTGAAGAAAAAGAAAACTGAGAAAGGGGTCTTTTTACCGTGAAAACTTCCGAGCCGACGCTCGTCATCATGGCGGCCGGCATGGGCAGCCGCTTCGGCGGACTCAAGCAGATGACGCCGGTCGACGCCGAGGGGCACTTCATCATCGACTTCTCCCTGTTCGACGCCTGGCGCGCGGGCTTCCGCCGCGTCGTCTTCATCATCAAAAAAGAGCTCGAGGAGTCCTTCCGCGAGCGCATCGGCAACCGCATGGAGCGCTATTTCCACGTGGATTACGTCTTCCAGGAGCTCACGAAGCTGCCGGAGGGCTATGCGGTTCCCGAGGGCCGCGTCAAGCCCTGGGGCACCGCGCACGCCGTCGCGTGCTGCCGCGGCGTCGTGGACGGGCCGTTCGCGGTCATCAACGCCGACGACTTCTACGGCCGCACCGCCTATTCCACGATCTACGACTTCCTCAAAAACAGCGCAGACGAGCACGTCTATTCGATGGTCGGCTACCAGGTCCGCAACACCGTGACCGAGCACGGCTCCGTCGCGCGCGGCGTCTGCGAGGAGCGGGACGGCTATCTCACGGGCGTGACCGAGCGCACGAAGATCTTCAAAAAGGGCGGCGACGCCGAGTTCACCGAGGACGGCGAGCACTTCACCTTCCTGCCCGGCGACACGACCGTCTCCATGAACTTCTGGGGCTTCACGGCGGGCCTGCTGGACGTGCTGTGGGCGCGCTTCCCCGCCTTCCTCGACGAGAATCTGCCGAAGAATCCCCTCAAGTGCGAGTACTTCCTCCCGTTCGTCGTCAACAGCCAGCTCGCGGACGGCTCCGCGCGCGTGCGCATGCTCCACTGCGACGAGGCGTGGTACGGCGTCACCTACAAGGACGATCTGCAGTCCGTCTGCGACGCGATCGCGGACATGAAGCGCCGCGGCGTCTATGAGGAGGAGCTCTGGAAATGAACGAACAGCTTGCCCACATTCTCTCCGCCTTCCCGACCGACGGCGCCGCGGTATCCTGCGAGCGCTACGGCTGCGGGCACATCAACGAGACCTACCTCGCCGTGACCGAACGCGGCCACCGCTATATCCTGCAGAAGATCAACGATCACGTCTTCCCCGACGTGCCCGCGCTCATGGAAAACATCGCCGCCGTCACGAGCTTTCTCAAAAAGCAGGCCACGGACGAGCGGAGCGTGCTGACGCTCCTGCCCACCCTGACCGGCGGCACCTGCCACCGCGAGCCGGACGGCGGCTGGTGGCGGCTGTACGAGTTCGTCGAGGACAGCATCTGCCTGCAGGCGCCCGAGACGCCCGCCGACTTCTACGAGAGCGCCGTCGCCTTCGGCTCGTTCCAGCAGCAGCTGGCGTCGTTCCCGGCGGGCTCTTTGCACGAGACGATCCGCAACTTCCACAACACGCCCGACCGGATGCGCATTTTCCGCGAGACGCTCGGCCGCGATCCCCTCGGCCGCGCCGCCGCGGTGCAGAAGGAAATCGACTTTGTCCTCGCCCGCGAGGAGGAGGCCGGCGCGCTCATCCGTGCCCAGAAGGCCGGCGAGCTGCCCCTGCGCGTCACGCACAACGATACGAAGCTCAACAACGTCATGCTCGACAGCAAGACGAGGAAGGCGCTCTGCGTCATCGACCTCGACACCGTGATGCCGGGTCTCAGCCTCTACGACTTCGGCGACTCCATCCGCTTCGGCGCGGCCACCGCGGCCGAGGACGAGCGCGACCTCGACAGGATGTCCGTCAGCACGGAGCTCTACCGCATCTACACGCGCGGCTTCGTCGCGGCCTGCCCCAGCCTCACGAAGGCGGAGCGGCGGCTGCTGCCCATGGGCGCGAAGCTCATGACCTTCGAGTGCGGCGTGCGGTTTTTGACCGACTACCTCGACGGCGACCACTATTTCGCCATCCACCGCGAGGGCCACAACCTCGACCGCGCCCGCACACAGTTCAAGCTCGTTGCGGACATGGAGCGGAAATGGGCCGAGCTGGAGCAGATCGGAAAAGAAGAAGCCGACGCCTGATCAAAAAACCAGCCGGGCTGCCGCATTGCGGCAGCCCGGCTTTTGCGCCCCGTACAGCCCGGGAACGATGGGGATCGTTCCCGACAACCAATTCCATCCCGCCGGAGATTTGCCCTGACGGGTATAAACTTCGAATCTCCGGGGTTACCATTAAAAATCCCGCCCCACCTGACGGTGGAGCGGGATTTTTGGTGACCCGCCGGAGATTTGCCCTCGCGGGTATAAACTTCGAATCTCCGGGGTCGCCATTAAAAATTCCGGCCCACCTGACGGTGGACCGGAATTTTTGGTGACCCGCCGGAGATTCGAACTCCGGACACCCTGCTTAAAAGGCAGGTGCTCTGCCAACTGAGCTAGCGGGTCGTTGGCTGGGATGGCAGGATTCGAACCTACGAATGGCGGAGTCAAAGTCCGTTGTGTTACCGCTTCACCACATCCCAATGTAGCAGGTTCGATGCGGAAAGAATCGGCGGCGAACTTCGCCGCCGTTCAAAAAATGGGGTGAGTGAAGGGACTCGAACCCTCGGTCTTCAGAGCCACAATCTGACGCGTTAGCCAACTACGCTACACCCACCATATTCACTTCCGCCTGCGGATCGCCGGGGCTCTGGTACGCCAGGAGGGACTCGAACCCCCAACCTACTGCTTAGAAGGCAGTTGCTCTATCCAGATGAGCTACTGGCGCATAGGATTGGAGCGGGTGACGGGAATCGAACCCGCATCCCCAGCTTGGAAGGCTGGTGCCCTGGCCATTGTGCTACACCCGCAGGCCGCCGATACAATCAGCCCTACGATAATAGCATACGAAAAGAGCGGTGTCAAGTGTCTTTTCCGCCGGAGCCCCGGCTATTTCGCGCTGCGCGGCGAGGCCGAAAACAGCTTGCGGTAGGCCCGCGCGAACGCCGAATAATCCCCGAAGCCGCAGGCGTAGCAGGCCTCAGCGGCCGGCAGGCCGGAGGCGATCTTCTCCCGCGCGAGCATGAGCCGCTTGCCCGTCAGATAGCTGTGGATGGTGTGGCCCGTCTCCTCCTTGAACCGGCGCATCATGTGGTACTTGCTGATGTAAAAGCGCGCGGCGAGATCGTCGATCGAGATGTTCTCGGTCAGGTGCTGCGCGAGATACTGCAGGATGGCCGCCACCTTCTCGTCCCCCGCGCCGGAGGGCGCGTAGGCGAGGCTGCGGCTCGTCATGCCGCGGCTGACCGCGATGAGGAACTGGAAGAACAGCGCGTCGGAGAGCAGCTCCTGCCCGAAATCCGCCTCCTCGCAGGCCTTTTCGAGCTCCAGCAGCACGCGCGTGAACTCGCGGCTGCGGCCCGCGGGGCGGACGACGAAGCGGAACTCGTCCTGCGCCAGGCGGAAGCAAGTCTCGAGATCGCAGCCCGGCGTGCTGCGGCGGCGCAGAAATTCGGGGGAAATATAGAGGATCAGGCGCTCGTAGGGCGTGCCGGGCGTGACCTCCGGGCGGTGGATGCAGCCGCTGCGCACAAGCACGAGGTCGCCCGACTCGAGCGGATAGCTCCGCCCCTCGATTCCGTAGCTCGCGCCCTCGGAGAGGAACATCACGATCTTGTGAAAGGTGTGGTAGTGCCACTCCATCTGGCGCGGGATCGCGCCCGTCAGATGGAACAGACGGTAGTTCTCGCGCAGATAGCCGCGCTCCTCATAGGACGACAGCTCCATGCTCTCACTCCTCCCGGCAGGATTTACCCATAGTATAGCACGGATCGGGGAATTTGTGCAAGAGGCGCCCCGGCCTGCCGCGGAACANAGGGGCCGCCGGCGCTGCGACAGGGTCAAAAACGGGGCTGTTTTTTTACAGCCCCGTTTCTTTGTTCTTGCCCGAGCGGATCAAAATTGAACGTATCCGCTTTATGAGAACCCGTTTTATTTCCCGGTAAAGATGCCTGCGAGATGGCGCACCGCCTTGTACAGGAAAAAGACGATCAGGCCTGCGCCAAGCGCCGTGAGGGCAACCGTATAGGCGTAATAGTGCGCCCGCACGACGCTCCAGCGCTCGAGGCGAAAAATGCCGTAGGTACAAGCGGCGGCAATCAGAACGCCCCAGAACAGCCACCCGATGAGATCGCCCGGATCGTCCCGCCCCAAAAGGACGCACAGAAGCCAGGGAATGCTGAGGATCAGGAAGCCCAGCACCGCGTAATGCGCCGCGGCAAGCAGATCCCCGGTGCTGCCGCCGAGATTGAAAATTTTCTGCGCAAGCGGCACAAAGGCGGCCATCGCGGCAATCTCCGCCAGGCGCAGAAGCATAATGCCGGCATGACCGCCGCGAATCCGGACGCCCTTCCGGACGCGCTCCTGCTTTTTCCTTTTTTCCCGGCAGCGGAGCGCTTCTTTGGCTTCGGCGGCCAGGCTCTGCATCTTTGGATTCTTGTCGCCGTCCGCAAGGGCCTCCTGCGCGAGGCGCAGCGCTTCTTCTATGTTGGCGTACCCACCCCGGCCGTTGAAAAGCATGTAGGCCAGGACATACCGGCCGTTGTTCAGAAAACCGCCGAAGCCCTGTCTGAATGCCGGTATCTCGAACACCGGATCGGCAACCGTCTGCGTGAGGATTTCCCGGCTTTCTTTTTGCTTCCCGTCCTGGAAGAACAGGGAAATTCCTTCATAGATCCGCGTGCAGGCGGCAATGGCCTTGTTCGGGCATGCGCTCGCCTTCCGGAACCATTCGGTCGCCTTGGGATCCGCCGGATTGTCGCCGCTGATCAGATGCTTTCCGCAATCAAACATTGCAAGGTAATTGCCCCGGTTCGCGGCCTGCTCCACGCTCGCGGGGTCGTCCTCGTCAAACTCCCCGTACAATCGCACGATCTCCTGAATCATTTCAAGCGTTTCCGCATCCACATCCATCGAAAAATCGCGGAAGTTTTTCGCCTCGCCGCCGCCGCTGCGAGCGCTTTCCTTTTTCAGCTGAGGGAGCAGACTGTTTTCTTCCCTGTTTTCCATTTCCTGTTTTCTCCGGCTGCGCGCTTACGCCCACATTGCTTTCATGAAGCTGGGATACGCCTTGTCCACGATGCTGATGATATGCAGGAGCATTTCGAAGCAGATTTCAGGCCCGTCGCTGGGGCGGATGATCGCGTCGGCATCCGCCGTCAGATCGCCGTCCGAATCCAGATAGAACTTGACCCAGCGGTAGTGCATGTTGTTCTCCGAGCAGACGCGATAAACCTCCGGCCGCTTTTCCTCCGGCACGGCAACGATGGAAAGAACCGCCAGCTGCACGTCCTGGCAGTCGTCCCCAAAAACAATAATGACCGATACGCTGTTGACGTTTTTTCCGCCGTACGTAATTTTCATGCTCTTTTCGTTTACTTCGGTGTACTTAATACTTTTTTCCTGGAGAAACTTAACGAATTGTTCCATTGCTGCGTTCATGTAATCGTCTCCTTTATCCTTTCAGGCGGTTTCCGCCGCTTTTCTTTTCCCTCTGCCGTCCCGCAGGCCTCCGTGCCTTCGCAGCTTTTCGCGGCGTCCCCGCGCCGCCCTTCCGGCGAAAATTCCGGGGCGGCGCCGCACCCTTCACGCGGAACGCCGGAAGCACGGCGCTGTCTCAGGCTGAGTTTATCGTATCTTGCTCCCGCGCGGAATTCATAATTTTTACTTGTTTCGTTGTAATTTTTACTTTTCAAAGGTTTCGCGCCCGCAAATGAGAAGGCGTCGTCGTGCCGGAAAGCGCCATGCGGCATGCCGCGGTTTTGGGGCAGCCCCGATAAGGGACTTCTCCGCCAAAAAACAGGGCTGTAAGAAAAAGGCCAGAAAGAAATCCGCCGAATCTCAAGCCTGAGATACGGCGGATTTTTCATGGAAGGATATCATTCGGCCTCAACAGACGGCCGGTCCGTATAGGCCGGCCGCCTTTTTTGCCGAGCGGAGCTTACTTCATGAAGGTGTCCTTGGTCATCTGGTCGATGTAGTCCAGGTACTTGGCCTGCACGTCCGCGGGGACGAGGTCGCTCATCTTGCCGGCGGACAGAACGCCGTTCTGCAGCGTGCCGTAGATGGTCTCGCCGCCGAACTTACCGTCCTCGACTGCCTGCATCGAGATGGTGAGCAGGGAGGAGTTGTCGGTGACCTGGGAGCAGATGACGCACTCGTTCTGGCCCAGCAGGTCGGCCGGCTGGCCGATGTCGNAGANCTTNACGGAGCCGGAGGCCTTGTTGGCCTCGTCGATGGCCTGGCGGGCGCCGGAGTCGACCGCGGAGGCGTCGCCGAAGAACACGTCGGCGCCCTGGTCGATCATGGCCTTGGCGAATTCAATGCCCTTGTCGGTCGCGGAGAAGGAGCCGGCGTAGACGGGATCGAGCACCTTGACGTCCTTGTTGACGAACTGGGCGGCCTCGGTGTAGCCCTTGTACTTGCCGAGCGTGGTATCGAGCTCCATGCCGCCGATGAAGGCGATGGTGTTGCTCTTGGTCATGAGGCCCGCGAGCGCGCCCGCGATCCAGCCGATCTGCTGCGCGTTCGGCAGAAGAGAGGAGACGTTCTTGTTCGTGGCCTTGCCCGGGGTGTCTTCCGCGCCGTTGAGCAGCGCGAAGGCGATGTCGGGATATTCCTCGGCGGCCTGCAGGACCGCGTCGGTATACTGGTTGCCGGGGGCGTAGATCAGGTTGTAGCCCAGATCGCAGTAGGCCGCGATGGACTCGTAATAAGCGGACTGGTCGATGGAATCGGTGACCTCATAGCTCCAGCCGGATCTC
>JGI20225J20221_1002939_pt1 | contig 11370 bp, 11 predicted proteins | sample BioMet4_FD_20221 | JGI IMG/M metagenome (IMG submission 20221) | reverse complement strand
ACGGCCTGAAAAATCTTTATCGGGATCACAACCACGCCAAGGATGAAGAGCGCAAAGGCAAGATAGAGGGTAAAAAGGTTGATGGTCCCGGCAATTACCAAGGAAATAGGCGGGAGAAGGCCGAACTTGATCGGCCACAGCGGCCACCAGCTATTGGGAATGAACGAGAGAAGGAACATCGTCAGGAACGTTGACGACCGGCCCGCGATAATGGCGACGGCGACCATGACGCGCCAGATCTTCGCCCGTTCGCGTCCGCCCTGGGAGCGCAGTCGCCAGACGCGGGCGAGGTGTCCCAGCGCGGCGAATACCCATAGATCGAATATAAGGCCCGTCAGGCCGAAACTATTTGTGAAGGCCCAAAAGAATGAAATCGTCGGGGCAGTCCTGTAGCCCGCGCCACCGAGGAAAAGAAAAAGCACGTTGAGGCACGCCGACAAGACCGTGAAGCCGACCGCCACGCCCCAAACAGCGACCAGAGCGCGGCGCAGCCACTTCACGCGAAATTGCCCGGCTGGCCTCTCGCCGGTNCTGGCTATTTCTAAAAAGGGTTCAAGAGCTGAGACGCTAACTTTTTTCGCTTTGCTGAAGANCTCATCAACGNCCACAATCCCCCGCCTTTGTTAAAGCCCTNGTCTTTTTCTTTCCCTATTGCCCCGCCGTCTTTCCGCCCGCGCCCCNCGTTCAGTCTTTCGNGGGCAGCATCCACCCGCACCGCGCCAATAGTTCCTTATCCCGTTCGGACGAGACGGCGCGCGTGACAATCTCTTGCACAATGTCGATGATCTCAGGGTGGTCCTTTGCGTCTGAAAGGATCGCGCCGCCGATGAGGATTTTAAGCCGTGTTTCTTCCTTGCGTTGTTTGGCCTTTTCTCTGGCTTCGAGATTGGCTAGGGCCTGTTCGATTTTTTCTTTTCGTTGTTTGAGCGATTCAATTCGTTCTTGCGTTCCCATAAAGTCCCCCAGGTTCTGTTTTGGCTATCATTGGAAAAAGGAAGGATCAAGGCGCGCTATGGGTGATCCAGCGCGGGAGCTTGGCCGGAATCGGCGAATCGGATAGGGTCTTTTGGTCAGTCGTGAGCGGTAGATTTAAGAGAGAGCGCACTTATACGTTGCTTCGCAACGCCGCGCGGTCTGCCATCCGGCAGACGAACCTAAATCCTAACGCCTGCCATCCGGCAGGCTGGGAAAGGCGGTTCAAGCGTCATGGCGATCTTTCACATGACGGTGAAAATTGTCAGCCGNAGNCGNGGGCAAAGTGCCGTCGCCAAGGCGGCCTATAATTCACGACAGGCGCTTACAAACGAGGGAACGGGAGANAAACACGACTANACCCGCCGGGGCGGGGTGGTCTTTGAAGGTATCTTCGCCCCAAAGGACGCGCCAGAATGGGCATGGGATCGTGGGGAGCTTTGGTCCGAGGTCGAACGCTTCGAGAAGCGGAAAGACGCCCAGCTTGCCCGCGAGGTGGAAATTGCNCTTCCTCATGAACTNACCAGCGAGCANCAACGNCAGTTGGTAACGGATTACGTCCGGGAAAACTTCATCCGCAAGGGCATGGTGGCAGATGTTGCTATTCATGCGCCGAGCAAGGANGGGGACCAACGGAACGATCACGCCCACATCCTTTTGACCCTCCGCGAAATCGGTCCGGAAGGCTTCGGGCCGAAGGTCCGGGAATGGAACAGCACGGCGCAGTTGGAAACGTGGCGGGAGAATTGGGCGCGGACGGCCAACCGCTATCTTGAACGCTACGGCCATGACGTCCGCATAGATCACCGGACTCTTGAGGAACAAGGGAGCGATAAGGAAGCAACGGTCCACCTCGGCCCCTCCGCTATGCAGGCCGAGCGGGAGGGTGAGCAGACCGAGCGCGGGGAACTCAACCGCAGGATCGAGGAGCGGAACCAGCAACGGGAGCAGCTCAAGGCCGCGCGGGAAGAGATCGAGCGGGAGCGAGCGGCCCACATGGCCGCGACGCTCTACGACAGGGCGGGCCTGGTTCCGATGCAGCATGACGCCATGCGGCATCTGAAAGACGCACACCGCATCCAGGAACAGGCCAAGCGGGAGCGCCAGCGGCAGGAAGAGGTGGCGCAGGCTAAGACCCAAGGCGGCGGCCAGGAGGCCGAAGACAAGCGCCGGGCGTTCTGGGATGAGTTCAGGGAGCTACGAGGCGACGTGGCCGGGCAGAAGCGCGAGGAGAAGAAGGCCCGGACCGAACAGACGGACTACCAGCGAGCGCGATCGGAGAGGGACGCCTTGCGGGAGAGGTTGGACAGTCGGCCCAGTACAGGACGCGGGCGTGACGAGGACGAAGGTGGACGGGAGAGGGAGCGGGAACGATGACGGGCTTCCGCTTGGGCCAGAGCGGGAGCCACAAGAGAGGGGCAAAGCAGATAGGGAGATATGAAGAGCTTGAGCGGCTTTCTTTCCGCATGACGGAAGAGCAGGCGGCGCAAAGCGAGGTCTTACGCTTTTTAAGGCTTGCAGCGTTGTTCCTTGCGTGGGATTGTTTGCCGGAACGAACGATTTCGGCAACTCCTCTTCGTAGGCTTATCGCGTGAATCGACTGCCGCACCGCTTTCCCGTTGCTTCNGCCATNCCGTGCCCGTGTTGCTGTTCGCATAGAAACACGATGTATATACACGGCCCTTGCAATCAGCACGGGGATATTCTCGCGGCGCAGTATCAGGTCATGTGCGACGATTGCAAAACAAGCGGCCCCATGACCGACAATCCCGCGCGAGCGCTCCGGGGCTGGGAGCTTATGGCAAGGGAGGATGTGGAGTCGATCACGTCATATTTGGGCAATAGGAAAAAAAGATGAGGTGACGAGGCCGCGCTTGCAGAATGCGCGCGCTTTCTTTTATCGTCTCCGCGCGAGGGGACCATATGGAAGTTATCAGCCCTGTGCGGGCGATGAATATCGAGCATCATCTTGAGCAGGCGTCAGTTTGGCTATCCTCCTGTGAAAAGGGTGCTAACACCACCTTTCTCTCATATGCAGCTTTTGAACTGCGATTGGCGACAGAAAGGCTTGCTTTGCAGTACTGGTCTTCTCTTCACCATGACGGAGTTGCGAAAAAAGACCTTGACGATATAAGATCATTTAAAAGGATAGAAGGCCGTATTTATGAACTTGGTGGAAATCAAAGAGAAATAAATGCTCTATTTTCTTTTAATGCGATCATGCTTGAAATGTTAGGAATCCCTCCATTCGCTACGCCGAATGTTGGCCGTTTAAAAAGATACTGGCAGAATTGCAGCGAACTGTGCCATATCGCGTGGACAGTTCAGACAAATGATCTAAACATTCGGAGCGAGAAATACGAACTTCTTGTAAATATACGAAAAGAGCTTCAGCAATTTGTAAATGGCCTTATCGGTTGGCCAGAGATCTCTGATGAAACATTTTGCAATCTCAAAGACAAATTTATTGCTGGCCAGGCCAACGCAAATGATGTTCGTGCTTATTTGAAAAAAGCCGGTCTTTGGGCTCGCTATGTACCAAACGATGGAGGCCGGGCGTCCTTTGTTGGGAAAGCCGTTTCACCAGCAAAAGACGACTCGGAATAAATATATTTTTTGAGAGGAGCTATTTCAGGCGGGATTCTAGAGCATCTAGGCGGGCGCGCAGGGCGTCGTTTTCAGCTTTAAGGTCTTTAACGGCCTCGATAAGAGGCGCGACTACGCCGGAATAGTTTACAGAAAGCTGGCCGTCCGTGTCGGTGCGGACAAGTTGAGGAAAAACGGCCTGAACATCCTGCGCGATCACGCCCATTTGCTCGGCGTGGTCCATGGATTTGTCCTTCCAACGAAAGGTGACACCGCGCAATTGGGATATTTTCTCAAGTGAATCTGGAATTGTGTGCACATCTGTTTTAAGTCTTGCGTCCGAATTTTGTGTCAACGTCCCGGCTATCCAAACATCTCCTGAAGCACCCATAGTCATCCCGGTCAAACCACCTGTCTCATCTAGGTTGTAAACGAACCGCAAAGCAGTGCCTGTCGCATCTATTCCAAAGTTTACATTATTTCCAAGGTAAAAATGGATACCAGGCACATCTGTTGTGCCGTTATCGAGGGAAATGTTTCCACCTGTAGTTCCGCCCACTGCTTTTGAGAAGCTGTTCGAACCAAATAAGCCTCCACCACGAACATCTAAAGCAGCTCTCGGACTCGTCGTCCCAATCCCGACGTTGCCCGATGTGTCAAGAATAGTCACAGCCTTTGAGACATTTGACGTCCCAAGGTAAAGGGGTTTCCCCCCCGCCGAGCGAAAGAACCCTGCTGTAGCTGTTGTCCCATCGGCCTCATAGCCTAAGACGGTTCCGGCTGCCCCATCGGCAGATCTTGTGCCCACGATGACATGTGATCCTGAGACGTAAGAGGAACTTTCGGCTGTCAATTGCCAAATAGGTGTCGTCGTCCCGATCCCGACGTTGCCACCGTAGGGATTCAGTACCAAAGATCCACCAGCGTTGTTCCCGCCAGCAAGAGTGGCCTCTAAAACACCATAGGTGCTTCCTGTGGTAGCACCAAGGCCCAGAAATATGCTTGACCCTGTTCTGGTCGTGTTGTTGAAATCCGTAGTGGTAACACCAAGCTGCCCACCGTTTAAATGAAGATTATAGTAGGGCCCCGTCGTTCCGATTCCCACCTTCTCGTTCGCTGTCACGCGCATCACTTCCGCGCCGTTGACCTGAAAGCCAAGCGCGGTTGCATCCGTCGTTCCGTTTGAGCGGCCTGCGTTGATGAAGGGGACGGTTCCCGTACTATCGCCAGTTATGAGAAAGGCATTTCCAGCCCAAGCAGGGGTTGCAAAGGCGACGAAAAACGACACGAGACAGAGTAAGACATTTTGTCTAGTCATGAGGAGGCCATTGTGCAGGAGAAAATGAACAATTCGGCTACCGGAACATGCCACAAAAGAATGGCCCTGCAAAGCCAGATGACGGCTTTTCCTTGGTCGGACGCGGCGTTCCTGTCGTGCGGGACCTTTTTTGATTAGACAAAATATTTTATTTTGTCTAATGTCCGAAAAGGCATTGGCCGGAATCATTGGGGTTTTCGGCCTTTCTCAGACCATAACATTAGACAAAATGATGGAAGAGCGAAAACACCTTACCGGCCACGAGGTCGAAAAGCTTCTCGCCGCCACCAAGGGTGCGCGAAACGAGGCCCGCGACCGGTGCTTGCTGCTCCTCATGTTCCGCCATGGGTTGCGCGTCTCCGAGGCTTGCGGCCTGGTTCTCTCCCAGGTGGACACCGAAGGGCGCGTCCTACATGTTGCTCGACTTAAAAAAGGCCTGTCCACCACCCACCCGTTGCGGGCGGACGAGCTGCGGGCTATTAAGGCGTGGCTCGTGGATCGGGCGAAGATGAAGCCGGACACGGACTCATTTTTTGTGAGTGAGCGGCGCGGGCCGTTGAGCCGCAAAACGGCTTGGGTTGCGATCCGGCACTATGGGGAGGCGGCAGGGCTTCCCCTGCCCGCTCATCCCCACATGCTCCGCCACGCCTGCGGCTTCGCCCTGGCCGATCAAGGGGCAGACACGCGCCTGATTCAGGACTACCTTGGGCATCGGAATATCCAGCACACGGTAAGATATACGGCAACTAACCCGGAAAGATTCGAGAGGCTTTGGCGCTGAGTATGATGTACCCTCGACAACAGAACTCACTTCATAACGCGGGGAAATTGATATCCCCAGTTAATTCAAACAGTCACACAGTAGCTAAGACTGATTTCCGAGTGCTGGATACATTTGCTGGAGCTGGGGGGTTTAGTCTCGGTTTTGAAATGTCCGGTGCTACTGTTATTGGTGCTATTGAAATTGATAAATGGGCGTGTGAAACTTTTTCTTACAATCATGCTGAAGTTAAGGTTGTTCAAAAAGACATTCAGAAACTCACAGACAAAGAGATAATGGATGCGTTTGGAGATTTATCTCCAAACGTTATTATTGGTGGTCCTCCTTGTCAGGGTTTTTCTATATGTAATAAAAATTCAGGGGATTCTAAAGATCCGCGAAATTCGCTGTTTCGTGAATTTTTGCGCGTAGGTCGCCTTTTCCAGCCTCAGTTGATGATAATGGAAAATGTTCCAAATCTCGTTGGAGCAAAAACGGCTGACGGTAAAAAGGTTATAGATATTATTAAGTCGGCCTTATGTGAACTTGGTTTTTATGTTTATATTTCGATATTGCAAGCTACAGATTTTGGAATTCCTCAAATTCGCAGTCGCTTATTTGTGGTTGCCTCAAGAACTAAATTAGTTGAACCTTTCCCGACGCCAACACATCAAATGCTGGTTAGTGACCAGCTTTCAATGAGGTTTTCAAATTCTCTTCCACCATGCCCAACGTTATGGGATGCTATTTCTGATCTGCCGCCACTTCAGGCTTCAGAAGGAGCTGAGGAACAGCCATATACACAGTCAGCACTAACCGATTATCAACGGATATTGCGCAATGGAAACCGTACTCTTTTTAATCATAAGGCCATGAATCATGGCAAGAGAATGGTCGAGCGCTTTTCTGCTATGAAGTGCGGACAGTCTGGTAATGATGTGCCAGATCATCTGAAGCCGCGAAGAAGGAACTCTAAAGAAATTGCCACGGTGGCTTACGACCAAAACAACAGAAGAATGTTTCCATATCGTCCGTGCCATACAATTACAGCTTCATTTTATGCTAATTTTGTGCATCCATTTCAACATAGGAATTTTACAGCTAGAGAAGGGGCTCGGATTCAATCATTTCCAGATTGGTATCGTTTTTTGGGGAAACCCACGGTAGTTAGTCATTGTTTGCTTGCGCGAGAAAAAAGAAACGATGAAAAGTTTCTTTGTCAATATAACCAAATCGGCAATGCGGTTCCTCCTTTGCTTGCAAAAGCTTTGGCGTCCCATGTCTTGCAACAGCTAATGGAGGCTGAACAGTGTTTGTGCACGGCGACAATTTAAAGCAAAAAGAAAGCCATAAAACTAAATACCGTGACTCCAAGTCGTGTCAGTATCTTTCTGAGATACGCGCACGATATGACCAATGGAAAAAGGCCAATGTCTCATTGAAAGGGCCGTTTTTGGCGACGTCTGAGGCGGATGTTGATATTCTGGCAAAGCGTACTGAATTGCTGAATGAATACAAGGATTTTTTAGATCAGCAAAAATATGCCGAGCAGTTTGATTCGCGCTCTAATCTCCATTCATCCGTTCTGGAAGAATTTATGTATTATCTTTTTAATGACATAGTGTCTGAGATATCGGAGCACGCTTTAATTGGAAAATCCCATACGTTCAAGGACCTATTTTTTAAATCAAATAGCTATACGAATATGTTAAACACCCCAAATGTCTTAATTGAAAGAAAGGATCATGATTTTGCTATCGGAGTCAGGCTTGGCGCCGATTTTAAGTGTTTTGGGCAACAAGAAGTACAATCAGAAACATGGGACCTGCCAGCGGTTGCGGTTGAATGCAAGACTTATCTTGATAAAACAATGCTTCAGGATGCTTCGACAGCAGCAGAGCAATTAAAACATCGGAATCCGAATGCCCTATATATCGTTGTGGCAGAATGGTTAAAATTAACAGAGGCTGTTAATTTGCGAAAGTTTAAAATTGACCAAATTTATGTCCTTAGAAAACAAAAAAATACAGACAGAGAATTCAGGTATCTCGATAATTACGTTAAAAATCCAATATATGATGATGTTGTTGTCCATCTTTTCAGATTTGTTCGCGACTTCCTTACAGAATCTTGGGAAGGTGGCATCAACCACGGATTGACGAAGGGCTATTTGATACCGACATAAGGTTTTTATCTCCTTGTTTAGTCTCGGTGTCCCCTGCTTAAAAAGTTCGTGCTTTCTGTCTTTCGTTCCTATAGATTTCGGGGTCAGAGAAAACGAGCTCGTTTTTTCTTTCTTTAACGAAAACACGAAAACAAGAAAGCACGAATATGAAGACTATTGTTTTCGCTAGCCAAAAGGGTGGAGCGGGGAAGACAACTCTCGCAGCTCATCTCGCTGTTGCCGCCGTGAAAGCGGGAGACGGCCCCTGTGTCCTGATCGACACCGATCCACAAGCCTCCCTCACTGATTGGTGGAATGGGCGAGAGGACGAAACTCCCGCCTTTGCCCCTGTCACATTGAAAGAGCTTTCCGGCAAGCTGGAAGCTCTCGCCCAGGCCGGGTTTGCCTTCGCCTTTATCGACACGCCCCCGGCTATCACCGAGTCCATTAGTGCCGTAGTGGCGCAGGCGGACCTCGTGTTGATTCCTACCCGGCCAAGTCCCCATGATTTGCGGGCCGTAGGCCGCACGGTCGAACTGGCCACCCTGGCGCAGCGGCCTTTCGCTTTCGCCGTGACCCAAGCCAAGCCGAACAGTCGCTTGACGGTTCAGGCTATGGCCGCCCTGTCTGCTCATGGCGTTGTGGCCCCGGCCATCGTGCATGATCGAGTGGACTACGCCTCCTCGATGATCGACGGGCGTACGGTGCTTGAAATCGACCCAAAAGGTCGAAGTGCTGGGGAAGTGGTTGAATTATGGGAATTCGTTAAAGCACGAATAAACGAAAGCACGAAAGCACGATAAGCAGAAGGAAAGAAAATGGCAGCCAAGAAACCCGCCGACCTCTCATCCTCATTGGTTGCTGTCAAAGGCAAGGCGACCGTTCCCCCTGACGCTACGGGACGGCAACCGGAAGTACCTTCGATAGCTCCAGCTCCACAAGGTACAAGCGCCCCGCTCAATTTCAAGGTTGACCCTGAAACGGCAGCCGGAAGTTCCTTTGACCGCGCCAACTCCACAAGGTGTAAGCGCCCCACTCAACTTTAAAGTTGATCCTGACTTCCGCCGCCGCTTCCGCCAGAGGGCTGCTGATGCGGACCTCAAGTTAAATGCCTTGTTGCGCGAGGCGCTGGACGCCTGGGAAGAGAAACGCGGATTAAAGTAGAAAAGCAGAAAGACAGAAAGAACGAAAGAAAGAATTGTGGTCTCTAATTTTTGCCGTGCTGTTTCGCTTTTCGCTTGCAGAACCCAATAAAGGCCCCATCCGGCGTATCCGGTAGCTTTCCTGTCTTGGCAATCCATTCCCGCCAATCCTGCTCCAGAGCATAAATATCGAGGCCTGGCGCGGCGCGTCTGGCCTTTTCGTAGGTTTCTGTCTGAAGCAGAAAATCTGAACTCGCCAGCGTGGTGGCGGATAGGATTTCGGCGGCGCTCGGCCCTTCACTCTTTCGCCGTTTGCCTTCCAGCATCGGAACCTGGCGTTTTGCAATGTGCGGAGGGCTTGGTTTTAGGAGAAGGCCATTTTCTACTTCCCCGACCTTTGCCGCGCCATAAAGGGTATGCACTTTTTTGAGCTGCTTAAGGAAATTGACCTTAAAGTTTCTCAATCCATGCGCGTTTTGGGCATAATCGGCCCCAAACTGTCCTTGCAAGAGGGGCCAGGGAATGACCGTATCTCTACTCAAATACGACATGCGATAGGTTAGCCAGAAATAAATATCTAGCGCCATCGGTGACCGTTTAAGGGTCTTGAGGGCGTTCATATCTATCGGAACTGGTCTTTCAATTACTTCATTGAAGAAATCAGTGCTCAACGTGACAGTGGATTTCCAAAGTGGGAGCTGGTCCGGGGATTTTGGAGTCCACCACAAGGAATAATCTTTGGCGATCATGAAGCCCGCGCCTTGCGCGGAGCTTTCATCCGCATAGCGGCATGAAATCGAGGAGCAAAAAAGGCTTTCAACCTGTTTTCTCAAACGGGTAATGCCACCACGCATTCCCCCGGTCCGTTCAAGGCCCAATTCAGCCAAAAAGGCCGAGAGGGTGGGGCCAAGCTCAAGGATGGGCGAGCGCGTATAAATTGCTTCCGTCGTCATCCAGGAGAGCAATAGGCGCGGAATAGAGCCGTACGGCAATCCGACCCGGCTTGGCGCAAGGATAGTCAAGGAAAAGAGACCGTTTTCCCGATAGAACTCATTCGTTGGGGCTGCCTTGTGGGGCAGGGTAGCCTGCACGAACGCTCGTGCCATGTAGCCAAGTCTCCCAGCCCGTTTGGCGTCTTCGGCTTCGATGGCAAGGGTTTCGGTGATGATTTCTTGAAGGTCTTTCCGGTCCATGCGGACACCTCGCCGGGCTGTGGATAACTTGATTTGAATAAGCGGATTTTGCGCTGAAACGCTAGCGCCCGCAAGGCGGATTTTGCGCTGAAACGCTAGCGGCTTTGCGCTGAAACGCTAGCGGCTTTGCGCTGAAACGCTAGCGCGACTTCCCCGCAAAGCCAGAGCCAGCCGAGCTTTCCAAGCCGTCCCCTATATTACCCTATAGACTCCCTGTAAATTTAAAACACCTGTATTGAAAACTGACCCTGACCAATCCCATAAATCGGCGTTCGCTTCGCTCACAACTTTTTGAAAAAGCGCCTTCGGCGCTGAGTGTCGAACTGGGCAATAGGGAAAAGAAATGCCTCCGAGGGCCACTCAGGTGGCCCCTGGATAACCTGAAAGCGTTTGGAGGTAGGAGGAGAAGGGGAAAAGGCAAAAACGCATCCACGGCCCGGAAAACGGCCCTGCCGTCGATCTTCTTCTCTATTGCCCTATGACAGCCCAAGATGGGCCTTTAAGGCCTCATTCCAGTCCTTACCTGCCCCTGCTTCCGGGACTACGCGCCGGACATCCCGGCCAGCCGGAGCGATAGCCCGGACTTCTTCGGCTAACTTTTCGCCGCCTTCGTCCAGATCGAAGGCAAGGAGGACCACGCCGGAGGGGGCCAGCTTATCCATGGCTCCACGAAGGAGAGCGGGTTGCTGGGGGTTCAAGCTGCCGCCTGTGCTCATGTACCGGGTCCAGGCGTCTCCTTGCAGGACGTGAAAAGACATTGCGTCAATGGCGCTCTCCGTCAGGACAAGCCGCGCGTCCGTGGTCTTGGCCCGGCTGTACCAAAGACCTTTGACCCCGCCGGGGGCGAAGCCGGTAAAATTCAAGTTCTTGACCTCGAAGCCGCAAAGGCCCTCCCGGTCATAATGGGGGAAGAGGGCGTTGTTGCGCGCATCGACCCGGATACAGCCCGCGAAGATCGGTAGGCCCAAGACATCCGGACCAAGGCCACGGCTTGTCAGGTAGGGCAGGGAGAGGCAGGCGCGCGCCTGGGCACAGGCGGCCATGACAGCCGCCCGGTCTCTTGTGATTGGGAACAGGTCCCGGACAAAATCGACTTCCGGCACGGAAGACCGCGCCGATCCGCCCCAGGCCCGAAGTGTTTTGCGGACCTGGCCGAGGTTTTCCCCGGTTCGCTTTTGGATGAAGTCGATCACCGTCCCGTTGTCGCCGCCGTCGCGCACGGAAAAATATATCCA
>JGI20225J20221_1002938_pt1 | contig 11375 bp, 11 predicted proteins | sample BioMet4_FD_20221 | JGI IMG/M metagenome (IMG submission 20221) | reverse complement strand
ATGTAGATATAATCTTCAAATTTCAGTATTTTTTCTTATCTTTTCCTGAAATGATTCTTAGCGTCCGGGTCCCATATATGCTGGCAGGCTGTAATGGTAGGGTAGATGCTTTCAGTATTTTCTGAGAATTATCTTAGCTGTTTCTTATTGCTTTTCTTTTTCTTTAATCAAAATTTGTTCCCGAGAAATATACGGATTCCAAATTCAACAGGGCCTATTTCTCATTGGCGCTTGCAGGCGGTATCTCTTTTTACTTTCATTGAATGAACGCTCAGGGAATACAGAAAGCATCTTTTTCTTGCTGTAATTCAAGTTCATTATACCTGAATTGAAGCATGAATTTGAGATGAGCGGGATCTAGTACAAGTACAGTATTCTGTTATTATTTTCTAATTCAATCTTGAAATATGTTCTTCGGTCCTTTGTTTTCATTCCTTCTCATGGGACGTTATTTTCTATTTTAGTAATAACACGAGAGATAACTATATTTCTTTATTTTCAGATTCTGTGTCCATGCACGGAGCATGGCAATAAACCGAACAAAATAGTAACGAAAATATAAAAATCTGGTCATATTCATTGTCTATTAAATATTGTATCCTCAGGGTTTTACAATCAGGCTTTTCTATTCAGGTTTACTGTGTTAAGCCTATTATCCGGCCCAGCTTTCTCTATCCAGGTTACGATAGCTGATAGCTTCTGCCAGGTGAGCTGATTTTTACCTTTTCACTGCCATCAAGGTCGGCAATGGTACGCGAAACTTTTAATATACGATCCATAAGCCCGGGCCGAAAGATTCAACCCGGTTTCATGGCATTTTTTAGAAGAGTAAGTCCGGTTGCTATCCGGTTCGGCAAAATGTATGAAGCAACTTTTGTGCTCATTTGTGCATTTGCAATACACTCCGGGGAATCGGCCATATCGTTGTTCCTGAATCTGGCGTGCTTTTATTACCCGTTCTCTTATGGCAGAACTTGGTTCGGGATGTTCTTTGTCGGATATCTTTTCAAATGGCACAGGTACGATTTCAACCTGTATATCTATTTCTATCTAAAAGCGGTCCGTGATATTCTTATTCAGGTACTTTTGTACTTGTCCACTGCTGCATACACAAGCTTTGGTTTGGGTGATTGTAGTAAACCACACGGAAAGGATTCATTGAAGCAATCATCATGAATCCGGCAGGATAATCAATACTATATTTTGCTCTTGAAACAGATATTAGTTCTGTCTTCAAGCGGTTGGCGAAGAACTTCGGAGCAACACTTCTATTGAATTCTGCCAGCTCATCAAGATAAAGTAGGCCCATTATGAGCAAGGCTAATTTCTCCAGGCTGGGGGTACGGCTCCGCCACCCGGACCATTGCAACCTGAGAAATAGTATGGGTGAGGGCTTCGGAAAGGTCGTTTGGCAATTAGTGAAGTATCTTTTCCTAATTTTCCTGCAAACCGAGTGAATCTTGGTTGTTTCCAGACTTTCCGCCCAAAGATAGCGGAGGCAAGATAGAGGGAAGTCGTTTTGCTCATCATTGATTTTTCCACTACCTGGAGCGCCGATCATTATAAGATTATGCCCACCAGCGGCTGCAACCTCAAGTGAACGCTTTTACATTTTCCTGGCCCTTTTACATCCGAGAAATCAAATTCAAAAGAGGTTTGTTGGGCATAAAATTCTTCGCGGGTATTTACAATTGTCTGTTCAAGTGTCTCTTCTCCATTAAAGAAACCAATCACCTCTTTAATGTTATTGGATCCGTAAACTTTCAGGTTGTTGACAACTGCAGCTTCCCTGGCATTTTGTCGGGGAACGATCAGTCCTTCGTAACCTTCTTCGCGTGCTTTGATTGCAATAGGCAATGCACCTTTGATGGTTTGCAGACTACCGTCAAGGCTTAGTTCGCCCATAATAATGTATTTGCCCAGCTTCTCTGTTGATACATTCTCTTTTGCTGCCATCATTCCAATGGCTAAAGGTAAATCATAAGCAGACCCTTCCTTGCGAATATCTGCCGGAGCCATGTTTATCACTATTTGCGAAGTCGGAAACTTATAACCGTTCACCTGTAAAGCCGAAAGGATGCGTTCATGGCTCTCCTTTACTGCCGAATCTGGTAATCCTACAAGGTGGAACATGCATCCTCTGGTGCTGTTCACTTCAATAGTTATAACTGTAGCGTCTATCCCTTGAACAGCAGCTCCGAATACCTTTACAAGCATAAATGTTTTTTAGTTTGCAGTTTTGTTCTCGATGAAAAGTTCTCCTAATTTTTTGTTCAGTTCCGCTTCTTTTAAGTTGCGGGCTATAATAATTCCTTGGGGATCAATAAGAACATTTGCCGGCAAATGTTCTATGCCATATTGTTGAGCTGTAGTAGAACTCCATCCAAAGAAATCACAAATTTGTTCTCCGGCAAGTGAATCACTTTTTATTGCATCTTTCCATTGTTTTTTATCAGTATCTAATGAGATGTTGACAATGGCAAAATGGTTCTTACCAAATCGTTTATAAATAGAATTAATTATAGGATTCTCTTTTCTTGATGAATTACTCCATGAAGCCCAGAAGTTAAGAAGCAGATACTTTCCATTGAAATTGTTTAGATTAACAGTCTCTCCTTTTGCATTTAAAATATTAAAGTATGGAGCTTTTTTACCTTCGGAAACAGTCTCTTCATTATTTATAAATCGTAAAATTTGCTGCATATAAGGAGCATTTTTAAGATCACCGGTTATTTTGTTTGCTAATTCTTTGATTTTCTTAATATCAGGATTTTGCTCCTGTACAAAATAACGGTCCAAAAGGTAAACACTAACAGGTGAAGATGAGTGTGTACCTATAAAATCACTTGCTTTATCTTTTATTTCTTTGGTATATTTGGTTAATTCCGGTGATTGTAATAAATCATTGTACTTTGTCTCATTCCCGGATGTGTAAGCAGTGAATAAATCTTTTCTTGTTTTGCTTGTGGATTTAGAAATGTCGCTTATGCTTTCTTTGAAATCATTCATTTCATCATTCTGATCATTACCACTGACTTCGAGTAAATCTAATGAAGAAGCATCGCCACTTATCTTTATTTTGTCGCCTTTATTAGCAAAAACAACACATTCTTCCATGTTGCTGAAAAGTAGTACTACCTGAGTTAATGTATCAACAGGTGCTTGATATTTGAACTTTCCATCTTTGGCTTTTATAGTATCTAAAGCATCTCCATTTCTATCTGCTCCATAAACTAAAATCATTTCATTCTTTAAGCCATCAATATCCCCTTCAATAACAATCTTCTTGTTTTTGCTTGTACAGCTAAATAAACATAGCATCAATGTAATGATAATACTAACTTTTTTCATGCTAAATATTTTTTCTGCAAATGTAACAAATTAGTTTTATGCCGCTATATGGCTAACGTGTTTTTCTTAGCAAATATATAAAAAAAAGGGGATGGGGGACATCTGAATTAACAAGATGCCGCCGGATAATATTATTTAGTTATAATTAATTACTGTTTCCCTTATATAATTTGGATAATGGCTAAGGAAATCAGAGTTTATGTTTGCGAATTTTGCATAAATTGCATAAGTCAGTTGGCCAAGCTTTCTTTAGCTTAAAGAAGGCATCTTTCTTAACTGCGCTTGACAAAGCTTACTAGTTACCATAGAAGCATTGTTTGTTTTCTGCACCTAAGATAGCCATCAAGTAATCAGTGTAAGCATTCTGGGTTTTCAACGTTTAGAAAGAGTAGTCTTTGCTTTGCTTGTTGTTAATCCTTTAGCAAGGATCCTGAGCAAGAGCAGCACTGGTTTGTTTTTGAATCGGGCGAAATGAACTTACTGTCTTTGTCATATTTCACCTCTTGAAACATATAAGTTACCAAGTGATTCGTTCAATGATTTAGGCACCAGGCAGCTTTTCTCGAAGAAAGATTCAGGCAGCTGATTTATGCGCCATTCTTTCAATGTTTCCCAAACCTAAGTTCATGTTTAACTTCTTGGAGATGCAGAGTTTCAAATATGCTGCTTTAGCTAAGTAAGATTGAGCTTTAGAAGTGTCACCATTTTGGTAAGCAAGAGCCAGCTAAGGTGTTATATGCACGGTAAATCGTTGTAGAATATAATTCATTTTAGCTTTTTTGTTATAGCTTCTTTTCTTATAATTATTCTTTAAGTTTAATGTTGCCGTGCGTAAAGTAATTTCTTTCGAATGTTTAAAGTTTGCTTGCATGCTTGTGTTAGCAAAGTTGTGATTGTCTTCCGCGTCAAGATTTAGCCAATATAGTCATTAGTTTAAAGTTAACACGTGAAAGCGTTCTTCATGACATGAGGAAGGATTTCGTCAGCAAGATTTTTGAATACTGTAGAAAGATTCTTGATTTCAGTTTCTCTTTGTTCTGGATCCTGATACATAGAAAGAACGCGAAGGATAAGGTCTTTATCCTGGATGTTAGATTTAGAAACTAATTCCTGGAAACCTTCCCAGTCTTCAGCTGTATATTTAGAATCTACAGTTGCGTTAACTTTACCTTTCTTAAGTTCTTTGTTCAAGTACTTAGCTGTGTTAGCTTCACGTTTTTCTGCAAGACCAGTATTTAAAGTCATGCCACCATCAGGAGATGCGTAAGCAGAAATTTCAATGTTGTTGATTTTCTTACCTTTAGTGTCAGCATTAGCATCTTTTACAGCTTTTTGGAAATCAGCAATGCTTGCAGATTTCAATTCGCTGGTGCGAAGGTTAGCTTGTTGGATAAGGAACATAATCTTAGCTTCCTGAGCTTGTTTGATGATGCGTTGGAAAGCATCTTCAGAACCTGCTGTGTTTGCACTTGATAAAGTGTTGTTAATTAATTCAGAAGTTGAGATAACACCATCAGCAACCTTTACGTCAGGAATGCTAATAGTCTTTTTTCCTTGTTTTACATTGAATGCTAAATATAATTCTGACTTAGCCATTTCAGGAACATAATCAAAATTACCTTTCATTGTGTAATTACCGCCCATCTTGTAAGAGATAGTCTGATCGTTACCTTCAATTTTTTCACCTTGGAAAACAGCTGGTTGACTCTTAGCCTCACCACCATTCCATCTTAAAACTGGAGTAACTTCTACAACAGCATTTTTCTTGAAATACTTTTCAGGGAACTTGCCGTTAATTGTTACTGGAACTTTACCTCCAACAGCCTCTAAAACTTGAGGATTAGTTGTGAAGTATTCAGATGATAATGCACCCATCTTTCCACAAGAAGAAAGTGCAACAACTAAAGCCATAAGTAATGGCAAATACAACTTCTTAACCATGTTTTTTTTGATATAAATTAAATGTTTGTAATTGAAATCATTTGTAACTCTGAACATTCGCTTATGAACAGAAACTCGGACAAAGATATTAAATCTTAAATATATTGGCAAATCTTATACGTATTTTCTTGCTGCTGTGTATGATAATATGGTGCTTTTATTACGTTTCATCTGGTAAACAATCTTTGTTTTCTGCTTCTTTAACTATAATATTCTGTTTTTCTCGATATCTGATGTTTCGTGGATGGTGTTCAATTATCTCACTTCTAAGCATATTGCGGTCTATATGAGTATATATTTCTGTGGTTGTAATTGATTCGTGCCCGAGCATGCATTGAATTGCACGAAGATTTGCTCCCCCTTCTAACAGATGGGTCGCAAAAGAATGACGGAAAGTATGTGGACTGACATTTTTTTTAAGCCCTATTGTCTCTGCCTGTTCTTTAATTATGTGAAAAACCATAATGCGGGAAAGGCTTGTACCTCTTCTGCTTATAAAAAGATAATCTTCAAAATCCTTTTTAATTTCTATAGCATTACGATCGATAAAATAGTTTTTTATTTCCTTAATGGCTCTGGGGGATATTGGAATAAGTCGTTGTTTGTTTCCTTTGCCTTCTACTTTGATAAAACCTTCATCAAAGTATAATTCTGAAAGTTTCAGGTTTATGAGCTCTGAAACACGAAGTCCACAACTGTAAAGTGTTTCTAAAATAGCCCTGTTTCGTTGTCCTTCCTTTTTCCCTAAATCAATTGTTGAAATCATAGAGTCGATTTCATTAACTGATAAAACTTCTGGTAACTTGAAGCCAACCTTAGGGCATTCCAATAATTCAGTTGGATCTGATTCTATATAATCATCCAGAATTAAAAACCGATAAAACGATTTTATGCCCGAAATAATCCGTGCTTGTGATCGTGGATGTATTCCAATATCGTGCAATCCTGCTGCGAAATTTTGTAAATTGTCTAAGGTTACATCCACTATTTCTATCTCTTCGAGTATTAAAAAGCTAAGTAGCTTATCTAAATCGCTCAAATAAGCATCCAGGGTATTCCTTGAATAGCCCTTCTCTAAGAGTAAATACTGCTCATATTTCTTTATTAACAGTCTGTTTTTGTCCTTATTATCTCTTTTATTATTTATTTCCATTTCTTTTTTCTACCTTTGCACCTTGATAAATAGTCCACGCAAAGATATTGAATTAAGTAGAATTGTTGATTTTATGAGAATACAAATTATAAATGGACCTAATATCAACCTATTAGGTAAACGTGAGCCTTCTATTTATGGCGCAGTTTCTTTTGAAGATTATCTTAAAGAACTATGTGAAAAATATCCGGATATTGAGATCCAATATTTCCAGTCAAATGTGGAAGGAGAAATGATTAATAAAATTCATGAAGTAGGTTTTGATTTTGATGGCATTATTCTAAATGCGGGAGCTTACACTCATACTTCAATAGCTCTCCAGGACGCCATAAGAGCAATTAAATCACCAGTGATAGAAGTGCATATCTCTAATGTGCATGCTCGCGAATCGTTCCGTCATGTTTCTATGATTTCAGTTGCTTGTCTTGGGGTGATTTGTGGGTTTGGACTTGATTCTTATCGTTTGGCTTTGGAAGCATTGCTTGCCAAATTAAAATGAAAGGTATAATTATAAATATAAAGGAAAACTAAACGTATTAATTTTTATGAAAAAGCATACAAAAATTGTAGCATCGATTTCAGACAGACGTTGTGATGTTGACTTTCTTACTAAATTGTATGAAGCAGGGATGAATGTAGTTCGTATGAATACGGCTCATGCTGGAACTGAAGGTCTTGAGGAGATTATCAATAATGTTAGAACAGTCTCTAATAAGATTGCTATTCTTATAGACACCAAAGGTCCAGAAGTCAGAACAACTGCTTGTGCTGCTCCGATAGATTTTAAAATAGGTGAAAAGGTGCGCATTATTGGCGATCCTTCAGCTGAAACGACTCATGATTGTATTGCGGTTTCATATCCAAATTTTGTACGCGATTTATCAGAAGGCGGCCAAATTCTAATTGATGATGGAGATCTTGATCTGCGCGTAACTAAGAAATGTGATGATTATCTTGAAGCTGAAATAATGAATGAAACAACTCTGGGAAGCAGAAAAAGTGTAAATGTTCCGGGAGTACGTATCAATTTACCTTCGCTAACAGAAAAGGATAAAAAGAATATTCTTTTTGCTATTGAAAAGGATATTGACTTCATTGCTCATTCGTTTGTACGTAATAAACAAGATGTTTTGGATATTCAAAAGATTCTTGATGAACATAACAGTGATATTAAGATTATTGCCAAGATTGAGAACCAGGAAGGTGTAGATAATATCGATGAAATATTGGAAGTTGCTTATGGTGTGATGATTGCCAGAGGAGATTTGGGTATTGAAGTTCCTCAAGAGAAAATTCCGGGTATTCAACGCGATTTGATCCGCAAATGTGTATTGGCAAAGAAACCGGTGATTGTTGCTACTCAAATGCTTCACACTATGATTAATAATCCTCGTCCAACTCGTGCTGAGGTTACAGATATCGCAAATGCTATTTATTATCGTACTGATGCTTTGATGCTAAGTGGCGAAACTGCTTATGGAAAATATCCTGTTGAAGCTGTGAAGACTATGGCTAAGATTGCCGAAGAAGCTGAAAAAGATAAATTGGCAGAAAATGACATACGTATACCTTTCTCTGAACATCCGGATGTTACAGAATTCTTAGCTAAGCAAGCAGTTAAAGCGACTGCGAAAATGAATATTCGTGCAATTATAACAGATAGCTACACTGGTAGAACAGCAAGAAATTTGGCTGCTTTCCGTGGAAAATACCCTGTTCTGGCTATATGCTACAATGAAAAAGCAATGCGTCGTCTTGCTCTTTCTTATGGTGTTTTGCCTATCTTCCAAGAAGAGAAGGCTAATGCTCAGGCTTATTTCTTTGAAGCTTTGAAATTGCTGATGAATGAAAAAAGAGTGTTTGTAGATGATATGGTTGCTTATCTTAGTGGAAGTCACGGCGAAGGCGGCGGTACTACATTCCTGGAAATAAATAAAGTAGAAGATATTTTAAAGAAAGCAGATAAATATCTGTTGCCAAGTTTTCTTGAATGATGAATACTTATGACGAATCATTAGAACAGTACATTCTTGAGCACATTGACGACGAAGGAGATTATCTTCACGCTCTATACAGAGATACTCATGTGAAATTATTGCGACCAAGAATGGCTTCAGGCCATTTGCAGGGCAGAATGCTAAAGATGTTTGTTGAAATGATTCGTCCCAAACATATATTGGAAATTGGAACATATAGTGGATATTCCGCTATATGTTTAGCCGAAGGCTTGAAAGAAGGAGGAATGCTTCATACTTTTGAAATCAATGATGAACAAGAAGATTTTACCCGTCCATGGTTAGAAAACTCTCCTGTAGCAGATAAAATTAAATTTTATATAGGTGATGCTTTACAACTTCTTCCTTCTATGGATATCACCTTTGATTTGGCATTTGTTGATGGAGATAAGAGAAATTACATTGAATATTATGAATTGGTTCTTTCCAAATTATCTGATGGTGGTTATATTATAGCTGATAATACACTTTGGGACGGTCATGTTCTGGAAGAACCAAAGAGTAATGATTACCAAACGATTGGGATTAAGAACTTTAATGATTATATTGCTCTCGATAAAAGAGTTGAAAAAGTAATTTTACCGTTGAGAGACGGATTAACAATTATCAGAAAAAAATAGAAATAATGGAAACTACCAGACAAAATAAAATAGCCCGTTTACTCCAAAAGGAGCTGAGTGATATCTTCTTGTTGCAGACAAAATCAATGAAGGGAGTTCTGGTTTCAGTAAGTGCAGTAAGAATCAGTCCTGATATGAGTATTGCTCGTGTATATCTGAGCGTTTTTCCTTCAGACAAAGGAACTGAGTTAGTAAAGAATATAAATGATAACATGAAGTCTATTCGTTTTGAACTAGGAACTCGTGTACGTCATCAGTTGAGGATTATTCCAGAACTGAAATTCTTTATAGATGATTCGCTTGACTATATTGAAAAAATTGATTCTTTGTTGAAATAATATCGTGAATTTTCCTATTTACATAGCTAAGCGTTATCTTTTTTCTAAAAAATCTCATAACGCTATTAATATAATTTCTGCAATATCCGTTTGTGGAGTTGCCCTTGCTACACTTGCTTTGGTTTGCACCCTATCTGTGTTTAATGGCTTTCAGGATATGGTAGCCTCTTTCTTTACAGCTTTCGATCCGCAAATTAAAATAACTGTGGCCCATGGAAAGACTTTTGATACAAAGGATGAACGTATCCAAAAAATACGTACTTTAAAGGATGTTGCAGTGTTTACTGAAACTCTTGAAGAAAATGCTATGGTGCAGTATAAAGGGCGTCAGGCTATGGCTGTGATAAAAGGGGTTCAGGATAATTTTGAGGAGCTGACAAAGATTGATAGCATCCTGTATGGTAATGGCCGATTTATACTTCATGATTCCATTGTGGATTATTGTGTAATGGGGGTTGAGCTAGTCTCAAAATTAAGTTCAGGAGTTAAGTTTGTTGATCCGTTGGAGGTTTATGCTCCTATAAGGGATGCAAAAGTGAATATGGCAAATCCTGCAGCCTCATTTAATATGCAGTACCTTTATTCTCCAGGTGTTGTCTTTATTGTTAAGCAACTTAAATATGATGGCTCGTATATACTAACATCTCTTGATTTTGCGCGAAGGCTGTTCCATTATACTACTGAGGCGTCAGCTATTGAATTAAAGCTAAAGCCTGAAGCAAATGTAGACAAGGTAAAGAGCGATATAAAGCAAATTCTTGGCGACTCATTTGTTGTAAAAGATAGATACGAGCAACAAGCTGATGTTTTTCGTATTATGAAGATTGAAAAATTTATTTCATATCTTTTTTTGACCTTTATTTTGATGATTGCATGCTTTAATGTGATTGGATCGCTTTCAATGCTTATTATTGATAAAAAGAATGATGTTGAGACGCTTCGCAATTTGGGTGCAAATGATAAATTAATAGCGCGTATTTTTCTTTTCGAAGGTAGAATGATTTCAACGATTGGTGCTGTAATTGGTATTATTCTAGGGCTAGTACTTTGTTATATTCAGCAAAAATATGGAATAATCTCATTAGGTGGCTCTCATGGAACTTTTGTTGTTGATGCATATCCTGTGAGCGTTCGCCCGTTAGATATATTGCTTATTTTTGTTACTGTCCTGGTTGTTGGGTTCCTTTCTGTCTGGTATCCCGTTCGTTATCTGAGTAAACGTTTGCTTGTAAAATAAGAAACTCTTTAATATTGTTACTGGCCTGCAAAGGAATCTCTATTATTATTCTTTGCAGGGCCTAGAATATTATTAGTTAGTTGTATTTCTTTCTTTGATTTTCTATAGATCCTTATAAGCGTATATTGCTGCCATTGATAATAAAATTATTGTTCCTCCATCTACTGGCGCGCATTTTCTGGTTCTACCTCTTCTGCTGTATTATCTTCTGCATAAGGACTGTTGAATATATAAAGAAGAATGAACCACTGCTATCGTAAGCCTTAGCTGTTGTAATACCCAATACCCATCATATAGAAGAAATAGCAAATTAATTTTTTTCATAGTCATAAATGTTATTTGATAATTATTTTGGTGATTGAATCATTCGTTCTTTTAAAATACAACACCAGGAAGAAGTTGTATTGGTGTTTTTCCATCGTTGTATCCTGTAAAAACAAGCTTACCCCTGAGCAGAATAGATGTTAATTTATTCCTTCGGTGCCTGTAATCCATAAGTTTCCTTCGTTCTGCCAAGTTTTTATTTCTTTAGATTTACTGTTGTGAATACCAACACTTCGGGTTCGATTGAAATCTCGTATGATGTTTGTTAAGCTTAGTGCCTTTATAGGACGATGAATGACTGAAATGGCAGTAGATCTTCATTCACTTTCAACGAATTTTATTGTTTTTTAGACAGTAGTATTTATCTGCAGAAACAAGTTCTTTTGGACTGAATAC
>JGI20225J20221_1002937_pt2 | contig 11376 bp, 7 predicted proteins | sample BioMet4_FD_20221 | JGI IMG/M metagenome (IMG submission 20221) | reverse complement strand
GCCTACAGCATGGGCGCCGGCACCTATACCGGCATCGAGGCCGTGTCCAACGGTCTGCCCATCCTGCGCGAGCCCCGGGAAAAAACCGGCAAGCGCACCATGCTCTACATGGCCCTGTCCCTGTCCATCACCGTGGTCGGACTCATTGTCTGCTACCTGCTCTTTCAGGTCGGGTCCGTGCCGGGCAAGACCCTCAACGCCGTGCTCTTCGACGCCGTGACGACCGGCTGGGGGCCGACGTTCGGCGGCGGCTTCGTACTGGTAACGTTGGTGTCCGAGGCGCTGCTGCTTTTTGTGGCCGCCCAGGCGGGGTTCGTCGACGGCCCCCGGGTGCTGGCCAACATGGCCATCGACCGTTGGCTGCCGAGCCGCTTCGCCATGCTCTCGGACCGCCTCGTCACCCAGAACGGCATCCTGCTCATGGGCATCGGCGCCCTGATCCTCATGGTCGTGTCCAACGGCTCGGTGGACCTGCTTATCGTGCTGTACAGCATCAACGTCTTCATCACCTTCGTGCTGTCCCAGCTCGGCATGGTGCGCCACTGGTGGAAAGTGCGGGGGCAGGCGCCCCATTGGAAAAAAGGTCTGTGTCTCAATGGGTTGGGCTTGGGTCTGACGGCCTTCATCCTGGTGATGGTCACCTGGGTGAAGTTCTTCGAGGGTGGCTGGGTGACCCTGCTGATTACCGGCGCCTTGGCCGCCGGGGCGGTGTGCGTCAACCGGCACTACCGGCAGGTGGGGGCGCGGATCAAAAAACTCGACGTGCTGCGAGCCGTTATCGATCCCGAAAACCCCTACACGCCGCCCATTCCGCGCAATCCCGTCCAGACCGCCGAACCCGATACGACGGCGCCCACGGCGGTCATCTTCGTCAGCGGCTTCAACGGCCTGGGCGTCCATACCCTGCTTTCGGTGCTGCGGCTTTTCGGCAAGGACATGAAGAACTACGTGTTCGTGCAGATCGGCGTGGTGGACGCGGCGGTCTTCAAGGGCGCGGCCGAACTGAGTCGCCTCAAGACCGCCATGGAACGCGACCTGGGCACGTACGTGGAAATCATGCGAGACCATGGCTACCATGCCGAGGCCCATTGGGCCGTGGGCACCGACGTGGTCCAGGAAATCTTGGCGCTGGCGCCGTCCATCCGGGAACGTTTTCCCCGGGCGGTCTTTTTCGGCGGCCAGATCGTGTTCGAAAAGGAGACATTTTTCACCCGGTTGCTGCACAACTACGTGGTGTTCACCCTCCAGCGCCAACTCTACCGGCTGGGCATGCCCTTCGTCATCATGCCGGTCCGGCTCGACGAGGGGGACCAGGCCGAGTCCGCTTCCGGGGTCGTGGCGGTCTGAAAAAACTTGGCCTCACGGATTGTTCGGCACCACGCGGAGTTGGGGGCGGCGATCCAAAGACTGTGGAAAGCCCCCCCTTGCAAATGGCCGGGCCGGGCGTATGAGAAGACAGGCTTTGGGGGTGTTCTGGGGTGTTTCCGCCCGGCTCCGTCAGGGAGCGGTCGGGGAAAACGCAACTTCTATCTGGTTGGTATCCTTACCACATGCAGTCCTCTTCTGCCTGGGAGCTCGTGCGCGGCATCGAGCCCATGTCCTTTTGCGATTGGCCGGGCCGGCTGACGGCCGTGCTGTTTTTCGGCGGCTGTAACTTGCGCTGTCCGCATTGCCACAACGCCGATCTGGCGTGGCGTCCCGAGGCGATGCCACCGCTTCCCGCCGCGTCCGTGCGCCGGTTCGTGGCAAGCCACGGCCGCTGGCTCGACGGGCTGGTCCTGTCCGGTGGCGAGCCGACCTTGGTGCCGGGNCTGGCCGAGTTCGCGNCCGAACTGGCCGACCTTGGCCTGCCGGTCAAAATCGACACCAACGGCCTGCGCCCGGACGTCATGGCCGCCGTTTTCGAGCGCTATCCCGAGGCCTCGTTTTCCGTGGACGTCAAGGCGCCCCTGGCCAAGTACCGGCGCGCCACGGGCGGGGCCGTGGACGCGGCTGTGGCCGGGGAATGCCTGGCCGCGGTCTTTGACTTGGCCGGGCGGCATCCGGGGCGCATCGCCTTTCGGACCACCCTCGTGCCGGAACTGGACGCGTCCGATGTCGGGCTGATCAGGGAGGGCCTGCCGTCGGGGTGCGCGCATACCATCCAACCTTTCAGACCGATCAGGAGCAAGGGGGAGGAACGACGGCATGCCCACGCAGATCCGCAAACGCGACGGATGTCTGGAAACATGGTCCACCCAGCGCATCGCCCATGCGATCCTGAAGGCCCTCAAGGCCAGCGGTATCCAGGACCCGCTTCTGGCCACGCGCCTGGCCCACAAGGTCGAAGCCAAGCTTGAGGCCGATGTCCCGGAGCAGGAGCACGTCCAGGACGCGGTCGAGCTCGTGCTCATGGAGTCNCGGCTCTACAACGTGGCCCGGCGCTACATCGTCTACCGCGAAAAACGGCGCGAACTGCGCGAACAAAAAGCCGCCTACCTCGACATCGCCGACGTCATCGACACCTACATCGCCAAGACCGACTGGCGGGTGGCCGAAAACGCCAACATGAACCATTCCTTCCAGGGGCTCATGCTGCACCTGTCCGGCACGGTGCAGGCCCGCTACGCCCTGGGGAAATATCCGGAAGAGGTGCGCGAGGCCCACGACCACGGCTATTTCCACATCCACGATCTGTCCTTCGGCCTGGCCGGCTACTGCGCCGGCTGGAGCCTGCGCGACNTGCTCCTCGAGGGCTTCAACCTGCCCGGCCGGTCCTGCGCCGGTCCGGCCCGGCATTTCGACGCGGCCATGGGGCAGATGGTCAATTTTCTNGGCACGCTCCAAAANGAATGGGCCGGNGCCCAGGCCTTCAACAACGTCGACACCTATCTTGCCCCGTTCGTGCGCTACGACAACCTCTCCTACCGCGAGGTNTTGCAGGCCATGCAGAAGTTCGTGTTCAACCTGAACACGACCTCGCGCTGGGGCGGCCAGAGCCCGTTCACCAACCTGACCTTCGANCTGGCCCCGCCCAAGCATTTGGCCGGCGAGGCCGTGATCCACGGCGGCAAGCTCCTCGACGCGACATACGGCGAATTCGGCCCGGAAATGGAGATGATCAACAAGGCCTTCCTGGAGGTCATGGGCGAAGGCGATTACCAGGGCCGCATTTTTTCCTTTCCCATCCCCACCTACAACGTCACGGCCGATTTCCCCTGGGATTCCGAGATCGGCACCCTGCTGCTCGAACTCACGGCCAAGTACGGGGCGCCGTATTTCCAGAACTTCATCAATTCCGACCTGTCGCCCGAGGATGTGCGCTCCATGTGCTGCCGGTTGCAGATGGATCTGCGCCAGTTGCGCAACAAGGTGGGCGGGCTGTTCGGCGCCGGCGACCTGACCGGTTCGGTCGGCGTGGTGACGCTGAACCTTCCCAAGCTGGCCTTTCTGGCCCAGGGCGAGGAGGATTTCCTCGACCTGCTCACCGAATACGCCGAGCTGGCCAAGACGGCCCTCGAATTCAAGCGCAAGATGATCAGCGACAACCTGGAACGGGGGCTGTTCCCCTGGACGAGGCGCTACCTCAAAAACGGCTACAAGGGACATTTCTCGACCATCGGCCTGGTCGGCGGCCACGAGGCCTGCCTGAACCTGCTCGGCAAGGGCATCGAGACCGATGCCGGCCTGCGCCTCATGACTCGGGCGCTCAACCATTTGCGCGACCTGACCGTGCGCTTCCAGGAGGAGACAGGCAACCTCTACAACCTGGAGGCCACCCCGGCCGAGGGCACGAGCTACCGGCTGGCCAAGATCGACAAGGCGCTTTACACGGACATCAAGGCCTCGGGCAACGGCACGCCGTACTACACCAATTCGACGACCTTGCCGGTGGGGCTCTCGCGCGACGTGTTCTACGCCCTGGAGCACCAGAACAAGCTCCAACCGCTCTATACGGGCGGCACGGTGTTCCACACCTACCTTGGCGAGGCCGTGGCCGACACCGAGGCACTCAAGCATTTCATCGTCAAGGCCTTCACCATGACGAAGATTCCGTACCTCTCCATCACGCCGACGTTTTCGATCTGCAAGACCCACGGCTACCTCAAGGGCGAGCATTTCGAATGCCCGGAGTGCGGCGCGCCGGCCGAGGTGTTCACGCGCATCGTGGGCTACTATCGGCCTGTGTCCTTGTGGAACAAGGGCAAACAGGCCGAGTACGCCGAGCGTCTCACTTACGGGGAGATTTGCTGAGGGGCGCGGGGTATCGCGAAGGTGATTTCCTGGTGCCCCGCCCCCTTTCCCGCGTGAAGCCCTTGCGTTAATCCGACCATCCTTTTGCAGCGTTTTGTCCCACCACTCCCGTGGTGCCGGCTCTGCTATGCGTGCGCGGAACCGTGTTTATTTGGCTCCAAATTTTATGCATTTCCTTTTCAGATTGACAACGCCCTCCGCCGGAGGCAAGCAGGGTAGAGGGAAGGACTTGTGCTTGGGGGAACAGCAACAGGGAGTGACGGCCATGACGCCGGCACGGATTATGATTGTCGAGGACGAAGCCATTACCGCCATGGCTACCGGTGCCATGCTCAAGCGCCTGGGGCATGAGGTGTCCGCCTCGGTCTCCTCGGGTGAGGCCGCCCTGGAGGCCTTCCGCAAACGGCGCCCTGATCTCATCCTCATGGACATCCGCCTCGACGGCCGCCTCGACGGCATCGAAACCGCCAAGCTTTTGCACCAGGCCGATGACGTGCCGGTCATCTTCGTCACCGCCTTCATCGACGACCAGACCCGGCGCCGGGCGGCCGAGACCGGACCGCTCGCCTTCGTGGCCAAGCCTCTCGACGAGATCGACCTGGGTCGGCTTCTCCAACTGCTGCCCGAAAAACGCCCGGATTGAGCATGCTGGACGGGGAGGGCATCGGTCTCGACGGCGATTTCACCGCCGCCTATCTGGCGGTGCAGCGCCTGGCCGGCTTGGCCGAACGCGATCCCACGGCCTTGGCTCCGCAGACCGTGACCGCCCTGGAAACCTTGCTTGCGCGCGACGACCACGCCCGGCAAACCCAGGCCCGCATCCTCTACCGCGACGCGGCCTCCATCCTGACCCGGCTTCTGGCCAACGGTCCGGGCCATTTGGCCCGAGCTTCCCGAAGTGCCCTCGAACGCGCCCTCAGCACGCCGGGCAAGCCCCGGCTCGCCGCAGCCGAGGCCGCCGGCAGCCTGCCCCTTGGCATCACCGGTCCGACGCTGCGTTTTCCCGATCCCGGCCGGCCGTGTTCCGTAGCCTTCGCAACCTTGCTGGGCCAGGCCGACGTCGCCCCGGACGCCCGTCTGCGCACGGCCGGGCGCAGCCATATCGCGTCCACCCGCGACCCGGACACCCTGCTCGTGGTCAAGCGTTTGCGCCGGGGCGAGGACCCGGCCGGCCTCGTGCGCGAGGCGGTCTGGATGCGTTATTGCGCCGGGCTCGATTTCCCGGTCCCCTGCCATGTGCCCCGGCCCCTGGGCTCGGACGAGGCGCCCCTAGTTGCCGTGACCGACGCCCCGGATCTGCCCGGCCAGGTCCCGGACGCCTCGGGGCTGGCCCTGGTCTATCTGGCGCGGCGCGCGTATTTCGCCTATCCCAACGATCCGCCGGCCGCCGGCGGGCCGGATGCCGCCGCCTTTGCCGCGACCATGACCCGGGCCGCCTTGCTTTTGGGCTGGCTGGCCGGGCGGGGCATCCTGCACGAGGCGGCCATTCCGCTCTTCCACAACCGGGTGCAGCAGGATCGACGCGAGGACGGCGGGGTCTATGACTGGCGGCTGCCCGGGCGGCTGGACCGCTGGCTGGCCTCGTCCCTGCATCCCAATTTCGGCTTGTCCGGACTGCGTGATTTCGAACACCTGGCCAGCCTTACCGGCCGACCGGCCCGGCTCTACCGGCGCATGGGCGACCACTTCGTGAGTCTTTTTCTGGTCGCGGGCAGCTACTACCGCATGCGCGAGCCGTCCCTGCTCGGGCGTCGGCCGGACGGCTCCCCGGTGGACGCCCGCCACCTCTTTGACGAGGACCATCTCACCGACGTCGTAGCCGCCATGGTCGCGGCCTACTGCACGGGCTTCGTGGGCCGGGCCCCGGCCGAACCCCCTTTTTGCGCCCGTTCCCTGGCCCGGCGCATGATCGAGGAAATGGGCGTGGACCGCCACATGACCGAGCTCGTGCGCGTGGCTGACCAAGAGGCCATGACCGACGCGGCCTTTGTGGATTTTTGCGTCGCCCGGGGCATGGCGCCCGAAACGGCCCGCAGCCTGCGACGTGGCGAGGCCGATGTGGAACTGGTCACCGGCCCGCACCTCGGCGCCTTCAACGATCGCACGAGCCTTCCGGAATTGGCCGAATGCACGGCCGCCGCTGCCGCCGCCTGCCTGGTGGGGCGCTATTTCGCCGATCGGGGCAGGAATTAGGGAAAAGGGGCGTGGGGGGAGGCGCCTCCGGCGGCCAGGCGGGGAGTCACTCCCCTCCTGGACCACCCGGGCGATCCCAATTTCGCGCGTGGGCCTGTCACTGGGAAATTGCGTAGATTCGGAAAGTATTGTCCAGATGGAGCTATAGGATTTTTTGCTGTTTCACGTTATTTTTGTAAAAAAATATCAATACATTCTGTTGGCGCAATAAAATCGTCAAGTGCATAAAGTTTCGCACGCGAGAGTCGATAAGGGTGCCGAGAGTCATGCGCGGGAGGATTCCAGCATGGGCACCAGCGGAATTTTCGGGCTTTCCAGTCAGTTGTCGAACAGTTTGACACAGATGCAGGAAACGCAGCAGGAAGAGCTCGCTGTCAATACGGATGTGGCCGCGACGCTCGTCTCCACGGCGCAAACCGATTCCGTAAGCATTTCCAGTGAGGCTTACGCGAAAAGTCAAAATATGCTGGAAACGAATTTCGTTGAGGGGAATACGGCCGATACGACGTATGTCGATGCTCAATTGGCGGCATTTTCCGTCAAAAACTCTTTGCAAAATTCCATGAATGACTCGCTGAAATCCTCTTTGGAATCAATTGTTGCAGAAGCGTCCTTTTGGTATAGCGATCCAAGGATGCGGAATGCCAAGCTGTTGAAGGATTCGATCGAAAGCAATCAGAAGCTTTTTTCCGAACTCCGGGACAATATCGAAGAACAGGCTGCTGCGGCAACGGCACCCAAGGATGCAAACGGCAATCCCATCGAAGACCCTGCAGCAGCTTCCTCCACAGAAAATACCGCGACCGATACGGCCCAAGCCCCAGATGCGAGCATTGACAGTGGCGCAGCCGCCCAAGCCGCAGTTGCTCCCTCGCAAAACGCTGCTCCGGCCACCGCGAGTGCCGCAACCACCCCGACTGCGGACGCGGTGTCATCAATCTCACTTGAGGTGTAGCATATGGCGGTTATGGCATAAGCGCCAGGTTGTTCGACATTGTCGCAAGCTGCAAGAACGACCGGCTCCAAGCCGCACGGGCGCTCGACACACCAAGCCCTTGGGCAGGCGAAGCCAGCGATTGCCACGGGGGTGAGCGGCCGTCGCGAAGCCCGCGATCGAACGCTCCTCCTAGAACAACCAGATATGGTCCAGCTCGGCGCCTTCGTGGCCTTGGGTCTGGCGTTCGCGCATGACCTTGGCCGGTCGGCCCATGACCACCATGCCCGCCGGCACGTCGCGGGTGACCAGGGAGCCGGCCGCCACGATGGCCTGNCTGCCGATGGTCACCCCGGGCAGGATGACCACCCCGGAATAGACTTTGGCATAGTCCTCGATGACCACGCCCTGGTAGGTCCGCTCGATATGCGAGGCNTCGCCGTGGCTGTGGGTGAAAATCCGCACGTCCTCGGCCAGGGCCACGCCGTTGCCGATGGTGATNCCGCCCTTGCTGTCCAGGAACACGTTGCGGTTGCAGAAAAAACCGTCTCCCACCCGAATAAGCTGGCCGAAATTGAAGCGCAGGTTTTCTTCGGCCGCGAACATCGTGCCGCAGGCCGCGAAAAGCCGTTTGGCCAGGGCGCGCCGGAAGGGAAAGGCGAAGGTTACGGACAGGCTGAGCGGCAGCTTGTCGAACGCATCCCACAAAAAGTGCAAATGGCGCTGGGTCGGCGTGAAGGGGTATTCCTCGGCCTTGGGCAGGGTTTCGCTGTACAGCCGCATGTGGCGGATGCTTTCCAGGTCCATGGGCGGGGCCTGGAGCACGGCCAGGATGTCCTGGACCGCCTCGGGCGTGTCCACGTGGTTGAGCAGTTCCTCGATTTGGCACAAGCAAGCGTCGAACCAAGTGCTCATGGGGGGGCTCCATCGAAAGGATTGACACCAGTCTAACAAGGAACGCGGCCATGGGGCAACGGGTCATGCCCCCTAATGCCAGGCCCGTATGCTGTCGATAGGAGCGATGACAACGATGCGAACGCTCGGGAGGCAGGCATGGCGCGCGCGGGATTTTTCGCGGCCCTGGATCGATGGGGACTCCTCAAATACGCCCTGGCGACCCTTTTTACGGTTCTGGCCTTTACCCTGACGGCCGGGGCCTTTCTGCTCGACGAGCTGGCCAAGCGTCCGGCCCGGCCGCGTGCCTTGCCGGCGGCCTGGGTCGAACGCCAGTCCGCGCCACCGGCTCCGGGCTGGCGCATGCGCGCACCCGTGGCCCATGCCGTGCGTTTTGCCGCCGAGGCCAAGCCGCCGACCGGCTTCTCCTTTTACGACATCGCCGCTTCCGACACGCCCCAAACCCTGGCCGCCAAGTGCACCCGCAAACGGTTCCGGCTGGGCAAGGTCCAGGGCGAGGCCTGCGATTTCACCGCCGCCCTGTCCGGCCAGAACGCGCCCGAGGGNGCGGTGGCCGCNTTTGTCCGGGAGCGCGGCCGCGCGTGTTGCGCCGTGACCACGCACCTGCCGCANCAGCTCGTCACCTACGTCTTCGGCCAGGAGCGNACGGCTTCCGGGCNGGCCGCCGAACCCATCCACGGCACAGTCGTCTTTTCCGAGGTTGGCGGCGGCCTGCTGCGCCTTACCTTGCGTTTTTCCGCCCGGATCGACAGCTATGCCACNGCCGTGACCCGCTACCTCGACGANCGTTGCGGTCCGCCCACGCCCTTGCCCGGCAGCGGCGCGGTCTGGGCCCGGGACGGCGGGCTCGTCACGCTGGTCCGCTCCGGCCGGGAACTGGTCGTTACGGCCTACTACCTGGCCAACATCGACCGCCATGCCGCCCAGACCCGGGAACTGGCCGCGCGTCAGCCGCAACCCCAGCCGCACCCGGGCCCCTCCGCGCCCACCGGCCGCCTGGCCATGGCCAATCCGTAGGATGTGGCGGGGAGGAGGAATGCCTCCGGCGGCCAGGAGGGGAGTCACTCCCCTCCTGGACCACCCCGAAAGGGGCCGCAAAATGGGGTTCCCCGCCGCAACGTTATTAGAACGTAGAGAATTTACCTTTCAGGGGGTCCGGGGGGGATGATCCCCCCCGGCCGCCGGAGGCATTCTTCCTCCGCCCTCACGGCGGGCAGTAGCCGGGCGAGCAGGCCGTCCAGGCGGTCGATGAGTTCGCCGCACAGGCCGCCGCCGCCCGGGCCGTTGCCGAACAGTTCCCGGCGTTCGGCCGCGAGTTGCGGATCGGCTCCGGCCGGCCGGTCCACCAGGGACAGGGTGATTTCCAGTCGCTGGGCCGGGAAAAAGACTTCCATCCGCCGGGCAAAGGTCGCGAACCGGTCCGCGAAATCCGGGCCGACGACGCGCCAATACTCCCGGGCGGCGGCCGTTGGTGGCATGGCCCCGGCCCCGGCCAGCATGACGGCCAGNTTGGACAGGGAAAAGCCCGGCATGCCCGGCCGCCAGCCGAGCAGCCAGGTGTTGCGGCGNAGGAGCAGGCGCAGGCCGAGTCCGGCGGCCAGCACCGCGTCCATATTCCGCCGGGCGGCCTCCAGGGACGGGTCNGCGAAAAGGATCGGCTCCTTTGCCGGTTCCCAGGCCGGTACGGGGGTTGGAAACGTGGTCCCGTTTCCGGCGAAGTGGCCGAGCAAATGGGCCAGCCAGGCATTGGCCGCCGGGGAATCCGGTGTTTCCAGATGGGCGTGGGACAGGACGTAGCGCCCCCGGCCAAAGCTGCCGGTCACGACGCAGGCGCCACCGGTGAGGAAGGCCGGGGTCAGGCGCAGGCCGAAGCGTTCCTGGCAGGCGGCGAGCACCGCCTCGGACATGGCGCCGAGATGGATGTCGGCCAGCCGGAGATCGGCTTCGGCCCCGGCATAGGCGGCCAGCACCGACACGTCCCGGGGGGCGGCTTGGTCCGGCGAGGGCACGAATCCGGCCGGCCACCAGACCGGCGCGGCCAGATGCGCCCCTTCCTGGGGCGGGACCAGGGGCGAGTCGCGGTCCACGGTCAGGCGCACATGGCCGCTGACCAGATGGTCCAGGCGCTCGCCAAAGGGCCGCCGCACCCAGGGACAAAGGCCCAGGCCGTCGGCATGGGACAGGGCCAGGCCGGCCCCGCCGCAGATGCCGAGGTAGGTGCCCCCGTCGGTGACATAGTTCCGGATGGCGGCCACACCCTGGGGGCCCAGGGCGGCGAACTTGCGCCGGGCAAAGCCGCCGGGCACGAGCAGGGCCGGAGGCTTGGCTTGGTGCGAAAGGACGCCGTCGGCCACCGCGGCGCAGGAAACCGTGGCGAACGGCACGCCCAGGGCGGTAAGACCCCGGCACAAAAGCAAGCCCCACAGTTGGGAATGGTCCCACAGGACGAAAAACGGCGCGGCCATGTCCCGTGCTAGCAGGCCCGGACGGGTGGCGGCAAGCAAAGACCCTTGAATTGCGCCGGCCAAGCATCTAGGTTGCCGGAAACGCTAGTTGGACGTGCCGGGTACCGCCTTGCCCGCAACGTCGCCTCGGGGAACACGCATGACCGATCCGAAATTGGGTTCCGATCGCCTGTGGTCGTTGCGGGACAGGGCCGAACGCCGCTTGCGGGAGTCTTCGGGACAGCCCTTGCCCCCGCAGCGCGACCAGGCCTTGCACCGCGTGGAACTCGAGCTGCAAAACGAGGACCTGCTACGGGCCAACCGGCAGCTCGAAATCCTGCGCGACAGCTACCGCAAGCTGTTCGACTTCGCCCCGGTCGGCTACTGCCTGCTCGACCACGACGGCGTCATCCTGGACGCCAATCTGGAAGCGGCCCGGCTTTTCGGGCTCAGCCGTTCCCTGCTGCTCGGCATGCCGTCCTTTACGTTTCTGGCCACCGAATGCCGGCAGGCCTTTGTCCAGTACCGCACCCGGGTTTTCGAACTCGGCGTGCCGGGTCGGGGCGAACTGCGCGTCACGCCCCGCGACGCTGCCGAACGGCTGGTGGAGATGTTTTTCATGGCCCTGGACGAGCCGGGCGCCCTGTCGCGGCGCTG
>JGI20225J20221_1002930_pt1 | contig 11394 bp, 8 predicted proteins | sample BioMet4_FD_20221 | JGI IMG/M metagenome (IMG submission 20221) | reverse complement strand
GGATTTGGAACGAATCTCTTTGGCCTAGCCCTTGCGTCGAAAGGCGAACGCTACGAGTACGAAATGAACTTCTTACTGGAAGCCGTCAAAGAAGCGCCGGTCACCAAGGTCGCGATCCAAACAATCTATGATGGCAATAAAACCTCGCACTTCCATCCGGTTCGTGATTCAATTCGCATCTATAAGACCCCGCTTCTCTATGCCATTGTTGCTCTCTTGTCGGCTGCGGTTGATTTGGGTTTCTTCAGCCTCTTCACGGTCGTTGGTCCGAGTGATACCCTCTACAAAATTCTGGTCGCAACGGTGGGGGCGCGCTTACTCTCAGGCATCTTCAATTTCAGCCTTGAATACTTCTTCGTTTTTGATAACGAAGGGGGATTTGCAAAGAAATTNGGCCGTTATGCGATTATCTTCTTCCTCAATATGGGNCTCAGCTTCGGCCTCACTTATGCCTTCAATTATCTGCCCGCTAATTTGACCTTCATAAAATTCGTCGTCGACTTTGTCCTCTTCATTGCTAACTTCTTCGTCGCCCGGGGTTGGATCTTCGCTAAGAAGATGGCCCATCGGAAAGACGATAAGAAGAAAGCCNTGAAAGCTCAGGAGNTTCACCAATGAAAAAAACTGCATTGACCNTTGTCCTTCTTGGNTCTTGCTTTGCCCTCGCCCTTGCGGGCATGACCGCCTTTAACCTTTATGATACGTTTGTGGCGGAGCATGAAGCGCAAGCCGAATATCTTCAAGACTCTTCTAGCGCGACAACTTCAACGAGCGGGAGTTCTTCGAGCTCGACGACGACTTCGACTTCTTCAAGTAGCGGAACGTCTGCCTCGACTTCGACTTCAACTTCGACTTCAACATCGACTTCGACCTCGACTTCGAGCGGAAGTAGTACGTCTTCGCCTTATTCGAGCACTTCGGTTTCGCTGGTCACAAAGAGTGCCACTAATAGCAATAACGTCACTTCGAAATACTATATTGCCGACATCAAGCTCCGTTCCTATGACGATTTGAAAACCCACATGGTTCTTTCTAGCTCTGGCTCGCCAGGAAGCGGTTATAAAGAAACCGTCTCTTCGCACATNAGCGACATTAAATCCGCCGGCGAGACGCCCCTCGTGGCTATCGATGGCGATTCGGCTTATTACAGCTCTTACCGTAAGGGNTACGTGATCCGCAATGGCTTAAAATACCGTTCGTCTACTCAAACGACATCGGGCACCGGAACGACGAGTGGCGATGATTTTGCCACCTATAAAGATGGCACTGCTAAAGCCTTCGTCGAAACGACCACGACCACGACTGATCTCATGAATGCCGGNTGCTACAATTGCTGGTGCTTTGGTCCGACTTTACTTGAGAATTCGACGATTCAAGTCACTTCGGACGAAGATGTCTACCAGTGCAAAGGCGCGAACCAGCGCACCGCAATCGGCTATATCGATGCTTATCACTTTGTCTTCTTCGTCAGCGAAGGTCGGGTTAACAATTCCTCCGTCGATGGTTTCTCGCTTTATGAGATGGCTGGTTTACTCAAAGACTACGGTTGCACGATCGCTTATAACCTCGATGGGGGTGGTGCTTCCTACCTTTGGTATAACGGCAGCCGCATCAATAGTTCGAGCGATGATCGCTCGGTAGGAGATATCGTTTATGTTAAAGCAAGTTAAAAAACTGTGGGTGAAAAATCCCCGGGCGTGGATCGAAGTCATCGTCTGGCTTAGCGTCACTCTCCTCGTGGTGGTGGCGAAGAGCATTTATTACGCCAATGCCCACTCGCTTACCAGCAATTGGATGAGCAACGCCTGGCTTTGCCCCTTCGTTTACAGTTTGATTTTGATCGTCTTCGCCCTCCTAGGCAAAGATTTCGGGGCTTATGGAAGACTTTTCGCTAACACTGGAGTGGCCAGNTTAATCCTCTATTTCTTCCTGATGGGGGTCTACGAGATGGCCAGTAACTATAACGAAATGACACCCGCTTTCCTCTTTATTGGGATTGCCTTTCTGATCGTGGGAACGATTTTGACGGTGTCCCATCTCCTTTCTCACCCACGTAAAGACGCTGAAAGCGCTATCCAACGCTAAATTTTACATCAATGAAAAAGCCGACTTTTATTAACTTTCTTTGATGCTTTACTAGACAAATGTTTCCTTTTGACTCTTCTCTTTTGCAAAAATTGGGTTACAATCCCCATCGCAAAGGAGAAAAGATTCATATGGAACTTTTCAAAAAAGCCTTAGCTGAAATGATTGGCACTTGCGTGCTCGTCGTGATCGGCTGCGGCGTCGCGGTGACGACGGGATGCTCGGACAATGCCGGCATTGTCGCTACCTCATTAGCCTTCGGCCTCTCGATCGTGGCCATGGCCTATTCGATTGGCAACGTGAGCGGCTGCCACATCAATCCGGCGGTTTCGCTCGGACTTCTCGTTGCCCACAAAATGAGCGTGAAAGACTTCTTGGTCTACATCGCGGCTCAGCTTGTTGGCGCGATTCTTGGCGCGGCGATTCTCTTCGCCATCTTCTACAATATGCGGAGCGGTCTCACCTATGGTGCCAACCAAATCCAACCCGATTTGATGAATAACGGCAGCATCACGGCGGGCAGCTATGTCCTCGCTGTGGTCTCCGAAATCGTCTTGACCTTCATCTTCGTCCTCGCCATCCTTGGCGTCACCTCGAAAGAAGAAAATAGCCAAGTCGCGGGCATCGTGATCGGCTTAACCCTCACCTTAGTCCACCTTCTTGGCATTCGCCTTACGGGCACTTCGGTCAATCCCGCTCGTTCGATTGGACCGGCGTTACTCGCGATGGCCAATGGCGAATATGAACCGATTAAAGAGATCTGGATCTTCATTGTTGGTCCGTTTGCCGGCGCTGCTTTAGCGGGTGTTGTCTTCAACTTCTTTGAAGGCAAGAAAGCCGTTAAGCCCGAAGCTTCCGAAAACAAGGAAGCGGCTAAAGTCGAGACTCCTGAAGCGAAGTAATCGCTTTAGAAATTTAAAAAACAAAAAGGAACTTCATGCTCGAAGTTCCTTTTTTTTCGTCTTTAGAGAATGCCTTTTTCCTGGAGGTCTTGAATCGCTTTGTTATCGATTTTGCCAATCGGCGTGTGGGGGATCTTCTCCAAGACGACAATCTTGTCTGGGAGATAAGAAGGCGGAAGCTCATTCGCGATCTTCTCGTAGAGACGCTTCTTGACATCTTCAGGATCCGCGGGATGATCACCCCGTCGAAGAACGATGGCCACGCGGAAGTGATGGCCTTTCTTCTCGTCGAGAACGGCATAGCAATAAGCGTCATAGACTTCGGAAATATTGAGGGCAATGTCTTCAATATCGGAAGGGCAAAGCGTTTCGCCATTGACCTTGACGGTCCGTCTTAGGCGTTGACGATAAGTGAGATAGCCTTCCTCATCGAGCGAACCATAATCGCCGGTTCTGAGATAACGGACGCCATTGATCGTGATGAAGCCTTCGTCTTCTTTGGCATTAAGATAGCCGCTCATGACGGTGTTGCCACTGATGCAGATTTCTCCGAGCTTATTCGGAGGGAGAGGCTGCAGCGTTTCCGTATCGATGATGATTTCTTTTAAGCCATCAAGGCACTGTCCGACTGTGCCATTTTTCTCGTGACCGCGGTAGTTGACGTTAGCCACCGCGCAAGTTTCCGATAATCCATAGCCCTCAAAAAGCCGGGCACGTTGACCGTATTTAGCCATCGTGTCATTCCAGCGGTCAAGAAGCGACTCTGGCACGGCATCCCCACCGACAAAAGAAGTGTTTTGCCCAGCAAGCCAAGGTCCATAAAAGGCATCGCGGGAGAGAAGGGCATTAAAGAGGGCTGGCACGCCGATGATGCAGTTGGCATAACCTTTCTTCAAGATGGCGATGGCATCTTTGGTTTTGAATTTCATCATCAAAATAGTGCAGCCACCGATCGAAAGAATGGTATGGGCGCCCATGGAAAGTCCGTAGCCATGAAAAAGAGGAATCGCGGTCAGCATTTTGATGTTCTTGGCTTCACCACCGACCAGATGGAAACCTTCATAAGCCAGGGTGTTGATGGCCCCATTNGAGAGCCGGACTATCTTGGGGTCGCCATTGGTGCCCCCGGTATTAAGGAAAACGGCGTCGTCTTCTTTATGACGAGGGGTTCGAACAAACTTTTTGGCGCTGATCGGACGGATTAACCAATAGCGAGAAATCCCTTTAAGGGTATGAGACATCGCCCGGACCGCGATCATCTTGTGAAGAGAAACGTGGCGGTAGGGGTTAATCGCGACAACCCGGAATTGAAGAGGGATTTGCTGGCGATATTTTGCTGCNGTCAAAGAAAGGACAAAGAGCATCTTGGCTTTGGTTTTCTCGAGCATTGAANCCATCATTGCCGGCGGGGTTAAAGGATGGATGTTATAGGAAATCGCACCGACCTCATTGATGGCGTAGAGAAGGAAGAGGGCATCGGGGCAGTTCGGGAGGGAGACGGCGATGACATCGTTTTCCTCAACGCCCATGCGCCGTAATTTTCGGGCTGCTTTTTCAACTTGATGCAAAAAAGCCTTATAGGTCCAGACTTTGTTTTCGAAACGGGCAGAGGGATCATCGGGGTGAGCGATAACACTTTGACATAACTGATCGTAGAGCGTGGCATTTTCCATAAGAGGTTCTCCTCACAAATTAAGTCGGTAGCCAAAGGGCAAAAGGATTAAAGTGACGAGCGCGTAGAAAAACGGCATGTGGAAAATATAAATGAGGAGCGAATTCGATCCGCACCAAAGGATGGGCTTTGCCCAAGCCGTCGGAAAGGAGGCGGGGAGAAAACTTTTCTTGTTGTGGTAGAGCGTCTTGCCTACCGTGGCGCCTAAAAAGATGAAGGCCAAGGTATTGACGGGCGAAAAATAATCGGCGCCACTCCGACGGGTTCCGAGGAAAAGCTGCCACCAATCTTGGGGAAGAATAGCTTCGGTCACGCTCACGGTATTGACTCCGGTATAAGTGAAATAGAAAATCAACATGTCGAAGATGGAAAAAAGAATCCCAAAACCATAGTCGACCCAATAACTTTTCCAAAAATGATCGACTAAAGTGTAGAAAAGAATGCCGATGGCCATCGAATGAAGAATGCCGAGGTAAATATGGATATTCAGCCCGAAGGCCGTATCGGCAATTTCAAGGGCTAACGTCATGGCAAGACTAAGGGCTGCCAGTTTAAGCCCCCGCGAGAAATTGCTATGGCTGAAACTGCAGGAAACGCCGCACAAGAACATGAAAAGGCTCGAAAAGAAAAATTCGAGGATCCAGAGGTTGCCGAAATCAATCGTGCAGAAAACTTTCCAATAGGCGAAGTCGACCGTCTTTTGGACCCAGGGAAGGTTGTCGGCGTTGTTCGGAAGAGAAATCATGCCATGGGGACCAACATCAGCGAAAACGCAGCAGGCGTGAAGAGCGATCATTAAGAAAATGGCAAAGCCGCGCAAAAAGTCAATTTCAAAGATTCGCGAATGGTTTTTCCTTGAACTTTGGAAATAGGGAAGCGAAGCACTTTGAGCCTTAACCATAACGTTGTTATTCTATGCTTTCTTCCTTCTCAAAGGAAGAAGGGGAAACGCTCCGTTCATACTTCATTCCAACAAAAAGAGAGGATGCATCGTTAATAAGGTGAAAGGGAAAGAAACCCTCTCTAGAGTGCCTCCTTCGCGGAAGACATTCGGAAGAAGAACTCTTATCGCTACTCTTAGCGGGCATCGCCACAGGTTCTAAGAGCAAGAAAACAGGGCAAATCTCTTCCTTCCCTCCGCGATGAGAAAACCCGCCTCGATGGTTGAGGCGGGTTATTTTATTTATTCTATAAAAGAAGAGGGATTTGCGAATTAGAGGACCCTTTTGCAGGGTTTATGCTCAGCTTTATGCGCGTGGGGTTTTTGCTGAACAAATTTTCTTCCCGCAAGCGAAAGGGATTTTTTCGTCAGGAGTTCTTTGGTCTCGTGTTCTTCGGCTTCTTCTTCGGGGGCGGGGAGATAAACGAGATAAGCGACTAAGAGGGCGAAGAGGGTTCCAAAGAAAGCACCAAAGGCGACATCGCTCACGAAGTGGTGGCCATCACTGACCCGGGCGGCAGCAACGATTATCGTCCAAACGAGCGAACCGTAGACAAAGAAGGGCTCTTTCTTATTAAGCTTCGGATTCAATTCGCAAAGAAGAACCAAGAGAACACTCATCCCCGCTAAGGCAGAGTGAGCGCTGGGCCAACTCTCAAAATAAGTATCGAGAATGCCCGTCGTTGATGCAAAGGATTCTTTGACAGAAGCATCGAAGTCCCACCAATTGCGGAAATAACTCGTGGGGTTTGGCTGGGTCAGCATCCAGTAGTAGCGCGGACGTAAACCGGCCTTCTTCAAAAGGTACATGAGCACCAAGATGGTCGCGCTGGCGAACAAGAAAGTGACCCCGGCTTGGTAAGCCTTGTCTTTATCGGCGTGGCGGCAAAGGAAATAAAGTCCGATATCACCCGCGCCAACGACCAAGACGCCAACGAGGGCGGCAAGGTATTTATTCTCGATATAGTCATTGATGCATTCGTAGCCAAAAAGAGCACCGGCTAAAATCGGGAAAATCAAGGCGCAAATGAAAGCGAGAATTCGTGAATCCTTTTGTCCTTCGCCTTTCCAGTTAATGAAGAAAAGGACACCGGTTCCGCCGAAAAGGATATAGGCGGGATAAGGACCAAGGAGAGCGAAGATGGTGCCATAGAGATTGTTGGTTTTGACGATGGCTTGCGAAATTGCCAGATCTTTAAGGGAACCGACGATAATAAAAATCAACGCCACCAAAAGCAAAATCGCGGCTTCGTAATAGCGGATTCCAGCGAACTTTTCATTGAGAGCGTTCCAAATCTTTTTTCTCATGTGCTTTATAGTCTAGCAACAAAAACCGCCCTCGAAAAGAATAAAGAAGTATCTGCTACTCGCGCCCGCGCGCTAAGTGTTATCATATGGCGTATGAAAAAAGACCCAAAACTCATTGCACTTCATTCGCACGCTTCGAATAACGAAATCGAAATCCTAAAGAGCAAAACCTGCTCCTGTTTTTTCTGTCGGCAAACCTACAGCGCTCGCTTGGTCAACGATTGGATTAACGATGCCCGTGGCGTCACTGCGATTTGTCCGGAATGCGGCATGGACGCTGTCCTTGGCGATCAAGGAGGTGAGCCGATCGATAAGGCACTTCTCAAAGAAATGAACCTCGCTTACTATGGCGAAGACTATATGGAAAAGCATCCGGCGGCGGCAAAGAAGTACGTCGCCCGCTATCAGGAAGGCAAAATCACTCACAAAGCCGCCAATGAAGCCCTTTATATTCAATATCTTTATTCCTTGGCAAGCCAAGGCGACCAGGAAGCCGCCTATTCTTTAGGTGAGCTTTTCGAAAACGGCAGTGAATTTACGCCTGCTGACCCCAAAGTCGCCTTTTCTTATTACGGAATGAGCTGCTTAGCCAAAGATGGGGGAGCACTAACCCGTTTAGGCGTTCTTTCGGAAAGCGGTGCCTTGGGCAAAGCGGATCCCGCTGGCGCTTATCAGTGTTATGCCAAAGCCATGGCGATGGGTTCTTTAGAAGGACTCATTCATTTCTGCGATTGCTACCTCAAAGGCATTTTCGTCGTCCAAGATCCTTCTTTTGCTTATGAATGCCTCACCAGCATTTGGGACGAATGCTATCGTCGCTTTATTCTCACGACGGGCAAAGATATCAATATTTTCCCTGACGCCTCCTATCGTTTGGGCGTGATGTTCCTTGAGGGAATCGGCTGCGCCAAAGATCCGGTTCTCGCCTTACGCCTTTTCCTTTACGCCGAATTCGCTTTTGCTTTGCTTAAGAGCCAAGGACAGCTCAAGAAAGAGCAAGAAACGGAGACTGGCGATACGGAAAAGCGCATCGAAGACATCGCCAAGACCTATAAACTTAAGAAACAGGATCCAGTCTTTGACAATGACACTTTTGCCGATTCGTTGGATCAAGATGCCTCGGCGGCCCTTCCCGTGCTCAATTATGTTTTTGCCCCCGGTAGTTTTGATAAGAATCAAGGGCTCTTTGAGTTCGATTTGACCTATAACTTCCCGCCGCTTATTGTCGATTGNGGCAACCTCTATTGCGGCTTCGTTCCTGGAACGATTCATTGGAGTTTCACCGATGTTGCGGATGTGAAATTCACGAATGGGACGTCGTTCGATCGCATCGATGGCAATCCGGCGGATGGCTGGTCGTTCTTGAGCCTTGATGGCGGGAATGAAACCACCTTNGCCCGTATTGTTTTCACCCGAACGCCCAAAAAGGTCCGGACGAAAGAACGGCCGATAAAAGGGAAGGCGTAACGATGAAAAAGAAACAAGCTCTGACCCCTCTAAAGAAATACGAAGGGAAAGTTATTTTGGCGCCGCTACTCAAGCTCTTTGAGGTGGCGACCGAACTTCTTTCGCCTTTTTTGGTGCGTTACATCATCGATGATGGCATCAAGAAAGACAATCTCCCCTATGCGTTGATGCTGACGGGGATTATGTTGGGGCTTTCCGTCTTGGGTTTTGGAGTCACGATGTGCGCCCAATATCTTGCCGCTCGGGTATCTTCCGATTATGGTTATGATCTTCGCAAAGAGGTTTATCATCAGGTCAATAGNCTTAGTGAGAAACAGTTGAACGACTTCGGAAAAGGCAAGACGCTGACCTTATTGAGCAACGATGCTTTCTCCATGCAAAGCGGAGTCATGATGTTCATGCGGCTTTTCCTTCGTCCGCCCTTTCTTTTGATCGGGTCTTGCATTCTCTCTTTCGTCATTGATTATCGGGCTGGTCTCATTTTCCTTGGCTCAATCGCCTTGAGCGCCGCGGTGCTTTTAATNGTNATGATGCTCTCNCCTAAGCATTACGCCGCCATCCAATCGAATCTTGATGAAATTACCACGCTATCGAGCGATTCTTTAAAAGGGGCTCGACCGATTCGGGCGTTTAATAAAGAAGAATTCGAAGAAAAGAAATTCGATGCTTCGGTTCAATCCTATCAAGACAAGAATATGGCGATGGGCCGTCTCAATGCTTTCATCAATCCGTTGACGTTTGGCTTTATTAACTTGGGCTTGGTCTTGGTCGTTTATCTCGGCAAGTTTGGTGTTAGCGATGGCTTTATGACAACGGGTGAAATTGTTTCACTGATTTCTTATCTCGTTTCGAGCTTGGCCGCTTTGGTGATGTGGAGTCGTTTGATTGTTTCNCTCAACAAAGCCTTGGCCTCGAAGAAACGGTTGGACCGCTTCCTCTCGCTTGAGAGTCAAATCGAAAATAAGCCGCAATTTGTTGGGGATAATGAAGAAAAATCGCCGTTAATTTCCTTCCAAGATGTTTCTTTATCCTATGGCAAACCTGGCGACAAACCGGCCGTTGAAGGCTTAAGTTTTACCATCGAAAAAGGACAATGGGTTGGTCTCATTGGCGGAACTGGCAGCGGCAAGAGTTCGACCTTGGCCCTCTTGGAACGCCTTTATNCNCCNACGAGCGGTCAGATTCTCTATAAAGGGGAACCGATTGAGCATTATGACTTAGACCGTCTCCATGAGGAAATCGCTTTCGTTTCCCAAAAGCCCGCCCTCTTTAAAGGAACGGTTCGAAGCAACCTTCTTCTAGGAAAAGCCGACGCTAGCGAAGAAGAAATGATTCAAGCCCTAAAGGATTCCTTGGCCTACGAATACGTTTCTCGCTACCCCGATACCCTCGATCACCCGATTGAAGAAGGGGGTGCCAACCTTTCGGGTGGACAAAAACAACGGCTTTTGATCGCCCGGGCTTTGCTGAAACAAAGTGAGATTCTCATCCTCGATGATTCGACCTCCGCTTTGGACTTCCTTTCGGATCAGCAAGTTCGCCACAATATCGCCGCGCGGACNTCCTTAACGAAAATCATTGTTTCCCAACGGGCTTCTTCGCTCCGTGATTGCGCGAAAATTCTCGTCTTTGATAATGGCAAGATCATTGCGATGGGAAGCCACGAAGAGCTTTTGAAGAGCTGTCCCATCTACCATGACATCGACGCGATGCAGAGGTCCCAAGCATGAAAAAGTTTTCTTCNTTAAAACCNTATNTGACNGGATGCNTTTGGATCATCATNGTTTCGCTTTGCTGNGCCTTGGTGGCTACCGGNAGCAAATTAATGATCCCTTTCTTGGCGGGCAAACTCATTAACCAATTGGCGGCCGGCAATGTCGATGAAGCTAAATTCCGCCTCTATCTTGAGATCATGTTCATCCTGGTTGGGAGTGGCACCCTTTTCCGCTATGCCTTCGATTATTTGACGACTCTCTTGGGACAGAAAGTAATCAAAAATCTCCGCAATTCCCTCTTNAAAGCCTATCAAGAGGCNCCAATTTCCTATATNGANCANCATCGGCANGGNGATNTNGTTCTTCGCCTCGTCAATGATATCGAGAACGTTCAGACAGGTCTTGTCGCGGGCTTTGCCGCCTTTTACGATGGCATCATTGCCATTCTCTTTACGCTGGGCTTCATGGCTTCGCTCAACTGGGCTTTGGCTCTCATCGTCGTTCTCCTTACGCCGATCAGCATGCTGATTTCTCGCAAAGTCTCTAAGTTCAATTCCAAGTATTTCAAAGCTCAGGCTAAATCGAGCGGCGAAGTCATGGCCTTCGCTTCCGAAAGCTTGACGAACTCCGAAACGGTGACGACCCTTGATATCGCTTCCCTTCGGGNAAAGGACTTTGATCAAGTCAATAGCGCCTATCGCCAAAATACCTTCAAAGCCGCCTTCGGAGCTTCCTTAATCAACCCTTCAACCCGGCTTGTGAATGCCATCATCAATGCCGCGGTCATCGCCATCGGAAGTGTCTTTCTCATCAATAAGGTTAATGTTGGCGTCGTTTTCCTCGTCGGCGATCTTTCGGCCTTTCTTACGTATGCGGCCAACTACATGCAGCCATTTAACGAAATTAGCGACGTCGTCACTGAAATCGATTATGCTTTTGCCTCCTTCAAACGCATTGACGATGCGGTCCATCTTGAACGGGACGTCAATCGGGGTCAAGAGGTGGTGAAAGGCAAAATCGAAACGCTGAAAGCCGATAATTTGCATTTCTCTTATGATCCTTCTCGTGAAATCATCAAAGGTTTTTCGCTCGATATTTTTCAAGGACATAAGGTGGCTTTGGTGGGACCGACCGGATGCGGCAAAACAACCTTGATCAATCTCTTACTCCGTTTCTACGACCCGCAAAAGGGCGCCTTCTACGCTAACGCGCTCTCGACACAAGATCTCGAAAAGAAAGCCTTCCGTTCGCATGTGGGAATGGTGCTGCAAGACACCTGGATTTTCTCCGGTAGCGTCTATGACA
>JGI20225J20221_1002929_pt1 | contig 11396 bp, 10 predicted proteins | sample BioMet4_FD_20221 | JGI IMG/M metagenome (IMG submission 20221) | reverse complement strand
GTCGTTTTCCTGAATGAGACCTCGTGCTCGTTTTAGCTTCGCTTCTAGTTTCTCGATAGCGGCTTCTTCATTTACCGTTCCGGTCCTCCCTTTTGGAAGAACCGGAAAAGGAATATAGAATCCCCCTCAACTCCGAGCGGTGATTTTCCAGCTCAGCCCAAGACTGTATTTTCTTTTCTCGACGCGTTCCCCCAAGATGATGCGTCGAGGAAATCCAATACCCGGAGGACAGCGGGTAAAGTGGAATAATTGCTTCCACTCCCCGCAAAATAACCTCTTTATAGTTAAGAACAGAGATATATATTTTCCTCGAACGAGGAAACACTTCCGGGAGAAGAGCAACTAAAAAGTTACCTAGCTCAAGGGACAGCCAAGGGAAAACTAAGCAGTTCTGGAGCTTAAAACGTTCTTTTCTCATGCAACCATTGAACGGTATCAATTTAGGCAAACCCCTGCCGCTACGGAAAAACGGTTCCATTTAACGCCAAAGGGCGGAACCAGCCAAACTGAAATATAGGCAAAAGCCGTATTACCCCCCGCAGGCCTTGCGGGGACCCTTCCGGCCGCGCTTTCGGGCCGCTCTTATAGGCAAACGGTCTCCAATTATAGCGGCCAGGGAGGGCCGCTAAGCTACGCGGGGATCCGGGATGAAATTAGTCCCACCCGGGGACGTCCCTGCTTAACTCCAGTCCCGACTGCGGGACTAAAAGTAAAGCCGCTCCTAAGGAGGAGCGGCATCACCGCCGGTACTCGGCGCCATCCCCGACGGGGGTCGCTGAGCGCCGTAACATCCTTAGCTGCAACCTTGTTAGCGCTCCAGCTGGAAGGAGGGACCGAGCACCGGCGGTTCGTCTCGGGGATACCCTTCTGCATCGCCTGCTCCCACACCCCCCCAAGAGGAGCTTAGCGCGAAAGACCATGCTCCCCGGCATTCGAGAGCGTCTTCTTTTCGCTCCACTCGGAGAGGGGCCACCGCAGGCTCTTGAGCTAGCGCGGAGGCCGAGCTTCTTGAGCGTCGGCAACAGGCCACCCCTTTGCTGCCCCTTCTCGGGAGGCCATCCGGGAGCAGCGGGCTGGCGCCGGGACTCCTCGCTTGCGGGGCTAACTTGAAGCGGCGAAGCTTACCTTTTTGCGCCTGGAGATCGGAGATCTTCTGGTTCACCGGGTAATTCGGGTTATTGATCTTGGCGTTGAGGTTTTTGTCCTCTTTCAAAATCGCAGCCAGATCGGCTTCCGGAACATCATTGGCAATCGGTTTGGTGCCTTTCGCGACAATCTTCGGAGCTTTGGTAGCCGGCGCTTTCGAGGGACGGCGTCCTTTGTTCGGATTCGGGACCGCCGAGAGGGTGGTCGTATCTTCGCGGCGAGCCCGCCGTTCAATGAAACCACGCTTATCATCGTTGGTCGGAACCCCCACTAAGAGGGTCGCACCGCTCGGAACCGCAGTATTCACGTCTTGGGCCGTCACGCTCGGTTCGGACGAAGCCGTCTTACTCGTAGGAGCAGAGACTTTGCGGGCTGGTTTACTAACAGGCTTAGCTGTCGGTTTACTTTCGGGAGTTTTGCTCTCGGGAGCTTTCGCGGTCGGCTTAGCGCTGGGCGAACGGCGCGGACGTTTGACTTCGGTTTTCGGGGCCGGCATTTCGACTTTCGGAGCAACTTTCTCTTCGGTTTTGGACGCTTTGTTCTCCGCTAAAGGAGCGGGGTTTTGCAAGGGCTTTCCGACCATCGGAGCGGTTTTTGCAGGGATTTCGATCGTGGCCTTATAATCTTTTTCCGTCTTTTCGATGTGGGCGGTCAAAGGCCCTAAAGGCAGATCTTTCTTCTCACCGGTTTTCAGCACTCCGACTTGAGCAGCAACCTGATCAAGGTCTTTGCTGGTCAAATCATAAGGGCCGTGAACCATCGGGAAATACGGCACAGAAGCATCGCGGAAAATAATGCCATAGTGGGCACCAGTCCGGGTCAGAGCTTCCTGAACAGAACCACCATATTCGAACCAAAGCTTTTGCGGCCTTGGAGGCAAAGCAATTTGCACTTCCGCTCTCGGTGAGGGCTTCTCAACAGCAACGGCCGGCGCCGAAACGGGGACGATTTTGGCTTCGGAAGTCTTTTTCACCGAACTTGGCGCAATCTCATTCGCAGGCTTCGCCGAAACAACATTCCCTGAAAGTTTGACCTTCTCCTCTAGGAGTTGGTCATAGGTATAAGCCAGCGAAAGCTTGCTCTTCTCATCAGAAGACAAAGCATCGATCGCGGCGATTTGTTCGGCAATATCGGACAGCTTTCTTTCGACGGGATAGTTCGGATTGTTGAGGTTCGCCATGAGACGTTTATCAGCGCTCACGATCGGCGAATCCTGAACCGGCTTCTCCTCTTCCGGTTCTTTTTCTTTCACGGGGCGATCCTTATGAAAGAATCCACCATGAAAATGATGATCACTCGTATTCGACGCACTCCGCGGAGCGGAGCTGTAGTTCCTTGCTTGATAGACGCCATTCTCGCCCGGATTTTCTTCCAAATCCCCTTGTTGATTCAAGCGGTAGACCAGCACGTAGCGGCCGCGCTGCGAATCAAGGGAATTGAGTTTTTTCAAATCCGTGGCCAGAGTCTTATCCTGGGTAATGATCAGAACCTTATTTTGGATCCTGAGACTAGAAACGGCAGTATAGATGGCATTGTCCGCAAATCCATAATTGGTATTGGATTTGGTGACTTCGAGGATTTTGTGGAACCACTTATCGTGGTGCAGAATCTTCAACGCTCTTTTGGCTTCGATGCGGGCTTCTTGGTTATCTTTGCTCGCAGAATGCTTTTTGAGTTCTTCAACGCATTCGCCTAAGACAATGACATGCAATCCGTCTTTCCAGTACTCACGGGATGCCGTAAGGTTATCCATAAACGCCGGGAAGGAATCTTCCATCAAGGAACACGTATCCACAAAGACATAGTCATAGATTGATAAGAACTTGGCTAAGCTTGAGGATTTAGTTTCCTCACTGTACATATCTTAAAGTTTTTTATGTACCTCCTGCGACTATTCTACTCTTAAAGAGCGAAAACACCTACCGAATCGGCTTTTGTTCCTGAGGAAAAAGAATTATCCCCAGCAAAACCCCCATCGTTGGGAAAAGAAGGCTTGATTAGAGCATCTTCCAATAGTCTTTTAACGCCACTACCACGCCTCGATCCGTGGCGCTCGGGCAGATGAACTGCGCGGCCTTCTTCGCGCCAAAACTAGCATTAACCGGGGACGTTCCGTGGTAAGCCTCGAGCATCGAAATATCGTTATCGCCATCGCCAAAGGTATAGACATCCTCTTTAGCGATCAAAAGACGTTCGCGCAAGAGTTCGACCGTGTGGGCTTTCGAAACGTCGCTGGCCATGATTTCAAAGAAGAAAGAGGACGTTGCGTAAGAACGATAACCGGAAAGCTCAGGAAATAAGGACAAGGTGTGGGCGTCGGTATTCCCTGTCGTCATAGATGCCTTTTGCAGCATCGTTCCTTCCGGGAAAACCCGATGGGTAAAATCTTCACAACCCATTTCATTAAATCTCGCCTCTTCCGGCGCGAAGTTCGCGTTGCCGCGATAGCCGACGATATCATCGGTGGTGTAACACATATAAGACCAATCGGGATGTCCCGAATAGAGTTCGCACATCTTGAGGAATATAGAATAAGGAATATAAGAATGATAAAGAAGCTGGCCTTGGTGGTCGTAGAGGCAAGTCCCATTGGCCGTGGAATAAAAGAGATTTTCCGGATGAAGGAGTTTCCGGGAAAACTGGGCCAGGCCTTTTAACGAACGACCCGAGGCGAACAAGACGGCGTCCCCACGATCCAATATGGCGTTTAAAGCATCGATGATTTCAGGATAAACAACAAATTGGCCGTTTTCCAGGCGATCATCAATCAAGGTTCCATCAATGTCAAAAGCAAATAGCTTCATGGCAAGAGCATACCACTTTTCAAAAATAGGCAAAAAGCATTAATTAATAACGTTTTTATGTTATTTACTATAGGTTTTATCTATATTATTTTGCACTTTTAATAATGTTTTCGCGATTTTTTTAATTTTTAATGACAAACACGATATTTTGGGCGCTTTAAAAAGCCGTAAAAACCTGAAAAACAACATTTGTTTCGATGTAAGCGTTCTCATTTCACTTAATTTTTTTATTAGGTTTTATCGAATGTTTTTTGTGTATGCGCTTTCTGAAAGTGCTTACTGAAAACGTTTACATCACTTTTGCCCTTGATGATCTTTTTTCTTTCGGTATATTGATTGCCGAGATCAGAAGTCAATGGTCTCGATGAATTCCATTAAGGAGGAAAAAATAATATGTTCTTCAATAAAAACAATCGTAAGGAAGAAAGCGTTCAGAACCCTGAGGTTATGAATGATAACTATGGCGTGCTTCTTGACAAACTTGCCAAGAGCGAACCGATCTTCACTGACGACATCGACGATCAAAGCAATCGTTAATTCTAGTCTTGTTCGATTCTAAAACGCCCGCAACGGGGCGTTTTTTATTTTTTGAATTCTCGCCTCTTCTTCTCGAAGAGCCGGAAAAGTTCGGGATAGGTGTCTTTCGGATAGGCCTTCTTAAACTTCTTCCCTTCCCAAGGCTTGGCCTTTTCAACGTAAAACAAAGGGAAGCGACGGACTTGTTGACAATAATGGCGGATCACAGTGTCAGGATGAATCTCCCGTTGTTCGTTATAAATTCGAGGCAAAAGGAGAATGTTGTCCCCTTGAATGTGGTTTAAAGCCTCTTGATCGGGCATCGTGAAACGCTTCTCGTTTAAAAGGATGCGCCCTTCTTTGAGCAGGCCATTCTTTCGAATGGCCTTTAAGTCCATGAGGATAACGCCGGAGTTGCAATAACGCTCGTCAAGAAGCGCGCTAAGAACGGCATCGGGTACCATCGCTCGATCATGCGGGCCTAAAGATAAGGAATAAAGCGTGGCAGGATCTTTGATGAAGATCGTGTCGGTATCAACATAAAGGAAACGGTCGGGAAGACTCGTCTCCAAGTCAAAGATCATCCGAAGCATCGAATAAGGGGTATAGGGTGTATCGAGATTCGGCGAATGAAGGAATTCTTTGAGAAAAAGCTCGCCGTCATCAAGGAGAAAAACGTGGCTATCAGAATTCTTTTCTTGAAGGGTCTGTTCCAAATAAAGGCGCTGTTTCTCGTCGATTGGCGTGAAACGAGGGTCGAGAAAAGAGAAGTCCCCCGTCACCAAATAAACCGCCAAAGAATCGGGAGTGGCTTCGCGAAGCGATAACAGAGAAAGAAGAAGACCCTCATACGCCCCGGAATTTCCACAATAACAGACGTTCATCATAATGCGGCTCTATTGTAGGCTTCTTTTTGGTCTTTCCCAATGAAAAAGGCGGGTTTGCAACTAAGGCCCTTTTAGCCTATTATGCTGGTAACGTATGAAGGATTTATCGCCGATAGTAAGCCATAACTTAACCGAACTCCGCAAAGCCCGGGGCTTGACCCAAGGCCAGCTTGCGGAAAAATTCGCTTATTCGGATAAGTCGATTTCCAAATGGGAACACGGTGAGGCTTTGCCAGATCTCAATACTTTGCAAGAGTTGGCGGACTTCTATGGCGTCACCCTTGATTACTTAACCCACATCGAAAGCGACATCTCTTTGCAAGATCACGGCAAAAACGATCCGGTCGCCGAACGCATCAACAAAATCATTATTACCGTCTTAGGCGTCACCTTTATTTGGACAATTGCCATCTGCGCTGTGGTCGGTTGCATAATTTTCAAAACAACTTGGTGGTATTGGCTTTCCTTAATCTGGGCAATTCCTCTCAGCTTCTTATTCTTGTCCTGGATCAACCACAAATGGGGCAAACGGGATTGGAGTTTACCGATTCAGCTTTGTTTTATTTGGACTTTCGTCGGCGCTGCTTATGTCGAAGTTGGCATGGATTTCGGGATGGAAGGTTGGCAACTCTGGGTCATCCTTTTAGCGGGCATTCCTTTAACGGTCGCCCAAATTCTCTATCAACGGCTGAAGCATCACTCTTAAAACGCCAGGTATTTTAATAACCAGTCGAAGGATTCGTCTGTCGTCTTTTTCGCTTGGATCACCGCGGGGTCTTCCGGGGTGTCATTGACGTGACACATGTGCCGTTCAATAAAGCCGTGCCGTTCATCCACCTCAAGAAGCAGATGCGGGATATGAGCTTCTTCGAGCAATGATGCAAAGCGGCGTCCATCGTCTTGGAGCCGATCTTGTTTAGCCACCGTAATCACGCTCGGGGGGAAGCCGATGATCGATTCGCTCGATAAAGCCAAAGGCGAAACGTCAGTCCGGTTAAGCAATTCTTTATACGGGCAATACATGCTGATCCAATCGTTGAGCAAAAAATCCGGGAAGGTATTGGGCATAACGGGCCGCTTACTTTGGTCCATCGCTAAATCCAAAAAAGGGTAGTTCAATAAACATCCGGAAATCCGCATGTCGTTATGTAGGCGAATCGCACAAGCCGCAGCCAACGTCGCTCCCGAAGAATGGCCGACAAAGAAGAGAGGAACGGCCACCAAAGCATTCTCTTTTTCGAGTAAAGAAACGAGTTCTGCAGAGATATCGACAATTTGCTGCGGATAAGGAGCCTCGTAAGAAAGGGTGAAATCCGCATTGAGGACCGCCACGTTATATTTCTTGGAGATATAGTCACAATAGACATCGTTATCAAGGACGCTTTTGAAGCAGAATCCCCCGCCGTGGATATCGACGATGAGGGCTTTCGTTCCCGGATAAAATAACGGCGTCAATTTCGGGTTATACGAAAAGCGCATTTTCTTGCCTAAGGTCTTTGCCTCGTGCAAGAGTTGGCGCGCTTCTTTATCGCGCAAAACCGCTTTTTCGTAAGTCGTTAAATTATTCTCTTCCATCTTTATTAATATTCTACACAGTTAAAACCTTTTAGTGATTACAAATTTCACTTCGTTTAAAATATTCCCATGAAAACCATCATCGTCGACTTAGACAGCGATCTTGTTTATAAATCCGCTCTTTTGTTGGCATTCAAAGTCTATCTTCATCATAACGCCCTTTTTTCTTTGAAAGTCGTCGGCCACAAAGAAGACTTTAACGTCATCTCAGATATCCAAAATTTAACCTGCATCGAGACGCCAGAAGGCAAAACAAGCTGCGAAGTCGCTCTTGAAGAATTGGCCCGCAATAAAACGGCGGGGTTGCTCTCTTTCTCAAGCAAGGCTCTTTTGCTGAAGAAAGCCCAAGAAATCCTTCCGAAAAACGTGACGCCTTGCTATGGTTTGCTTTTCCACAGCAAGAAAAACGACAAAGAAAGCCTTTTGGTCGATGCCTCGGGTTTAAATGCGAGAACGATCGAAAACTTAGCGGGCTCTCTATCTTATGGCCGGGATTATCTCGTTAATGTCCTTGAGAGGGGCACTCCTGCCATCGGGTTGCTCGGTCTCGAAGACGTCCTTGATCCCGTCAGTTTGGACTTCGATCAAAAAATGCGCGAGCAAGACCGGAAATACCGCGGCATCATCGACCCCGAAGATCTCTTCAATGGCGAATGCGATCTGATTATCGCCGGCGGAAGCGATGGGGCCTTTGCCATCAAATCCTCCAAAGGCGCTCGTTCAATCAGCAAAGAAGCAGAAGAACAGCAAGCCAACAAATCTTTGACCAGCAAATTCAATTCGCTTCTCAGTTTTGGAAGTAAGAAGAAGACCGTTGATCCTGCGAAAGATCCCCGAATCGATGGGAAAGGTTATTTCCTCTTTGGCTTCGGCTACAACATCATTTCCTTAAATCATGATGCCGGATATAACGACTTCTTCGTTGCAATCGAAAACATCGAAAATCTCGATCGGAATAAACCCTTCCACTCCTAAGGATTTCTTGGTCTCCAAGCTCCGGCTCTGGCTGGAGCTTTTTTAATCCTGAAAGCAAAAAGAAAACCCTGCCAGTAAAAGCAGGGTTTGAGGTTCGGAAAAGGCGAATCACTTCTTCTTGATGTACTTGAGCGAATCAAGCGCAACAGCGACCATGATGATGACACCTTTGATGATGAACTGGACGTTGGTATCCCATCCGATGAAGTTCAAGCAATAGGTGAGGCCGGTGAAGATAATGACACCAATGACGGCGCCCGAGATCTTGCCGATACCACCATTGAAGGAGATGCCGCCGACAACACAGGCTGCGATAGCATCAAGTTCGTAACCATAGCCGGACTGAGCGGATCCTAAGCCCAAACGAGCGGCTTCGAGGAAGGCGCCAGAGCCATAGAGGACGCCGGCTAAGATGAAGACACCAAGCGTAACCCAGAAGACGGAAATGCCCGAGACCGAAGCGGCTTCGGCGTTTCCGCCGACCGCGTACATATTCTTGCCAAAGCGGGTCTTGTTCCAAATGAACCAGACGATGATGATCGCGATGATGGCGTAGAGGGTCAACTTGGAGAAATCGCCCCAGTTACCAGCAACCTCGGCCTTAATCGTCGGATCGATGGAGCCCGAGTTGACGCCGTTAGTGGCATACATGAAGAAGCCATAAACGATGAGCTGAGTGGACAAAGTCGTAATGAACGGGTGCATCTTGAAGCGAGCGGTGAAGAAACCAGCGACCGCCGAGAACAAAGTGCAGAAGACAATCGACAAGAGCAAGGCAAGGAAGACACGGCCAACGGGATTCCAGGAATCAAAGTTCCATACGCCCCAGCCACTCGGATTGCTTTGGGTCGGGAAGAAGACAATGACGTTGTCGCCGCGGTGAAGGATGATGGCCGTCAAGGTCATGCCCATGCCAGCGAGACGACCAATGGAAAGGTCGGTGCCAGCGAGCAAGATCAATCCGGCGACGCCGAGGGCGAAGAACATACGGGTTGAGGACTGAGCTAGAATCGTGAGAATGTTCCGCGAGGTGAAGAGGTTGCCATAACCTCCGATCGGGGCGTAAATAATACAATAGAGATAGAGGGCCAGAATGACGAGATAAAGGGCATTTTTCATCAAGAACTGCGACCACGAGAACTTATAATTATATTCCCGGGCGCGATATTCCACCGTTTCCAAAATGGTGTTCCGATTGCCCCGCAATGAATTCAAAGCATTATATTTTTCGAGGTAGACATCGTTATATTCGTCCTTGCTCTTTTGCACTTTATCGGCGTGAACACGGACGAAATCGCTCTTTTGAGAGGTATAAGCGAAGTTCTCGTCTTTAACGGCTTGTTCTTTCGCTTCTTTTTCTTGATTAGAAGATTGGATCGCGGCGAGGTTTTCTTTATGCTTCGCGTTGATCTTATCCATTCCCTCTTTATATTCGACCTTTTCGGCAGAACTTTCAGAGCGATATTTGATTTTGGCGTCGCCCATGCGGGTTTTGGCGTCTTGGCGAATCAACACAGCGGTTTCCGCCACAACCTTTTTCAATTCAGGAGCATTGTCTTGCCGAACTTTTTTGGCTCCAACAATGGCGGCGCGGTCCTCGGCGATGAGCTTCTCGCGAGTCGCATCATCGATTTCCTTGTTTTTCTTGATATCAACAATTTCGCTAGATAACTCTTCGATCTTATTGACACCCTGACTTCGTAATTCGTCGGCTTTTTTAATGCCGTCCGCAATCGCCGAATTGGAAAGAAGAGTGACGTTTTCTTTCTTTACTTCGGCCGCTTTGCTTTTTACTTCTTCTGCCATGGATCTGGCCCTCCTTTATAAGCACTTGGCGCAGAGCGTCAAGAGCTCCTCTTGATTGGTCTTCTTCGTCTCAACAATGCCAGCGAGACGGTGGTTGGACATGACGGCAATCCGGTTGGTGATACCAAGGATCTCCGGCATTTCCGAGGAAACGACAAGAATTGTCTTGCCGGCCGTCGCCATCTTGTTGATCAATTCATAAATTTGGTATTTGGCCAAAACGTCAATGCCGCGGGTCGGCTCATCGAGCAAGAAGACATCCGGATTTCGCTCCATCCACTTGCCGAGAACGACCTTTTGCTGGTTGCCGCCAGAAAGCGAACCTATTTTATCATCCGCGTTCATGCATTTGGTGTGCATCAGCGCGATTTCTTTATTGGTCGCATCTTCCATCTTCTTATTATTCAAATAACCAAACCGCTTATACTTCGGTAAGTTGGCGATCGTCGTGTTGAACGTCAGCGAATCGACCGCGAAAATACCATTCTTGCGCCGCTCTTCGGTGACGAGAGCGAAGTTATAATCCATCGCCTCGGCCGAGGATTTGAACGCGACGCGCTGGCCGGCATAAGTGATTTCACCGGAACTTAATTTCCGTAAACCGAAAATTGATTCCAAGAGTTCGCTTCGTCCGGCACCGACGAGTCCGTAAATGCCGAAAATTTCGCCTTTGCGAACACTGAAGGAAATATCTTTAAGGAACGGCTCGTATTTGGTCGAAAGGTTCTTGACCTCAAGAATAATTTCGCCCGGATTATTGGTTAACGGCGGGAAACGTTGATCGAGGGAACGCCCGACCATGGCGGCCACGATTTCTTTCATGTTCGTGTCTTTGACATGCTTCTGGAAGATCATATGGCCATCGCGCAAGACTGCGACATCGTCGCAAATCTGGAAGATTTCATCCATCTTGTGCGAAATAAAGACAAAGGAAACTCCTTTGCCGCGCAAAGTCCTTATAATACCGAAAAGTTTTTTGACTTCGCGTTCGGAAAGCGAAGAGGTCGGCTCATCCAGAACGATGACTTTGGCGTTATAAGAAACCGCCTTAGCGATTTCCACCATCTGGCGTTGCGAGACCGACATGGTCCGCATGATGGTCGACGGGTTCACGTTCATGTCAAGCGAACGGAAAAGCTTGTTGCACTCCAACTTCATTTTTCCTTCATCGATCATCCCGTATTTCATCGGGTAACGACCAAGGAACATGTTATCGGCAACGGTGCGATCGATACATTGGTTCAACTCTTGGTGAACCATGGCTACACCATGTTCAAGCGCTTCTCTTGGTCCGTTGAAGGAAACCAATTTGCCATCGAGGTAAATCGATCCTTCATCCCGGGAATAAATTCCGAAAAGGCACTTCATCATGGTGGACTTTCCAGCGCCGTTCTCGCCCATAAGGCCCAAAACGGTCCCGCGAGTGACTTCCAAGGTGATTCCTGAAAGGACGCGGTTGCTGCCAAAGGATTTGGATAAGTTCTCTAATTTAAGTATGGTGTCGCTCATTTTCCTCCCCCCTCTTTAAAACACAAGAAGCCACTAGGGAGGTCGGGTTGGGACCTCCCATAGTGGCACGACTATGAGTTATTAGGCCTTAAGAAGGTCAGTGTAGCTCGGGCCATCGTTCGTGCGAACGAGGTTGACGGCATAAGCATCATAGTTGTCGAGGTTGGTGAACTTATCC
>JGI20225J20221_1002721_pt1 | contig 11396 bp, 7 predicted proteins | sample BioMet4_FD_20221 | JGI IMG/M metagenome (IMG submission 20221) | reverse complement strand
AGAATGCATCTGATTTATTGACAGTAATTCTTCATAGATGTGGAATTCAAAGAACTTTTGAAACGATAATGAGTGTATATGAAAGTCAAGCATTAGATCCGCATGTAAACAGAGAAAGGTTTAGAGATGAATGGATTGAATAATAATTGAATGAAGTGGGTTCAAAAAGAGTAACAAGAGAAGGAAATGAATCCTTAACCGATGACCAATGGAGTCCTATCCAAGTTATAAGATCAAGTTTAATTTAAAAGCATTTTCTCCGTAAATTTTAGGGTCTAAATATTTTCAACGACGACCTTACTAGTGTCGAGTCAACCGCAAAATGTCGTATAAAATCAATTGCAATTATTCGGAAATCGGTAAATCCTTGAGAATTGACGCGACACTAGATGGCCTGTATGAAAAAAAATCAACAAACCAGAATTCTGTGCTAAACACTGTAAATCTAGTCACCCTATGACCCTACTTTCTCAAAGACTATTACATGAGCCTGTCCCCAGACCTTAACAGCCTCCCATGGGATCTTTGTCAAAGCTGGATAGAACTATTAAATCATTTTTAATAGTCCTAAAAGAAAAATTGACCACAACCTTTCTTAAAGAAAGCTTGACCAAAGATTTTTTTCAGAATCTGAACCAAACAAAGTAGATTGCAGGAGCAAGCACGGCCCAGAGGAGAAGCGAGTAAACCAGTCCTTTTTTCCACCCAGACCTGAGAATAAAATAACTTGCAGTAAGAGCACAGCAAATGTCTGCCAGCATTCCCACAAGTGCACCTTTAGAAAGCTGTTCTGAAATCAGGAGCAGTTCGCTTCCCTTATAATCTATGCTCAGGCCTAGAATTGCTGCAAGATATACTGCCGGGAAAGCTGCAAAAACTCCCCCCAATCTGCCTCCGAACTTCTTCGCAACAATTGCGGAAATCGCAACAGCGCTTCCTCCAAAAAGAAAGCGGAGGAGAACCGGAAGTAGCTCTATGTTCAGCATTGTATCCCTTTCTGTGTACTGGAGTGCTCCATATATGCAGTAACACAACTTTTCTGGAGAATTGGATTTGTTTTAAAGTTTGTTTTAACGTTAATTTCCATATTTTTCCCTGATCTCTGATTCTTTAAGGACACTGAGCCCCAGTTTCTCAAGGATTTCGGAAATCTTTTTCCGTTCTTCACTTTTCATGGATTTTCGGTCAAAATAAGCAAAATCAGCCTTTGATTTTTCAATTGCTTGTCTGATCAGGGCTTCATCCACAAATTCAAGCTTGTACTTGGGAAAATTATGCCCAAAAGAGATTTTGGTTTCAAACAAAAGCTTTGTCTGGCGCATGGCATAATGTCCTCCCCCAAAACCGATGGCAACCGGGACTTTTTCAAGAGAGACTGCAAGGATAGCTTTTGCAGCAACCTCGCCTGCCTCAGGATCTTTCCACTGTACTTCAGTGCTTCCTATTTCGGCATAAAGTGAAGGAACTGAAAGTTCAGTGGGCCCGTGATGGGTCACTTCGAGGGTAACATCGTACTTAAGGCCTTTTTGCTCAGCCAGGCGCTTCATTTCCGCAAGGATGGATTTCATAGCAGCCGGAGAAGAGACTGCAAGAGATTTCGGGCAGCCTCCAAGCCTTACATCGTCTGAGGGGTTCCCTGTGCAATGTACGGTAAGGGAAGAAATCTCCTCTTTGCTCCGGTGTTTGGATGCGAAAATTATAAGAGAAGCTGGCAACCCTGCATTTTCAAGTTTTCTGTCGAGTCCGTCCTGGAAGACATGCGTTTCCTCAATATCAACAAGTCTGAATTTTCCGTCCTGCGATTCCCTAGCTGCAGAGAATCCGGAATTTTCAGGAATCTCGAGGAGTCTCCATTCTATGAGGTTTAAAAGTTGGGTCTTAATGGTCTGGCTGGCAAGGTCGGGGGCAGAACAGATGATTGTTATTTTTGGGATCGGGGTTTCAGAGAGGTTTTTTTCCTGGCTCCCGGGGTTTTCTGGATTGCTGTTTTCTTTCATTTCTGATCAATTTGAGCTCTTATTACTTTACGTTCCCTATAGATTTCGTTAAGATAGATAAAACCAACCCCGTATCGCAGTCTCTGGGTGTAAACCTGAATAAGCTATGAAGTGTTACCTTGAAAAATTAGAATCGGATAAAACCCGAAGAAAAAACGGGAAAAATCGAGAAAGCCTGAAGAAAAAATCGGAAAAAAAATCGAGAAAGCCCGAAGAAAAAATCCGGAAAAGAAAGTCCCTATATTAAGAACCGAGGTAAGATCTGAGGTAAAAAGCCTTAAGTGAAGAGTAAAAAGAGATCTGAAATAAAAAGCAGTAAGAACCGTAAGCGAAAAGTAACGAAATGTCTGATAAAAGCAGCAAGAAACTTACTTCTTTCATAAAACATGACAGAAGAGTGCTTTCAAAAAAATACTATTGACAGAACCCTGCTTCCTGGGAAGCAGGACTCTGCATTTTTTGTGGAAAAAGGTTTTTTTAAAATGCTGAAACAGGATTATCCAATGTGGATGTAAGAGTCCACAAGTTTCCTGATTTCTTCGTTCTTACCGTAGAGTCTCTCACTGAGCTGGTTGTCGTCGAGACCTTCAAGGTACTGTACATTGTCGTTGATCATACCTTCGGTGAAGACATCGTACTCCATGAAGATGTCTTTCAGCTTCTTCAGGGCCTGAGCAGACTCGTAGCAGGATGCAGGTAGGTGCTCAAGCTGGGCAAGTCTGTCCTTGTGTTCTTCCTTGAAAATATTGACATCGATGTAGAGCTTCTTTGCAATCTCAAGGGCATTGTCCATTTCAAAGCCGTGGCGGATACCTACAGCAAATGATGCCATCAGGAGATAAAGGTCAGCTGAGGGGTCTGCGGCACGGAATTCAAAGGTAGACTTGTAGCTGTGGCTCTTGAACTCTTCATTATAGTTCGGGTTGGCGATAGCTACCATCTTGCTGGATTCTTCAGAGAACCAGCCAAGAGGCACACGGATCAGAGCAGAGCGGTTCCTGTCTCCCCAGCAGATGTTGGTAGGAGCTTCCTGGTGAGGTACAAGACGCAGGTAGGATGTTGGAATTCTGTTTCCAAAAGCAGTAATGCCTGCTGCAATGTCAAGAATGCCGGCTATTGCAGTTTTTGCAGTGTCGCTAACTCCGCCGTTCTCGACCATAACACTCTTTCCGTCCTTCAGGAGCTTCATGTGAACGTGCAGCCCGCTTCCAGCTTTTCCGACAGTAATCTTTGGAGCAAAGCTTACAATTACACCGTACTGGTCGGCAAGCATTCTGAGCATCCACTTTGCGACAAGCAGACGGTCGACAGTGTTCTCAAGTGAGTCAGTCTCAAATTCGATTTCGTTCTGCTCGTAGTAGTATTTGTCGTCAGTAAAGTTTCCGACTTCAGAGTGTCCGTACTTGATTTTTCCGCCAGCTTCGGAGATGTACATCATTGCTTCCTTTCTGAGCTGGTCGAATTTGGTGAAGGGATTGGATTCGTGGTATCCTTGCTGGTCAACGGCTGGGAAAGCCATATTGACGTCTTCTTTGTTGGCGATGATGTAATATTCGAGTTCGCCCATTGACTGAAGTTCATAGCCTGTCTTCTCGGTCAGGACCTGGGCAGCTTTCTTCATGACGGTTTCGGAAGAGCTTGCGAGAGGGTTTCCATCTTTGTCGAAGTAGGAACAGAGGATATCCAGGGTTGGGATTTCTTCAAAAGGATTCACGAAGGCAGTCCTGTATTTAGGAAGGACATAGAGATCGCTTGAGTCTGCTTCGATGTATGTAAAAAGGCTTGATCCATCGACTCTCTCACCAGCGGAAAGCAAGTTGTCAAGATGTTCTTCGTCTCTGATCACAAAGGCGAGAGCTTTGAGTCTCCCATCTCCACCAATATAACGGAAAGTCAGCATCTTAATGCCATTTTCCTTTATAAACTTAATAATATCTTCTTTGGTGAATTCGCTTGCTGGTTTATTGAGGTACTGTACCAGTTTATTAGGATTCAATTCTACGGATGATGCTTTCATAATTATCCCTTCTTTTTTTAACTGCAATATTCTAGGTAACTGCTATATTCTAGGTATTAAAGCCTCATTTCAATACCGAATATTTTCCAGGCTCACGGATTGCCACAGTGGACATAATTTTGTTAACTCTTGCCTGCTAGGAAGAAGATAACTTACTGCTGTCTATATAAAGTTTTTCTTTTTTTAATTTTTCTAAAAAAATACTATAAAAAAAGAGAAGACGGTACAGTTTCATTATAATTTTTTTCAAAATTATATTTCCCTTACCGAGTTAAAAAATCAGTTAAAATCTAAGAGCATGTCTGAAAATTAAATCTGGTTCTATAATTGGGATAGGACTTATGCATTTAAATTGATAAACGGAGTGTCAAACTGTTAATGTCCAAAACGAAAGTTTAAACCATGATGTTTATTGTGTTTGATTTTATACATCGAGTGCGTAATATGAATTTAAACGGAACGTTGCCTATTATCCAATTGTATAAATGATTTGAATTTTAAGACAGCCTCTAAGGTTTTATCAGTTAAGGGTTTTGCCTAATAAATATATCGGACAAATACAATATAGTTATTAAATTAGTCATTAAATAAATCCAGTTTTCGGACTGATATATGCAGACAGCTTTGTCTGCTTTTTATTTTGAGCCATTTTACTGCATTGGGAGAATGGAGGTAAAAATATGGAGATTTACAGTGTTCCTGAAATTGCTAAAGATGTATTCTGGGTTGGGGCAAAAGACTGGAGCCGTAGAATGTTTGATGCGCTGGTTCCACTGTCTCAGGGGACAAGCTACAACGCTTATCTTGTGAAAGGAGAAGAAAAAACAGCACTTATTGATACCGTGAACCCTGGTTTCGAAGAGGAGTTCGAGGGGAAAATAAACCTGGTTTCCAGCCTGGAAAAACTGGACTACCTGATCATGAATCATGCCGAACCCGACCACTCCAGTGCAATTCGTTATATTATGGATCAGGCTCCAGGATCAGTGCTTGTTACGACTGAGAGAGGTGTGAAAATGGCACGCCTTTACCATGACCTGCCAGACGCACGGGTTAAAGTCGTTGCCGATGGAGATACTATTAATTTGGGAGGAAAAAAACTGCGCTTTATTGAGGCTCCCTGGCTCCACTGGCCTGAAACCATGTTCACATACCTACCTGAAGGCAGGGTCCTTTTCCCATGTGATTTCTTTGGGGCTCATACAGCCCAGGGCGTTTATGATGAGGATCTGGAAGACCTTATTCCTCTTGCAAAAAGCTATTATGGGGAAATCATGATGCCTTTTGGAAAAATGGGGGCAAAGGCCCTTGAAAAAATTAAGGATCTTGATATCGCAATTATTGCGCCGAGTCACGGGCCTATCTATAAAAACCCTCAGCGTATACTTGAGCCCTACGCAAAATGGACTGCAGGAGAGACCGAAAATAAAGCCCTTATTGTCTATGTGAGTATGTGGGGATCCACAAAACTAATGGTCAGGACAATCGCAGAAACCTTACTTAAAGAAGGTGTAGATGTCAGAATCTATGACCTTGAAGTTGCGAATACAGGAGATATTGCAAGAGAACTGGTTGATTCCCGCGCTGTTATCCTTGGAGCTCCAACCGTCCTTGCAGGCATGCATCCTCTTGCCCTTTACGGCACTTACCTGGTAAAAGCTCTCAAGCCGCCTGCAAAATATGGAGTTATACTCGGATCTTTCGGCTGGGGAGGAGGCGCTCTGAAGCAAGCAGGAGAAATTCTGGTTCCCTCGAAGATGGAAATTGTTGGAACGCTTCAGGTAAAGGGTAAACCCAGGGAAGAAGATTTGAAAAAGGTTGAGGAAATCGGCCGAGAACTCGCCAGGAAAATGAAAGTATAATCTGAAAATGTGTACATTAAAACCGGAAAATGCGTACATTAAAACCGGAAAATCTTTATTTTAAGCTTGAGTGTAAGGTATCTCTCAGCCCGGTAAAATCCGGCTAGTCTATCCTGGAGACCTTACTTAGTACCCGCAACGAAATAACCTATGCAACTTATAATTTATTGTAACTTTGATTGGCTACCTTGATAGTGAAAATCAAAGCGTCCAATTGGAAATCTGCACAGTTTATTCTGAGACGGGGCCTTAGCTTTTTTCAGCAGCCTTCCGTGGAGCTACTTAATGGTAAAACTTCTAAATTCTTGAAAAGAGAACTTTTGAGAGCCAGTTAATAGAAAGTAATCACAGCTTCTCATAGGATAGTCTTTCTGACAGGTAAATGTTCCATTTCTATTATTTATTACTTTTATTATTTTTGTACTTGAGTTTTTCAAGTTTTGGCGCGGGGCTTATTATGAAAGGGGAGTCAGAACTGAAAAAGGAACTAAATCTGCTGGAGGTTACTCTGGTAGCAATTGGCAATATTCTAGGAGCCGGAATCTACGTGCTTATGGGAAAAGCTGCAGGGCTTGCAGGCAATATGGTCTGGTTTTCTTTTCTGTTTGCCGGAGCAACAGCCACACTTTCTGCTTTTAGCTATATGGAACTCGCTTCCATGTTTCCAAAAGCTGGAGCAGAATATGGATTCGTAAGAAGAGCTTTTGGAGAACGCATTGGCCTGTTTGTTGGGCTGCTTGTCATATATTTTGTAGCAATAACGAGTTCTGCGGTTGCCCTCGGGTTTGGCAGGTATTTCAGCAACCTTTTCGGGAATGGATATTTGACAGGAACTTTAGGCCTGTTTATCTTTCTCAGCCCCATCATGGTTTACGGAATCAAGGAATCTGCCAGGCTGGCTATTTTCATAAGTTTTATTGAAGTGTCAGGGCTTCTAATTGTAATTTATACAGGTCTCCCTTACCTTGGAACGGTAAATTATCTCGAAGCTCCAGACCTGGCAGGAATATTCAAGGCTTCAACTCTGATTTTTTTTGCATTTCTCGGTTTTGAGGATATTGTACGATTATCCCAGGAAACAAAAGAAGCCGAAAAGACAACTCCAAAAGCCCTACTTATTGCCATTTTTATTACAGTTTTCCTGTACATGTGCGTGGCAGTAACTGCCGTAAGCGTGCTTGATTTTAGGGTTCTTGGACTTTCAGGGACTCCCCTTGCGGATGTTGTGGCTATTTCTCTGGGGAATAAGGCTTTTGTCCTCATGTCCTGGATAGCCCTTTTTTCCACTATGAATACTGTACTTGTGGTTATGCTTGGAGGGTCAAGGATTGTATATGGTATGGCAGATTCAGGGTCGCTCCCTAAATTTCTTTCCCAAGTGCACCCCCGTTACCGGACACCATGGGTCGCAATTTTAGGAGTTGTCTTTCTCTCCGCCCTGTTTGTGCTATTCAGGGATGTTGCAATCGTAGCAAATATTTCTAATTTTATGATTTTTATTATCTTTTTTATGGTCAATCTCTCTCTGATAAAGCTCCGTTATACTGATCCCGGAAGGAATCGCCCTTTTAAGGTTCCCCTGAATATTGGACGTTTTCCCTTGCTTCCGTTTTTTGGAGCCCTCTCTACTGTATTTCTTTTTTTTCAGCTAAGTCTGGAAGTTATAACTTACGGTCTCGTGTTTGCAGGAATCGGGATACTGGTAGTGCTGTTTAGAACCAGATAAAATATACCAAAATGTTTTAAATTTATTTTTAAACTTAGCAAATCTGGCTTATTATGAAATGGATTAAAATGAGTTGCTTCTAGATATCATGGATAAAAAAAGGTTTTATAACCTTTTAATCGCTTAATTAAGCTTTTATTTCCTTTTAAATCCTTAATGCTTCTTTTTTGGATAAAAATCGATTTTGAATATTCTGAGAATATCTAAGATTTCTCGTGTCTTCTGCATAGATAAAAGGATTTTTGGTGCATTTAATACAAAAAAAGGGATTAATTAGGTCTTTTATCATGATATGACTATTTTTATTAAACATCTATTGATTTCAGTTATTTTAATGTCTTGATATTCACCGAGAATTAGTTTTATATACATAAAATCCTATTTGAATCGCTTTATTTCGTTCATTATCAAAATAATTGATTATAAACTGAATAATCATTACAAATTACCAATATACTAAAAATTATTAACCAGTATATACATAGTTTGAGCATATATCAGTTTTAATTTTAGAAGGGAGTAGATATGAGAAAAGAGCACTATGTGTTCCCGCTGGAGGATTTCGTTTCAAGAGATGATTTTAACCGAATCAAAAAGTTCTCCCGGGATAAGGAAACCCCATTTTTAACTGTTGACCTGCAGAAGATAGAGCAAAGCTATGACGAGCTTGTAGAGCACATGCCCTTTGCAAAAATTCACTATGCTGTAAAGGCTAACCCCATGGATGAGGTTGTGCTTGCCCTGAAGAATAAAGGCTCCAATTTTGATGTAGCAACGATTTACGAACTTGATCAGCTTCTCAGGCTTGGGGTAGAACCTGAAAGGATCAGTTACGGCAATACTATCAAAAAAGAGAAAGATATAGAGTACGCATATGAAAAAGGAGTGAAGCTTTACGTTACTGACTCCGACAGCGATCTGAAAAAGTTAGCTAGAAAAGCCCCGGGTTCAAGAGTGTTTTTCCGTGTCCTTACTGAAAGCGACGGGGCTGACTGGCCTCTCTCAAAGAAGTTCGGTTCGCACCCTGACCTGATATATAAGCTCATTCTGAAGGCTGAAAAGTTAGGGCTTGAGCCTTATGGTCTTTCTTTTCATGTTGGTTCTCAGCAGAGGGACATTGGCCAGTGGGACAATGCCATTTCCAAATGTAAGTATCTTTTTGAGGCAGTAGCTGAAAAAGGCATACATCTGAAAATGATCAACCTTGGTGGAGGTTTTCCTGCAAAATACCAGGATCAGGCTCATGACCTTGAGACCTATGCTGGAGAAATCCGCCGCTTTTTACATGAGGACTTTGGAGAAGAGCTACCTGAAATTATTATAGAACCTGGACGTTCCCTGGTTGCCAATGCCGGCATAATAGTAAGTGAAGTTGTAATGATCTCCAAAAAAGCCAGATTCAACCAGTACAAATGGGTTTATCTTGACATTGGCAAATTCGGGGGCCTTATAGAAACCCTTGATGAATGCATCAAATACCCCATTTTCTGTGATAAAAAGGGTTGTGCCGAAGAAGTAATTCTTGCAGGCCCGACCTGTGACAGCATGGATATCCTGTATGAGCATCACAAGTATGCGTTTCCCCACACAATGCGAGAAGGAAACCGCGTATACATCTTTACGACAGGCGCCTATACCCAGAGCTACAGTTCCGTGTGTTTTAACGGTTTCCCTCCACTCAAGGCCTATCTTGTTTGAAAACCTACTAAAAGACTAATTAAAATGGCTGGAGCACTAAAGGGCTTGAATGACCCAGGTCTCCTCCCTTTTCTGCAGCCAGCATACATCTCTCTCGAGTCCCCTTTTACTTCGCTCAAAAAAGCTGAATTCCGGGCAAGAAAACTATATTTTCAATAAGCCTTTTCAAACAACCCTTTTGAAAAAGGCTTGACCGAAAACCCGAGAAACGTTTGAGTTTGATGAACTTATCCTAAACCCTATCAGCGTGATCAAACGTTGCACCGGTTGTGGCACAACCCTTTTGAAAAAAGGCTTGACCGAAAACCCGAGAAACGTTTGAGTTTGATGAACTTATCCCAAACCCTATCAGCGTGATCAAACGTTGCACCGGTTGTGGTTCAAAAGATATGGCTTGTGACAGCTCCCGCCGTTAAAACAGCAGGCATCTACGGTATTTCAACCGAGGCTATTACTACCTTAGAGCCACTGTTTATTTGGTTCTCGCTACCATCGTTTCAAGTTTTACATATGAAACTTCTTCATATAACCCTATATTTGGAGTTTCAAAAAAAGATTTTTATGGTACTTACTACCAATTTAATGTATTAAATTTTATGTTTTGATTGAATATTTTAAGACCATTAAAAGTTTCGCAGCCAAACAAATTCAAGAGATGTTTGAAAATTCAGATTATGAACTGTTTTTTTGGTCGGTTATGATATATATTCCCACGCTACTATAAGAGTATAGATTAAGAGTAATAGGGTTTCCTCTTAATCTTTGGGTTGGATCGCAGGTAGGGATCCGAGAATAGGGACTCGGTAACCCTACCATCTACTTCTAAACTAATTTCTAGGGCAACTTACTATTTTTCATAATGTCTTTATTTTTAATAAACCTTATGACCGTTCCTAAGTTTATATACATATTTATGATGTAGGCGACCGTTTCATAAATTGCTGTGAAGGTTAAATACTTTTTTCGTTTTCCTTCAGCTTTACCTCAACAGTATGATGATAAATTTCTTTATACTTTCGGGCAGGTTATGCGTAAGGTCAGATACACCAGACTCCTATACGAGAAAAGCAGGGTTTTAAAGAACGAAGTATAAATCCTAAAGTCTTTAGCCTCGGGTATTTCGCTAAAACTTGTATTTAGTACTTGTAGTCTTTCTTCAGAGCATTTTAATCTTATTAAGTAATATGAAAAACTTCTTTAGTACGTCTTAATAAGATGATATTTACACTTCTTTAGTACTTAATAAGATGATATTTACAAAGGTTCAACTAAATCAATACCAGCAAAATTTTTAATGGCATTAAAAATTTTGTTTATATCAAAAATAAATAGCCAAAGCAAAATTAAAATCACGAATTGTTTTTTTGGTCGGTTATGATATATATCCCCGTGTAGTTATAAAATGAGTGTAGATTGAGAGTAATAGGGTTTCCTCTCAATCTTTGGGTTGGATCGCAGGTAGGGATTCGAGAATAGGGACTCGGCCCCTACCATCTACTTCTATGTGAGATTAAGAGTAATAGGGTTTCCTCTTAATCTTGGGTTGGATCGCAGGTAGGGACTAGAGAATAGGGACTCAATCCCTGCCAACTAATGCTTTTTCAATAAAACATTTTTCTAATAAAATGTATTTCCAATAAACTGCTTTCAAGTTATTATTACCTTTTAGCAAATACATTTAAAACCAATTTATAGAATACTCCCTTATTCTTACAACGTACTTAGCTTTAATAAAGTTTATGATTGTTTTAAGATGATGCATATGCTGAATATCTGTTTTTTGAGATCAATTGGGCTTCTCAGTTGAGTTTCTTAGAAGTGTATGCTTCGCTAGAGTAACTTTTTCTGCGCAGGACAACCTGAAAAATCGCCCTAGTGTCGTGACAATTTATTTATGGTGCATAGTATTTTGACATTTTTTCGTCAGCAATTTTTCGAGTAAACTTCCAGTTGATCTTACATTCATGTTCGTTTCTCCTCTTAGCTCAGGAATCCACTTCATGAACCAAAGTACCCATGTTACCAATCCTCCTTCCAGTGCATTCTATATCCATGACATTAATCTCTATTTCTGCTGCATTCAGCCAACTCGCATG
>JGI20225J20221_1002924_pt1 | contig 11404 bp, 10 predicted proteins | sample BioMet4_FD_20221 | JGI IMG/M metagenome (IMG submission 20221) | reverse complement strand
CATGGGTGTCACCTTTCTCCTTCTCACGGCGGGGTTTCTGCTGCTGCGCACCCAATACCCGCTGCTGTTCGCGGTGCTGGTGACGCTTGTGGACGCGCTGCCGGTCTTCGGCGTGGGGACCGCGCTCATCCCCTGGGCGCTCTTGTCGTTTTTGCGCGGGCGCGTCCGGCTGGGCGTCGGGCTGCTCGTGCTCTACGGCGCGGCGGCGCTCACGCGCCAGTCGCTCGAGCCTCGCCTGGTCGGCCGGCAGCTGGGCCTGCCGCCGCTCTTCACGCTGATGGCGCTCTACATGGGGTTCCATTTTCTCGGCGTGCCCGGCATGATCGTCTTCCCGATGGCCGCGGTCCTGCTGCGCCAGCTGTGGGACCTGCCCCGCGCTGGCGCGTAAAAAACGGGCTGCCGCAGCAGCGGCAGCCCGTCTGGAAAAGCAGAACTCAGCGGAGTTCGGAGAAGTACTTGATGGTGCGGACCATCTGGGAGGTGTAGGAGTTCTCGTTGTCGTACCAGGAGACGACCTGGACCTGAGACGTGCCGTCCTCAAGGTTCACAACCAGGGTCTGGGTGGCGTCGAACAGGGAGCCGAAGCGCATGCCGATGACGTCGGAGGAGACGATCTCGTCGGTGTTGTAGCCGAAGGACTCGGTGGCCTCGGCCTTCATCTGGGCGTTGATCTGGTCAACGGTGACATGGCCCTTGACGACGGCGTTCAGGATGGTGGTGGAGCCGGTGGGGGTGGGAACGCGCTGGGCAGCGCCGATCAGCTTGCCGTTGAGCTCCGGGATGACGAGGCCGATGGCCTTGGCAGCGCCGGTGGAGTTCGGGACGATGTTGACAGCGGCAGCGCGGGAGCGGCGAAGGTCGCCCTTTCTCTGCGGGCCGTCGAGGACCATCTGATCGCCGGTGTAGGCGTGGATGGTGCACATAATGCCGGACTGGATGGGAGCGAGGTCGTTGAGGGCCTTGGCCATCGGGGCGAGGCAGTTGGTGGTGCAGGAAGCGGCGGAGATGATGTTGTCGCTGGGCTTCAGGGTCTTGTGGTTGACGTTGTAGACGATGGTGGGCAGATCGTTGCCGGCCGGAGCGGAGATGACGACCTTGCGGGCGCCGGCGTCGATGTGCGCCTGGGCCTTGGCCTTGCTGGTATAGAAGCCGGTGCACTCCAGGACGACGTCCACGCCCAGCTTGCCCCAGGGCAGCTCGGCCGCGTTCGGCATCTTGTAGATGACGATCTTCTTGCCGTCGACAACGATGTAGTTGTCTTCGCCTTCGCCCTCATGGAAATCAACGGTGTGGCCCTTGGCCACATAGTTGCCCTGGGTGGAGTCGTACTTGAGCAGGTGCGCGAGCATCTTGGCGGAGGTCAGATCGTTGATGGCAACGACTTCATAACCCTCGGCGCCGAACATCTGACGGAACGCCAGACGGCCGATACGGCCAAAACCATTGATTGCAACTTTAACAGACATAGAATTGCTCCTCCTTATATAACTGCCGGAAAACCTTTGGCCCCCCGGCGCAAAAAGTACTCGCATACTTTCCATTCGGCTCGATTATACTGTATTTTCGTCTTTCTGTCCAGTAGTATTTTCGCTAAAACGGTACTGATTTCAAGGTTTTTTCTGCTGCAATTCGGACAGAATCTAACTTTTTGTTTGGTATCCTAAAAATTTGTAAGATTTCCTTTGTACAGATTTACCATGTTGTCAAAAATTCAGCCCTTTGCCCCCGGCGCGGNNTTGCGCTCCCAGAAGACGCCGCCGCGGTAGCCCTGGATGGAGCGGTCCGTCTCCGCGCGCTCCAGCCGCTGCTCGGCCCAGAGGCAGAACTGCGGCTCCCGCTCGACGGCGACGAAGTGCCGCCCGAGCTTTTTGGCGGTCACGGCGGCGGTGCCGGAGCCCGCGAAGGGGTCGAGCACCCACGCGCCGGGGTCCGACGACGCGAGGATCAGCTTGGCCATGAGCTTTTCGGGCTTCTGCGTGGGGTGGGCGGTGTTCTCCGCCATCGACCAGAACGGCACGGACAGATCGTCCCAGAAGTTGGACGGGCAGGTGTCGCGGAAGCGGCCGTCGGGCGTGTCCTCCCAATCCTTGGGGCGGCCGTCCTCGCGGTAGGGCGCGAGCACGCGCCGGCGCTGGCGGACGGCGTCGAGATGGAACACGTAGTCGTCCGAGCAGGTGGCGAACCAGATGTCCTCCAGCGCGTTTTTCCAGTTCTTCGCGGCGCCGCGGCCCTTCTCGCGCTGCCAGGTAATGCGGCTGCGGATCTTCAGTCGGCGTTTGAGCGCGGCGTAGACGGCCGGGCTCGAGGCCCAGTCGCAGCAGACGTAGACGGAGGCGCCGGGCTTTAAAAGCGGCAGCGCCGCATCCAGCCAGCTCGCCGTATAGGCTTCGTAGGCCTCGTCGTCCATCTTGTCAAAGCGCGTGTCCCCGAACTGCTTTTCCAGGTTGTAGGGCGGGTCGGCGATGAGCAGGTCGAACTGTCCGCGCGGCAGAAGCGGCAGCGTCCCGAAGGCGTCGCCCAGGAGGATTCTGTCCCGCACCTCCTCCGCCGCCGCGGGCGCGGACAGACGCAGACAGCGGGCGAGGTATTCCGCCCCGTCCGCCAGGTCCGTGTCGATAGTTTTGTTGCGGCCCGCCTTCATGGCTCGTGCGGATGGCGGCGGCCCTTGTGGTCGCAGGCCTCGGGCACGAACGCGGCCTCGGCCCCGAAGTCGAGCCCGGCGGGCGCGCAGGCGCGCAGCGCGCGCTCGAACGCGGGATAGTCCCCCCGCGAGACGGGCACAAAGACCTCGTGCCGCTCGCCCAGCAGCGCGTCCGGGCCGGTGAAGCACAGGCAGGTCTGCGGGCCGGAGCCCGTCCTGACGTTCTCCTGCCGCGTGACGGACTCCAGCTGGGAGACCGCGAAAAAGACCATCGTGCGCTCGCAGAACACGCGGATGACGGCCTCCTCCTCGCCGGGCGGCAGGACGCCGATCTCGTCCTCCGGCTGCAAAACATAACGGTTCATGACACCCACTCCATTTCTGCCTCCATGATACCAGCGGCGGCGCGTAAATGCAAGCGCGCCGGGAAATTCCCGGCGCGCCTGCACGGCTTTTCAAAGGGCCTCGCAGAGTTTGCGCCCGCAGGCGCAAATCAAGTGGAAATCAATTTTTCCCGGCGGCGCGTACGTCGGAAAAAACTCTTCTCAGTCTGCAAGTGTGGAAATTGCGCGTCCCACAGGCTCCAACCTGAGCCCAGCGCAGCGGGTCAGGTTGGAAGAGGAGAAGCAGCGGAATGGACGAGGCCCCGCGCGCACGCGGGGACGAGGGATATGGAGCTTGCTTCGACGATATGCGCGCGGCAGACTGCAACCCTTCTGTCAAAAGAGGCCGCAGACCTCTTTTGACAGTTTCTGCAAGCGCGCCGGGAAATTCCCGGCGCGCCTGCAGCTGTCAGACGGTCTTCATAAGCGGCGAGGCGACGACCTCGTCGTAGGCGGGCACGGAGTCCGCCGCTCCGGGGCGCGTCACGGAGATGCCGCTGGCCACGGTGGCCAGGCGCAGCGTGTCGGGCACGGGCAGGCCGGAGACGATGCCGCGCACGAAATAGCCGATGAAGGTATCGCCCGCGGCGGTCGAGTCGACCGCCTGCACATGGCAGGCCTTCGAGGTGAACTTTTCGGTCCTCGAGCGGTAGATGCAGCCGGATTTGCCCATGGTGAGCATCACGTTCGTGTGCGGGTATTTCCGGATGAGCGCCTCGGCAATCTCGTCGTAGCCCTCGGCCCCGGACAGCGCGCCGCCCTCGACCTCGTTCACGATGAGCCAGTCGACCTTCTCAAGCGGGTAACTCTTGATGCGCTCGTCGAAGGAGGCCGCGTTGAAGGCGATCTTCATGCCCCTGGCGTGGCAGCGGTCCATGATGTAGGGGATGAGGTTGATCTCGTTCTGCAAAACCGCGATGTCGCCGGCCTCGAAGTGCGAGAGCACCTCGTCGATCCAGCTTTCCGTGAACTGCTGGTTCGTGCCGCCGTAGGTGATGATGCAGTTCTGGCCGTTCTCGTCGACCTGGATGATCGCGTGGCCGCTTGCGCCCTCGCCGGTCTTCACGAAATCGGTGTGCACGCCCTTTTCGCGCAGCTTCTCGGCGAGGAAGCCGCCCTCCCGCCCGATGATGCCGACGTGGTAGGTCTCGGCTCCGGCCTGCGCCAGCGCGATGGACTGGTTGAGCCCCTTGCCGCCGCAGCCGACCGTGAGCGATTTGCAGCCCTTCGTCTCGCCGGGCTGGATGAAGTGCTCCATCTGATAGACGTAGTCGATGTTGATGGAGCCGATATTGACAACTTTCATGGAAAACGCTTCCTTTCAGGGTGTAAAAATCCTGACAGCCGCGCGGGATGTCAGGATTTTTACCGGAATCACTCGAAATAGAAGATCTGCTTCATGTCCGAGTAGAAGGGGTCCTTCTTGTCGGGGGAATACTTCGTGAAGCAGGGGCGGGTCTTCGACCACCAGGCCTGGGTCACGGGGTCGGCGGCCATTTTGGCCATGTCCGCCTCGTAATCGTCGCCGTCGTACTCAAAGTAGCCGAACACGACGTCGTCCTCGATAAAGATGGAGTAGTTGTGCATGTGGCAGTCGTGGATGGTCTGGAGCACGCCGGGCCAGGCGGCCGCGTGCAGCGTCTCGTATTCCGCAATGCACTCGCGCTTCAGACGGCCGATCTGACCGAAAATGCGCTTTGCCATGCCGGACGCCCCCTTACGCTCTCTGGCGGCCGTTGGAGAAGTAATCCATGACCAGAGCCAGGATCAGCACGGCGCCCCAGATGAGGGAGATGTAGTAGCTCGAGACGTTCTGGAAGCGGTTGATGCCGGACTCCAGCAGCTTGAGCAGGATGATGGCGGTGATGACGCCGGAGATGCGGCCCTTGCCGCCGTTGGGGCTGACGCCGCCCAGCACGACGATCAGGATGGCCTGCATCGTGTACTGCGAGCCGTAGTCCGCGCGGACGGAGGCGTAGTTCGAGAGCATCAGCATGCCGCCCAGGGCGGAGCAGATGCCGGAGATGATGTACGTCTTGAAGAGCAGGCCGGTGTTGTTGAGGCCGGAGAACTTGGCGACGTTCTGGTTCGTGCCGAGCAGCTTGAGCTTCGTGCCGTAGGTCGTCTTGCCGAGCATATAGGAGATGACGAGCGCCACGACGATGAACACGATGAGCCGCACGGGGAAGATGCCGCCGATGTTGTTGGAGAACAGGTCGCAGTATTCCTTCGGGAACGAGGACACGGCCGCGCCGCCCGTCATGACGATGCAGATGCCGGACATGAGCTCGTTGACGCCGAGGGTCGCCAGGATCGGCGGGACGTGGATGACGGAGATCAAAAATCCGTTGAACGCGCCCAGGGCCGCGCCCACCGCGATCGCGATGAGGTAGAGGACGAAGGTGTACGCGAGGGGCATGGAGCCGGACTCGCCGAAGACGGCGATCAGGTTCGTGACGACGAAGATGGTCGTGGCGTTGGCGATGCCGACGCAGGACAGGTCGATGCCGCCCGTCATCATGCAGAGCATGCCGCCCAGGGCCATGAGGCCGAATTCGGGGAACTGGCCCGCGATGGTCTGGAAATTCTTGAACGTGTAGAACTTTTTGAACTTCGTGAGGGCCATGAAGATGAGCCAGATCACGATGATGAGAAGCAGCCGGTAAACCTCGCGGTTTTTGCTGTAGATCCGCTTGATGGAGTTCATCTGACTACCTCCTTCTTCGCCTTGATCGCCGCGCGGTTGGCGCGGTCGACCTGCGCGGCGCTGATGCCGACGCCGATGACGATGAGCGCGCCCGTGAAGACGCTCTTCCAGGTCGTCGGGACACCCAGCATGATCATGGAGTTCTCGACCATGACGATCAGCAGCGTGCCGAGGAAGCAGCCGGTCAGCGAGCCCGCGCCGCCCGTGATGGCGGTGCCGCCGAGCACGACGCCCGCGATGACGTTCATTTCCATGCCGAGCATGTTGGTGGGATGGCACTGCTGCATCATGCAGACGCGGCAGAGGCCGCCCAGCGACGCGATGACGCCGGCGAGGATGTAGAGGATGAACTTGGTGCGCTTGACGTTATAGCCCGCGCAGTTCGCGCTGGCGGGGTTGCCGCCGATGGCGTAGATGCCGCGGCCGAAGAACGTGTAGCGCAGCAGGATGAAGGCCAGCAGCAGCACGACCGCGAAGACGATGAAGGTCATCGGCATCTTGGAGGTGAGGCCGGAGGTCGTGTTGGTGGCGGTGAAGATGGCGCTGGTGCCGAAGTTCTTCATGCAGTCGGGGATGACGGCGAGCTGCTTGGAGTTGAGCGCGCCCTGCATGATGCCCTTGAACACGGAGCTCGAGCCGAGCGTCACGATCATGGCGGGCAGGTTCATGTAGCCGATGAAGAAGCCGTTGAACGCGCCCAGCACGCCGCCGAGCACGATGACCATCAGGATCGGGACGATGATGGGGCCCGTGTAGTTCTGGTCGAGCAGGAACTTGGTGGTGGCGAACAGGGTCAACGACGCCAGCGCGGGGAAGGAGACGTCGATGCCGCCGGAGATCAGCACCATGAACTCGGCCACGGCAAAGAGGCCGGGCACGACCATCGCGGAGGCGAGGTCGACGGCGTTGTTCGGGGTAAAGAACTGGCCGGAGGTGATCTCCACGGCGACGGCCAGCGCGAGCACGATGAGGAACGTGTAGAATTCATTCCTCTGCGTGATTTTTCTGAGTGTTTTTTGCATGAATTCCACCTCCTACATCATTTTCTCGAGGATTTCGGCCTCGGTTGCCTGCTGGGCGTTCATCTCGTCGACGATCTTGCCGTTCTTGATGACGAGCACGCGCGAGCAGGTGCTGAGCACCTCGGGCAGGTCATCGGAAATGATGATGATGCCCATGCCGGCCTTGGCCTGCTTTTTAAGGATGTCGTGGATGTCGTGCTTGGAGCCGATGTCCACGCCCACGGTCGGGCCGTTGAGAATGAGCACGTCCGGCTCGCAGGCCATCCANTTGGCGAGGACGATGCGCTGCTGGTTGCCGCCGGAGAGCGTCGAGGCCGCGTTGGCAGGCGTCGGCGTCTTGATCTCCAGTTCCTTGACCCAGCGGTTTTCCTCGTCCTCGGCCTTCTTCTCGTCGTACACGCCGCCCTTTTTGGTCAGGCCGTCGATCTCGGAGATGATGATGTTTTCACCGATGGACTGGGGCAGGAAGAGGCCCTCGGACAGGCGGTCCTCCGGTACGTAGCCGATTTTGCTGCGGATGGCGGCGCGGGGGCTGTCGATTTTGACCTCCTTGCCGTTCTTGAGGATCTTGCCGCTGTCGGCGGGACGCAGGCCGAACATCGAGAGTGCGAGCTCCGTGCGGCCGGAGTCGAGCAGGCCCGTGATGCCGAGGATCTCGCCGCCGCGCAGCTGGAAGCTGACCTTGTCGAAATAGCCGTTCAGCGTCAGGTCCTGCAGCTCGAAGACGGGCTTCTCGGAGAGCTTTTCGGGCACGAAGATCTTGTTCTCAAATTCGCGGCCCGTCATGTAGAAGGTGAATTTCTTGTCGTCGAGCTCGGAGGTCTTGCCGGTCGCGACGAGCTCGCCGCTGCGGAAAATGGTGAAGCGCTCGGAGATCTCGAATACCTCGTTGAGCTTGTGGCTCACGAAGAGGATCGCGATGCCCTGGGCCTTGAGCTTCAGGATTATTTCAAACAGCGCCTTGACTTCCTTTTTGGTGAGCGCCGTGGTGGGTTCATCCATAATGATCAGCTTCGCGTTGAACATGAGCGCGCGGCTGATGGCGACCATCTGCTTCTCCGCGACGGAGAGGGAGCCGACCAGGGCGTCGAGGTCCACGTGGAAATTGATCCGCGAGACGGCCTCTTCGGCGATCTGGCGCATCCGTTTCCAGTTGACAAACTTCCGCTTCGAGGCGAGTTCGGAGTTGAGCGCCAGATTTTCCATCACGGTGAGGTTGGGGAATACGGCAAAGTCCTGATAGATGACCTGGATGCCGTTGTTGATCGCCTCGACAGGGGTGATCTTCGTGAGGCGCTTGCCGTTGAACTCGATGTAGCCGGAGTCCATCGTGTAAACGCCGGAGATGATTTTGATGAGCGTGGATTTGCCGCAGCCGTTTTCGCCGGCCAGGCAGTGAATTTCGCCGGGCATGATCTCAAGCGAGACGTTCTTGAGGGCATGGACGCCGGCGAAGGATTTGTTGATATCGACCGCTTTTAAAAGGCTCTGTGCCATTTGAGCACCTCCAACAGCAGGGGGCAATTCTGCCGTGCTTTCTATTTACGCTGGAACCGTCTGCGCCGAAAAGTCTTCGGTTTTCGGACGCAAATTTATAAACCCGTTCTGCCGGTCCCCCCGAAGGGGGATCGGCAGAGGGGTGCCGTATTTTTGAATATGGAATTTCGCAGTGCCGGCAGGCAGCTTAGAAGCCGAAGCTGTCCACGTTGTCCGCGGTGATGGTGATCCAGCCCTGTCCTTCGAGGACGGTCTTGGAGCCTTCGCGGAAGGTCATGGCGGTGTAGCCGTCGATGCCGAGGTCAACCGTGTCGCCGATGGTCTCGCCGGAGAGGACCTTGACAGCCAGAGCGATCATAGCCTGGCCGGCCATGGCCGGATCCCACAGGGTGAGGGACTTGACGACGCCGGACTTCAGCAGCTCCGCGTTGTCGGCGGGCATGCCGGTGCCGGAGGTGAAGGCTTTGCCCACGAGGCCGAGCTCTTCAATCGCGCGGGCAACGCCCGGAGCGTCGAAGGAGGAGGTGCCCATGATGCCCTTGAGGTCCGGATAGGTCTTGAAGAGTTCCTTGGCCACGTTGTAGGCGGTATCGCCGTTGTCGTGGGACTCGACACGNGGCATCTCNTCGAGGAGGGTCATCTTCGGNTANGCGGTCTTCTGNTAGGCNACGCCGGCATCGGCCCATTCGTTGTGGGAGCCGTTGGTCAGGTCGGCGACCATGGTGGTGTAGACACCCTCCTGGCCCATTGCGTCAGCGAGGTTGTCCATGATGAACTGGCCGTAACCGGCGTTCGAGAACGCTTCGATATCATAGTCGACGTTGGTCAGAGCGGAGCCCTCGTGGGTGATGACCACGATGCCGGCCTCCTTGGCCTTGGCAAGGGTGGCGTCCATGGACTCGATGTCGACAGGGACGACGCAGAGCGCGTCAACGCCCTGGGCGATCAGGTCTTCGACCAGCTGGGCCTGCTTGGTGGCGTCGATTTCATCGGTGCCCTTCTGATAGCAGTTGAGGCCGGTCTGCTTGGCATAATCCTCAACGCCGGTGTTCATGCGAACGAACCAGGGGTTGGAGGAGTCCTTCGGGACGACGACGATTTCCCAGTCCTGAGCGGCAGCGGAGCTCGCCGCGGAGGTGGAAGCAGAGGCGGAAGTGGATGCGGCGCTGCTGGAAGCAGCGGAGGCGGAGGCGGCGGTGCTGGTGGAAGCAGCCGCGCTGGTGCTGGTGGAAGCGGCCGAGGTCTCGGTGGTCTTGCTCGCGCAGGCGACCAGGCAGAGAACCATCGCGACAGCCAGAAGCAGGGCAATCAGCTTTTTCATTGTGTGTTTTTCCTCCATTAAATTTTTTATTCAAATCTCCCGTCCGGGAGCTGAATACCGGTTTGTCAGACGCGCCTGAACTGGACCTCGTGCTCGTAGCGGTCCATCTCGTCGAGCCACGCCATGCCGACGCCCGCGTTTTTCTTCCAGCACAGGTAGTCCCACACGGCGTTCACGGGCAGGTTGCGGCACTCGTCGAGCATCGCCATCCGCCGGCCCAGGTTGCCGGCGTATTCCGCCTGCTGCATCTGCGCGGTCGGCTCGAGCAGCGCGGTCAGAAGCGACTTGCCCGCCGCGCGCAGCCCGACGATCCAGGCCGTGACGCGGTTGATCTGCGCGTCGAAGAAGTCGAGGCCGATGCCGACCTTCTTGTCGAGCAGGTCGGCCCGCTTGAGCTCCTGAAACACCTGCAGGATGAACGGGTCCTCCTGCGTGAGGGTGTGGTCGGAATCCCAGCGGACGCCGCGGGAGAGGTGGAACATCATGCCGTTCACGAAGGGGTAGACGGCGGAGATCTTGTCGGCGTAGTTCTCGGTAGGATGGAAGTGGCCGGTGTCGATCGTGAGACCGACGTGGTTCTGCGCGGCATAGGCGATATAGAAGTCGTGCGAGCCGGCGGTGAAGCACTCGTTGGCGATCGAGAAGACCTTGCCCTCGAGGCAGTCGCAGAGATAGCGCTCGTCGAGCTTCTCGGCGAAGATCTGGTCGAGCGAGTCGCGCAGGCGGACGCGGTAGCCCATGCGGTCGGCGGTGTTGTCCTTGACACCGTCGGGCGTCCAGGTGTTGTTGAACACCGTGCAGCCGAGCTCGCGGCCGATGGCCTCGCAGATGCGGCGGCCGTTGATGCCGGCGGTGACCCAGTATTTGCGCACCTCATCGTCCGGGGAGGCCAGGGAGCAGCCGTCCTTCATCATGGGATGGGTGAAATAGGAGACGTTGAAGTCGACCGCCATGCCGTGAGCCTTGGCGAAGTCGATCCACTTGCGGAAGTCCTCGACGCCGTAGTCGCGGCGCTCGGTGCCCGGCACGACGGGCTCGGCGTGCATGGACTGCAGCCCCAGGCGGTGGCGGCACGGGGAGAAGCGCATGGCCTGCTCGATGTCCTGCCGCAGCTCGTCGCCGTTTCTGGCGCGGCCGGGGTAGTTGCCCGTGACGGTGTTCTCGGAGTGGACGTTGTCGTGCTTTTCAAAACCGGTCACATCGTCTCCGGCCCAGCTGTGGATGGAGATTCCGACGCGGCTGAAGTCCGCGATAGCCTGGTCGGTGTCGATGCCGATGTCGGCGTAAACTTTTTTGGCGTTCTCATAGTTCTGGAGGATTTCGTCCTCGCTCGGTGTATAAAACATGGTTCGTACTCCTTTTCCGATGGTTCCCTGACGCTTTGGACGGTTCCGTTCCATTACAGAATCAGTATAGTGAGATTTCAAATGGTTTTCAATTTCAAACGGTTTTTCCGTCTAATTTTCATTAATTTTCATCGAATCCCCCTATCGCGGTTCCCGCTTTTTGTCTGTTTTGCACAACTTTGTTTTTATGGTTTTGTGCAAGATATTGCTTCCGCCGCCGCGGTTTTTCTGTCATTTTCGCCGGGATTTTCCATTTGAAATTCCGTGCCTCCTGTTTTCGCCCCGGAACCGCGTCAGGTTCTTCGGCTAATTTTTTCAATGCAAATTAATGAAAATTATACCCCCCTATTCCACGCCCGGCAGTCCGGATGTCCGCCCCAGGCGTCAGCGCGAACGCGGACAGGCGTTCTCCCGGCCCCTCCGGGGGATCGGACGCAGGCGGACGACCGCGGCGGTGCGGTCGTCCGCGGCCGCGCCGCCCGCCAGA
>JGI20225J20221_1002923_pt2 | contig 11415 bp, 9 predicted proteins | sample BioMet4_FD_20221 | JGI IMG/M metagenome (IMG submission 20221) | reverse complement strand
GGGAGAGTTATCACGATGCCCGCCTTTGCGCTCCCTCCTGCGGTCGCAGCGGCTCTTGAAGAAGGTAGTGGAGAGGGGGCGGTGGACGATGGGGGCGTACCAATGCCGCCGACCCATGAACGGCAGCCAATGATCTCCTGACCGCTGGATCAGGTCCCAACCATTCGGCGAGGCTGCAGTGCCGAAGACGTAGGCCCGCCTTGTTGATGGGGGCCGCCATGTCGGACGGACATCATGGCCGCCCAGGAGCGAGTCGAGAATGATTTCTTATTGCCGGTGCCGAAGTCCGCGAGAGCGCCACGGCGGGTGGATGGGCCCGCATTGATGCTCCCACGATCGGGTTTGATGAGAAACATCACGAAAGCCGATGGGCCAGGATGCGGCAGCGAGCGGGTAAGAGCAGGACGGGGCTTGATGCCCTCGAGGGATTCCCGGCAGGCTTGTCAACGAGAGTTGCCGAGCGCATAGGACGAGGTAGGCCGCGCGAGGAACCGGCGACCAGCGCGGCGAGGAAACCCGGAGGGGATGGGAGTGGATGGTCGAATCCATGATGGCTCTGAAGGTATGAAGCCGCTCGCTGGCGAGTGACCCGCGACGAAGCCACAGCGGCGAGACCCGGACGGTCCGCGATGGAGTAGGCGATGTAGCCCGCGAGAATCGGGAGGCATGAAGTTGAGCGCGACGCCGCCGACGGGTCTTTGAGAGAACGCGGCTTGCCGGGGTGGCCCATGCCTGGCGTGCTCGTCCCGGCGTGAGCGCCGTCCGAGGTAGGAACGCGATGGCAATGAAGGTATGCCGCCACCCACGACGAACGGCAAGGCATATGGGCTGACGCCGCTCATGAGGTTGGCTTGTATATGGTCAATGGACCGGCCCGGATTCCTTTCTCTTCTGGGTCGTCTCGGCCTTCTTGCCCTTGCCCTCTGGCGTGGTAGATCGGGGCTGCCCGCTGGTCGTGATCATGGTCGATGAGAGCCCCGGATCGGCTGAACGCCCTTTGGAGACGGTCTGACATAGACGCGGCTTTCCCCTCAAAGGCGACAATCAAGTCCACGTTCCGTGTCGCGGCGATGATGATACCCTCCGCCCCTCTGGATGTCCTCGGCGGTGCAGGACGTTCCTTGGCGGCCGACCGATCCTTGGCGGTCTCGACCTTGACGGGAATGCCCAGTTTCGTCCGGCCTTTCCGTTGGCGATTGGCCGTCGGCTGCCATGTAAGGTATGGGCGATGCCCGTGGGGGCAAGGCGGTGACGCGAGGATCGCGGTAGTGGGTGGTCCTGTTGTTCATCTCTTCTTCTGCCATAGTGGATCTCCTGTCCCTCCCTTCGTTCTTCCCTGATAGGCCCCTCATGCGGGCCTGATCACAATGGCTTCGATTTGGTCCTCATTATCCCGCATGCTGTGAAGTTCCGGGACGGTCCCCTGCCCCTTCCCATGGTTTCGATGATGTTTTCGTGTCTCCTTGGAGGCGTGGGCGTCGTGCAGAATGGCGCCGTAAATGACGGTTTGCGTCAATCCGAAAGCCCGGCAAACGCGACCGGGAGAGTATCTGGATTGAGACTTCACCCACGTCGCCAGAGGCACGTAGCCATGGGGTCGCAACGCTCCATGGACCGGCGCTTGATGTCGGCCTCGTTGATGGTCCCGGCGTCGTGAAGGCCGTACCTCCGGGCTTGCCCCATTGGTCCCCCAGAAGCCCTTTGTGAAGTGGTATTTCGCAAGTGGTATTTCGCAAGGACCTCGAGGGCGTCTGGTCCCACCATCGCTCGAGTGAGGTCCTTGAGCTCCCCACCCAAGACGATGGTGCGGCAGCCCTTCGAGACCAGCTTGCTTGCGATTGCGATCGAATTGGTGACGTAGGTGGCATACGTTTCCGTGATGCTGTCACAAAGTGCCTCGGTGGTGGAGCCGGCGTCTACGTAGACGAAGTCATCGGGTTTGATAAGCGCAGCGGCGTACGAGGCAATCGCTCGCTTCTCCGTCATGCTCATCCCGTAGCGTTCGTCGAGCTTGAGGTCTTTGGTCGTGTATTGGCAGTCGATGCTGGTTGCTCCGCCGTGGACTCTGACGAGCTTGCCCATGCGGTCGAGGGCCAGCAGGTCACGTCGGATCGTGGACTCGGAGGCACCAAGTCTCTCGGAGAGGTTCGTGACGGTGACCGTCCTCTGCTGGTCGACCAGCTTGAGGATGTCCTCGTATCTCTTCTCGGTAAGCATGGCTCGTTCTCCATCTCGTGTGCCTGAACTTGACTGAATTTTGTTGATAATGAGAGTTTAGTGAGGTAATTGATTAGAATCGGTCAATGTCAGTCAACGGTAGCCATACGGAGGCGAGCGGCTGACGGCGCCCTCAACCTCTCCGTCGCGTGGTAGGAGGGATACAGTTGCCCCATCGGCAGGACGAATCGGCACGTCATCTCGCGCAGGTTTCTTCGGAAAGAGGACATCATGATCTACACGCTCACGGCCAATCCGGCGCTCGACATGGTCGAGCGCTGCCATGGCCTGATGGCAAATGCGGTCAACCGCACCTATGATGCGAGCTACAACCCCAACGGCAAGGGGCTCAACGTGAGCTACACGCTCAAGCATTACGGCGTCGACAGCGTGATCATGGGATTCTTCGGGGGCTTCACGGGAGACTTCATCGTGAATGGTGCCCAGCAGCGCGGCTGCAGGGTTCGGCCCGTCTATGTCGATGGCATCACGCGCGTGAACGTCTCCATCAATGACGGCACCAACGAGTACCACTTTCCCAACGAGGGGTGTGTCGTCCCGCGCGACAGGCAGATGCAGCTGCTCAACCTCATCGATGATATCGACGACCTCGAGTGCCTGGTCATCTCCGGAAGTCTTCCCCCTCAGGTCGCACCTCGCTTCTATGACGAGGTCATTGACCGCGTGAAGGCCAAGGGTGCCGACTTCGTGCTCGACATCTCGATTCCCATGCTCGCCGACCTCGTGCGGAAGCNCCCCCTCCTCATCAAGCCCAACGACGACGAGCTCGCCGCGATCTTTGGTGTCGACGTGAGCTCGGAGGCAGCGATGGGACNCGCGCTCATGGACATCTGCGACATGGGTGCGCAGAACGTCCTGCTCACCCTCGGAGGCGACGGCGCGCTGTTCTGCGANGGGGTGCACCTATGGAAGGCGACCTCGCCAAAGGTCAAGGTTCTCTCGACGGTCTGCGCGGGCGACGCGACGCTGGGNGCCTTTCTCAGCCTGTGGGGTCGCGATCGCGGGGCCGTGGAGCCTGCCCTGAGACGGGCGATGGCGACGGGTGCCAACGTGGCCATGAGCGCAGGGCTTGGGGACTTCGCGGCAGTCGACGAGNTCGCGAGCCTTGTCGAGGTACACGAGGTCGAACTCTAGGCCGGACGGAACGTGCNCATGGCCAAGNTCCTCGCCGTATGGTGCAAGATCGACAGGGACGCGACCAATGACAAGCAGGTCGTCATGGTGCTCTCTCACTAGGTAGCCATTGCGGTTATCATGGATCGTCGGCATACCAAGGACGCAAGAGGGGANNGAGAGCGGATGGACAAGAACACTCTCATCGGGTCAATCGAGAACTACGTCGACGAGGTCTGGGATGACGTGCTGGACGACATTGCCGCCCTCGTCGCCATTCCGAGCGTCGAGGACATGAACACGGCCGCCCCTGGCGCACCTTGGGGAACCGGCCCGCGACACGTCCTCGACGAGGGGCTCGCGATTGCGCGTCGCCTAGGACTCGAGCCCCATGACCTCGACGGTTATATCGGCTATGCTGACCTTTCGGGAGACTCTTCCCATCAACTTGCCACCATCGCGCACCTCGACGTGGTTCCCGCCGGTGACGGATGGGCTACGGACCCGTTTTCCATGACGCGGCATGATGGCTATCTGCTCGGCAGGGGAGTCCTCGATGACAAGGGCCCTGCTGCCGTCACCCTCTGGGCTGCACACTACTTCGTACGTCGACGCGAGCGGCCTCCCTATACGCTTCGCATCCTCCTCGGTGTGAACGAGGAGACGGGCATGGGGGATGTCGGGCACTATCTCGCCAACAATGATGAGCCCTCGTTCCTCTTCACGCCCGACGCGGAGTTTCCGGTGGTCTGCGGCGAGAAGGGTTGCTTCAATGCCGAACTCTCGTTTCCCGTCCAGACGGACGGGAGGGTTATCCGCATGGAGGGAGGTACGGCACAGAACGCCATTCCCAGCGCGGCGAGCGCACTCGTGCGCGCCGAGGTTGCCTCGCTGCCGACTAGCCCGGGCATCACGCTTGAGTCGGCTGGCACGGGGCTCGTCCGCATCCAAGCCGCAGGTCGAGGTGGGCATGCGGCCTTGCCGCAGGGAACCGTCAACCGTCAACGCGTTTCGGCGTGCTGCTTCTCCTATCTGGGCGAGAGCAACATGCTCTTGCTCGGCTTTCGGAAGGCGGAGCTGGGTCGACTTTGAAAGGACGCTCGTCTTTTTCGCATATGATGGGCTCCGCATCTGGGAGAAAGATTATTGCTGGCGGAAGCGGATGACGTTTTTGACGCGCCGGCCTGACGCTGCAAATAAGTGGGGAACGCTTCCGAATGGAGGGTGGGGGCGTTGCGTCCCAGAGCATCGACTGTCGCCTATCCCAAGTCCGACCAATTGCCGGAGAGAATTGCCGCGCGGGCTTTGGCCGGGCGGCATCACGACCATGGTCGTCCACGAATGCCGCGGGGTGGAGCCCCAATGAGGGGAAGAGCCGTTCTTCGGTCGACCTCGGAACTCCGACCGTGGTGCAGGCGTTTGCTTTGGGGCATAGCAATGAGTTTCACCGGTTCAGACGCGAGGCCGATGACCATGGTGGGCGGAACCTATGCAGACGCTGTCAGATCGGGCCTTCGCGGGATTTGGTCCCCGTCGAAACCATGATGCACACGATCCCCCGAGTGGGTCGGTCAGTTGCACGGCCCAATGAGGGGATAAGCGAGGAGCTTCTCCGCCAATCCCTCAAAGATGGATATCTAGCGCGATTGCTCGGACTCATGGAGTTGGAGCTCCTTAAGGTGGGCGCCGTTCCCCCTGTTCTGATGCTGGGACGCTGCAGTCCCATCCGTCATCTACTCTCCCTGTAGATGCCGTCCGTATCCAACCAGGCTGGCCGGTGTTCCCGATGATTGATGTCCCCATCTCGGAGATTGCTTGCGTCCCTCTTGATTTCAGCGTGTCCTCTTCCCAATACGTCCTACCGCTATCCTCCCATGACGAGCAATGCCATGTTGAGCGCTGCGACGGCCGCACCGATAAGGACGAGCACGGTGACGGTCAACCTGCCGTTCGCATACCTGCCCATGACTCGCTTCGAGGAAGTCAGATAGATCTGCATGAAGATGGTCAGCGGCAGCTGGAGGGAGAGCAGCACCTGCGACCAAATGAGTCCCTGGAAGGCGTCTTGTACGAACAGGACCGAGGCCGTTGCGGCGACGAAGACGCCGATGACTCCCCATGCACTATGCCTGTCATGGATGTCATACGGTTCACCGACCATGCCCGCCGTGATGGTACCCGCTGCCATNCCGGCNGTNANGGAAGAGCTTACCCCGGCGAAGAGCAGCGCGATGGCAAAGATGACAGCCGCCACCGAACCGGCGATGGGAGAGAGGGTCGCGGCTGCTTGGGATAGNTCATCGACCNGGATTCCCTCGTTGAAGAACGTCGCGGCCGCCATGATGATCATNGCGCTGTTGATTGCCCAGCCGATGCCCATGGATAGGAGCGTGTCGACGAACTCGTTCTTCAGGCGTTTCTGTATCGCCTCGTCACCCTGCTCGTTGATTCTTCGACTCTGGATGACCTCTGAGTGGAGAAACAGATTGTGGGGCATGACGACGGCACCCAGGACGCTTATGACGATGACGGTCGAGCCTATGGGAAGCGAGGGCGTCACCCACGAGATGGCTGCTGCCGGCCAGTCGACAGGGACCATCAGTATCTCGACGAGGAAAGACAGGCCGATGAGAGAGACGAACCCGATGATCCAACGCTCGATCTTCCTATAGGAGTTTGAGAGAAGCATGGAGGCGGCAAGGACGCCGACCAGCACAGCTCCAAGTTTGACTGGGATACCAAATAGAATCTGGAGTGCGATTGCCCCTCCGAGCACCTCTGCCATTGCGGTGGCGATGCAGGCCGCAAGTGCGGTAGCCAGGAGTGGGCGACTCACACGCTTTGGCAGATATGCGTTGGCCGCCTCGGCGAGGCATAGCCCCGTGGCGATTCCCAGGTGGGCNGCGTTGTGCTGCAGCACGATGAGCATGATGGTCGAGAGCGTTACCACCCACAGCAGGGAATAGCCAAACTCCGAGCCAGCAGCCATGTTGGAGGCCCAGTTTCCCGGGTCGATGAAGCCGACGGTCACTAAGAGTCCTGGGCCTATGTACTTTATGATGTCCAATCCGCCACGATGGCCGTGCGTGATCTCATTGTGTAGCTGCTCAAACAATGTTTCGTCCCGTCCCTTCTCGTCGTGATGCAGACAGGGTCCTTGCCAGCTTACCTGTTTGCCCGCCGTATCGCCGATAGCCTTGTGACCCTGGTCCCCTTTCTCCGGCAGTGGTTTCCGGATGCTTCCCAAAATCGACTTGCATCTACAGATAAGTTAGCCTTAGTATACTCAAAGAGTAAGCCTAGGTTTACTACAAATGGCTAATGGCTGGCCACGTGGCTGGTCTCACAGAGAGAGGTGATGTCGCATGAGAAGAGAAGGGCGCCCTGGTCATTCCGGGGGCCTCTGTTGGCATGGTGCCATGAGTTCTCGTTCACCGGAAGACGATGGTTTGGCGGGTTCTCTGAGGATGCCTCTTAGCATGGTGCATGTTGGCGAGACCGTGCGTATCTGTAGGGTCAAGGGAGGTGATGACTTCGCCAGGCATCTCGGAACCCTTGGGTTTGTCGCAGGGGCTGACGTGACGGTCACGTCACGCTCGGCAGGAGATGTGATCGTGCAGGTGAAGGGATCCAAGCTTGGTATCAACAGGCATACTGCGGCACACATCATCACCTGTTAGGAACAGTGCCTGCCAAAGAGAGAGCCAGAAACTCACTGAAGGGAAGAAAGAGCATGACAACGCTTAGGGATGTGAAGGTAGGGAACAGCTGCACCGTGGCGGCGATTGGCGGCGGCGGGGCAATCAGACGCCGGATTATGGATATGGGGCTTATCAAGGGCACCAAGGTCAAGGTCCGCAAGGTGGCTCCACTCGGGGATCCCATAGAACTCACCGTGCGTGGCTATGAGCTTTCGATTCGCAAGGAAGATGCCGCGAGCGTCGAGGTAACGGAGCCATGACCCCTCTTCTGATCTATAAGTTAGTCAATATTAACAAATTGTGAAGCAACTAACAGGAAAAGACTCTCCGTAGGTGCAGGAAGCATGGGCCCGGCGTTTCAGATGGGAGATTTGGTTTATGGCTTCAGACATACACATTGCCCTTGCAGGCAATCCGAACTGCGGCAAGACGACGCTGTTCAATAGGATTACCGGCTCGAACGGTTACGTTGGCAACTGGCCAGGCGTTACGGTCGAGAGGAAGGAGGCGGCCTGGCTTGAGGACAAGTCGGTCATATTTACTGACCTACCAGGCATCTATTCGCTCTCACCGTATTCTCCGGAGGAGGTCGTCTCCCGCGACTACCTCGTCAAGGATCGCCCCGAGGTCGTCATCAACCTCGTCGACGTGACGAACCTCGAGCGCAACCTCTACCTCACCACACAGGTACTTGAATGTGGGCTGCCAGTCGTCATCGGTCTCAACATGTGCGACCTCCTTGCCAAGTCGGGGGATACGATTGACACTGAAAAGCTTTCGTCCGAATTGGGAGTCTCCTGCATCGAGGTCTCGGCCCTTCGCAACTCAAACCTCGACAGTCTCATCAGGAAGGCAAAAGATGAGGCTACCATCAAGAGAATTGCCGCGCCAAAGCATGTCTTCGCAGCCGACATCGAGTATGCGCTTGATCGCATCGCGGAGGCGATCAAGGGTCAGTGCGACCCCGAGTTGCTGCGCTGGTATGCAATCAAGGTCTTCGAGCGCGACGCGGAGGCGATACGTCCCCTTGGTCTCTCCAAGGACGAGGTCTCGGCACTTGAACCTGTTATCGAGAAGGTCGAAGCCGATCGTGACGATGACTCGGAGTCAATCATCACTTCCGAGCGCTACAAATGGATTGCCAGCATCATCGACAGATGTGTCGTGAAGGCTCCTTCGAAGCTCTCTCCGACCGAGAGAATCGATCGCGTGGTCACGAGCCGAGCCCTGGGCCTGCCCATCTTCGTCGTCGTGATGGTCCTTGTGTACTTCATCGCGGTCTCGACCGTCGGATCTGCCGCTGATGACTGGATCAATGACGGTCTGTTCGGCGACGGATGGCACCTTTTTGGTATAGGGGGCGCCGAATACTCACAGGTCGATGACGAGTGGCAGGCCAACGACTATCCCGATCAGATCTCTGCCTACATCGCTGCAGCAGATGACGCAGGTGTTGATGCCGACGGGGTTCAGGATGCCGTAGACGCGGAGGATCCGACCGATGAGGACGAGGAAACGATTGCCACGTTCGAGCAGGCGGCTGCGCAGGCCGGTGTCATTGCCTACCAGGTTCCGCTGAGAGATGCGGATGGCAACTACCTTGATACCGACGGGAACGTCGTCGACACGACCGGTACGGGTGATGACGAGACTCCGGTGCTCAGAGACGGTGAGGAGCTTGCGACGATCGATGAGGTCGACGCGGATGCCTTCGCCACTGCGGTCGAGACGCCCGAGCCTGACCCTGCCGACTACGGCATCTGGGTTCCCAGCCTGCCCGGCGTCGTTGCCGGCTGGCTTGAGGATGCGGGGGCCTCGCCGTTGACGAAGAGCCTCATCGTCGATGGCATCATTGCCGGTGTGGGGTCGGTTCTCGGGTTCGTTCCACAGATGGTCGTGCTCTTCCTCATGCTGTGCTTCCTCGAGGACTGTGGCTACATGAGTCGTGTCGCGTTCGTCATGGACCGTGTCTTCCGTAAGTTCGGCCTTTCCGGCAAGTCGTTCATCCCGATGCTCATCAGCTCCGGTTGCGGTGTCCCGGGCATCATGGCCACGAAGACCATCGAGAGTGAGTCGGACCGTCGTATGACGATCATGACCACGACGATGATACCCTGCGGAGCCAAGCTGCCCATCATCTCGCTACTCATGGGCGTACTCATTGGTGGGACCTCGGATTGGTGGATCGCGCCGTTGTTCTACTTCCTGGGTGTCGGTGCGGTCATCGTCTCCGGAATCATGCTGAAGAAGACCAAGCCCTTCGTGGGTGACCCCGCACCCTTCGTCATGGAGCTACCTGCCTATCACCTTCCGGCGTTCAAGAGCTGGATGATGCACATGTGGGAACGCGTCAAGTCCTTCCTCGTCAAGGCCGGTACCGTCATCTTCCTTGCCGCCATCGTGATCTGGTTCCTCTCGGACTTCGGCATCGCCGGCTGGGACGGCGGTACGGGTGCGTTCGGCTACCTGCCTGGCATGGATGGCGTGCCGGACTCGTATGCCGACTATTCGGTGCTCGCCGGTCTGTGCGGCACCATCTGCGTCATCTTCGCGCCGCTCGGTTTCGGCACCTGGCAGGCGACGGCCACCACGATCTCCGGCCTCATCGCCAAGGAGAACCTCGTCGGAACCTTCGCCGTGCTGTCGGGGCTTGGCGGCTCCGTGAGCGAGGCTTCGACCTCGATGTGGGGGGCGTTCGCAAGCATGTTCACGATGGGTGGTGTCGTGCATGTCGGCGGCATGTTCGCCTTCGTGGCGTTCAACTTGCTGTGCGCGCCATGCTTTGCGGCTATGGGTGCTATGCGCCGTCAGATGGACGACTCACGCTGGTGGTGGTTCGCGATTGGTTACGAGTGCGGTCTCGGCTGGGTCGTCGGTCTCGTCATCAACCAACTCTACGAGCTCTTCGCATTTGGGAGCTTTGGCCTCTGGACAGCCGTCGCGTTCCTCGCCCTCGCGTGTCTGCTCTTCCAGCTCTTCCGTCCGATGCCACGGTTCGAGAAGAAAGACACCAAGGTTCTCGAGAGCCTCTCCGAGGTCTCGTAGCCAGACCCCTCCTGCCCCCGCCCACCTGGTTCCCTCTCTTCCCGGGTGGGCGGGGGATTGTCTTCGTCATGGGTATAAGAGGGGCAGGACAAGATGATCTCTAACACGAAAGGAGATCTGACATGGACGCAAGGCAGCTGGAGCGCATGGCACGGGGAAAGGGCTTCGTTGCGGCGCTGGACCAGAGCGGTGGCAGCACGCCCAAGGCCCTCGAGCTCTATGGTATAGGAAGAGATGCGTACGGATCCGACGAGGAGATGTTCGACCTCGTGCATGCCATGCGCACGCGCATCATCACGAGCCCATCGTTCACGTCCGAGCACATCCTGGCGGCCATCCTGTTCGAGGACACGATGGACCGAAAGGTCGATGGCGCCTATACGGGCGACTACCTTTGGGACGAGAAGGGCATCGTGCCCATCCTCAAGGTCGACAAGGGCCTTGCCACCGAGGCGAACGACGTGCGGCTCATGAATGACATTCCCGGTCTCGATGGCCTGCTCGAACGTGCGGTCGGGCGTCACGTCTTCGGCACGAAGATGCGCTCGGTTATCGGCCATGCCAACCGCGGGGGCATCCGTGCGATCGTCGACCAGCAGTTCGCGGTTGGCGAGCAGATTGCCGCGCGCGGTCTGGTCCCCATCCTCGAGCCCGAGGTCTCCATTCTCAGCGAGGATAAGGCGGACGCAGAGGCCATGCTCAAGGAGGAGGTCGTCCGGCATCTCGTCGCGCTGCCGACGGACGCGAGGCTCATGCTCAAGGTCTCCATCCCCTCCGTCGATGGCCTCTACACTGACGTGATGGAATATCCTCAGGTGGTCCGCGTGGTCGCGCTCTCGGGCGGCTACGGCAGGGACGAGGCGGACGCGCGTCTGGCCAGGAACCCCGGCCTCATCGCCAGCTTCTCCCGCGCCTTGCTGCAGGGCCTCACGGCCCAACAGGGGGAAGAGGAGTTCGACCGCACGCTCGCCGAATCGGTGGGCGAGATATACCGAGCATCGGTCGAGAAGTAGGTCCTGCTCGAAAGGGGGACTCCTTTGTCAGTGTTGATTCTCCGACGGAGAGGATACCCGAGGAGACAAGCCATATAGACTCGTTTGACACTACCAAGACACGGTACTACACTGATAATGCGGAGAAATGTATCATACATTACATACATTTTTAGGAGGTAGAAATGACCACGAGGGTCGAAGATGCGGTCGGCCGGCACCTATGCGATGTCGAGGACGATCCTGCAGAGGTTCCAGGAAGAGAACGGTAGCACCACCTGCGGGGATCTCAAAGGGGTCAAGGACGGGCACCCTCTGTGCAGCTG
>JGI20225J20221_1002921_pt2 | contig 11418 bp, 6 predicted proteins | sample BioMet4_FD_20221 | JGI IMG/M metagenome (IMG submission 20221) | reverse complement strand
AAACACCTGAAGTATTTTATCGTATTTGTCGGGTGACGCAATACCAGTGATAACGGCCAAAGCCTGAACACGGTCATCCGTCTCGCCCTGATATTGAGGATGGCGATAGGCATAGCCATTCCAACATTTATTGTAACCGTCTTTGACCTGTGCCATTGTCGCTTCAAAATGAGCGGCATCTGCTTCGTATCCCAACAAATGAGCCATACCAGCTGCTCCTTCGAGTGCCAGATAATGCCATCCGGCAAACAACAGGCGCATATCTTTCTGGTCGCCCCAATCGCCCCATGTCCAACCGCCGGTACGAAATGCCGTCAGTCCGGTATCATCGGTTTTCCATAAATCCAGATAACGTTTCACATGCGGATAGGCTTCTGCGATTGTAGCCTTATCGGCGGTATTCATATAGTAATTCCAAAAGCCATACTTTCCTATAGCAGCCAACATCTGGCCGGGCAGCTCAGAACTATAATTACCTGCCGGAATCGGTGCAAATAGACTCCCATCAGGCTTCTGCCAATGACACAATTCTTTAATCCCCTTTTTCATCAATTCGTGCGCCGAAGTGGAATAGGTGTAAAAACATTCACCCTGAAGAACGACTTCGTCGCCCCACCACTGGGCACGTTCTCGATCGGGACAATCAAAATAAGTATCACGCATATTGACGTAAAGCGTACGCAGGCCTTTTTTCCAGAATCGCATGAAGAAATCGTTATCGCAAGAGAAAGTCCCCTCAGGATAAGTATCATAACCCGTTTCGCGATATTTCACCGTATTGATGCGCACCGATTTGGGCACCACCAATATAATGGTCTGCCCGTTCATCCATCCCAGAGATTCATAAATCTGATGCCCTTTACGGGCAATGTATTCGGCCCGAACATTTGTTTCTCCGCCCGCAAAAGTATGATCGGTGTAAATAGCCACTTTACCATTTCCCTCTTCATCTGTCAGGTCAAATATCGGAGTCATTTGCATATTGTAAGGCAGAGAGACCAACACACTATCGACTTTTACCCCCGAAATTCTCTTCATTTGCGCCTCTTTAATACCATGATCTTTCCACAAAGGAATAGGGCGTTTCACCATCTCCCCCCAGGGAGTATCGCCCCACGCTCCTATCTCTACAGCCGATGCAAACTGATGTGCCGACTTACAATCGGCCGTCTGCCAACTGTCGATATTCATATTAGCATCATATCGGATATTGGATTCCGGCAAGCGGAAGTTAGGGAAAGGAGCCTCCGTATTCTTGTAAGCGGGATGAATGCGGCAAAGCCACGAATGATTGCTTTGCAAAAGCAAGTGTTTCATATTCAGATCGAAAAACAAACCTGCCTTACCGCTACTTTTATGAGAAAATCCATCTTTCCCAAAATACCAAAGCAGAATAGCCACCTTGTTTGTCCCCTTTTTTAAGAAAGAAGCTATATTGACTTCGTCATAATAAGAAGATTGAGGACTGGGCCCCCGCTTCAATCCGCCTTCAAAAACGACCAGCCGACCGTTAATCCAAAGCCAATATTTACTGTCGGCAGCAATACGGGCCATTGCCAGCCGAGGTATACTTGTCACACTAATATCTTTTCGAAAAGCAATCCATGTATTCGGACTATTCACTCCGGCATCGGGTGCCGTTATCCATTTGGCATTTTGAGCAAAAGCCGAAAACGATACAAAAATGAATAAACAAAAGGAAATAATAAAATTTTTCATGTGTTTTAGCTGTTAAAGTGCTGCAAATATAGACACTTTAAACATTAAAACAAGTATTTTTTAGTCAATTTATTTCTTTTCATAGCCTATCAAGAACTTTTCTAACGCATACAATTCATGAAAATAGCTGACGAATATTGCATTAGTCAAACAGCGAACAAAGCAGCCGATGATCTCTCATCAGCTTTTCAATTTTTCAGAGTGCACATCCCATTAACATAGAAACTAGCCAAGAATCAACGCATTGCGTAAAATCCCTTTTCCAGGAAGTTTCGGGAAGTGAACATTCGTCGACATTCTGATACTTTCTTATCCTAACATGAGTAGCAAGCCCTTGTAGGGCACTATTCCCATCCTCATTTCACCATCTGAATATAAATCGAATTAGGACAAAGTCTAAAGATTGCGCACGCAACACATTGATAGACAGTGAGAAATTCATAAGGACGAAAATAAAAGTTTATACATACAAACTTTTATTTTCGTCCTTATGAATTTTTGTTTTCGTCCTTATCATTTTCCGAAAACAAAGTGTCCATTCCGTATACCAAGAAGTACCACTAAGGTGTGGATAAAATAGTATCAGAATCGCCCCCAATATTCACCTCCCGAAACGTTCTGAAAAACGACTTCGAGATTGTCACTTGTTATTCACCTGAATATTATGTCAATGGGGTGTATCTCTCGCAAAAGACGAATCAAGTATTCGAAATAATAATTTACGTTTGCGACTTTTCATTCGTTGATCATGCACCTACTATGAATATTTTATATGAAACCCCACAATCTACCGATTCGCGCGAAAAAAAATGACGATACTTCGATCTTTCTACTTTTCGAACAACAGAACCTTTGCCACCTCCGTATGACACCATAACATACTATCAAACAATAAGTTAACGATGTACCGTATACAACGCCAGCGAAAAGAGGCCCAAAAATCGAGCCAAGAGCATATTGTGGATACATTATTTTCAGCGGACCTTTATTTAGAGCCACTCTAAATAAAGGCTTACAGATATCTTATAGCTCGATTTGCACATAAACGAGTGTACTCTAATATTTTTGATTAGCACTTCATTTCCGACAAATACTTTTACATCTACCTCTGTCAGCATCAATATATTTTCAAGTTCCTCACAGACCTCCTCTAACGTCATTGTTGTCACGTTCGACACTCTCACATGTCATTTGCTCCCCGGCTTTTACTAGTGAGCCAATCATTTTTTGGAATCCAGTGTTTTGATGTTTGCCTTTATCTGTATCAAAACCACATAAGGACCTAAAACTGTTGACGTCCATACGTTTTCAGAAAAACTTAAGGACGTCACCAAAAAAACTAACATACGACACTTGCGACTCACGGGCGTGAGTCGCAAGCCATGTGGTGTACTGAATTTGGTTGACAGTTAAACACTAGTAAACCCAAGGGAGTTGACAAGTACAATCATGCATACCTAAAGGAGTTGTCAACTCTGCATGCTTATGTCGCCGTAACAACTAAAAGGAGCTATTGAAATCGCATGTATATGCTAATACTGAAAAAAAGAAATGGTAGTTCACCCATTACAAAACAAAAGAGCCGCACGTACAGATTATATCAGTTTATAAAGAGCAACCACTTCATGACAGGTAGACAAAATCCTCTAAACAGACAATATAACAAGACCCAAAGAATAATGATAAATGAAGACTAACGACATTTATGAAAAGCCTCTTCCAGGCCTACAGTAAGCAGAGAACAACAGCAACAACAAACATTTAAATGTTAAAGATACAAAAATTACTATGAAATGAAAATATTATTTATAAATTTGCGACACTTAACCGTTAAAGAAGGCGTTTAAACAAGATATAAATGAAAACATCTTTAAAGAACATAGCAGAAAGCCTGAAATTGTCAAAGACAACCGTATCGTGGGTACTTGCAGGTAAAGGTGATGAGAAAGGCATTAGCTTGGCCACTCAGGAAAAGGTGTTTAGTTATGCCAAAAGCCTCAACTATCAACCGAATTTATTAGCTAGAAGTTTAAATACTGGGATCTCCGGTACCATAGGCCTAATAATTCCAGATATAACCGACTCTTTTTATTCCAAAGTAGCTTGTTCCATTGAAAGAGAAGCCGAAGAGAGAGGCTATTCACTAATGATAGGTAATTCTGAATCTGAAATTAAACGTGAAAACAATTTGATTAGGCTGTTCAAAGCGAAACAAGTGGACGGTTTGATTATTGCACCGACTAAAATATCTAAAATAGAAATACAAAATCTGGTTGATGAATCATTTCCTTTGGTCCTATTCGACCGATATTTCCCAGAGATGAAAACGAGCTACGTGATCATCGACAATGAGGAATGCAGTTATAAATTGGTACACAAAATGATTCAGAACGGTGCACGTAAGATTGCGATTATTACCACCAACGCTCATCTGCGCACTATGAATATGCGACGTGAAGGATATTCGAGAGCATTATTGGAAGAAAACATTCCGATAGACGCCGATTTGTATGGAGAGGTGCCCTTCGTAGACTACGAGAAAAACATTAATAAAACTTTAGATCGTATTTTTGAACGAATCCCCGATGTCGATGGATTCTTTTTCACAACTCATATCTTAGCACTCGAGGCTTTCCGTTACTTTTATGGAAAAGGAATCAAAATTAATAACGGATATGAATTGGCATGCATACACAGTGTTTCCGCAATGCGGGTTCTTGCTCCCAAAATGATGATAGCTCAAATGCCGATTGACAAAATAGGAAAAGATTCGATCGAAGTACTTTTAAAGAGTATTGATCATCACTTAAATAAGCCGGAAGAAAAAGAGGAAGCAGAGACAATTATATTGAATTGCGAAATATCTACTCCTTAATTTATTTTCCATGTTAACTTAACCGATTAATTAGCGAAAAAGAACACCAATATCTGAAATATATCTAACTACTAACTACCTTAAGAACCATGAAAATTATAAAGTATTCCATATTATGCATCCTTTTATGTTCATGCAACAGCAATAAGACGGTCATAAAGAACATGCGTTGCGAATACCTGACGAATCCTATTTGCATAGATTCTCCCTCGCCACGGTTCACTTGGAATTATGACGGAAAAGAGTCTTTTATTCAAGGGAAATTTCAACTAAAGATCGCAACAGATAGAAAGAATTTGAATAACCTTTCGAACAGTAATACTTTCGTTTGGAATTCCAACACTATTCAATCGGATAAAACGCAGACTCAATATGATGGCATACACAAATTGCAGAGCCACACTAAATATTATTGGCAACTTACGGTATGGGATGAATCGGGAAAAGTGAAAATTGAATCTCCGATTTCATCTTTTGAAACGGCAAAAATGGATCAAACTGATTGGACGGGGCAATGGATAACCGACCGAAATGATAAGGATTGCGGTGCTTCGCCTTTGCTTAAAAAATCATTTGTAACGACAAAAAAAATAGAGAAAGCACGATTGTATATCAGTGCAGCAGCCTATTATCGGATATCTATAAATGGGACGAAAATTTCATCGGCCAGTTTAAATCCAGGCTATACCCACTACGACAAAAGAAACCTGTATGATGTATACGATATAACCAACGACCTGAAGATTGGCAAAAATGTATTGGGAGCAGCTCTAGGAAATGGTTTTTACAATGAGATAGCACCTGTGGGAACATGGGATTTTGAAAAAGCCCGATGGCGTAATCGTGCTCGCATGATATGCGAATTGCATATACAATACAGCGACGGAAGTAAAATGGTGGTAAATTCGGATGATACATGGCAAACAAACGAGGGACCATACATACAAAATAATATCTATGCCGGCGATACATATGATACCCGTCTGGAGTCAATGGAGAAATCGAACGATGAACCTTCTTTCGAAGAGAAAGCCATAAAAGTATCGTCCCCATCTCCCCTGTTGGTTTCGGAAACAATGCCATTAATCGAAGTCGACAGTATCATAAGGCCAATATCGATGAAAGCTTTCGGTGATAGTGTTTATGTCGTTGATTTCGGCACCAATATGTCCGGTTATTGCACACTTTCCATTTGTGGAGAACGAGGTACCAAAGTTTCGATACAGCATGGTGAATTACTAAAAGACAATGGCAGGCTGGAGATGAGAAATTTAGACATCTACTATAAACGGCAACCGGGATTGGACTTTCAGACAGACACCTATCTTTTAAATGGAAAGGACAATGTATTAGAGCCCAATTTTGCGTATCACGGATTCCGTTACGTAGAGATTAAAGCAGATAAGCCAATAACGATAGAGAAGAAAGATGTCGTTACTAAATTTATTCATACGGCAGTAAAATCTGTAGGAAAGTTCTGTTGCTCCAATGACACGCTCAACAAAATATGGAAAGCAGTAAATCAATCTTATTTATCGAACCTGATGAGCATACCGACCGACTGCCCGCAACGCGAGAAAAATGGTTGGACGGCAGATGCACACATCGCCGTGGATTTGGGATTGCTGAATTATGACGGTATTACCTTCTACGAAAAATGGATAAATGACATGATTGACAATCAGACACCCGAAGGAAGAATTTCGGGTATCATACCAAGTTCGGGATGGGGTTATGACGATTGGATAGGTCCGGTCTGGGATTCTGCAATTTTTATAATACCGATGGCTCTTTATCATTATTACGGTGATACCAAGGGAATAGAGAAAATAATACCGACATGCACACAATATTTGAATTATCTAAATGCTCGGGAAGACAGCAACAAAACAGTGACTTATGGAATCGGAGACTGGGTATTCTATAAGACCCAGACCCCTACGGACTTCTCTACAACATGTTATTATTTCTTGGACAACCTGTATATGTCGCAATTCATGAAGATAGTGGGCAGAGATGGAACAAGCTACTACAAAAAAGCTCAGGAGCTGAAAGACTTGATCAACACAAAGTATTTTGATAAAAGCAAGATGGTATATGCCAACGGTTCGCAAGCATCTCAAGGAATCGCACTGTATTTGGGACTCGTTCCTAAAGAATACGAACAACGTGTTGCCGACAACCTGAGTAATATGATAAGTGCGAATGGTAACCATCTCGATTTTGGTGTACTAGGAAGTAAAACCGTGTTGCGAATGCTTGCCAAATACGGATATGCAGACCAAGCCTATGAAATGGCAACCCAACAAGAAGCACCCTCGTGGAGCAATTGGATCAAAAAAGGCTATACAACTCCGGTTGAAACATGGATATTATCACCATCTTTCAGAGACGCTTCGACCAACCACGTATTCCTTGGAGACATTAACGCATGGATGTACAATATATTGGCGGGTATCAATTATGACGAGAAAGCCCCCGGTTTTCGCCATACTATCATAAAGCCCTATTTTATTAAAAAGCTCAATTGGGTAGAGGCCGAATACAACTCGACAGCGGGATTAATCTCTTCGAAATGGGAGCGAAAAGGCGATTCGGTCGTGCTAAAAGTACGGATTCCAGTCAATACGACAGCAACATTGGACGTCTACGGAAAGAAAATAGAAATAGGCTCAGGCTCACACGAATTTACATTTGAGAACAAGTGATAAAAGCACCATCAGAGTTTTATTGAGTAACAACATATTTTGTAAAAACAATTAAGATGAAGCAACTAAAATCTATACTTATTATCCTGCTACTATCATTTGCAAATTCAATATATGCAAATGATGATGGGGCATTATCGTTGAATGGGAAATGGACGTTATCTTACTGGCAGCAACCGGAAAAGCCTATTACCTCTCCAAATGAAATAAGAGGAGTCGCATTCAAACAAATACCGGCGCATGTCCCCGGAAATGTCGAATTAGATTTATTAGCTGCTAGCTTGATAAAAGATCCTTCGATAGGAAATAATATCAATGAATTGCGCAAATGGGAAGCCTCCCAATGGTGCTATACAAAGACATTTAATGCGCAGAAACTCAAAGAAGGACAACGCTACCAGCTCTATTTTGGAGGTATTGACTGCCTAGCGGATATATGGCTTAACGGGAAACACATCGGTAATGCCGAAAATATGATGATAGAGCATACCTTTGATGTGACAGATGAAATAAATATCGGAGAAAACAAATTGGAAGTTATCATACGTTCATCGGTTCTTGAAGGAAGCAAACATTTGCTGGGAACACTCAGTATTGGTAATTTCCCTTCCGAAGAATCTATCTTTTTGCGGAAAGCTCCTCACATGTTCGGATGGGATATACTACCTCGTCTGGTAAGTGCGGGATTGTGGCGCAACGTAGAATTGCGTACATTGGAACCTGCCCGAATAAAAGATGTGAATTATATGATAGCCAATATCGATACAGCATCGAGAAATGTACATTTATTAATTGATGTACAAGTGAAACTACCCTTTGAAAAGTATGACAACACAAAAGCGATATTCACCCTTAGCCGAAAAGGAAAAGAAGTATATAAGAGTTCTGTCAACGTGGTTTCGCCAGCTTTCAGACACATCGTTGATCTCAAAAATGCTGATTTATGGTGGCCCAGAGGTTATGGCGATCCAGCGTTGTATACCGCAAAAGTTGAGCTTGAAGACAATAACGGAAAGATATGGGGAAGCAACATTCAACGAATAGGAATGAGGACCATTAAGTTGGACATCACAGATATAAGCACTCCCGAGAAACCTGGAAAATTTTGTTTCATCGTGAATGACGAACCTATTTTTATACATGGAACGAATTGGGTTCCATTGGATGCACTACATAGCCGCGACGATTCGTTGCTGAATGAATCTATCCGTATGGCTGTCGATTTAAATTGCAATATGATACGTTGTTGGGGAGGAAATGTAGTAGAAGACCATCGTTTCTTCGATTTGTGCGACGAAAATGGAATAATGGTATGGCAGGATTTCACCATGGGATGTACTTTTTATCCTCAACGCTCTTCTTTCACCCAAACATTGGAAAATGAAATCATATCCATAGTATGCAAATTGCGTAATCATCCATCTTTAGTCTTATGGTCTGGAAATAATGAGAACGACTGTGCCCTACGCTGGACTTTACAGCCCTTTAATATTGATCCTAACAAAGATGTGATAAGCCGCAAAGTCATCCCCAATATTCTTTATGAATTTGATCCGACACGCCCTTATCTACCCAGTTCGCCTTATTATAGTGAGTCGGTATACCAAAAGGGAAGTGCAGATGAGTANCTTCCGGAGAACCATCTATGGGGACCACGGGGATATTACAAAGACAAATTTTATACGGATGCGACTTGCTGCTTTGTAAGTGAAATAGGTTATCATGGCTGTCCAAATCTAGAAAGCCTGAAGCGAATGATGACAAAAGAAGCTGTTTATCCATGGATAAAGAAACATGATTGGAATGATGAGTGGGTGACAAAATCGGTTCGCCGCTTTTCTGTCTTGGGACCGACTTATGACAGAAACAATTTAATGATCAATCAAATAAATTTAGTATTTGGTAATGTACCTTCGAAACTGGACGACTTTATTTTTGCATCCCAATCTGTTCAGGCTGAAGCAATGAAATACTTCATAGAAATGTGGAGAGGGAAGAAATTTGATAATAAAACAGGCATAATATGGTGGAACTTGAGGGATGGATGGCCACTTATTTCTGATGCCGTAGTAGACTATTACAATTCCAAGAAAATGGCTTACTACTTTATCAAAAATGTTCAGAAAGATGTTTGCATACTAATGAATGACGCCAAAAATGGAGTATATCACCTTATTGGAGTAAATGATACCAGAAAAATGGCTCAAGGAGAAGTTTGCGTAACGGATATAGCATCGGGCGAAACGGTTTTTAAAGGTGAGTTTAAAATCGCGGCAAACGATAAGACAGAGATAGCAAAGATTCCGGAAAAACAAGGACAAGGTATTTTGCTTATCCGATACAAAATAGGCAAACAAGATTTAGCGAACCATTATCTTTATGGCAGGCCTCCGTTTAAACTTGAGTACTACAAAAAGCTATTGAAACAAACAGGAATATATAACATAAAATAAAAAAGATATAGATGAAAGAACAATTATTAGGTATCGATATCGGAGGTACTAAATGTGCAATAACCTATGGAATTACAGAGGGGAACTGCTTGACAATTGTTGATAAAAAGAGATTTGCAACAACAAATCCTGAAGAGACAATTGAAAATATCCTTTCTGAGATAGAAAAGATGATGAAAGTTCATCATTTGAATTCAACCAATACGAGAGCCATAGGTATTAGTTGCGGAGGCCCGCTGAATAGTGAAAAAGGTATCGTGATGTCTCCTCCAAACTTACCTGGCTGGGATAATATCCCAATTGTGTCTATAGTAGAAAAGAAGACAGGAATCAAATCCAATCTACAAAATGATGCAAATGCATGCGCTTTGGCCGAATGGAAATTCGGAGCAGGTAAAGGGACCAAAAATATGGTTTTCTTAACTTTCGGTACGGGGCTTGGAGCCGGATTGATTATGAATGGAACACTCTACACGGGAACTAACGATAATGCAGGCGAACTGGGGCATATCCGCTTATCGGAATTCGGACCGGTAGGATATGGGAAAAAAGGTTCATTTGAAGGTTTTGCCAGTGGAGGAGGAATTGCGCAATTGGCAAAAACATATATCACAGAGAAATATCAACTTGGGCAGAAGGTCGCTTGGTGTACTCTGCAAGACTTAGAACATATAACAGCTCAGAAAATAGCCGAAGAAGCTATAAAGGGGGACACCTTGGCACAGAGTATATATGAAACATCGGCAATTTATCTGGGAAAGGGACTATCTATTGTAATCGACATTTTGAACCCAGAGATGATCGTTATTGGAGGCATTTATACCCGAAATGAAGAATTCATGAAGCCAATTATGCAAAAAATAATAGAGCAAGAAGCACTACATTGTGCCAACAATGTTTGTAAAATCAAACCTGCTTTGTTGGGTGAACAAATAGGCGACTATGCCGCTTTGTCCATAGCAGCCAACTTAACCGTTTAATCTATTTATTATGGAGAATCTAATTAAATACAGTTTAAAAGAAGCACATTCTGAGCTGGAGAGTTTTTTGAAAGATGACGCCACAGTAGACAATATAGCAAAAAGTGCGGCCGTCTTTGCCAAAGCTCTACTATCAGGACATAAAATTATTTCGTGTGGCAATGGCGGTTCTTTATGTGATGCAACCCATTTTGCAGAAGAGTTGACAGGAAGATACCGAGACAACCGAAAACCACTACCGGCAATTTCTATTAACGACCCTGCATATATTACCTGTGTAGGGAATGACTATTCTTTTGATGACATTTTTTCTCGGTATGTAGAAGCTCTGGGAAATCAAGGAGACGTATTACTAGCGATAAGTACCAGCGGACATTCGAAAAACATACTAAACGCTGTAGCGCAAGCTCATAAGCAAAAAATGAAAGTCGTAGTGCTGACTTCTGCAGGAAAAAACGAATTGTCTCTAAATGCAGACATAGCCATATGTGCACCACTTGCTCCCCATTCTGATAGAATACAAGAAATTCATATAAAGATCATACATCTTTTGATTCAAGCTATTGAACATGCAATCAATTTAAGAAATAAAGATTAATCTATAAAAGTACAGTTATGAAATCGATCAATATCAGTAAATTATTGTTTTGTCTGGTTTGCATATTTTTGTCAATATCGGCTTG
>JGI20225J20221_1002917_pt1 | contig 11438 bp, 9 predicted proteins | sample BioMet4_FD_20221 | JGI IMG/M metagenome (IMG submission 20221) | reverse complement strand
TCGCCCGCATTGACCTCGCCTGCGCCTTCCATTATGTGGCATGCCACCCTGACCGGCGTTTCGCCAAAGGTTCCCCCACGCATGGATACGTCCCGTATTAGAAATTTCAGCATCATTGCCCACATCGACCACGGCAAGTCAACCCTGGCCGACCGCATTCTCGAACTCACCGGGGTCATCAGCGCCCGGGAGATGCGCGAGCAGTACCTTGACCGCATGGATCTGGAGCGCGAGCGCGGCATCACCATCAAGGCCCAGACCGTGCGCATTCCTTATAAGGCCACCGACGGCCGGGACTACGTCCTCAACCTGATCGACACCCCGGGCCACGTGGACTTTTCCTACGAGGTGTCCCGCAGTCTGGCCGCCTGCGAAGGCGCCCTGCTCGTGGTCGACGCGACCCAAGGCGTGGAGGCCCAGACGCTCGCCAACGTGTTTCTGGCCCTGGACAACGACCTGGAAATCATCCCGGTCTTAAACAAGATCGACCTGCCGAGCGCCGATCCCGAAGGGGTCAAGGCCGAGATCGAGGAGGCCATCGGGCTTTCCTGCACCGACGCCGTGTCCGTGTCGGCCAAGACCGGGGCCAACGTGGACAAGGTCCTGGACCAGATCATCGCCAAGATTCCGCCCCCGCGCGGCGAGGCCAAGGCCCCCTTGCGGGCGCTCATCGTCGACTCCTGGTACGATTCCTACCAGGGCGTGGTCGTGCTGTTCCGGGTCATGGACGGCACCATTGCCCTGGGCGACCGCATCCGGATGATGTCCACCGGGGCGGAGTTCGAGGTGACGCGCCTGGGCGCCTTTTCCCCGGGCCCCATCGATTTCCGCACCTTCGGCCCGGGCGAGGCCGGCTTTTTGTGCGCGAGCATCAAGATCCTCACCGACGCCAAGGTCGGCGACACCGTGACCCTGGCCGCGACGCCGGCCGCTTCGCCCCTGCCCGGATTCAAGGAAGTCAAGCCCATGGTCTTTTGCGGCCTCTACCCCGTGGACGCCGCCGAATACGAAGTGCTCAAGACCGCCCTGGAAAAGCTGCGCCTAAACGACGTCGCCTTCACCTACGAACCCGAGACCTCCCAGGCCCTGGGGTTCGGTTTCCGGTGCGGGTTCCTCGGCCTGCTCCACATGGAGATCATCCAGGAACGCCTGGAACGCGAATTCGGGGCCAACCTCATCGCCACCGCGCCCTCGGTCATTTATAAGGTAGAGACCACCTCGGGAGAGACGATCAGCATCGACAACCCGAGCAAGCTGCCCAAGGCCCAGGAGATCGCCGCCCTGTACGAGCCCTACGCCCGCCTGGAGATCCACACCCCCAACGAATACGTGGGCGGGGTGTTCAAGCTGTGCGAGGAAAAGCGCGGCATCCAAAAGGACGTACGCTACCTGACCGCGACCCGTGTCATCATCACCTATGAACTGCCGTTCGCCGAGATCGTTTACGATTTCTTCGACCGGCTCAAATCCGCCACGCGCGGCTATGCCTCCCTGGACTACGAGATCACCGATTACCGCGCCTCGGATCTGGTCAAGCTCGACATCATGATCAACGGTGATCCGGTGGACGCCCTGGCCGTCATCGTGCACCGCGAAAACGCCTATCCCTACGGCCGGGGGCTCGCCCTCAAGCTCAAGCGCACCATCCCGCGCCAGCTCTTCGAGGTCATCATCCAGGCCGCCATCGGCACCAAGATCATCGCCCGGGAACGCAATGCGCCCATGGGGAAAAACGTCACTGCCAAATGCTACGGCGGCGACATCACCCGCAAACGCAANCTTCTGGAAAAACAGAAGGAAGGCAAAAAGCGGATGAAACGCATGGGCAATGTGGAACTGCCTCAGGAAGCTTTTCTGGCCGCGCTCAAGGCCGGCGACGAATAACCGCCGCCCCGACACGTCCGCGTCTCTCCCCACAACACCAACAAGGAACCTCGCCCATGAATCCGAGATGGCAAAAAGTGCTGCTGGAATACATCGAAGCCCTGGCCGTCGCCCTGGTTTTGGCCTTCGTCATCCGGACCTTCGTTGTCCAGGCCTTCAAGATTCCCTCGGGCTCCATGCTCGACACCCTGCTCATCGGCGATCACCTGCTNGTCAACAAGTTCCTCTACGGCACCCATNTTCCCTTCACCGACAAGGTCGTCCTGCCCCTGGCCGACCCGCAGCACGGCGACATCATCGTGTTCGAATATCCNGAGGACNCGACCAAGGACTTCATCAAGCGCGTCATCGGCACACCCGGCGATGTCATCGAGATCAAGGACAAGGCCGTCTACCGCAACGGCCAGAAGCTCGATGAGCCCTATATCAAGCACACCAGCCCCGCCATCCAGCCGCGCCGCGACAACTTCGGCCCGGTCACCGTGCCGCCGGACAAGTANTTCGTCATGGGCGACAACCGCGACGAATCCTACGACTCGCGCTTCTGGGGCTTCGTGGACCGCGAAAAGATTCGCGGCAAGGCCTGGATCATCTACTGGTCCTGGGACGGCCCGGCCGATATCCGCTTCAGCCGCATCGGCCACATCGTACGATAAAAAGGCGGGGGGAGGACGCCTCCGGCGGCCAGAAGGGGTATGACACCCCTCCTGGACCACCCCGCAAAAAAACCGGTCGGAAGCGCCTGCTTCCGGCCGGTTTTTGCGTTTCAAGACCAGACCGCACCCTCTTCCCGTGCCCCCCGCCCGATCGCGAACGACACCGGGGAAAGTTTTTCGGGAAAAAAGGGCGCGGGGAGATACCCCCGGACCAAGCGGCCCGCAGCGAGAGAAAGCAGGGACCTTCCCCGTCTATCCGCCTCCTTGCCTACACCGTGGCGCAGTCCGTCGGATCGCCGTGGAGCTTGTCCAGGGCGTGGGGGATGGCGGGCAGGACCGCGGCCAGGTTTTCCCGCACAGCCTTGGGCGACCCGGGCAGGTTGACGATGATGGCCGGGCCGAGCGTGCCGGCCACGGCCCGGGAAATCACGGCATGGGGCGTCTTGGCCAGGGACGCGGCCAGCATGGCCGCCTCGAACCCGGGCAGGCGCCGCTCGATCACGGCCAGGGTGGCTTCGGGCGTGGTGTCGCGCGGCCCNAGGCCCGTGCCGCCGGTGGTGACGANCAGGTCGTAGCCCTGGGTCAGGGCGAGATCGGTCAGCAGCGCCCGCAGCCTGGCCGGATCATCGGGGATGATATGGCCCGCGACGAGGCAGGGAGCCAACGCCTCGACACAGGCCGTGGCAATGGCCGGGCCGGCCACGTCGGTACGCAGGCCCTGACTGCCCTTGTCGCTCAAGGTGATCCAGGCCACGGCCGGACCGACCTTGGCCGCCTCGAAAGCGATCTGTCCGACCGGCAAGGTCCCGGCCGACACGACCCGGGTCACAAGGACCGGCTCGGCCGGGGATTCGCCCTCGCCCGGCCGGGAACCGACGGCGATCACCTGGAGCGCGCAGGCCCCCAGGGCCGGCGTCAGCACCGTGCCCACGGGCAGATGCGGCAAACGGCCCGAAGCCGATTCCAGGCAGAAGGCGTATTCCGGAGCCGGCCCAGTAACCAGGATGATCCGCGCGCCCTGAACCAAGGTCAGGGAAGTCTGGGCGGTCAGGACAAGGGGTGCGCTCATGACAGGGATCCTCTTTACTACGCTTGCGGTTTGGCGGGAATTGGGTCAAGATGCAGGGATAATACGTCTGACAGTGCTGCGGATCAAGAGAGGCGAACGCGGATGAAAGGCATTATTCTGGCAGGGGGCTCCGGCACACGACTGTATCCCATCACACGCGTGGTGAGCAAACAGCTTTTGCCTGTCTACGACAAGCCCATGATCTATTATCCCTTGTCCGTCCTCATGCTCGCCGGTATCCGTGACATTCTTATTATTTCCACGCCGACCGACCTCCCCCGATTCCAGGAAATGCTCGGCGACGGCACACAGTTCGGCATGACGTTTTCCTACAAGGTGCAACCGCGCCCCGAGGGCCTGGCCCAAGCCTTTCTGATTGGCGAGGACTTCATCGGCAACGACAGTGTCTGCCTGGTCCTCGGCGACAACATTTTCTATGGCCAGGGATTGGCCCACGTTCTCCAGCGCGCGGCCACCCTCACCCAGGGTGGGGTCATCTTCGGCTACAAGGTCCGTGATCCCGAGCGCTACGGCGTGGTGGAATTCGACGCGCAAAAACGCGTCATCAGCATCGAGGAAAAGCCGACCCGGCCCAAGTCCAAGTACGCCGTGACCGGACTGTACTTCTACGACAACGAGGTCGTGTCCGTGGCCCGGAACCTGAAGCCGTCGGCCCGGGGCGAGCTCGAAATCACCGACCTCAACAACGTCTATCTCCGCCAGGGCCGGCTCACGGTGGAATTTCTGGGCCGNGGNTATGCCTGGCTCGACACCGGCACCCACGAATCCCTGCTCCAGGCCGCCAGTTTCGTGCAGGTCATCCAGGAACGCCAGGGCGTGCCCGTGGCCTGCCTCGAAGAAATCGCCTTCCGCATGGGCTACATCGACGCCGCCCAGGTCGAAGTCCTGGCCTCGGACATGCTCAAAAACGGCTACGGCCGCTACCTCATGGAAATGATCCGCGAAGCCTGAACCCNGCCTTCCCAAAANGAAAGCCGCCCGAAGGCGGCTTTTTCATTTCGCAACGTCCCGGGTGTCCCGCCCCGCCCCAATCCGGCAGGCCAAGACCGTCCCGGACAAGCCCGGGTCGACCTAGTGGTGGTCTTCCTTGAGAAACTGGCGAATACGCCAGAAGGCGGCCGTGACGATGATGGCCATGTAGATATAAATGGCCGTGACGCCGAAGAAGCCTTGTTCGGTGGAATGGCCCATGTTGGTGACGAGTTCGGATACGACGCTCATAGCCTTCTTCTCCTTCGGGTCGTGGTCGTGGTCGTGGTCGTGAATTTCCGAACGACTGTATTCCCTCCCGGGTGCACGGTCAAGACCCGTCTGACAAAACGGCTGATCCTGGCCGAAAGCAATCGAGAAACCAGTCTGAAGCCCTTCCGTTTTTCCGCCAGTCGGTCTATGAAGCTTGCATGGGGTGATGCCGTGTTTGCAGGAAGCAGCCAGTCAGGCCCGAACCAGGGAGGGGCCGTGACCAAGCCTGTGCTGTTTGGGCTGGGCACGGCCTGTCTCGTCATTTTACTGCTGATCCTGGCCGGCGACTGGTACCGACAGCACGTCTGGCTCCTGTGGACTCCACGGGAACTCTGGCTTTTTTACCTCGTCATTTTCCTGATCGCCATTGTCCCGGGAGGTCTGGTCGGCCTGCTCGTGGACCGGCAATTGCGCCTGGACGCCCTGCTCGCGGACAAAACCGCCGAAATTGCCGCGACCCGTTGCGACCTGGATCAGACCAACCGCAACCTGCGCGCCCTGATCGCCGTCAACCACGAATTGATCCGGGCCACGGACGAATCGAGCCTATTCCAACGCATTTGCCAGGTCATGACGGACCAGGCCGGATACGGCGTGGTCTGGGTGGCCATGATCGAACCAGGGGCGGACAAACGGGTGCGCGTGGCCGCCCGGGCCGGAGAGCAGGCCCATTTTCTGGAAGCGCTCGACGTGCACTACGACGATTCGCCCCGGGGGCAAGGTCCCACTGGCACGGCCATCCGCGAAAACCGGGTGGTGGTGGTGCACAATTCGAAAATGCAGGCTGTCCACCGGAACTGGCCGGACAGACCGGTCAGCCTGGACTGGATCGCTTCGGCCGTGGCCTTGCCCTTGCGGCTCGGTGAACGGGTGGTGGGCGCCTTGACCATGTACGAACCCAGTGCTCGGGACTATAATCAGGAAGAACTGACCCTGCTCACCCAGCTGGCCGACGACGTCTCCTATGGCCTGCGTTTTCTGCGCATCGGCGAGGAGCGGGGACGGACCGGCCATTTGCTGCGCCAGGCCCTGCGCGTCAGCGCGGCCATGACCCGGACCTCCCGGGCCCTGGTGGCCGGAACCGCCGACATCCCGGCCATGGCCCGGACCACCTTGCACCAGGCCATGGCGCTGACCGAAAGTCCCTGGGGCGGCGTGGCCCGCATCGTCAGCCGTACCGGCCGACTCGACTGGGTGACGCCGACCGGACACCCGCAAGCCTCCCTGTTGGACGACAACGAAGGCGGCGGACTCTACCCGGATGATAGCGGCCGGTACGGCGGTCCTTGGGCGGACGTCCTCAACGACGGCACAAGCCTTTGCCGCAACGCGCCCCTTTCCCTGGAGGACTCCTGCCCCGATCCGGAAACCCACCTGCTCGCCCGGCAGGTGCTGGCCGTCCCCCTGCGCGACCAGGACGGACACGTGTCCGGTCTGCTCTTTCTGGCCGACGGCGAACGCCCCTACCGCGAACGCGACGTCCGAGCCGTGCAACGCCTGGCCGTACTGCTCGACATGGGCATTGCCCGACGCCGGATCGAAGAGGAACTCATCCTGGCCCGACGTCGGGCCGAGGCGGCCAGCGAAGCCAAGACCCAGTTCCTGGCCAACATCAGCCAGGAACTGCGTACGCCGATCAACGGCATCCTGGGCATGGCCCAGCTGGCCCTGCTCGAAGGCGCGGACGAGCGCGAGACCGAATACTGGCGCACGGTGCGCGAATCCACCGACCGGCTCGTGGAAATCGTCGATAACCTGCTCGAACTGGCCAATGTGGAGACCGGCTCCCTGTCACCCGTGCTGCGGGAATTTTCCCTGCGCCGCATCATGGACTCGTTGCGCGGCGCCTATTCCATCCGGGCCGGACTGGCCGGACTGCCTCTGGAAATCACCATCGATCCCGGCATCCCCGACCGGCTGCTCGGCGATCCCTTCCGCCTGCGCCAGATCCTGTCCAACCTCATCGACAATGCCATCCGGTTCACGCCGACCGGCTCGGTGACGGTCCGGGTCCAGCCCCACGACCCCGCTTCCACACCGCGCCGGGTGTTCGTGGGCAAGGATTTCCAGGGCTTGTGCCTCGCCTTCACCGTGACCGACACGGGCATCGGCATTCCCCATGACCGGCAAGCGGCCATTTTCGAGAGCTTCACCCTGGGCGAGGACTACCTGACCAAGCGTTTCGGCGGCACGGGCATGGGGCTGACCATCGCCCGACGCCTGGCCGAACTGCTCGGCGGCAGCATCTGGGTGGAAAGCAAGCCCGGATTTGGCAGCACGTTTTCCCTCACCGTACCGCTGTGGCCCGGCGAACAGACGGAATCCAGCCGGGTGGAACCTGCCGGCCCGGTGGTCTTGGCGCCGCTGCGCATCCTGGTGGTGGAAGACGAGGCCGTCAACCGGCTGGCCTTGGCCCGCGGCCTGCACAAGCTCGGCCATACGGTGATCGAGGCCGGCAACGGCGAGGAAGCCCTGCGGCAACTGGCCAAGGAGCAAGTCGACGTGGTGGTGATGGACATCCAGATGCCGGTCATGGACGGGTTGACCGCCGTGGGGTTCATCCGGGCCGGCGAGGTGCCGGGCACGGACCGGCGNTTGCCNGTGGTGGCGCTNACGGCCTATGCCCTGGAAGGCGATCGCAAGCGCTTTCTGGACGCCGGCATGGACGAATTCGTGACCAAGCCCTGCGANATGGACCAGCTCCTGCGCGCCGTGGGCAAGGTGGTCGGCGCCCGGGCCGCCGCCTAGTTCTCCCTTCCCTTTTCCCGACCAAGATCCTCTTCGACGTACCGCGCGATGGCCTCAAGCAAGGCCGGACGCGGATAGCTGTTTTTGCTGATCACGGCCGTCAGCAACGACGGTTTTTTCGTAAACGGCATGGCCACGGCCAGATGGTCGGCATTGGGATAGCCAAGCAGGGTCCCGCCGGGAATGATGGCGTCGGCGGCCATGACCAGCCCGTCGTTGAGGGCATCGGTCTTGGCCAGGATGTCGTAAAATGGTCGCAGGATGGCCGAGGTCTCCTCGCGGGACGCAAACGCGGCCAGGGAATAGTAGCGTACCCGGGCCGGAAGCTTGTGCTCGGCCAAAAAGCGCAGCCGGTTCGATCGCTTGAGGCTGTCCAGCGCCTCGGTGCCCTCGCCCGGCGGGCACGAGGACAGCGGTATCGATTCGGCGAACCGGAGCAGGCCGTCGGAAAACGTCTCGGCCAGGGGCGAGCCCTCGATGGCCCCGGCCACACTCACCACCGCCGCGGTCCGGGCCACCAGATCGGGGTAGCTGACCAGGGCCTCCAACACGTCCACCGCGCCCTTGGAATGGGTCACGAAGACGATGGTGTCGTTTTCGGGCAGTTTGGCCACCACCTCGTGGAGGCTGGCGGCGTTTCGGGCACTGCCCAAGCGGCCGCCCGTGCGCACAAGGGTCGTGGCGTAGCCGTAGCGTTCCACATCGGGCCGGGCGTCGTCGAACAGGAGCGAGGACTCGGACACGCATTCGGCGAGCAGGCCCGGCACGAGCACGAGCCGGATGCCGGCCGTGGAGACGCCAAGGGGTACGGGTCGGCCGGTCGGCCCGGGTTCGCCAGCCAGATGCCACAGGATACCGTCACCGTCGGCCGGGCGATCGCCGGGCAACAGCGCGCCGTGATCGGCCATGACGGCGGTCATGATTTCCCGAAACCGGCCCCGGCCGTCCCGAATGCCGGCCTGTGCGGCCGGGACCAGCACCGCAGGCGGCATGGCGTGGGCAAGCTGCGCCACGGGGCGCCTGGCGCACCCCGGAAGCACCCCGGCCACAAGCAGGAAGCCGCCCAACGCCCACACGGGAAGCCCCCTTGTGGCAAGCGGAAAGCGCATCGTCACCTCACCCTTGGGCGTCCACCGGCCGTCGCCTCGAAGCCTTCGCGCCCCGGGGGCGCAAGGGGCGGGGCCCCTTGCCCGTCGGGACGACCTGTCCGATCCAGTTTGCCAACGCCCCTAGGCCGCCGTGAGCAGCACCGGCCCGCCATGGGTGACGACGATGCTGTGCTCGTAATGGGCGGACAGGCTGCGATCGCAGGTGCGCACGGTCCATTTGTCCGACAGCACCCGGACCCGCCCGCTGCCCATGGCAATGATGGGTTCGATGGTGATGACCAGGCCATGGGTGAGGGGGGTGCGGCAGCGCCGCTCGAAGTAGTTGGGCACGCAGGGTTCCTCGTGGATGCTGCGCCCCACGCCGTGGCCGCACAATTCCTTGATGACGCTAAAACCGCACTTCTTGGTTTCGCGTTCCACGGCCCGGCCGATGTCATTGATATGGTTGCCGACCCGGGCCGCCTTGAGCCCCTGGTGAAAGGCGCTCTCGGCGCACCGGGCCAGGGCCTCGGCCTGGGCCGTGACCGTGCCCACGCGCACGGTCACGGCCGCGTCGGCCACGAAGCCGTCCTTTTCCGCCGTGACATCGCATTTGACCAGATCGCCGGCGACGAGCTTGCGGTCGCCGGGAATACCGTGGACCGCCTCGTCGTTGACGCTGATGCAGGCCGTGCCCGGAAAGCCGTAGACCTTGGGCGGGGAGGAGATGGCGCCGTGCTGTTGCAAAACGTCGGCGCACACGGCGTCCAGTTCGGCCGTGGTCATGCCCGGACAGGCCGCCTGGGCCATTGTGTCAAGGCTAACGCGCACGATCTTGCCGATGGCGCGCAGGTTGTCGAGTTCTTCTTGGGATTGGACCGTCATGGTCTGCCTCTTTTGTTGTACTGTGTTATGCGGTCCCGGCCGCCAGGCTCACACCAGGCGCTGCCGGTCGAGATTACGCAGGTTGACCGCCTCGGCCAGATGCTCGACGCGCAGGTCGTCGTCGCCGTCCAGATCGGCGATGGTGCGGGCGATGCGCAGAATCCGGGTATGGGCCCGGGCCGAAAGCCCCAGCCGCCGGACCGCGCCCTCCAAAAAAGCGTGGCCCTCGGCCGAGACGGCGCAAAATTGGGAAAGAGCCCGGCCGCTCAGCCGGCTGTTGACCGAAAACGGCCAGCCGGCATAGCGCGCCTCCTGGCGGGCCCGGGCGGCCAGAACCCGGGAACGCATGACCGCCGAGGTCACGGGTGAGGCGTCGGCCTTGAGGTCCTTGTAGGGCACGGCCGGCACCTCCACCTGCAAATCGATGCGGTCGAGCAGCGGTCCCGACAGCCGGGACCGGTAGCGCCGCACCTCGGCCTCGCCGCAGGTGCAGGCATGGCGCTCGTCGCCGAGATAGCCGCACGGGCAGGGATTCATGGCCGCAACCAGCATCACGTCGGCCGGATAGGCCAGGGACACGGCCGCCCGGGCAATGGTCACCCGGCCGTCCTCCAGAGGCTGGCGCAGCACTTCAAGCACCGATTTTTTGAATTCCGGCAGTTCGTCGAGGAAAAGCACCCCCCGATGGGCCAACGACACCTCGCCCGGCCGCGGGTACGAGCCGCCGCCGATCAGGCCGGCATCGGAAATGGTATGGTGCGGCGACCGAAACGGCCGGGCCGTCATAAGCCCCCCGCTCTCCAGCCTGCCGGACACGGAATAGATGGTCGTGACCTCCAGGGCCTCGTCAAAGCCGAGCGGCGGCAGGACCGTGGGGATGCGCTTGGCCAGCATGGTCTTGCCCGAGCCGGGCGGACCGATGAAAAGCAGGTTGTGGCCGCCGGCGGCGGCGATTTCCACCGCCCGCTTGGCATGCTCCTGGCCCTTGACCTCGGCGAAGTCCTCGGCAAAGCCCGCCGCCGTGTCGCCGGCGGCAAAGGGCGCGGCCTTGGCCGGTTGCGGACGCGCGCTGCCGGTAAAAAAATCCACGACCTCCCGCAACTGTTCCAGCCCGAAGACATCGAGTCCCTCGACCACGGCCGCCTCGGCCGCGTTGGCCGCCGGCACGAGCACTCCCCGCGCCCCTTCGCGCCGGGCCCGGGCGGCCAGGGGCAACACTCCGGAAACCGGCTTCAGTTCGCCGGTCAGGGACAGCTCTCCGGCCAGGAAATACCCCCGCACGGCCTCGGGATCGATGCGCCCCATGGCGGCAAGCAAGGCCACGGCCAGGGGCAGGTCGTAGGCCGCGCCTTCCTTGCGCAGATCGGCCGGGGCCAGATTGACGGTGATGCGGGCGGGAGGCAGCTTCTGGCCGCCGTTGCGCAGGGCCGCGAACACGCGTTCCTTGCTCTCGCGCACCGCGCCCTCGGCCAGACCGACCATGGTGAAGGAAGGCAAGCCCTGCCGGGCGAGGTCCACTTCCAGCGTGACCGGGTAGGCCTCGATGCCGAGCAACGCGGCAGTGGTAACGGCGGACAGGCTCATGGGTTGCGAAAACCGATAGCGCGGGGCGCAACCACAGGCAAGGATTTTAAGGAGATCGGTCTTTTCATTCCTTTGGCTCGATGCTAGAAATTCTTCGTATAGCAGCAACCGGCGCGGCTGTCGTGCCCCTTGTATGGGAACCAAATGCCATGATCTCCGGCCGCTTCTCCTTGGCGCGCTCCGTCGGCGGCGCCGTGCTCTTGACACTTGTCTGCGTCAACACCGCGCTGTTGGCCGCTTTCAGTCTCATGGACATCTACA
>JGI20225J20221_1002916_pt1 | contig 11447 bp, 12 predicted proteins | sample BioMet4_FD_20221 | JGI IMG/M metagenome (IMG submission 20221) | reverse complement strand
CTGTACGCCGTAGAAAGTGCAAATTATCAACAAGAAACAATGAGGTTTCAGAGTGAATATATTCAACTTTGATAAATTTGATCTCCGCGTCCTTCTTGGACCACATAAATTTTATGTTTTACAAGCCAAGCAGCGGCTGTTATCTCAATTTAATGATATATCGAGAGAAGCTGATGAAGTAGAAAAGCAGCACTACGAGAAACTGGGGCAATTCTTCGACCCGGATAGAGATGACCCAGCAGATTCATATGAAGCAGCGTATCAAGAAGGCATCTCACATTACATCGCGCTTGATGAAATGCGGAACACTGTCACATTGGCTCTTACTGCCGGTATGTTCCACCAATTTGATAAAGCACTGCGTGAGAAAATGGTCATGGAATTTCGGCGCTGGCAGCCCGCAGCAGTTGATCCACTTATCTGGAATATTGATTTCCCTGAATTAGTTGAATTACTTGAATGGACAGGCATCGACATAAAATCGAAGACATTCTATGAAAAAATTGAAGCATGTCAGCTGCTTGTAAATGTTTACAAGCATGGTAAAGGGCGGTCTCACACAGAACTTGCTGGTAAATACCCGCAATACTACCCCAACTACACACCAGGAACAGTTAGAAGAAAAACACTTCCACGACCTGAACAACTTAAGGTGAGTGAAGCACAGTTCACCGATATTGCTGATGCTATAAGAGATTTTTGGCTCAACATTCCTGAATTTCGCAATGAGTCACACTTGCGCGATCAGCCTGAATGGTTTGATAAAGAAATGAAGCGCTTTGATCGTTATCTGAAGAAGAATGCTGTGAAGAAACCATAAAAAAACCGGGCGGTTTCCCGTCCGGTTAGTTAATCATCTTTTTTCGTTTCTCGTTGAGATAGTGTCTCACGGCGCTATCAAATCCGTGGTTTTGAATGCGGTCAAGTAGGCTGGAACGACTACAGCCAAGCCTACGTGCTAACGCTGACATGTTGATAATCGCATCATCATTTGTTCCGTCTAAAATCCATTGCAGTAGTGGCATGTTGCCAGTACCGATCAAAGCTAATTTCATGTTGTGTATCTCCTCTTCTTTGCCTCGCCAGCAGCGGGACAATACGCCCCCAAAATCCGCTGTCTTACGCTGCGTCGTCCATAGTGATCTTCAGAACGAAGTCCGGACGCATTGGGATCTGAATCTGTGATAACTCACTGACCACCTCATAGTTCATGAACTTATCACGCAGAACGTAATGGTAAGACGGATAAACTGGACCATTAGCAACTTCAGCATGACGGCTCGCCGGAGTCTGGTAAGTCATATAAGGTGAAAGGTCGCCTTCAACAACATTGGAGAACGTCGCCAGCATGTAGCCTTCACCATCTGCAATGCCGTACAGCGGATCGTCAACCTGCACTACAGTTACGCGCCCGATGTTGTATCGATCATATGCGCCCAAAGTGTCAGGGAAAATGATGTCACGGGACGTAGCACCAAACAGAGCCGCCTGATATGCGGTTGGGTTGCCTTGAATGGCGGTGAAAAGACTCGGACTCGCTAGCAGATAAACCTGCCTGATGCTGGAAGACCAGCCACCCAGATTTTTCTTCAGCAGCGTGACAGCGTTCTGCATCTCAGTAATGACGTTGGCACTGATGCCAGTTTTCACCACAGCAGACGGCTGGTTAATACCCCAGAACTGGTCCCAGTGAATGGTTGGGCCTTCGCGTAAATGCGTTGCTTCAGTCACGTTATGCAAAAGACTCTGCGCCATCTGGAATTCTACGTCACGGCGGGTTTGCAGGTAGTGCTTCAGGGTATGACTAGCAACTACATCTTCAGCGGTCATCTGGCGATTTGTTCCCGGCTGACGTTTCCCCTGCCAATCCTGGCTAGTGATGGTTGAGCTGTAGACATGCAGTGGAGCCTGAACGGTCACGTTAGCCGCTTTAGGGAAGTTTAGACCCGACATTTCAGAACCATAACGGGCAACTGATTTAGTCACTTCACGCTGCACATCTTCCAGTGTGTCGAGCGCGATGATTTGTGTGTCACTTGGACGGCTGGTAAAGATCCCCAGGCTGGACAGAAGGAACCCCTCGCCGCTTGGCTTCACGAACTGACCGGAAAGGTTAGTAAAATCACTTAATTTCATATTGTTATCTCTCCTTGATTAGATTGCGGTGTTTGCATCAGCAATGCGGTTGCCTTGCTTAACAAGGGCGGCGTAAGCAGCATCTTTTGCAGCCCCCGCCACAACCAGACCAGATGGATTGAACACACAGCCACGGTCTGAAATGACCAGGCTACGGGCATCACCTGCAATTTGGTTTTGCAGAGCTACAGCACAGTTATCAGCATCGGCTGCAACGTATGCCGCGCCAGTGGTCGGGTTAATCACATCACCACAAGTCACATCAGCAGCCAGATCAAGGATCACGGTGCGCTTATGAAAGATCGGTGAATCGGTATAAACCAATACATCTTGTGGGGTTTTGCTTTCGTATTCGAATGCCATATTTTGTATCTCCATACAGTAAGTCGCCAGAGCGATTAACGGATTTCCGTTAACCTGTGCAGCAGGCAGTTTTTATAATCCGGCAAATATGCCGGGTAGAGTTGAAAAAATACCGTCCATCGGACGGCATTCTTTTATTCGTGTTCCATGCAGAAAAAGAGCCGGAGGCAGGAAAGCGCCTGCCCCGGTTGGTAGATCATCGGAGATGATGAAATTCACCGTTTACGGGTTAGCAACATGCATTGCTAATCGCTTCACGATGGTGTCTTCTGATGGAGAGATTTGGAAAGCATGATCGGTAGGTCACGCTTCAGGAATGAGGGAGCACAGTAGCGGGAGACCTCATATCTTCGCTACCGCACTCAATGCCAGTTTTCGTCTGGCAAGACGGCCTTCCGAGGATGAAAGGGCTTGGCAAATCCCCGATCCAAGGTCGGAGAAAATTCTTCTACACCCGTTTACGGGTTAGCAACATACGTTGCTAATCGTTCTACGATGCTTTTCTGATACAGCCAGCGGCAATGGCCTAACCTTACCGTGAGAGGGTGCGGATATTGGCTGTATGAGAAAAGGCGCTCTGGGAAAAGCGCACTTTGATTCCTAAGGAGAAGGGAATAACAGTTGGCCGTTGTAATTCACCTTGTATATTATTTTATCATGGGATTATTTCTTTTACAACAAATTTCACGGAAAATATTGACTTCTCGATAAATTTGATATATGAGCGGCAGATTCGCCGCCAATATATTAATTAGCCAGAAATACCCAAAATGAGATTGGTATTTTTCCTATCCTGCTCTTGTACTTCGGCCTTAATTGCATCGCTGAATTTGCTATCGTCAATGCTGAGTTTAACCTCGTTGGTCACCGTCAGATCGGCCTTACCTTCAATACTGAATGGCTTGCCAAGGTTCATACCATAAGCAAGATTATCAATGCCCGGTAGTTGTGCCATGCCTGCGGTAGCTGGTTGAATTCCAGGTAAGGTATTCATCCCCGCAAATGCATTAGTGAAACCTTGAGCATGATCGGCAAAGAAGTTTTTGATGTCAGTCCAAAGGGTAGGCCTGTCGTTGTTTGCCTGCACCTTCTTCATGAAGGCATCAGGATCAGCCTGAATCTCGCTAAGACGATTATTGAGACTTACACCAGCCATGATCGCAGGAAGACCCATATAAAAGCCCCCACCTTTACCGCCTTTAGCTGGTTTGCCGTCTTTCCCTGGTTTGGTGTTGTCGGTTCCTGGGGTGGCAATGCCACCAAGAGCGCCGATTCCGGCAAGAGTACCAAGCAGACCTTTCAACGGATTCGCGAAGCTGACAAGCCACCGCAACGCGCCAGCTAACTTGAAGATCGCCCCAGTGAAGATCGCAATTCCTGCCGCATATGCTGCTGTATTACCGAATCCCTCGAATGTCTTGGACAATTGAGGAGCATACTTCTTGATCAGCGCTTCAATGAGAATGAAGCTGTTATAGACCGTGTACCCCGCATCAGTGAAACCTTTAATCACATTGCCTGCAATGGCTCCCAGCGTCTTAAATGCATCTTGGTTGCTGTCAATTGCATCTGTCAGACCGTTAAACGTATCGGTAAGCTGACTGCCGAAGCCCGATTCAAAGAAATTCTTCTGTGCAAGTTGCATCGTTGTGCGCAAGCGCATCATAGCAACACGGTTAGATTTCAGTGACTTCTCGAAAGCACCACCTTTCTGTGCTGCTGCTTTAAACTCGTCACCAACAAGGGGAAGGATATCCTTCGCAAGCAGTTCACCGTTTTTCATCATTGCCATGAGGTCTTTTTCGGTAAGGTCTGTCCGGCCTTTTAGCTTATTCAATGCCTTGACGAAGATCCCGACTGCGTTTGGTAAAGCGTCCCCGAGCTGCCCCTTCAACTCTTCAGCCTGCACCGTGCCTTTAGCGTATATCTGATTAAGCGCAAGCAAGGCGCGGCTCTGCTCCTCACCAGTGGCCCCTAATACGGTTCCGTACTGGCTGACACCTTCAAAGAGGTTTTTGATTTGGCTGTCTGTGGCCTTGCCAGCGGCTGAAGCGTAAAACTTCACGTAGTCTTTGCTGGTCTGTTGAAGGTCAAGACCAAGGGAAAGCGCCTGTTTCTGGAGATACGCCATTTCCTGAGTGGCTTTCTTACTGTCGCCTGTCACCGCCTGGAGACCAGAGGCCATTGATTCGAAGTCTTGCCCGGTCTGCATGATGGTTTTGCCGATCCCAATAGTGGCCCCAATGGTGATCGCTGTGCCAGCATGATCAAGAAGGGATGTATCAAGGCCCGTCACTTTAGCTTTAACTGGGATGGTTACCGGCTTTTTGATTAACCCACCCTGCTGTCTCAACCGCTGTTGTAGCTTACTTACTCTGGCGTTGTACTCTCCAAGCGCCATTGAACCAGCATGATATTGTTTCGTTAGTTGGCTAAAATCCTGAATTGCTTGCGCTCGCTGGCGTGGTGTCAGGTTGTAACCGTTGGCGGCAGTGCTAAAGCGAATACCTTTGGTGCGGATCTGCTGAGTGCGTTTCTCTAGGTCGGCCTGTTCACGCTGTGCTCTGATTGCCTCACTGAGACCACGGACACTTTTAGGAACCAGACCGCCCGCCGCTGGGTTACGTGCTGCAATCGCAGCCATACGTTGGGCGTGACGCTGTTCGTTGGTCGCCATACGTGCATTTATAGCACTTTGTTTCTGAGCTTCAGCGGTTAATCGCTGATTGAGCTTCAATCTCTGCGTTTCTGCTCGCGCCTGCTGTAGCTGGGTCTTGCCGTTGGCTTGTTGTAGCTTTCGTGTCGCCTGATCGAAAGACTTTCCCGCTGACTCCGCATATTTTTTCAGGCTCTTGATTTTGTTGCGGGCGCGTGAAAATGAGTTTGAATCGACCTGCCAGGAGACCGTATTAATTAGGCTACTAACGATCTTATTTGTACCGGACATCATTCCCCCTGCTGCTTGATGATATTGCCGTATCGATCAGGATCGGATTTTGCGAGTGCAGCAGCCGCTGCTTTAGCTTTCGCCAGCATTTCAGGATCGATATGGTCAGCGGTATGTGAGACAACCGGACGGCTATCAGCACCCAACGATTTTTTAATCCGTTGTTCAGCACCAAAGGTGTCTCGCATTGGCGAGAGGGCTTCGCCCCGTTTACCCGTGGGTGTTTCAGCCGAGGCTGATTTAAGCAATTCTAACCCGTTAGCGGGTTTGCCTTCGGCAAATCTCCCTCGGAGATATTCCGGATGTTGATCCAGAAAGTTATCGGTGACGCTCTTCATATTGTCCCGCGCCTTTTCCAATGCATACTGTTCTGCTGACATGCCATGCATAGCGGCAAAAATCCGATCTCGGATGCTTAGTGTCATTTTATGGTATCTCCAGAGTAGGATTAGCCCGCCGATCAGGACGTGACGAAGCGCCAGCCAGACCACGGGCAGGTAAAAGATGTAATCAAGGTTCAAGGGTTCCCCGTCAGGGATGTTAGTAGTGCAGGCGTGGTGAACGTCGCTGTGGGTTCTTCTGTTTTCTGGCGACCGTTTCACGATAGGCCACAAACAACGGATCATGCTGATCCGGCATTCGAGATGCCATTTCCTTTTCGGTTATTCCTTCACGCTTAAGCAGCGTTACCACAGTGAAAAGGGGCAATTGAAGGTCAGCACAGATTTTTGCCAGCATTGCGCCGCTGTCGAAATACATTCGGGCCATTCGCTTAGTGGCATACTGACTGGTATTGCTTATCTTGCGACAACGAGGATTCCACGAGTTATCGTAAAGGCCTTTTACCAGGTCATACGGCAAGCGTAGGAGTAGCGCCGTTTTGCCTGGGGTGTAACCGTGAACGAGCATTTTTTTAGCAGTCTCGATCAACGAGGTATCACGAGAGCGGGCCTTGTAAAAACGGGACAAATCAGGGGCGTCAGCACCGGAAGTGTTTACCTCTGGTAAAGTGCTTCGCACCGTAAGGGTTTCAGCCGTCAGGCTGTTGGCAACATCACACAATTATTCCTCCAGTATCAGAAAGGGATCGAGTCATCATAATCAAGCGGCAGCTCATCTGCTGGGGCGTTAACCTGTTGTTCTACTGACGCCGGTGCGGGTACATGATAATTTTGAATAAACAGATTCATGCTGTCCTCATCGCTGCTGATACCATGAGAGAGACAAAACGCTTTTGCTTCTTCATCTAGCCCCCAATTGCGCCATTTCCTCAGCTTGGTGCGTAATTGTTCGCTGGTGTACTCGGTCTGTTCAGCGTTCATCGCATCACCACCCGTGAACGGGTTTGCCTTCAGCACCGAAGGTGTCTCGCTGCTGCGAGAGTGCTCCGCACCGTTGGCCTCTGGCAAATCACTCAGTGATGGATCATCATTGGCAGGTACATCAGCATCGACAAGAATATCCACAACAGGTAGGCCGTCTGGTTTTCCAGCAACAGGCGCGGCAGATCCCACCACGAAAGATTCCACATCACGTTTCTGCTCACTCTTACCGCTCTCTTCGGTTTTTGGCTGATGATTTTTTACGTTCCTACGTCCCTGAGATGCATAAAGGCGTTTAAGCGCCTCTTCATGGTCGTATGACGGCTTGCCGTTCAACAATTTCGGATAGCTGAAAATCAAGTTGTGTTCCTGGCTGACTACTGACCGCACCGTGTAAGAGTGGCTCTTCTGGCTCTCATCAATGATAAGTAGACCAAGTGCTTGAAGAACTTTCAGCCACTTGCCAAGAGTTTTTGGTGTGCATTTACATTTAGTCGCGATATCGCGCTGATCTTCGTAGAAACTCTTACCATCAGCCTGGTAGCTGTTGTATTGATCCACCATATAGGTATGGATCTTTGCAAGTTTGTCCTCGACTTTGAAATATTCACCAGTGGACTTAATTGTGATTGCATCTGCATAGAAAAGGCGGCGATCTTCTTCAATCCATAGTTCTGGTTTATTTTGCGACGCTCTTTTGTTCATTATCATCTCCATTAATATTCCCCAAGGCGGGTAAAGGTTCACCGTTATCAAAAAGATGGGCGGCGATTTCTAGCACTTCGCGTGCAAGGTTTGGAACAGTTGTTCCCCGGCGCTTCGCTTCTTCTAAAAGTCCGGCGTATACGTGCTGTTGAATCTTCAAATTCATATCAAGTTCCCCCGAATGCATAATAGTTATCGCTCCTGCTATCGCGGATGGCGATCAGGAGTAAGAAGCCGTGTTTGCGGCGATTTCGTTTGGTGGCGTTGCTGCCAACGGTGTAAAGCAGAGAATGGTTATTCGGTTGTGGTCAGTTCTGGAATGGGTTTTCCGGTAATGCCTTCGAGTTCACCGCCAGACTCAATCATCTTAAGCAGAAGGATCTGTTCATTCATCAAGCCGATGCCATGAGAAGCGTAATAGACACGCCAGGCAGAGAGTACTGGTTCAATGATTTCCATAACATCACGGCCTTTTGCCAACTCTGCTGAGTATGGTTTAAGAATATCCCGGATGATTTTTGCGTCTTTCGCTTGCTGACGCAGGCGTTTAATGATGTTCAGTGCTTCGCGAGTAGCTGGATAGAGCTTATCGGCTTTCTTGGCACCGCCCATACGAGTGCGGAAGGCGTGCAGATTTTGAGCTGTGGTAATTTTTGCATCGATTGCAGCGACAATCTCTGAGGCAGTGGCGTTCGAGAAATCGAACAGAACAGGTTTCCCCATGCATCTCTCCTATTTAAGTTATTGTTTATTCATAAAATCATCTCAGTTGATAATATATAGTTTATTATAAATTAGTTTCTTTGTCAACCGATTTCTCACTTAAAGAATAGAGAAATGGGTGTGTTTTATGTCAATACCCCGCAACTTTATACATATACCTTTTCTTTGTCAATCCCTTTATCACAAAACGCTCTCAGACGCTTAAGATTCAACGCCCTAAGCGAAGCGGTACAAATTCACCAGCAACAGGAGAAAGACGCTCTGAACGCGACAGGGAGCGTTACAGGACCGCTGTGCATCATGGCATCGCCACAGAATCAGAGGGCCGTTATCGCCTTGCGAGATTGAGGGGGGACCGCCGCCCCTCCAAGGGGGGAGTTACGTCGCGTTTAAAGCTCCTCTGCGCCGTGCTCGATCCACATTTGACTGACGCGCCTCGCGGCTTGTCTTCCACACATATCTGAAGTGGCAGAGCCATTCAGAGCAGAGCGATACAGAAGCATCACTCCTTAACACCAACTAGTGAACACCAGTTCACCCTGCCTTTGACCTTAAGGTTTTAAAGATCTTAATGGTTTTTATTTGATCTTAATATGTTGATCTTATTGGTGCGTAACCGTTACCGATGACCCATCTGTAACCATTACCGATGAAAACTTCTTTTCATATGTATTCGTTACCGATGACTTCTGACTGGTACTTCCTGCCGTAACTGAGTAACCTCGTTCAATCAGTGAACAAAAGGAAACATTATGGAATTCGTCCAAGGCAAAGACAGCTTTAACGAGATGGCAACTGGAATCCTGGTGAAACTGTTTGCGGACTATCCGGCTTACTCTTCTTTCGAATTTTCAGACTTCGGCTGGAAGCCCAGAGGAGACAGAACTCAGATTGACCTGCTTTGCAACACACTCCAGGCTCTCAGAGATATGGGTTACACGGAGATAATCTCTTCAACCGACATGGATACCGCCGCCAAGTTAACACCTCGTGGTTTGAATTTACTTCAACAGCAGGCACCTGGTGCAGGCGATGCAGTTATTAACGTTCTCAAAGGAGCAGCAGGTGAGACCCGCTCTGCGGTAATCGGTGCCATTATCGGTTGGATTTTCGGCGGGAAATAATTGAGTTTAAATACCTGTTAATTGCGGTTAATTGCTAGAAAATCCTGTCTGTTGTCACTGGCTCGCCTGTGGGATGTAGTGATTGTTATGTCGTGATCTACACAACGAAGCCGCGCCAGTGCTGGGTGCGTTAAATATGTTGGTGGGTATGAGGCTAAACACAACCACCTATCTGAACCATTTTTCCATAAAAAATAAAACATCATACAAAAAACCAAAACCGCCCCCCTCTGGAGGCTCCTCTATCGCGCTGTGGGAAGTCGTGGATCATGGCGTTGTCAGTTCACGATTGTGTGGAGATAACGCCGCTACGGGCTTCTAGTTGAGCGTAGGAGGGATTGGTGGGACTGCTTGCGCTGGTGTGGGAAAAGGTGCGAAATAGTGGCGGCCTGGCTCGGTGAATATCACCCGTTGGTGGCTGACGTAGTGGCCTGCTGGCAGGTATAAGAACTCACCTCTAACTTACACAATGTACATGTGTAATTTAGCAAGTCATTGATTCTTATGAGTCGTGTTGTGGATGAACATCTAAGAGGCTGTCTTATGCAGAATTTATGCAGAATCAGGCAAGGTTTATTCACTGGCAGAGCCAGCATGTGTGGTGTGCAAAGGACTACCCTTCGATATTTTAAAATTATGTTTCATTTTTATTGAACCATCGTGGAGGGGGGTTCAGCACATCAGCCCATGCGCTGGGAGTCCGTAACCGGATGAAGCCACGCTTCACAGCCAAAGGCTGCTAGGGAGGGCGCGAAAAGTCGTCTATTCGGGTCGCCAGTTAAGAGCCGCGGCGGCGCGATTTATTATAGACGCAGCGGCGGTGTAAATAGAGTCGGGCCGGTATCGATGCACAGGAATCCGGCTGGGCGTCTGGTATAACTCTCAACTGCGAAAAAAAGCATACGGCTTGGGTCGAGAATAGACCGCGGGTGCAGACCCTCGGGCCTGGGACGTATGCGGAAGGGTAATACTGAAGCGAGGTGGACGGAGGCGGGCTGGGGCCTTGAGAGGTTTCCGGAAGTGGCGGGATAGGGTCGGAGGTGCGGGGCGACTGTAGCAGTCGCTTGGGATTTAAAGGATGGCGGCAAAGAACCGCGGTCGATGGGATATATTTGGAGAGAGTAGCTGAAGTGGAAATTAGAGAAAGGCGGACGGAGCGTCCGAGAAGACGGAGAAGCGGCTGAGAGAGTCTATGAGCTAATGGGCCCGTCTTGCCTTTACTTATATTATGGCTCATAGTGCTTTCAATTTTAATAAATTGTCGGAGATATAACGCGCTTTTTTATTGGTGTGTCTCGAGTGCGCTTTTGGTGGGTGTCGTTGCGGCGCTACTGAACTAATATTCTTTTCTTTAAATTTTATTCGAGTAGGAGGCGTGGGGTCGATGTTTCCGCGTTCGCAGGACTGATAGCCTTTATTTCGCGCGATATTTATCAAAACGGGGCATAGCTTTTTTACTGCAGAATAGTTTATGAGGAAAGATTATAAGGACCTTTTAGTATTCACTTCCTGTCGGGTTTTGGGTAGTATATTGGAGAGAGCTTTGTCCCATAAGGGAGAGCTGGACTAATAGTCCGTGCGTGGCTGACGACGGTGTGGTAAGTTCACGAAAAACCACAGTTGCTATTTAGACTTCGCACAGGAAGGCCAGAAGACAAGGAAGTCCCTAAGGAAGTTGTTGCATAATGTGGAAGGCTATCCACAATTCCAGTCGTACTGGCGTTGATATTCTCGGAAAGTGTTAGGCGCGGGCGACAGAACTAAAGTCCTTGTGGTGATTGTAGGGTGGCATCTATCGCGACGACAATAAGACGCGCGTCCGTCAGAAAGTTGGAGTGTCTTATGAAGCAGAAACCAGAGACCCTTCGACGCAAGCGGGGAATGCACAAGTATGTTTTAGGGGGGGATAAAAGACAGAGTAATGTCGATTCAATGTTTTCGTGCCTTTATTCAAGAGACTAGCTATAGTACTACTAGTAACATTTCCCAAAACGAAATGTTTAATGTAAATTTGGGTGGGTGTGTGTGGTGTGAGGAGGGCGGCGCCACCCCTTTTGCTTTTCAACCCCATGAGAAGTCCCAAGGTCTCAGCTTTTATAGGGATCGGTCGGAAAACGACACTCCGCA
>JGI20225J20221_1002915_pt1 | contig 11449 bp, 10 predicted proteins | sample BioMet4_FD_20221 | JGI IMG/M metagenome (IMG submission 20221) | reverse complement strand
ACAAGCTCGTCCGTGACCGTATTCCGGAGATCATTGAAGCATCCGGCAAGACTTGCGTAACCGAAACGCTGTCAGATGAGGCCTATCTCAAAATGTTGGACAAAAAGCTGGACGAGGAGTTGGCGGAATACCACAAGGATCAGAACATTGAGGAACTGGCTGATCTTTTGGAGGTAATCCATGCATGCGCTGTGGCACGGGGTTATTCCGTAACGGAACTGGATCAAGCGCGTGGGGATAAGGCCGCCAAGCGCGGCGGATTTGAACAGAAGATACTGCTCAAAGAAGTGACGGAGGAATGATTAATGCCGAATCTAATCTGGTCGAAGCTCAACCGCATGCAGCTGGGGCGTTATGCGGAGTACTACGCAAAGATGGAGTTCTCCTCCTATGGGTTTGATGTTTACACATCCGAGGTGGATGACCATGGCGTGGATTTCGTGGCAAAGCCCCCGCAGAGCCATGTATATTATGAGATACAGGTCAAATCTTGCAGGGACTTCGGGTATGTGTACATCACAAAAGAAAAGATGCAACCCACGGCGAATCGTGCAGTCTGCTATATGCATTTCATTGATGGGAAGTTGCCTGATGTCTATATTATCCCCTCCACCGCATGGCTCGCGCCCAACGCCGTGCTGGTAGACCGAAAGTATGAAAAAGAAGGGCAGACAAGCGCCCCGGAATGGGGAATCAACATATCCAAAAAGAATCTTCCGCTTTTAGAGTCCTATAGGGCGCAAAGCTATTTGGAATCTTTGCGCTAAAGAAGGATTGAGGTGATCTCATGCCTACATACCACGCCGCGTCCGGAAGCGCGGCTGAGGACTTGTTCATAGACCTGTTTGCAGATACCTTTGGCGCGGAAAAGGCGGGATATCTCTATTCGCAGTACCCGTTTTTCGACATCTACCAAGACAGCCGCTTTGCCGACTTCGTGCTGGAAACGGGTATGCGCCGAGTTGCATTTGAAGTGGACGATGAAGCCTCACACAATCCGAGGCTTATTTCCACAGACAAGTTCTACGACCATCTGCTCAAGCAAAACAGTATGGTCTATTTAGGCTGGGACGTATACCGCTTCGCCGTTCGGCAAATGCAGCAGCAGCCGGACTCCATCAAAGACGAACTGCANNTCCTACTTGGAAAATATCCACAGTTCAAGGAGATTGAGGACTACCTCCCCACCCAGCGAGCGCGCTCTATCAATGCAGGCAATCTGGAACTGAAAGCGCACCAAAATGCGGCGCTGCACTCGCTTCAGGAAATGCGTGAAAACGGCGAAACCATCGGACTTTTATATCACGCAACCGGCACTGGCAAGACCGTTACCGCAGTCATGGACGCCAAGATCTGCGGCGGACGGACGCTGTTCCTCGCCCACACCCACGAGCTGGTGGATCAGGCCGCCGAGACCTTCCGCAAGCTATGGCCCAGCGTCACCGTAGGCCGTTATATGGACGCCATCAAGCAGCAAAACGCTCATGTAGTCTGCGGCAGCATCCAGAGCGTCGCCTTGAATCTTGACAAGTTCAAAGACAGTGATTTCGACTATCTTATCATCGACGAGGCGCACCACGCCTCTGCCGATACATACCAAAAGGTTCTCGCCTACTTCAAGCCGCAGTTTACACTGGGGCTCACTGCCACGCCCGAGCGCACCGATGACAACACCGTTATTCTGGACATCTTCAAAAATACGGCCCACAAGCTGGACATCCAGACCGCTGTGGAGATCGGCGAGTTGGTTCCCGTGCGCTGCATTCGCATCCATACCAATATTGATTTGACCAAAGTNCGCTTCAACAGCGTTCAATATAATATCCGCGATTTGGAAAGTAAAATCTACGTCCCGGAGCGCAACCGCCTCATCATAGACACCTGGCTACAATATGTAAAGAACCGTCGCACGGTGGTATTCTGCGCCAGTGTAAAGCATGCCGAGGAGATCGCCGCTCTGTTCATCGGCAAGGGCATCGCTGCCTCTGCCGTGTCCGGCAGTATGAAGGCGTCTGAGCGGCAGGAGCATCTTGCCAAGTTTGCCACCGGCGAAATAAAGGTGCTGTGTGCCTGCGATCTGCTCAACGAGGGTTGGGACTGCCCGCAGACAGAGGTGCTGTTCATGGCGCGGCCCACCATGTCCAAGGTGCTGTACACCCAGCAGTTGGGGCGCGGTATGCGGCTGAGCGACGACAAGGACTGCCTGATGGTGTTCGACTTCGTGGACAACGCCAGCCAATACAATATGCCTCAGTCCCTACACCGGCTGTTCCGGTTGAAGGACTATCACGCCGGCGGATTAGCGCTGGCACCACAGGGGCAGAAAACCGCCGAGGAAGGCTTATACGCCAAGGGTGAAAAGCCCGATGCCCTGATCGACTGGCCGGTGGACGCTACCGATTACGAGCTGGTGGACATCTTCAACTGGCAGGAGGAAGCCGCCGGCATGATCTCGCAGATGGAGTTCGTGCGCCGCGTGGACGTGCAGAGCGAAACCATCGAACGCTATGTGCGGGATGGCCTACTGGTGCCGGATCTGGTGGTGCCCATGAGTGAGCACCGCACCTTCAAGTATTTCAAGGAAGAGACGCTGGAAAAGTACGCCGAGCAGTACGGCTGGACGCTGATCGACGATTCCAACCGCAAGGACTTGTTTCTGGATATGATTCGGCAGATGGACATGAGCTATTCCTACAAGCCGGTGCTCATCAAGGCCGTGCTGCTGTATGCCGACGAAAAAGGCCGCGTGAAGCTCAGCGACATCGTGACGTATTTCCGTGACTTTTATGAGCGTCGCCGTGCCGCCGGACTGGCAGTGGAGAAGGCCAACAGCATCTACGCCAAAGGGGGCTATACGGATAAGGACGCCGAGTGCAACATCCTCGCCAACCCCTTCAAGCGCTTTGAAGACATGCAGATGCTCCGCCATACCAAGACGCTGGGTATCGTCGAGGTGGACGGAGCTGTGTGGAAGAACCTGTCCCAAGAGGAAAAGGCTGAAATAGAGCGCATCTGTGATCAAAAGCTGAAAGAGTACTACGCAATATCTGTACGCGGATGGAACATGTAAGCCACGTAGAATCCGTTAGTTCTACAATTGCAAAATTTCTGGGTCTAAATGAGGAATTAACGAAGGCAATTTCAATCGGGCATGATCTTGGGCATGCTCCGTTTGGACATCAAGGAGAGACTGTATTAAAGGAACTCTCGGAATCATATTTGCATAAAAATTTCTGGCATGAGCAAAATGGATTGCGTTTTGTTGATAAAATTGAATTACTTGAAGATAACTATAATGTACAAAAAAACTTAGACTTATCCTATGCAGTACGAGATGGAATAATATCTCATTGTGGAGAAATTGATCAAAACGGAATTATTCCTCGAGATATTGCGATCCCAATAGACGATTTTAACTCACCGGGCAAGTACCAAGCCATTACTTGGGAAGGATGCGTTGTAAAGATTGCAGATAAAATTGCATACTTGGGAAGAGATATTCAAGACGCAATCAACCTTGGATTTCTCGATCAAACCGCACAGAATCAACTATTGCGTATGGCACGTGCGAATGATGAGCGCGTCATGAATACCACTGTAATCATCCATAACATGATTATTGATATTTGCAAAAATAGTTCTCCAGACAAAGGAATATGTTTAAGCACCCAGTTTAACCAGCAATTAAATGAATTAAAGCAATTTAATAACGATTACATATACAGACACAATCGACTTGTCCCATATAAAGAATATTCAGCATTGGTGATTAATCAAATTTTTTCTGAGTTATTAAATCTTTATGACGGAAAGCATACATGGACACCATTGAAAGAGAATCGACATTTCACGCCCATGTTAATTGACTCATTTGAAATATGGCTGGCGCGTTTTTGTTTTCCGGATATTGTGCCGGAAGGGAAGCTGAAAGAACTCGCACTAAGTTGCGAAAATGATAAGATATATCAGAATCTGGATACCCAAGAGCTTTATGTGCAAGCGATTCTTGACTACATTTCCGGTATGACTGATCGCTTTGCTATCAAATTATTTAATGAATTGCTGGAATACTAAATTGTGCAATATTTTTTGAAGTCTCCGAATAATAACAAAGCGAGGTTTGCCTATGGGCTTATTTGATAAATTAAAAGAACCGGTATTCCTGAAGGACGATAGCGAGGCTGATCGGCAGCTTGCCGCTTTGCAGGAACTTCACGAGAAAGCAACCGGTGAACTGGCAGAAAAAATTGATGAAGAAATCAGCCGGGTAAATGCCGGTATTTTTGGCGAGCAAACTGTTCGATTTGAACTCCAGAACAGCCATATTCCCATGTACGTTCTGCATGATCTATTTCTTGAATATGACGGGCTTACCGCCCAAATCGACTATCTCATTGTTACACGCAAACAAACTTTTGTGCTTGAGTGCAAGAATCTTTATGGCAACATTGAGATCAACAATGCCGGCGATTTTATTCGAACAGTTACTTATGGACGCCTCGCCAAAAAGGAAGGCATCTACTCTCCGATTACGCAAAATCGCCGCCATCTGGAACTGATCAAACAGATTCGCAGCGCAGAAAAAGGAAACTTTTTGACCAAGGCATTGTTCGAAAAATACTTCGACGAAAATTATCGATCGATTGTAGTCTTGGCAAACCCCAAAACGGTACTCTATGACCGCTACGCCAAGAAAGAAATCCGGCAACAAGTCATTCGTGCCGACCAGCTGGCAGAATATATTCGAAAAGCGATTGTAAATTTCAAAGCAGAATCGAACAGCGATAAGGATATGGAATCGCTTGCACAATTCTTCTTCGGTATCCATAGGGAGCAGAAGACAGACTACGCCGCAAAATTTCGAGAGGTACTTGAAACACAAGAGCAACCGAAGGCAGTCAAAACAGAGCCCAAGCAACAACCGACTGCTCCGTCAGCAACAACAGAAAAGCAGATTCTTTGCCCAAAGTGCGGTTCAGTCATGGTAAAGCGGAAAGCCGCAAAGGGGCCAAATGCTGGAAAAGAATTCTACGGCTGCTCAAATTACCCTAAATGCCGCTGCATCATTAACATTCAATAATTATCTGGCACCGGAGGAATCGCTTTGAACCAGAAGGAAAATTTCATCTTGGCAAATGGTCAAGACAAGACGGCAGATATTCGATCCTGCTGCTATAATTCAGGGACGAAAAAGTATGATGTGACCTTCCAGTCAGGCAAAAAATATGAATACAATTATAACTCTATAGAGTGGGTCAGAAACCCGGACAAGATTGATCCCGCACTCGTACATATCGCCCATGGAGACCGTGAACTATTCCACATTCAAAGCATTTTTGCTTTTCACGCAAGAAGCGGAGACTACTGGCATATTTGTTTTGAAGATGGCAGTGGGCGGACATATGAAAAGCGCAGTATTAAAATTGAAGTTTCTTGTCTGGGCGAAAATAAAGCTGGGAGCCGGCTTGATTACCTCCGCCAGTTGGCTGCCATCAATGAACTAAAAAGCGACGACGGTACCGTCCTCCTTGAAAAGCAATATGAAAAGCTGACTTTTGTCGGGCAGGACACTGCTATGGCAGTCTATCTTGACCCCACAGGACACTGCCCCGACACCCGCTCCAAGTATACACCCATCTTTCCTTTCGGTGGAAATGCCAGCCAGTTTCATGCTGTGTCAGCTGCGCTTGAAAATCAAATCAGTGTGATTCAGGGCCCGCCAGGTACCGGAAAGACACAAACCATATTGAATATCATCGCAAATCTGCTTGCCACAGGGAAAACGGTTCTGGTTGTGTCAAACAACAACTCCGCAACGGAAAACGTACTCGAGAAACTCTCCGACCCTAAAAACGCTCTGGGTTTTCTGGTGGCCCCGCTTGGAAAGGGAGAAAACAAGACCGCTTTTATTCAAGGGCAAACCGGCCTTTATCCAAAGTTATCCGAATGGAAGCAGTCCCCGGAACGTCAAGTAGAATTAAAGGGCAGGGTTGCTTCATTGTCTGTGGAGCTATCGGAGCTCTTCGCTAAACAGGAGCGCCTTGCTACGGCGAAGCAGGAACTCAACGCTCTCACGCTGGAAATGAAATATTTTGCTGACTACTGCAAGGAAACTGGCATTGACGATACCAGGGTAAAGCTGCGCCGAGATTTGAAATCACAAAGGCTCATGCAGCTTTGGCAGGAATGCTGCGCATTCTCCGATGAAGACCGCAGCATCACGCTATGGTTCAAACTCAAAAGTGTTTTGGTTTATGGGATCTCTGACTGGAAATTTTATCAAAACAACCTGCCGCGCATCATCACGATGCTACAGGGACTTTATTATCAGACAAAAAAGGCTGAACTGGAGTTCGAAATTGCCGACATAGAAAAATTGTTAATCGAAAACGATGCGAAAAACAAGATGGACGAGCTCACAAAGCTGTCCACCAGGTTTCTGCACGCTGTTCTATCCGCAAAATATGTGGAAAATCAGAGCCGCAGAGTCTTTACCGACGATGACTTGTGGCAGCATCCTATGGAGGTTCTGAAGGAGTATCCCATTGTCTTGAGCACAACGTTTTCCTCCCGCAGTTCTCTAAAAGACGCAACCTATGATTATCTGATCATGGATGAGGCATCACAAGTCGATGTTGCAACCGGGGCGTTGGCGCTGTCCTGCGCGAAAAACGCAGTGATCGTCGGCGATCTAAAACAGCTGCCCAATGTCGTAACCGACGAGATGAAACGGCGCAGCAATGCTGTCTTTTCCTCGTTTGATTTGCCCGCATGGTATTCCTTTTCCGACAATAGTTTTCTCAAATCCGTCTGCAGCGCAGTGCCCAATGTCCCACAGACGCTCCTGCGAGAGCACTACCGCTGCCATCCCAAAATCATTGGCTTCTGCAATCAGAAATTCTATCAGAACGAGCTGGTTGTCATGACCGATGATCATGGAGAGCCTGATGTCCTGAAAGTTTTTCAGACGAACGTGGGCAACCATCGTCGTGATCATATCAATCAGCGGCAAATTGATGTGACCATGCAGGAGGTCTTGCCGCAACTGAGCAGTACATCCCCAAACGAAATCGGTATTGTTGCTCCATACAAAGATCAGGTTGCCAAGATTGAAAAGGAATTGAGCAACCCCGAGATTGAAGTTCATACAGTACATAAGTTCCAGGGGCGTGAGAAAGGTGCCATTGTTTTGACCACCGTCGATGATGTGATAACGGATTTTTCGGACGACCCCTATCTTCTGAATGTCGCTGTATCCCGCGCGAAAAAGCAACTGATGCTTGTGGTTTCGGGTGACGAGCAACCGGCCGACAGCAACATCGGCGATCTCATCAGTTATATCCGATACAACAACTGCGAGGTTGTGCAAAGCGAGCTCTATTCTGTTTTTGATTTACTATACAGCCAATATACCGATGCACGCATTGCCTATCTTCAAAAGCACAAGCAGGTGTCGGAATATGACTCTGAGAACCTGATGTATGGGGCAATTTGTGATCTTCTGGATGCGAGGCCGCAGCTTTCTCTGGGCGTCATTTGTCACCAGCCGCTGAACATGCTGATTCGTGATCCCCACCGACTGAATGAAGACGAGTGCCGGTACGCGATGAACACTGCAACACACTTGGATTTCTTGATTTATCATCGCATCAGTAGAAAGCCGGTGCTGGCCATTGAAGTGGACGGATTTCATTTTCACAAACAAGGCACGGCACAGTACAATCGTGACCGCATGAAAGACCATATTCTTCAACTGTATAAGATCCCGGCATTTCGTTTTTCCACCAATGGCAGCGGAGAAATTGAAAAGATCGCGCAGGCATTGGATGCATACACGCAAATGAAATAATGCGGCACATTTTGCGTCGGCATAAACAAAGAAAACGGCGGGGCTGAGTTTTAACACTCGTCCCGCCGTTTTCTTCGCTCACAGCGCCGTCAGCTGCCTGCGCAGCTCCTCATCGCTCAGCTCGCCGCACTCGGCTTGATCCTTCAAGTCCTGGGCCTTGACGACGGCGGCGTTCCAGTCATCCACGGTGATCTTGCCTCTCTGCTTTCTGGCCTTCAGGCGATCGTACGCCTTTGCATATTCCTTCTGCGCAGGAGTGGCGGTGACACGCTCCTGCGCTTCTTTTTTGTGTGCGCCCACCTTGCGGCAGGTCCGCGTCGTCTCGCCAGGCGCGAGGTTATTGCAATAGCAGGTGTTATAGCCGGCGGTGAGCAGAAAGTACGTTCCGCAGTTGTGGCAGGGGCGGGGGGCGTTGCCCACCATCAGCCCACGGTAAAAATCCGTGTACAGGAAATGCGTGAGATAGGAAAACTGCGCCTGCTCTGCAAGGATCACCTTTCCCTTCTCCGTCGGGTGCACCATGGGCACGAACTGGTTCTCCGTGGGGAAGCTCTGCTCAAACGGGCCTTCTCCGAAAATCCCCTCCACAGACTTCATCTCGCCGTAATACCGGGCAAAGGCGTCGGCGTAGGCACCGGTGCTCCTGCGGGCAAGAGGCTCAAAATACAGCTCCAGCATGCCGGAGACCTGCCCCCGAAAAGTGCGGAGGCTCTCCGGAAAATACTCCAGCCCCTCCATGAGCTTTTGAAACATGGCGTGTCCCTCTGTGCCAAACTCCTGCACCTCGGCCCACTTCTCCAGATCGGAAAGCACCAGCGGGAAAAGGTTGAAGGCAGTCAATGTGTCCATGTTCAAATCTCGATACACCGGAAAAGAAAAGATCAGATCCCAGACAGCGCATAGCTGCTTCTGCGCGGAGCGTGCGGCGCTGTCTGTTTTTTCTTGAAGCAAGATTTTGACAGCGGGCATCAGATTCTCAATGCGCCGGTCAAGCTCTACCAGCACCTCATCGTCTAAGTTCAAAATGTCGGTGGTGCACTGCCCCAGCGGAAAAGTCTTGCCGTTTACAAATACCTCGCCCTTTCCAAAAAGGACGGAAAAACAATCAAATGAGTCTGCCATAGTATCGCTCCCTCTGTATCCGATGAAGATTTGGGATTTCCCCAACCATGCCTGGAGGCCTTGAAACGTGGCTTTGTTTCTGTTACGCTGATTATACCAGATAGATATTGTAAAATCAATCGCAAATAGAAACGTTAAAATTAGAAAGGAGCAAGCCATGAATACCATCTTGAAAATCGAAGGAGATGCGCGGATTGGGCATCCAAGGCAAACAACATAAAATTGCTGTACTGGTTTCATGCGAAACGCTGAAAAGTAATAATTTCTTGAAAACGGGTGTACAAATCAGCGTTCTCGCCGGCTACACAGTGAGGGAATCTTTTTCTTTTCAGATTGAGGATGGGAGTAAAACAAGTGAACAACACAAGAATCGAATAGAAACGCAGCAAACAAACAACGGACATGGAGGTATCAATGAAGGAATCCATCTACAAATCTTACGACGAGCTGCCGCTGTTTCTGAACGCGGAAACAGTGGCGAAGGTGCTGGGCGTGTCGCCGTCCAGCGGGTATGAGCTGATGCACGAAAAAGATTTCCCGGCACTGAAGATCGGCAGCCGCATCGTCGTACCCAAGGAAAAGTTTATCGCGTGGGTCGAGCAAAACACAGGAGGTGCCGTGTGAAGTACAACCGCTTTCCAAAACGCGACGCCATCAAAAATTATTTCCCTTTGCCCAATGAGCTGTTCATCCTCGGGCTTAACGCCGGGGAGATCTCGGTCTACTCCTATCTGCTCTATCTGGAGAACCGAAAAACATTTCAGTGCTGGCCCAGCTACAAAACGATTGGCAAAGCGGTCGACATGAGTCAGAACACAGTGCGGAAGTATGTGCTGAGCCTTGAGGACAAAGCGCTCATCACCACCGAGTCGACGACCGTCTACACCAAGTCCGGTGAAAAGCGGAACGGCAGTCTGCTCTACACCATCCGCCCCATTCAGGAGGCGCTGGATTTGTTCTACGCCCGGCAGATGGCGCGAGTGGACGAGGAAGCGGAAAAGCAGCGTGTCACGGCGAAGCTGGCAAAGCTCGGCCATGTCAGCCCCTGTGAGCCGCTGTGTGGGGCTTTGGAGCCAGGGACAGGAACAGATCCCGCCGAGGACAATTCAGGCGGAATTGAGGCCGTTTTGGGCGAGGAACCGGGGACGAAAGAAAAAGCAGGATAAAGCCCTGGCGTCGCAAGCGCCGCCCGCCCAGTCACAACAGCCCGCAGTGCGGGCTGTTGCGGGGATGCGGAACGGGGGTCTTGAAACGACAAAAGTGCCCCGCAAGAGGTCTTGAATATTGAAAACGCCGATGTTCAGGTGCTTCCTGCGGGGGTCTTACGGAGAAATGGAGGAAAAATGAGTGACAGAGAAAAATTAGCAGTCCGGCTGGAGCCGGAGACACGGGAGCGGCTGGAGCGCTGCTACACCATGGACGGCAGCTCGAGCCGGAGAGAGTTTATTGAAAAAGCAATTCGGTTTTACATGGACTATCTGGAGGTGAACGACGGCAGCGCCTTGCTGCCGAAGGAGATCACCTCCGCGATCGATGGTCGGCTCGGACTGTTCGAGGATCGCATGGCGAGTCTGCTTTACAAGCAGTCAGTGGAGATCGATATGACCAACGGGATCATCGCCACCGCTTATGACATCGGCGAAGATGCGCTGCGACGTATGCGGGCACAGAGCGTCAGAAATGTGAAGGAGACAAACGGGCGCATCTCTTTTGAACAGCGCATGCGGGATGCGGGTGACGAGTGATGGCGAAGTTGATTGTTAAAAGTCCGTATCTCAAGTGCGGCGGCGCGGAGAAGGTCAGCGGGTACCTGCGCTACATCGGTACCCGCGAACATGTTCAGAAGCTGACCGATGACCGTCCTCCAACCAGAAAGCAGCAGCAGCTCATTGCAAAGCTCGCAACAGATTTTCCCGGTGTGAAGAAGATGGCTGAGTACGAGGACTACGCAGCTCATACGACAAAAGCTAACGCTTCGGTGCTCATCACCATGGCGCTGGAGGAAAACTGGTCTGCGGTTTGTCAGACGGACGGGTACATGAAGTACATCGCCACCCGCCCCCGCGCGGAACGACTCAGCTCTCATGGACTGTTCTCCGACGATGACAACATCGATCTCGATGCGGCGATGGCGGAGCTGGATTCCTACACCGGCAATGTGTGGACGCACATCATTTCCCTCAAGCGTGAAGATGCAGCTCGTCTCGGATATGACAATGCCAATGCGTGGTGCAATCTCATCCGCGCCCACCGCAACGACATTGCGGCGGCGATGAAAATCCCGCCCAAGGACTTTCGCTGGTACGCAGCCTACCACGACGAAGGGGATCATCCTCACATCCACATGATGGCGTGGTCGGCAAAGTCAGGACAGGCGTATCTCTCGCGCGAGGGTATCCGGCAGATCAAGTCGCAGCTCACCAACGATATTTTCAAGCAGGAACTGCTGCACGTCTACGAGCAGAAAAGCGAAAGCCG
>JGI20225J20221_1000085_pt13 | contig 11451 bp, 13 predicted proteins | sample BioMet4_FD_20221 | JGI IMG/M metagenome (IMG submission 20221) | reverse complement strand
CACGCATGTGGTGTCGAGTCCGCTGTTCGGGTCCGTGTACACGACAGTGCAGAAATAGGTCACCGAGTAGATGCTGGCTGAGAACGGATTTGCGGCAACCGTCAGCTTGTGGTCTGTTCCAACCGTTTCACCTGAGCCCAACGCCACCTGGGCTGTATCCGTATTACGCTTTCTCTTCCAGGCTACGCTCTTGATGTTGGCTGACACAGGAGAGAACAGGTCGGTTCCTCCGGCGGTTCCCGCCACAAAGGCATGGGGTGAGAGGATCAGGTTCGCCAAGGCGAAGTCCGGGTTGTAGGCCTGACTGTCGGTGTTGTACTTCACCGACGTGTTCCTGTTGGATTCGATGTAGCCCGTCAAGGCCACCGCGTCATTGTAGTCTATAAGGGTTATCTGCCCCACTGCCGAGATGCTCATGAATGTTCCTCCTATGAGAGATCTGAATCTGTTATGTATTGGGCCTCGAAGGAGGTCCTGCCAATCAAGTCAGTTTGTGTTATGGCCAACGTGTTCCCTGAGAGACTGTAGTGGTTTGAGTTCCACAAGGTGTCCGCCGTTCCGTCATCACTATGGCGAAGCCATCTGAAACGGTCGCCGCAGCTGTCGGTTATCTCCTCGCCGCCCAGGAACACACGGGCTGTCAGGGTGCTCGAGAAGACACCCCCGCTCCTGTACTTGTCCCCGGCGTCCGAGAGGACCGTTATGGAGTATGCGTCCTGCCCGTCCAAGCCGGAGGAACCGGTGTCGCCATAGACCCCGATGAGGGAGATCTTGGTGGTGCTCGAGCCGTCCGTGTAGGAGACGACCTCCTTCCGCCAGAGGTACTTGTCCAGCGCCGAAAGCACGGGAATCGAGGGGAGCGCAATCACATCGGGGATGACCTGGGTGGCCGTCACCGCATAGAGGTACTCCTGCGTGGTTATCCCGCGCCCGTTCTTCCCGAGCAGGTCGGGGTTCCCTTTTGCCACGGTCCTGATGTATGTCTGGGCCTCCAGATTGAAGACGGAGATCCCGACTGCGGTGTAGCTTATGATGCCACCTCTGTCGTTCCAGCTCTTGGCGATGAGCATCACGTTGACATCCAGTCCGGTGAAGACCGTGTCATGGAGTCGGATGAGGCTTCCAAGCGCGACGTCGACCTTGGAGCTGAATGTGTACTGGGAGTTGCAGTACCTGTGGTATTGTCCCAGGAGGTTGGCATGCGCCTGGGCGAGCGTCCTGTCATGGACATAGGACAGCTCCTCCTTGAGAAGCGAGTCCGACTGCTCGGTCTCCTGGGCGACATTTGCGGTGCGGACTATCGAGGTGTCCTTCTCGTAGATGACGTCCCCGTAGGCGTCAAGGCGGGTGAGGTTGAAGGCGATGTTCCCGGGATTGTGGGCCTCAACTTTCAGATAGGAACCGCCTGCCGATTCCACTTTCCCCGTCACATTCGGGTTCGTCGCCGTCATCACGGTCTCGACATTGGACACCGCGATGATGGTCCCGCTCCCCACAACCCTCGATTCGCTCTCCGCGTTGCACGCCTGGATGAGAGCCGGCTCACGGAATGAGTCTGCCTCGGCCTCGGTGTGCTCGCTGTCCGAATAGACCTCCGTTCCGTCGAACCAATTGCCTGCCGGAAGTTCCATGTTGCAGTAGGGATGGCTGTCATCCTTTCCCGAGGTGTTGCGGTAGACAAGATAACGGCTCGCCGTCCCGAGGCTCTTGAACGATACCCTCGCAGACTTGTACTTCCTGATCTTCTTGCTCAGCGTTATCGCCTTGCCGTTTGAGACGCAGAGGTCGTCGCCGTCCAATGTCGGGAGTCCGGAAGTGGAAACGCAGTCAACCTTGAAGACCAGAAGCTCTCCCTGGTTGTCGAAGTGATACACATATCCCAGCTCGTAGAGCATCTGGTCCAGGATGTCACGGCAGGTGACGGAGGAATCGGAGGTCTTGGTGACCGTGGCGGCAATCTCCTCACAATGACTGGAAATCCTGATCCCGGCCGCGGTGCAGATTGCGATTATTGCGTCGGATGCGCTGCAGTTGAAAAGATGGTACCCGCTCTGGATGAAAGGCTTTCCAAGCAGCCGGGTCCCAGTGTCCTCCAATGAGATGGACAAGGCTTTCTCCCCGGATGCGGTGACGCTCCATGAAAAGTTGGTCGAGACATAGCCGGTGAAGACCACGGTCCCACCGTCATTGAGGACGGCCTTGATGTCGCCATCGGTGGAAATGATGTCCTCAATCGAGGAGCAACCTTGAAGGATCTGCAGCTCAACCTGGTTTGAGGAGCTTTTGAGGCCGTTGAGCAGCTGGTAGTGGAAATCCACTGAATCCTTCACGATGAAGGAATCTGTGATTGTCTGGCTGGCCGAATGGCCCGCCTCGAGGTCTCCCCCGAGGAAGGTCAGGACCAGTCTTGGATTGTTCATCATGTGGCAACTCCATAGTATTCAAGCTCGTCGAACTCGGTCTTGATCATCTTTGCGAAGGCTCGCATCCCGCCCTCACCGACCACCGGCGCTTCCTGGTAGATGTTGATGGTCACCTGGGTCGCTCCCTGGTAGCTCGCGGAGCTTACCGCTGTTCCCGTGGACACGCTGTCGGAGACAGCTGTGTTGGAGACACCGTAGGATTCCCACGCCGCCAGTTTCTCTCCGAGTCCGGTGAACGCGTCGCTCGTGAAGGCGTCCGGGCTGGAGCCATAGCTTCTCTGGTCGAACCAGTGGGTGAGGTTCCAAGCGCAGGTTCCTACGCAATCGCCGAGGTAGCTGAGCCACCTTCCGAGCCAGGAAAAGAGGTCCGCCACGAACTGGATGGGGCTGATGAGTATCGTGAGCGCCTGTCCGACAAGCGCGATGACCGGGGTCAAAGCGGAAAAGACAAGAGCCACAAGCTCGATCACCGGACTGAGCAATTGCAGTACCGGGGCCACCGCAGTGGTGAGTATCGCCCCGATGACGGCCATGATCGGATAGATCGCGTCCAGAATCGGAAGGAACACTCCCGCGAGAGAGGAGCCAATCCATCTGAGGGCGTCCATGATGGGTGAGATCACGGTCGTCAGGGCAGGGGCAAGGACGTCGACAAGGCCCTCGATGATGGGAATCAGGACCGCAAGCAGGGGATTGCTTGAGAAGAATATCTGCACGAGCGGCTTCACAGCCTCAAGCAGCTTGCCCACGGAAGCGGACAGGTCATCCAGTATCCCGGCGTCCACGTTCCCGGTGGAGGACATGGCGGTCCAGGAATCCCTGACGGTGCCGATGGCGGTCGTGAAGGACAGGATGACTTTCTCCGTGGAGCCTGTGAGCTTCTTGATGGCTTCCTCGCTTGAAGCGACTATCTCATCAAGGACCTCCTTCTGTTCCTCGGTCGCCTTCTCGGTGTCGAAGGAAAGAGCTGTGTCAATCCTGTCCTGTATCTCCTCCACTTGTGCGGTGACAGAGAGGTTCTTGTTCGAGGACAGGAAGTCCTCAAGGTCGAGGGCCGATTCCGTCACAGGAGACAGCTCCTCCTGGAGCGTCGCGATGATCTCGTCAAGCCAAGTGCCCTGGTCTCCTGTGGCGGTCTTCTTCCACTCGGTCGCCTCGTCTATAGCATTCCGGATATCGGCCTTTCCCATCGACTCGCTCTTTGAGCCATAGGATTTGAGGAAGTCATCTATCGAGCCGAGATTCGAGACCGGCTCAAGCTCCTTCTGAAGCGATGCGATGATCTCGTCGAGCCAGGTGAGCTGGTCGCCGGTGGCGGTCGCCTTCCATGATGTCGCCTCCTCGATGGCGCTCTTGAGCTCGGACAATCCCTTGGATGCGGAACGTGAGCCGTAGCTCTTGAGAAAGCCGTCCAGGGTGGAGACAAGAGTCTCCTCATCGGAATCATCATCAGCAACAACATCGTTGCCATGGAATGCGTCGACACCGCTTTTGGCATCATAGTTCTGCGATATGGAGAGAGCGGAGCCCATCTTGATGAGCATGTCGGACAGGCTCTTCCACTGAAGGTACGCCTGGTAGCCGGACTCGCTTCCGGAGTGTTCCGGCATTTGGTCCCACGCCATCCAGCCGGATGCGCCCATCGTCCTCAGATCCTGGGATGCCTTCGTATCGCGATAGCTTTTCCTTTGGTTCCAGGGCTGCTCGGCGGTCAGAAGGTCCATGAGCTGGTTCTCATAGATTCTCATCTCGTCGTTGAGTTTTCCCATCGAGGAGACGATCGTATCCGGAGAATACTTGGTTCCGACCAGGCTGGCACCACCGGCCTCGAAATCCGACCTCAGCCTGGTGTCCGCGTTGAGGTCGTTGATGGTGCGGCATATCTCGGACAGCCGCTCGATGAGCCAGTCGAAGACAGGCTCGAGTGCCATGACGATGCCTTCCCCCAAACCTTCCTTCACATCGCCTATCAAATTGTTGATCTGGGTGATTTTTCCCGTAGGAGTGGCGGCTACCTTCTGGGCGAGCCCGCCATAGGCGCCAGCCACCTTGTCGAGAATCAGGTTCTGGGCGTCGAAGGTCTTTCCTGAGGCCAGAAGTGTGTTTATGGTCTCCTTCTCGGATGCGCTGAAGGTTATGTTCGCCTGCCTCAGGGTCCTCAGTCCTGTCGCCGGGTCCTGCAAGGCCAACGCGAGTTTCTGCGCTCCGCCAGCTGCATCAGTGCCGAGGGCTGTGGCCATATCAAGGGAGAGCTCTATCGCACGGGGAAGATTCTCGCTGTTGAGCTTGCCCGTGGCGACCAGTATCTGTTCAGCGCTTTGGATGGTCTCGTCACCGAAGGTGGTGACCGTCTGAAGGGAGGAGGCCATGTCGGCGAGCTGCTTCGTGGTCATGCCGGTGGACTTGCCGATGTTGCCCATCACGGCGTCGAGGGAGACATAGGCCTGTTCCTGGACAGTCCAAGAGCTGACACAATCCTTGACCGCATTTCCAAGCGCCTTCACCCCTGCGATGATGGCGGTGACGGTGAAAGCGCCCTTTATGGTGGAGCCGAGCTTGTCGGCGGCTCCCTTGAGACCGGAAAGGTCGGAGGAAGCCGACTTCACGGCTTTGGTGAGATTGTTCTCGCCCTTGATTATGACTTTGGCCTGGGTAGCCATATCGACCTCCTTTCAAATGAGAAAAAAGGCGCCCATCGCTGGAACGCCTTATCTCTTCGATTTCATTTTCTTCACCTTGTCCGCCAGATGCTTCCTGTAGTTCAGCTGAATCAACTTGATAACCTGCATGCTCATGTACGGCTGCTCCATGACGGAGCCTGGGAAAGGCATTTGCCTCAGGTCCCCGGACTCGCTGTCACATATTGGAAGGAACACATCGCTTATGTAGAAGAGCCAGTGTCCGTATTCCCTGAAGAGCTCGGAGTTGTATCTTCCGCCGAAGACTTCTGCGCAGAGGCTGGCAATCTGCCGTCTGTCCTCCGCGCACGGGTAAAAAAAGATGACTTCGTGTACTCGTTGATGACCTTGAGCGTCAAATCCAACGACTCGAACACCAGGGCCGTCACCGCCACACCGTCCATACGTTTCTGCTCAGTCTCGTAGAAGTTGTGGTCTGCGATTATTGTCGGGAGAATCTCCTTGAAGAAGGAAAGTGACTCTTTTTCGCCTTTCTCGGCCGCATCCTTGAGCCTGAGCATGTCGATGGTTGGCAGCTCCTTGAGTGTGATGAACGCCTCGTCGTCCTTCTCCAACCCAACAAGGGTTCCAACTTCGATGCGCACCTTCTGGATGCACTTGTCATAGTTCTTTGATTTGATGAACATTCTTATTACGCTCCATAACCTGTAGAGGTCTTGTCCGTGATGACGATTGCCAAAGGCTCGGTCGAGCCTACCGACAATGCTTCTCCGGCCACTGTGGCGGAGATGAGTCCTGTCCCGCTCACGCCCGAGTCCACATCGTTGATGGCGAGGTTCGGAATCGTGATCTGGATGGTGTAGTCCGCGTTGGAGGAACCGAAGGTCAGGACTACGGAAGCGTTTGATTCTGTGGTGAGATAGGTGCTCTTCAATGCATCGACTGAAGCGGAGTAGGGTATCTCAAAACTTATTGTGACGCTCCGCTGTCCATGTTGGGGCTGTCCCGGATAGAGGCCGGCGGCATAGGTCTTGGGTGCATCCTCGACTCCGTTATCCAGTTTGAAGGACGCACTTGAGATATCAAATGAAGTTCCTCCAATTGTGAATGTAGCGGATGTGCATCTGTAGGAAGGAATGGTGAAGCCGGTTAGCTCCGAGTTGAGGGTTCCTGTCTCCTCCTTGATTCCCTTGATGTCCACGGAGCCCTTCACATAGTCACCTGCGGCGCAATCGAGCGAGAGTGTCGAGATGGTGCATCCCGGATACTTCTTCACTGCGGCCTTCCTGTTGACCACTACGGTCAGGCTTGGAAGGTCAGAGTTGGCCGCGCAGAGATTGAGTGTGTGGGTGTACTTGTCGGTCGAGCCCACCTGTGCAGCGGTATCTGCTCCGCCGAGGGCCGCATGAAGCAGAAGGCCTGCGAACTCGGGCCTCAGGATGAAACTGAAGGAACCGCCTGCAGAAATACCAAGAAGATCCCTGGACTGAGGTGTCTTTGATGCAAGAAGAGACCCTTCGTCTCCCTTTTCCACGGAGAGCTTGATACCCTCGCTTGTGATGTCCACCAATACGGTAGGAGAGACTCCCGTGCCGAATGTGGACTCCTTTCCAATCTGCAGGCTCGCGCCCGCTCCTGTTAAAAACGACATCTAGTGTCCTCCTGTTAGAATTCTTTTGCCCACTGAATTTGGATGTGGGCCTCTATCGCCGTCATGGTCTTCGAAGCCGTGACCGCCGGATAATATTCCATGTTTGTCAGCCTGACTGATTCCACAAATCCATCAAGCGTCTGGTTTCCTCTGAGAAGCGTGTACAGAGCCGAATAGTACCCGAACACCTTCTTGATAAGGGTTGCACTGGTAGCACCCTTGCAGAGGATGAAGACGGTGCTGTCCATCGTGGCGATGTCGCTTCCCATAGACAGGTCCTCTATGTTCTCACCATCCGGCTGGATGTAGAACATGGAGCTCTTTCTCATGTTGTCTGTGTCGGGGAAATCGATCTCCACATTCTGTGCATTGATGTCCTCAGGTAACACTCCATCGGAGCTTTCTATAAGCGGGTTCAACTGTGAGACCATCGTTTCCTTGAGTCTCTCAAGAACCTGCATCTCGGTTTTCATGTTGTTTTCCTCCTGGCCTTCTTCTCAATCTTTATCACTTCCTTCTCGACCAATTGGTCGAGCTTGGCCTTGAAGTCGGAGGAGAGAAGGTAGCGTTTGACCGGAGCCTCCACGAAGTCGTGGGCCTTCAGCTGTACCGAATGGGCCTTGACCCATTTGCCGTCTATCTGGAAGGTCAGGTACTTACCTTTCTTTGCGGTGATTTTCGAGCCCCGAGCCAGGGCATAGCCGTAGAAGGTCTTTCCATCCCTCTGGGCCTTGGCCTGGACCATCACGGCCTTGGCGTTCTTGAACACCTTCCGTTGGATGCTCTTGTAGAGCGCACCAGTCCTTTTCCTGAGACCCACCTGTCTGTAGGCTGACTTGACCGGCTTCTTGGCAGCGGTACCTATGCCTGAGAGGATGTTCCTCATCACGGTGGTCTTCTTCCCGCCGAGCTCGGTGAGCATCCTCACCGGCTCGGAGATATCGGTCTGGATGGAGACTTCTCCTGCTCCGCCTGTTCTTCCTTTCCTATCCATAATCAGAACCTCGGCTCGCGGACTCCATCCAGGGGCTGGAGGTACTTGCGGTAGTTGGAGTAGTTGATGAAGGTCCGGTTGTTGTTGTCGAAGCTCTTCCCTGTAAGCCCGATGTTTCCGCCTGACTCGCTGAGCATCAGTGTGGCCACCCTCAGGATGGAGAGCTTCACGACTTCCGGCATCTGTTCGGCGGTCCATTTGGTCTCGGCGTCAAAGCCAAGATAGGCGTCGCATATCTCCTGGGCTGACTTGAGGAACATGGTCTTGATGGTCACGGCCTCGGATGAGTCCTCGAAGTTGTTGCTGTAAGCATTGAACTCCTGCACTGTCATTATCATCTGTGTCCCTCCAATAAAAGACTGCGATGCCCCGCCCTCATATGGCAGGACACCGCAGAAAACTTGCTTAGCCTTCAGCCGGAGCCTCGGTCTCGAGGATTCCGGCAGTACGTAGCTTGGCCAAGAGCGCGTTGAAGTCGGTGACCACTCCGGCGGCATCGGTCGCGACGCTGTCGGCCTGGGATGCGGACATCTTCACCCCACCGATCTTGGCGGTGGTGGCGGAGGGAAGGGTGTAAGCATCCTTCTGCAATCCTTCCACTGTCGCGCCGTTCGCCACCTTGAGCTTGGCACCGGCGAGGATCTCTATCTCCCCGCCGATGACTGTCTTGGTGCCTCCCTGCTCAGTGTAGTTCTTTGAGTTGTAGCTCATGCTTCACCTCCCTAGGCGTGCTGCTGGAGAACCTTGATGGCCTCAGGAAGGATGAGCCTTCCATCGACTCTCTGGGTTCCCAGGAATCCGACCTGGCCGGTCACCGCATAAAGCTCACCGAGGCGCTTGAAGCTTCTTCCCTGGCGGTCGGCAATCCAGTAGTAGCTGTAGTCGCCGAACGCGATGGTCTTTGCTCCGGCGGCGATGACGGGCATGAAGGAGGATGTGTTGACCGGTCTTCCAAGCAGGGTGTCCGGAGTCCCGGCGGTGAGCGACGGCTGCCAGAGGTAGTTGCCGTTTCCGTCCTTGAGCTTGCGGATGGCCTTGATGGTGGAGTCGTTCAACAGCCAGGAGGCCTTCTTGCGGTAGGATGCGTTGAGGCTGTAGAAGAGGTCCATGACCTCGTCGGCAGTAAGCGCGGTGGCACCTGCAGAAGTAACGCCCACCTGGGCACCGCCTGTGGCGTTGAGGATTCCGTTCGGCTTGCCGGTTCCGTTGCCTGAGAAGAACGCTTCCTCCTCCTTGGCACCGATACGACGTGCGAACTCCTTGGAGATGTAGCCCTCAAGGTCGAACACGTTGTCGTTGATGAGCTCCTCGCTGACCTTGATGAGTGTACCGAGCTTGTAGGCTCCGATGGTCACCTGACCGAAAGCGTCGTCGCTCTCGGGAACGGCTCCCTCCTCATCAATCCAGCTTGCGGTTCCCTTGGAAGCGGAGACTGGAATCTTGCGCTCGCCGGAAGAGGTCTGGATGATGGTGGCCAGCTGACGGAAGATGTTCTCCTCCTGAAGCGCCTCCACCAAGGTGTGCTCGAACTCGTCAGGCACAAGATAGCCGCCCTCGCTGTCGGTCCCGATCTGAAGGGCGTTGATGACGTCCGGCATCGCGGCCTTGCTTCTCATGAGGTTCCAGAACGAGGCCCTGTACTCATCGGCGGCCCTGCCGGTCTTGCCGTCCGCCTTGCCGATGTCAGGTCTGCCGGTAAGCGGCATGTTGACGGGCTTGCGGAGCTCTGCGTCGAGGGCTTCCTGCCTCTCCATCCTGGATATCTCCTTGCCGAGGTCGGTGATCTCGCCCTCCATCCTGGAGTAGGTGGCGTCATCCTCAGCGGACAGGACGCCCTTGTCGTTCCTATGGGACTCGAGGAATGCCTTCGTCGCCTCCCAAGCCTTGGCGCGTTTCTCACGCAGTTCCAAAATAGTCATAGATTGTTCCTCCTAATGACTGATCAGTTGAAGGCGTTCCATCAGAGTGTCGATGGAGCGTCCTGTTTTCTCTTGTCTTGCCTTGTCGGCGATCTTGTTGATGAGGGTCTGGTTCACGGCCTTGCGTGAGAAATCGAAGGAGACATCCTCTTTCGGGGCCTTCTTCTCGTCCTCCAGCAACCCGTCCGCCAGTCCCAGCTCGATGGCCCGATTGGCGTTCATCCAGGTCTCTTCGTCCATGAGCTTGGAGAGCTTGTTGCGTGACAGGCCGCTCTTTATCTCATAGGCGTTGATGATGGACTGCTTGACCTCGTCGAGCATCGCGATGGCCTTCTGCATGTCGCCCGCATCTCCCATGGCCATCGTCATTGGGTTGTGGATCATCAGAAGCGCGGTGGGGGCCATGAGCACCTTCGTCCCCGCCATAGCGATCACCGATGCCGCCGACGCCGCGATGCCGTCGATCTTGACGGTCACCTCGCCCTTGTAGTCCATGAACATGCTGTATATCTGGCTGGCAGCGATGCAGTCGCCGCCGGGACTGTTTATCCAGATGGTCACGGGACCGGAGCCCGAGAGAAGCTCGTCCTTGAACATCTTCGGGGTCACGTCATCGTCGAACCATGACTCTTCCGCGATGGTCCCATAAAGTTCGAGCACCCTTTCGGGTGCCCCTGATTCACTTTCCTGGTTCTTCCAAACCCAGAAACGTCTATTCTTCGGTTCCGGCATTGCCGTCCTCCTTTGGCTTCTCCAGCCTGTCCTTGAGCGGGAGCATGTTGCCGTTCACGAGAAGAAGGTCTCCGCCTTCCTCCGCCGGTATCGGGTCCATGTCCTCCAGCTCCCTGATGTCGTTGGCGCTGATCCAGCCGTTCTGCCTTGCCGTGGCGTAGCCGGTCATCCTCGATGCGTAGTCGCCTCTGAGCAGTCCGTCCACATTGAACTTCACGAACAGCGATGGTTTCTCATCTTCGCTGAAGAGCGAACGGGTGATGCCCTGTTCCCAGCGCACCAGCCAGGGGCGCAGCGTGTATTGGACGAACTCCAGTGACTGCTGCTCTATGTTGGAGAACGATGATTTCTCAAGGTCTCCCACCATATGCGGCGGCACCCTGAAGATTCGGGCTATCTCGTTTATCTGGAATTTGCGTGTCTCGAGGAACTGGGCCTGCTCGGGACTGATGCCGATAGGGGTGTATTTCATCCCTTCCTCAAGTACCGCGATCCTGTGGCTGTTTCCTGAACCCTGATAGACGCTGTTCCAGCTGTCACGAACTCTCGCCGGGTCCTTGATGGTTCCCGGATGCTCGAGCACACCGCCCGGAGACGCTCCGTTGGCGAAGAACTTGGCTCCGTATTCCTCGCAGGCTATGGCCATGCCGATGGCGTTCTTGGCCATCGCGATGGGTGAGTAGCCCACAAGACCGTCGAATCCGAGCCCAGGGATGTGAAGGACGTCGGTGGGTTTGAGGACCACCGTGGAACCCTTCATGGTGGGCGCGTCCTCGTTTGAGCGGTTGTAGGTGTAGTAGAGCCGGCCGGCCTCGTCCCTGTCCACGGTCATCTTGTTGGGCATCAGCGGATAGAGGCCGATGACCTCTCCCTTGCCGTTTCGGATGATCTGGGCATAGGCGTTGCCCCAGAGAAGCAGATGCGTCATCAGCGTCTCGCGGAAGACGAAACTGGACATCTCCGGATTCGGCTCGTCATGCAGAAGGCGATAGAGGCTGTGGTCTACGGCTTTCTCCTTGCCACCCTTGTCCGTGTACCGGTAAAGGTGGAGGGGAAGCCCGGCTACGGCTTCTGCGAGTATCCTCACGCATGA
>JGI20225J20221_1002913_pt1 | contig 11456 bp, 9 predicted proteins | sample BioMet4_FD_20221 | JGI IMG/M metagenome (IMG submission 20221) | reverse complement strand
AATTTCCATGCTACCGGTTTTATCCCCATAAAGTAAACGGCGAAGGTTTTTTTATCGCGGTGGTTCGTAAAACAAGCGGTAAAAAACAATACCACGGTAAAACAGACAAAAAAAACCTGCTCCGGGCCTCGAAACAGGAAAAGCTGACGGCCGCATCACTGATAAAAGATGAAAACCAGGAAATATTGAAATTTGAAGACTCTTTGCTCTCTTTTCCTGCCAATCTGATCGACGGGCTGATGACGGTAAAGCAACAGCTGAGAATTGTGCATGCCGGGGTAAAAGTCGGCCAGATCATCGACAACAAAATAACCCCGGCCCATGAACTGGCGCTCTCCCCGATCCTCAACAGAAACGCTTTTCCTGAAATTGATATCACTCTTAATGAAGCCTTGAAATTTCTCAAGCGTGACGAAATAAAATTATTTTCCGGTAACAAAGGATGGAATCTCCTCTCCTACCGTGGAATTCCCATGGGATGGGTCAAAAACCTTGGGAACCGTTTCAACAGCGCTTTTCCCAAAGAATGGAGAATCCGGATGAATTTAGATGATTTCAACGAAGAAAGATTGAAGCAGGAAATGGCTAAATTCCCTTTATAAACTGATTTTCCCGTCGTTTTTCATGAATCAGTCAATTGTATCAGTTTGGGAAACTGGCTATTATAAATATTTAAGCCAAAAAGGAAAAAAAACAGCTCCAAATTTTTCACTAAAAGAAAAATCCCCTACTTTTGCACACGTTCCGGAGAGATGGCAGAGTGGTCGATCGCGGCGGTCTTGAAAACCGTTGTACTGCGAGGTACCGGGGGTTCGAATCCCTCTCTCTCCGCTCCCACGGGTGTAGCTCAGTTGGTAGAGCACTGGTCTCCAAAACCAGGTGTCGGGCGTTCGAGTCGCTCCTCCCGTGCTGAAAAAATTTCAAACCAATCCTCTTCGGTAGATTGGTTTTTTAATTTCATAATCCCGCCAAATTTCAAAAATTCATTTATTTCATAGTTGTAGATTTTTGAGCTATATTTGTTTAGCTGATTAGTGCTGATCTGAAGAAAAACCTAAACAAATGAATATTTTTAAACTTGAAAGATCCCTGCAGACCGACTTCAATAAATCGGTTTCGATTGAAACAATAAGATTGAAATATGAGGATTACATGAATTCGTTGAGTTTTAAGACAAATCCAGGATCTGAAGAAGTATTTTTTACGCGTACGAACCAATACAGAGGTGAAGCATTAAAAGTGTTTCGTGACGGTCATGTTTCAATCTTTATTCAACATGATAAACATGATAAATTGAACATTAATTGGTCTGTTGAACTTGATATTTTATATTATCTATCCGGTTTAACAGAATTTATAATGGGATTCACCGTTAATTTGATATTTAATTCCCCTTTGTTTTTATCAATCATTATAGGATTAATAGGAACCATACTCACAATCATAATTGGAATATTTAATATAATCGATAAAACCGATGAAATTAATAGTGCTTGTTTGGAATTGTGATTAAATAAAATAAAAGCCGACACTTCCTCATCGTAGCTTAAGGCCCGATCCCTGCCTTCATCCTCCTTCGAGTAATCATCCTCTATGGTTTGTGTAAGTTTCCAGTATGATTTGATACAGGAACCATACACAAACCATACAGTAACCATAAACAAACCCCGGAGATGATACGAAAAGATCAGGGATCTGGTCCGGACCGGTTACATTTGGTATGAGTATAATTTGTCTTTAAAATCCGGAACTCGTCGGAACATTCATTCACCTGTTTGATAAACAGTATCATGGCCCGTTTCATCTGTTTTACAGAAAACTCTGGATATGAATTATGAATTAATACCCAAAGAACAATATATCCTTCGCCTAAACCCTGAACTACAAACCTTAAAGTCTAATGCCTGATGACTCTGCACTATTATCCATAAAATATTTTATTACCTTTATACCATGATCTTGCAGCTCGAAAGAGAAAATAATAACATCAATTTTTTTAACGTTTTCCATGGAAAAACCAAATTTCTTCGGAGCCGGGCCAAAGATTGGAAGAATAACCCTTCCCTGGTTAGCCCTGACCATTGTTCTGACGCTGATCAAAAAAGATATTTTTGTGTTTTCCTCCAATCCTGACGGTTATCTTCGACTGACCGGTGCGATTCTCCTGGGGGCAGGGCTGATATTCTATTTTATAACTGTCAGGAGTTTGCTCAAAGGATTAAAAGAGGCCAAACTGGTCACGACCGGAGGTTTTTTCTTCTGTCAGAGTCCCTTGTATGCTTCTATCTTGCTCCTTATTATTCCAGCCGTTGCCTTTCTGATGAATTCCTGGCTGGTCCTGACGACAACCCCGGTTGGTTACCTGGTTTTCAAAGTTTGCATTAAAAGCGAATATCTGGAACTCGAAAAAACATTTGGTGAAGCCTACCTGAAATACAGGAAAGAGACTCCTGAATTTTTCCCCTTCCCGGTAAAGAAGTTATTCAGTTAGCCGGATTTTGAATCCGATTTAGTTTCATGGCCGTTCCTGGTAAACGGATGGTGTCTTTCGAATAACATTTTAAGAATGCCTTGGTCTTCTTGATCATCTTTTCAACTGGTAAATCATCCTGACATTAAGATGTCATATTTATGCAGTTTTTTCTGCCATATCGACAGTTTATCCAATTTGGCATAACCTTTGAATCTGTTTTACAAAGTTAATTTTAAAATTATAGACATAAGATGAAAGGAAAAATCGGCGTAACCAGTGAAAATCTGTTTCCAATAATTAAAAAATTTCTTTATTCAGATCATGACATTTTTCTTCGGGAAATAGTATCCAACGCTGTTGATGCAACCCAAAAACTGTACACCATTGCCAGGACGGGCAAATACCAGGGCGATGTTCAGGATTTGAAGGTCCGCGTTTCGTTTGACAAAAAGGCAAAAACAATCACGGTATCCGACAACGGAATCGGAATGACTTCCGATGAGGTGGAACGTTACATCAACCAGATCGCTTTTTCCGGAGCTAACGAATTCCTCGAAAAATATAAAAACGATGCCAATGCCATAATAGGCCATTTCGGGCTTGGATTTTATTCCTCTTTCATGGTTTCTGAAAAAGTGGAAATCATCAGCCGTTCTTATCAGCAGGATGCCAAACCGGTCAGATGGGAATGCGACGGATCGCCCGAATACGTGCTGGAAGAAATTGAAAAAGACCAGGTCGGGACCGATATCGTCATGCACATCAACTCCGATTCTGAGGAGTTCCTCGAAGAGAACCGGATTTCCGACATGCTGAACAAATATTGCAAATTCCTCCCCGTCCCCGTCATTTTCGGAAAGAAGAAGGAATGGAAAGACGGCAAATACGTTGACACCGAAGAAGATAACCAGATCAATGACACCACACCAGCCTGGACCCGCAAACCGGTCGATCTGAAGGAGGAAGATTACAAGGAATTTTACCACAAGCTTTACCCGATGGCCGATGATCCGCTGTTCAACATTCATCTTAACGTGGATTATCCCTTTAATCTGACCGGGATTTTGTATTTTCCCAAGATCAAGAACAATTTCGAGGTGCAGAAAAACAAAATTCAGCTTTACTCTAACCAAGTTTTTGTAACGGATTCTGTAGAGGGCATTGTTCCCGAGTTTTTAACACTTTTGCACGGAGTACTTGATTCACCGGATATTCCTTTGAACGTGTCCCGCTCCTATCTTCAAAGCGATTCAAACGTAAAAAAGATCAGCAGTCACATTACCAAAAAAGTAGCTGACCGCCTGCAGGACATCTTCAAAGAAAAGAGAACCGAGTTTGAGGAAAAATGGAACGATCTGAAGTTGTTCATCGAATACGGAATGCTGACCGACGAAAAGTTCTATGAAAAAGCCATTAAATTTTTCCTGTTCACCAATACCGACGGCAAGAGCTTTACCTGGGAAGAATATGAGAAATTAATTGAAGCCACCCAGACCGATAAAGACAAAAAACTGGTTTATATCTATGCTACCGACAAAGAGGAACAGTTCAGCTTTATCGAAGCCGCCAAATCAAAAGGTTATGACGTACTGCTGCTGAACGATGTGCTGGCCACCCCTCTGATGAATCATTTTGAGCAGAAATTCCCCAAGAAACATTTCGTAAGAGTCGATGCCGATGTGGTGGAACGTCTGATCGAGAAAGATGAAAAAACAGAGACAAAGCTTTCACTGGAGGAAAAGAATGAGCTGAGCCCGATCTTCCAGGCTATCGTTCCAAAAGATAAAGGCAATTTCATTGTTGATTTCCAGGATTTGGGCGAAGATGGATCACCGATGGTGATTACTCAAAATGAGTTCATGCGCAGAATGAAGGATATGTCAAAAATACAGAACGGCATGAGTTTTTATGGCGATTTACCAGACAGCTACAACCTGGTGGTGAACATCTCCCATCCTTTAATTAAACGGGTGCTCAATGAAAAACAGGAAAAGCTTTCTTCAGAGCTCAACGCAATGGCTCCCGATCTGGCAAAATTAAAGGCCGAAAGCGACTCTTTGAAAAAGATGAAAGAAGGCAAGAAGGATGAAGAAATACCCCAGGAAGAAAAAGATCTTTTGAACGAGACCGAAGAAAAGATCCAGAAACTGGAAGAAGCCAAAAGACAAAAACTCGAAGCTTTTGGAACGCAGAATAACCTGGCCAAAGAACTTGTCGATCTTGCTTTGCTGGCCAACAACATGCTGCGTGGAGAAGCCCTGAATAATTTTGTCAAACGCAGCGTGGAATTAATTAAATGATATCAAAGCATTTTTTAATTTCGCATTGATAACAGGAGAGGCTGTTCAGACCAAGGATAGCCTCTTTTACTTTTTCTTATGAAATCAAAAATCTGCGTCCTATGACAAAATATTTACTGATCCCTGTTCTTGTTTTCCTATCCCAGTTCTCTATGGCACAGGATTTATCCTTTTACCAAAAAAGAGTTTACACTGCAAAAAACGGGGAAACGTTAAATTATAGGATTCTTTATCCCAAAGATTACGGTCAGGGAAGAAAATATCCCGTTTTGCTGTTTCTGCACGGATCAGGAGAAAGAGGAAATGATAATGAAAAGCAATTGCTCCATGGCGGAGATCTTTTTCTGAATCCTGCCAACATGGAAAAATTCCCCGCCATCGTGGTATTTCCCCAGTGTCCCCAGGATAAGAGCTGGGCATCGTTATCCTTCAAATATGAAGGTGCAAAAAGGACCTGTTCCCGCCCCACCGGAAAGAAACCGGGAGAGATGGAACGGATGCTGAAAGGATTGCTGAAAGAGCTTGAAAAGACAGAAAAAGCCGATACCAAAAGAATATATATCATGGGATTATCCATGGGAGGCTTCGGAACGCTAGATATGGTGTATCTCTACCCCAAAACCTTTGCGGCTGCCGTTCCCATTTGCGGAGGACATGCGCCCGAACTCGCAGGGGAGTATGCAAAGAGGGTGCCGGTATGGCTGTTTCACGGAGCCAAAGACCAGGTAGTTTCACCGGATCTTTCGCGCAATCTTTACGCAAAACTCAAGGAACTGGGAGCAGAGGTAAAATACACAGAATTTCCGGAGGCAAATCATAACAGTTGGGACAGCACTTTCACCACCACGGAATTGTTACCCTGGGTATTTTCACATCACAAATAATAACCTTCAGTTGACGGCTGAATTTTAGATACAACATTATGGCATTGAATCTCGACGAAAAAGATATTGCAAAAATTGAAATGGTTGGCGATCGGGTATTGATCAAACCAAAGAATCAGAATTTTCAGACGACCTCCGGGCTCTATTTGCCCCCTTCAGCGGTGGATAAAGAGAGCATCCAGGCCGGATATGTTATTAAAATCGGACCCGGATTTCCTTTTCCCAACATGTCGGAAGAAGACGAGCCCTGGAAAGAACAGCATAAAGGCGCCAAATACATCCCTTTGCAGGCCAAAGAAGGCGATCTGGCAGTCTATTTAAGCAAATCGGGGTTCGAGATCGAATTCAAGAAAGAAAAATATTTCATCATTCCCCATTCTGCTATTCTGATGATCGTACGGGAGGAAGGGCTTTTTGAATAAGTAGGAAGTATGAGATATGAGATATAAGATATGAGATATAAGATATAAGTGATGATGTACATCAGCACATCAATAAATCAATAAATCAATAAATTAGCACATCAACACATCAGCACATCAATAAATCAAAAGGGGGCATCTAGCGACGCCCCCTTTCTACCTAACCTAACTAACCTAAATCCTATGAAAAAACTTGCTCTTCAGCAACGATACAAATATATATAGAGAAAGGATTAACTTACTCTAAGTAAAGTTAATTAACGTTAAACCTGCATATTAAAATCACTTTTTATAACCATTACACATTTCCGACAAGACAGCCGCATTATTTCCCAATAAAATAAATAATTAGTTATTTACTTATCTTTTTTTTGAAATAAAATTTATTTTTGTCATCTATTTAACTCCTAACCATGCAAGAGCTTCATATCAAAAGTTATTTATCGAAAAATGGGGTAAGACCACTCAAGAAAAGAGTGAAAATAATGAATTATCTCATCTCCAATCGCAACCATCCCACAGTTGACATTATTTACAATGATCTCGTCAAGAAAATCGACAAATTATCAAAGACAACAGTTTACAACGTGCTGAATCTCTTTGTTCAGGAAGGATTGGTAGTTGCCCTTAATATCGAAAATAATGAACTCAGGTATGATGCAGACACCTCTTCACACGGACATTTTAAATGTAAAAACTGTGGGAAGATCTTTGATTTTGATTTGAAGAAAGAAGAATTGCCAAGACTTCCTCTGTCTGGATTTAAAATCGATGAATTCCAGTATTCTATAAAAGGTGTTTGTGCCTTTTGCAGAAATAAAATGGAAGCCGTTGATAAAGAAACCCTTGCCGAAAAGGAGATCTGTAATACGACAGCCTAATCTTCTTCTGTTTCTTCATGCTCCAGATCTTCTGCTTCTTCATGCTCCAGATCAGGATCCTGATCGGCCTCGTACAGCTCATCATCCGCCGGGGCAATGGATTCAATATCAACAGGTTTAAGATTATCCGGAATTTTATCAACTTCATAAGGGAAAACGTCCATTATGCTACTTTCGTTGATTCCTCCGATTTCGAAGTCGGCCATCATTCCCTGCATAGCTTCAATCACCTGATCAAAAGCCTCCTTAATGTTACAGGAACAAACCAGAACGTTCTGAGAAGATCTTTTCTCTTTCCCACTCTCTTCATTTACCGTAATAAAAGTGACTTTGGCTTTGTACCAGCGATCGCCATTTTCTGAAGGTATTATTTCGGAAATTCTTGTCTTTGCTATCTTACTTACGGTAAATTCTCCGCTTACCATAGTCTGGAGCTCCTTATAAATACGGCTTTCAGCTTCAGTGAAAGACACTGCGTCCAGCAAATAGGTCTCACTTACTTTTTTCTCATAGCCGTTTTCGTCCATTTTATTGTACTTTGCAGTACACTCGAACCATGTATTCATAAATAAGGTTTAATATTTTAGACAAAAATAGTTTTTCAAAAGTAATAATGCTACATCTTTTGAAAACTGAAATATTTTTAAGTTGTCAGAATTTCAGATTTTAATATCGGTAAGATATAAAACCGAATAGATCAGCAGTTTTCAGCAAATAGTTTTCTTTAGTATCGCAACCTTTCTGAAACAGAAAACCTCTAAGGATTAGAACTTATTAAGTTGGATTCGGGTTAAATTTAGTTGTAATAAATTAAACCTTTATCAATTTAGTTGGTCAAACTACATAACGATAAAGCTCTAATCCAGTGAAAATAAAATTTCCCTTATTTGTTCTCTTTTGTGCAGATTACATCTGTCCTTTAAAATTATTATGAAATGAAAATTGAAATCAAAGGACTGAATAAAATTTATCCCAATGGGAAGCATGCACTGAAAGATGTGAACATGACTATTGAAAACGGATTGTTCGGATTGCTGGGACCGAACGGGGCAGGTAAATCAAGTCTGATGAGGATTCTTGTCACTTTAATGAAACCTTCCTCAGGACAGGTTTTATTCAATGGTCTGGACCTTCAAAAGAACAGGAAGGAAGTCAGAAAAATGCTGGGATACCTTCCTCAGGATTTTAGATTTTTTGCCCAATTAAGAACTTATGAATTTCTCGATTATATCGCACGATTAGCCGGTATGACCAACTCTTCCAAAAGAAAAGAAGCCGTTGAAAGAATGCTCGAGGAAGTTGGCCTTTATGAAGCCCGGAACCGTTTTGCCAACAATCTTTCAGGGGGTATGAAAAGAAGGCTTGGCATCGCCCAAGCCATTATCGGCGATCCAAAAGTGATCATTGTCGATGAACCGACCACAGGATTGGATCCGGAAGAACGCATCCGTTTTCGCAACCTACTTACCCGCATTACAGACAGGGATGTCATTATTATCCTTTCCACTCATATCGTGGGCGATATTTCGAGTACCTGTACCGATATGGCTTTGCTGAATAAAGGAACGCTTGCCTTCAAGGGAGCCCCGGATGAACTGATCGAAATGGCCAAATCCCACGTCTGGAAAATTTCAGCTACAGAATCGGAATATCGCGAGATACAGGATAAATATCCGATAATCTCTTCCATCCCGACCGAAAAAGGCTGGGAAGTTCAGGTAGTCTCAAAAAATCTGAACGGTTATGACGGTGAGCCCATTGAACCCAATCTGGAACATGCCTACGTGGATTTCATGGAAAATGAACTGAATGAGCACTGGCATGAAATTTAGAGTCCGGATTTAACGAAACAATAAAACCAACCCAATGAAAGCAATTTTTAATATCCTGACTGTTTCAAAATACGAAGCCAAAACTCTTTTCAGAAGTTGGTTCTTCCGGATTTTTTCCGTGTTGTCACTCATTTTTGTATTCTTTTTCAATGTAGGCTCGCAGACATCCATCGGATTTCCAAACGGTGACATGATTGCACTGCCCTCAATGATTCCCTTTACCAACCTGTATATTATCAATGTTGCACAGGCAATCATTGCTGTTTTTCTGGCCTCAGACTTTCTTAAACGCGACAAGAAACTCGATACTACAGAGGTAATCTACATCCGGTCGATGACCAATGCAGATTATGTGATCGGCAAGACACTTGGCAATGTTTGGGTATTCCTCTTTCTTAATGTGATTGCGTTAGGAATGGTGGCCGTTTTTAATCTGGCTTCTCCCTACACTACTTTTAAATTGATGCCATACATCTATTACTTCCTGATAATAAGTTTACCGACGTTGATTTTCATCCTGGGATTTTCGTTTTTTCTGATGTCTGTAATTCACAATCAGGCTGTTACTTTTGTGGTATTGCTGGGTTATATTGCCGCCACATTATTTTACCTTCAAAAGATCTATTACTATCTTTTTGATTACATGGCATTCCATTTGCCATTGACCTACTCTGATTTTGTAGGATTTGCCTCACTGAAGGAGATTGTACTTCACAGGGGAATTTATCTTTCTCTGGGTTTAGGTTTTATAGGATTGACCATCATGATATTGAAAAGACTCCCGCAGTCAAATATCATTCGCAAAACAACGCTTGTATCGACCATATTCTTTCTAATTCTTGGTTTTGGATTGGCTTACGTTTATATCCACAACATAAATCTAAAAGATGAGCGCCGGACTGAAATGCTGGCTCTTAATAATAAATATGCCGCGTTGCCGGTTGTTTCAGTTAAAAGTTGTAACCTGGAACTTGAACATGAAGGATATGAGATTTCGGCTAAAGCTGATCTTCAGATTAAAAACAGGACTCAGCAACCTATCAAAGAGTTCGTTCTCACTTTAAATCCAGGCTTACAGGTAACTGAAGTAAAAGGAGCCAAATATTCCCGTGAACTTCAATTGTTAAAAATAACACCCGACAATACTCTTCAGTCGGAGGATTCAATGAATATCTCCATAGCCTACAAAGGCAAGATAGATGAATCTTTCTGCTATCTGGATATGACAAAAAAACGACTGGAGATACTAATGAACCGCGGGAATAAAATATCTGATCAAAATCATGCATTTATTACACCGGATTATCTTCTTCTGACTCCGGAGACCCGGTGGTATCCTACTGCCGGGATTAGTTATTCATCCAAAGGTTTGAACTGGCTGGCCACACAATTTACCGAGTATTCTTTAAGGGTAAAGACCCGGAATGGATTAACCGCAATTTCACAGGGCAAAGCCACCATTCATGGTGAAGGCACGTTTGATTTCAAACCAGAAACAAAACTTACCCAAATTTCTCTGGCAATCGGAAATTATAAAGTACGAAAAGTTACCGTTGACGATGTGGATTATTCTTTAAATTATCTTGCCGGGCATAATTTCTTTGATAAATATTTCAAAGAATTGTCCGATTCAATAGCTCCCGTGATCAGAGAGATCAGGAGATCGTGGGAAGCAAGAATTCAGTTCGTTTATCCATATAACAGATTGAGTCTTGTAGAGATTCCGGCACAATTTTGTTCCTACGGCCATATCTGGAGCGGGGTGAGTGAACAGGTACAGCCGGAAACGATTTATTTGCCCGAAGGAGGATTCAAATTAAGCAGTGCAAATTTTGCCCTTTCCCAGAAGTTTGAACAGCGAAGAAGTCAACAAGACGATGAAAATACAAGTCCCAGGGAAAAAGAAGAGACTTATTTAAGAAGATTTGCCAATCAGACTTTCTTCAGCAATAAAACCAGTCAATTCAGCGGAGGTCCCGGAAGGCCAGGAGGTGACATGGGAACCGGAGTAAGGGTTCAGGTTGGGCAAAACAATCCCAATTTTACGGAGGAGACCAATCCTTATTTTATCTTTCCGCTCTATTACAATTATGCCACCTATATCAAATCAGATACTTATCCTATTACAAACCGGGTTTTTGAATCCTATCTTTCAAAAGCTGCCACTCAAAGCAATAATCCTTTCATGAGAAACATTACCGGTATGTCTTCCAATGAAAAAGGGAATATTGCACTTCAGGAAAATTCCTTTGCCAAAATTATAAGTGAGCAAAATGATCCTGAAGTCATAAACAATGTGATTCAGACTAAAAGCGGCTTTCTGTTCGCTTTAATGAAAGGAGCCATCGGTACAGAAAAATTTGATGAATACTTCCATAAACTCATTGAGAACAAAAGATTCAGGGAAGTACCGATTAAAGAAATCAATGATGAATTTAAAAGTTTTTATAATCTTGATTTAGATCATTACCTTCCTTCCTGGTACAACTCAAACACATTGCCGGGATATATCATCTCAAAGGTAGAGGCAGTAAAAATAAAAAAAGAAGACGAGATTAAAACAATGGTCTCATTTATAGCAACTAACACAGAAGATGCTCCGGGAGCCATTACAATTACCTTCCGGCTTGGCGGACGCGGCGGCAGAGGGGGCGGCATGAGAGG
>JGI20225J20221_1002907_pt1 | contig 11467 bp, 12 predicted proteins | sample BioMet4_FD_20221 | JGI IMG/M metagenome (IMG submission 20221) | reverse complement strand
GGTAGAAAAATAGATAAAAAACAGGATTTTTAAAACCATTTTTTAAGGAAGGCCGATATCGTTATTCTGCTATCCCGTGCGATAAACAAAAATAAGAAAGGCCAGAGAGCATCGCTGCAATCTGGCTTCTTTTCTTTTCAAGATGGTGCCCGAGGCCGGACTTGAACCGGCATGGATTATACATCCGAGGGATTTTGAGTCCATTGTCTCTGCCAATCGTCATTTGACCTTGGATTAAGACAATGAGAGCTTCTCCAGAAGGCATCGGGCTTCCCGTCGGAAGTTCCCTTTTTAGGCCTCTCCCGTTTGACGTTGTTTTAAGGCGTTTTTTGGAGGTCGTGCGAGAACATCATGCGAGAACGCGTGTTCTTGCGCAATTGCGAGAACGTTTCCAAAGAATCCAGCGGACGCGACGTCGGATGGCGTTATGCGAGAACAAAGGCCGGCGCTATATGGGCCTAACCTCTGCCCACGATGATTATATACGGAATCCTTTTCGGCTACCATTCCAAGTAGAAGCAATCTATCCCCAGAAAACGTGTCGTATTTAGGGGTATGCTCTAATCATGTCAAGGAAAACTGATGGTCAATGGTGGGCCGTCTTCATCATAAAATTAATCGACCTTCTAATAATGGTCGTCATTGGGATTATCGTCTTTACCCGCAGATAAGGCTCCGAAGACGGCTATTTCATCACGCCATCAAAGATAAAACCGACGCGAGACTGTTTTGATTCGTAATCCAATCTTTCACGCGTTATTTTCTCGCAGATGTCGTTCTCGGAATTTGAGATCAGCACGAATGTTCGTGTTCCGCCATCGCTTTGGTTCAAAGACCAAGTGGCCGCTCCAACCGTCCCGCTGCCGGCGAAGAAGTCCATCACCAAACCGTCTTTTGGCGTAGTCGCGCGAATAAGCTCCATCATAAGTCTCTTTGGTTTAGGGGTCGAAAAATGGGAGCGGTCCCCAAATACGGCAGCCAATTCGTCCTTTGCCGACGACGTCGTCCCCATGTTTTTCAAAACCAGCGGAAGTGGCTTTTCAATGTCAGTCTGCTTCCCATTATGGAATACAGGCTGTATGATTGGCTTCAGCTTAGACTTTGGACCGTTTGAGCAAACAAGGACGTATTCAAATAAGACTCTCTTCTTCTTTGCGGCCACATCGCGATTGACATCGAAGCTTTTGTCGAGTTTTTTCCAAAGACAAATCCGAACGTTTTTTCTTCCAAAGCATTTGAAGAGTATCTTCTTCATGCCCCTTAATCCGCCTCTATCGATATTGACCACCATGAAGCCATCGTCGGAAAGAAGGTTCTTGGCTAAGAAAATCCTGTCAAACATGAACTTCTCATACCCGCCGCCGTAGTCGTCTTTGTACCCTATGTATCCGATTTTAGAATCGTATGGAGGGTCGATCAGAATCGACGATACCTTGCCAACCAATGCCTTTTGGAACGTTCGGAGAGAATGGATGTTGTCGCTTTCGATGAGCCAATTCGAGCGTGCCTTCCTCAGCTCAACTTCCGTCGAGGAGTCATTGAAAGCGTTGCTATCGAAGAAGGTATCGGCAAAGGCACTCACCTTTTCAAGCGATGCGCAATGGGAAAACGCGCATTCTCCGACGTAAAGGACCCAATCCGGCAAAAGAACTTCCCGCAACGAGGAACAGCCGGAGAAGCAGTTCTTCCCGATCTTCGAGACGTTTCTGAGGGTTATTTCGGTCAAGTCCTTGCACCCGGCGAAGGCTCCCCGCTCCAACTCAATGACGCTTTCCCTCACGACGAACCGCCCTTTGGCGCATAACGGCGGGCAGCATATGAGCTTCGAGCAGTCGGCGTTGTAGAGGACTCCGGCCTCAGCCACGAAAGAACCGCTTCTCGATTCGAAGGTTATGTTCTCGCATCCGACGAATGGGTTGTACCCGATCTGCTTCAATGTCGAAGGCAGCACAAGCGTTCTTGCCCCACCGCATTCGAAAAAGGAATTACGACCGATGGACGTCACGCCTTCTTTTATCTCCAGGCGGTCGGACTTCGTCTTCTTCAGGCATCCAACCACCGTTTTGAAATCCTCGTCATACACCAGCCCGCTTTCCTGATGATAGGCGCTTGTCTTGATGTCGAGACCTAACTCGCCGCAGCCGGAGAAGGGGAAGTTTTCCATCCTCTCTACGCTTTTGGGAATAGTGACTTTATTCAGGTTCTGGCAAAGGTAGAATGCGTGCTTTCCTATGACGTTGGTGCCATCTTTTATCTCATATTCGGCTTTCTTGGAGGAAATCGGGTAATAGATGAGCCTGCCATCCTTGGAATATAGCGCCCCCTCTACCATGGGGAAGCATGGCGAATCGCTCGTCAAAACCAGTTTCTCGCAACCGGCGAACGGGTTGTTTCCCATCTCCGTGACGGTGCTTGGGACGTTGGCTTTCCTTAGATTGTGGCAGTTATAGAAGAGGTCGCCTCCGATGGTTACGAGCCCCTCTGGAAGGCTTACTTCCTCAACGTCCTGATTGTCGTAGAAAAGGCAGGAGGCGATTGAATTGACCCCAGCTGGAACGATCAAGTTTTTGGGGTTGCCAGAGTAGGAGACCGCCGCCCCATCGACGATTTCGAAGCCGTTCTCGCTCTTCGCCCGCTCCGGAAGGCGTGGCAGAAACGACGGTTTCTTCACGTCCGTGAACCCGTGGGAGTAGACAAGGCCGTCCCCGTTCAGGATGGCTTCCTTTCTTTCGATGAGCCCGCTATATAGGCGCGATGAATAGAGAACGGAGAAGAACGTCCCTTTCTTAGGACTCACGAGCGTTTTCGCCTCGAAATCCCTGCCCCACTCCTCGCATTTTATGTATTTGTTTCCGCAATACACATCGAATTCGTTATCGGGGTCCACGATGATCTCACGCGGGTCATAGCCAAGGGCGAGAAGCCTCTCGACGAGTTCCAGCACGACGAATGACTTATGGGAGGCCAGCCTCAAAGACGGAGACCCCACCACCGTGATTTCCCCAAGGAGCGCCGTCCCGGCCTCGGAATCGATGGAAAGCCCGCCCTTGGTGAAAAGGCCGTCCTTTCCTTTTTTGAATCCCATCGCGTAATAGAGGGCCAGGTACTTGAAGTCCTTCGTCATCCGGTTGTCGCTAATCTCTTTTTCCTGCATCGCTTATTATCCTTTCAATGCTTTTCTCGACCTCGTCAGCCACCTCTTCGGCGTCTTTGCCATCCGTGTCCACCCAAATGGATGGCACGCCCCGTTTCTCGATGAAGCCACGCATCTTCCCGTATATCTTCTCCGACTCGCTGACCCGGCGTATGTCCTTGTCTTTCTCATCCCTCAGCGAAAGCCTTTTGGCTATCGTCTCTTTCGACGCGTAGAGGACCACCGTGATCGTCGGGAGGCCAAGCTCGGCGATGAGGAAATCGTAGACTTCGGGGTTATCGTCGGTCCCGCTCCAGGCGTAATTGGAGAGGAGATGGCGGTCCGTCACGATCCTTTGGCCGGCGAAGGCACCGTAAAGATACAAGGAGCCAAGGCCATAGAACATGGAGGTGAAACGCCTATCTGGGCAGGAGTTCACCTCGTCCCTGATCGGGAGGTAGCGGCTTTGCCCATCGTGGTCGAACAGAAGTCGGAGGGGCTTCTCGACGAACGTGAGCCCCATATCTCTGGCCAGACGCTTGCATAGCGTCGTCTTCCCGACCCCGTCGAAGCCCTCGACGGAGACGTGGACCGAAGGCCGGCCCATCAGTCGTTGCCCTTTCTGTTGGCTTCCTCGTGCTTCTTTCCGGACGTGAAGCCATCCAGCACCTCAAGATAGCCGGAGACCCTTCTGATCCTCGTTATCTCCTTGCTTCCGCAGTTAGGGCAGACGTCGAACACGCCGCTGGCTCCGCATACCTTGCAAATGTCCTTCGGGAAGTTGAAGCCGAGGTAATGCACGCCGGATTTGACGGCGATTTTGGCCAGTTCCTCCAGCCCTTCCTCGTTTCCGAGCGGTGCTTCCTTCAGCTCGACGTAAGTGATGGATCCGCCATTGCAGTACTGATGGAAGAGCCCTTCCAATTGGATCTTCTTGTAGCATGGGAGGCCAGCCTCGACCCCGACGTGGAAGGAATTGGTGTAATAGCCTTTTGAGAAGATGTCGGCCCGTGGCTTGAAGAGGCTTCTGTCTATTTCTGTGAACCGCCCGGAGATAAGTTCACCGCTGGTGGCTAGAAGCGAGAAGTTCAGCTTGTATTCGGAGCGGAGGAAGTCGCAGTAGCTCCTCATGTAAGCCACGAATCCCAAAGCTTTGGTGTAGCAGTCGGCGTCGTCCCAGTATTTCTTCCCGGTCAGAACCTCGATGGCCTCGCTGAGCCCGATGAACCCGATCGAAAGGGTCCCGTGCTTGAAGATGTCCTCCAGGTTCTTCGCCTCGTTGAAATCTGCGCACCAGCATCCGTATTCCATGTTGGCGGGGAAATCCTCTTTGGAGAGGGTGAGCATCTTCTTGTAGCGGTCGAGGAGGATGTCCTTCGTCGTCGAGGCGACGTCCCTCCACCTCTTTTTCAGCGTCTCCATCTTCTCTTCGGGGGTTGAGTCCCGGTAATCGCGGTCGATCTCCAAGGCTAGACGGGGGAGGTTGATTGAGATGTTGTCGATGTTCCCGCGCCCGATCGCGCCTTTCTTCTTGTAGAGGTCATCCACCACCCTGGTCCGGCACCCCATAATCGAAAGGAGCTTCGGGTCGGTGCCCCTATCCTCGTCGCAATCGCATAGGAGATAAGTCGGTATCATCTTCTTGGAGGTGACGGAAAGGGCTTTTTGGAACAGGTCGTAGTTTGGGTCACCCACGTTGGCGTTGACCCCGCCTTTGAGCTTGAAGACGATATTCGGCTTGTAGACGAGTTCGCCGGCAGACTCGAAGGCCTCCAGCGTCGCCATGGCGATCCGCTTCCCGAACGGAGACATGGAGAGGCCAATGTTCAGCGTCACGTAATAGCTGACCAGCCCCATCCTCGTGTGGTTGCCGTTGCAGAAGGCGATGAAAGCGCCGATACAATCTTCGATGAGCGCTAGATTAGCGCCAGTTTCTTTCACCCCAAGGTGGGAGATCATCCCTTCGATGTCGTCGTCGAAATTCGGGAAAGCCATCCCACCGCTTTGCTCGTTGCCGTATTCCTCGATCATCAGCTCCAAGGCGTCGAAAAGCTGGATGATCTTCCCTTCGTCGGTCTTGGCCGTGATCTTGCCATAAGGGAATCTAGAGAAATCGAAGGTAAGGCAGTTGTACGTTTGGCCATAAGCATCCAAATCGTGGATGTGGATGTAGCCATTTCTATGTAGGTCAGACCATACCTTCGGCATGGAGTCCAGTATTTCCTTTTTGACAAGCCTCTCGCCTCTCGTGTAGACGGCGCCCACATAGCTAGAGCGGTTGGCGGCGTTCTCGTTTGTTGTCTGTTTCATTTCTTTATCCTTTCAAATCTCTGGTTCTGCGATCCCATGAACGGGATGACGGTGCTTTTCAGGCTTTCGACGAACGGCCCGCTTTTGAGGTATTTGATGTGCCTCATCACGCTGTCGGGGACATCGCTTCTCGAATGGCCGGTATAGAGGGCCACATCGAATCCGCGACCATCTAGCGTCTCCGCGAGTTCGGCCACCGCTTCTTTTTGGAGAAGAGGCTCCCCGCCCGTGATGGTCACCTTCTTGTTGATGGAATTATGCTCAAGCTCGTCGGCCAGTTCGGATACATCGACCTCAGTGCCTTTGGCGGGGTCCCAGGTCGATGGGTTCTGGCAGCCCTTGCAATGGATGTCGCACCCTTGGAAGAACACCAGCGTCCGCACTCCCGGTCCGTCGCAGAGGCTTCGGTTGTAGACCACCCTGCTGATTCTGGCCTTCATATCAGAACTCCCCCTTCAGGAGGTAACGTCCCTCCCTCTTATAGCGCCTATAGCTTTCTGAAAGTGGTTCTTCGTCCTCGTAGTCCCTGCTCTCATAAGGGAGGACCCTGGACAGGATTGATTCGTCGCCTTCTATGTCGTAGCGGCTCCTGGCGTTCAGGTAAGGGTCGCTGTCGTTGATGGCTCTGATCTTCCTGTATTCCTCTTCGCTTACCTCTGAGCATTGGAGAATCGCGTCTTTCTTATTGTGTTTAACTCTTGGGAATGATCTGGTCCTCCTCGCCGCCTCTTTCCCCGATGAGGCGACGACCGCGAAGTTGATGGGGACGTAATGCCTCTTCCCAACGTGGCCGCACATGGCGGTCACCTTATAGAAACGGATGGTGCTTTCTTTCATTGGCTTGCCCTCCTTTTGGAGCACCACCATTGTCGAGAAAGAGCAAGCCTTAAAATAGGTACACATCGTTCCTAAAGGCGAAAGAAAACCGACCCCCTCCTACTTGAGGAAGAGATCGGTGACGGGACAATCGAAGATGCTGGCTATCTGAGTGAGGACGCGGACGTCATAGACGCCGTTTTTGATCCATTTGCGGACCGTCCTCTCCTCATATCCCACAAGCTCAGAGAACTGAGCCTGAGTGAGGCCTTTTTCCTTAATGCCCCGTTTGATCAGGCTGCCGTTTTCCGGCAATACTGACTGTGCCACTTAGCAAATCCTCCTTTGCTAAGCTTTCGCAAGGCTCCGAAGGACGTGTCCAAAGGCACGCTTAAATTATATGACACGAATGGCGACAAAAAAGAACCAAAAGTTTTAGGCTATTTCAGGCGTTTCCAGGTGTTGCAGGCCAAATCGTGTTCAACCAGATAGTTTTTGTAGGATATTTTGAGGAAGCGGTATTTAAACAAAGGGCTAACGGTATAGGAAAGTAACGCCCCAATTAGCGCTCCGAAGAACGAGAGGGTGGCCATCCCCATATCCCCCACGATCGGAAGGAATATTCCAAGGAATCCAAGGACCACGCAAACCGCCTCGGATACCCAAGTGACGGTCACCACAGCCTTCCCGAATGTCGTTAACGACCACTTCTCCGTGTAAAAGCCGCTGTATTGGTCTTTCTCGTATTTAAGTGAGGAGAATCCAGCTTTATTTGTCGAATCCGATCTCATCGGAGTGATAAGGACGATGACGAGCCTCAGAGCCCAAAGGGCGATGGGAAGAGCGAATAGCGCGATGGCCCACGGCTTCGCCCCGAAAAGGGATTGCAGAACGACGCACGCAACAGAAAGAGCCAAGGAAATGCCGCAGACTATACCTTGTTTGATTTTGAATGCCGAAAGGTTCTTCCCGTCTTTCTCGACGAGCGCCATCTTGCCTTGCAAGAGCATCCCGTCGACGTCTTCTCCTGGCATCGAAAGCATTTGAGAAAGGTGTATCTCGCCTTTCTCATCGACGCTTTTTTGGATGTCATCTAGTTTATCGCTTATCGGCTTTTCCATCTTTTTTCATTTCCTCTTTGGCTTCGTCGACGTATTTCCCGACTTTGTCTTTGCCGACGATCATATAGCCAAGCCCGAGGGAAACGGCCCGGCTTTCCGCGAGATAGTCTTGCAGGTCATTCAGCATGTCTATCGTCTTGTTCAGCTTGCTCTCCATGGAGCTGAGTTTGATGTCCTTTAAGGCGCTGACTTGGCGTTGCAGGAAGGCGTTTTGGTCTTCCAAAGACTGGTACTGGCTCGCCTTGGCCGACAGGAGCTGCTTGTATCTCTCGATGTCATCGGATGATAGTTTTGCTTCCTTTAGTTCGCTAGAAAGCGAGGACACCTCTTTAAGCAGTCTGGCGTTTTCCCTTTCGCTCTCACCAAAGATGGACACGAAATATGATGGGTCGAATTCCCCGACCGAATCGGAGAATTTCTTTTTAGCGTAAGACGATGTGAAAGAGAAGTAAACGGAAAGGTAATTCACCACCGCGTCGGTGGAAACTGTTTTCTCGTTATGGTGTTTGTGATGGTTGACCTTCAGCGTGTAATCCCCGATTTTCCCGATTGTGTGCTCATCGAGGCCGAGGCTCTCGCGGAGGTATTTTTGCATAGCCTCGCTCCTGACGATCGCCCCGCATGTCTTCGAGTCGTCGAAAGGGATGTCTTCATTCTCGGCTATGGTCTTGACCGTGGCCTCCAAAAGGTCGAGGTAGGAATCGTAAAACGAGTTGGACGCGCTTTTGATGTTGCGCTCAACCGTTTCGTATCTGCATTTTATTGGTTCGCCCAAGAGCGAAAGGAATTCGAACATGGCTTAATTTTCCCACTAGATAGCGAGTAACGCAAACACTGTTAATCAGGTATTTTCGAGGCCAGGGCTTTGAAATAGGCCACTCTTTTGTCGTAATCCCCGATGAATCCGAAGGCGCTGTTGATTTTTAACACTTCTTTGTTTTTGGAAATCCACCATCCGACATATGGATCTTCTCGGAAGTCGGCGTGAAGCCTTTTTATCATTGCTTCAAGCTTTTCCGATACGCCGTCAATTTGCTTGTCGCCCATGTCTTTTCTCAAAAAATCGACCAACGGTGCCAGCCTAGAAACCTTTACCTGGTTAATTAGGTTGAGCAAAATCTTATATAATTCCTCGCCGACGAAATCGACGGACCTGTAATTGGCCTCTGCCCAAAGTGAAAAGCAAACAGAGTCAACGACGTTATCTTTCTTGTCGAAAGCCATCAGCGATTTTGAGTCGCCGGTTATTATGAAATTGAGGTAATCGACTTCGCTTGGGAGAAGCACCTTCTTTTCATAATGGAAAAGGTCATCTTCTGAGTATTGCCCCTTGGTCCCATAGGTGGCTGTTGGCGGAGCGAATAGCATCTTCTGCTCAAATGCAGACGGCCAAACGTCGGGAGGATTCAAGAAAACGTCCTCCCCTTTTGGGTCAATGAATGAGTGGGGGAAATAAAGGTGGAAAAATGGGTTAATGGCTATGAGCATCCGTGTTTTGCTGATCGGGAAGAAATCAAGATTCTCGTACATCGGCCCATTGGCGCATAGGATCTTGAAAAGGGCATACTGTTTATATTCATCCTTTTCATGAGCGATTTGATATTGGAGATATGAATCCTTCGTCGCGCTGATGCCACCGGTCAATTGGTAGAAAGTTTCGTATTCGCTGTGCATCGGGCAGTCGCTGAGAATGAATTCCATGCCTTCTGGGCAGTCCCAAATGCCCACATACGACAGTTGGAATGACATGGCCCAAGCGAAGACTTCCTTGGGGATCCTGTCATCGAAGGCATAATAAGGGATCTCGGATTCGCACATAGCCGATAGAATGCTCATATAGATATCCCTGCGGCTGCCTTCCATTTCATAGAGCGACTTCTTGCTCTTCAAGGCGCTTATGCCGACCTTCTCGTCATCGGCCTCATACATTGAAAGCAGGCGTTTAATTTTGTTGTCATAAGAGCGGAACATTTCAAAGAAGCGTTCCTCTCCCCCAATGCGGACGCTAGAGAATGCCATATACCGCTTAATTAGGCTTAGGTCTTTCCTGCTGAGGGTGATATTGTTTGAGCTTTCAAGTTTGTCCTCCAGCAAATGGCAGAATGGCGAATCCACATCATTTGCGGATATCCGTTCGAGCTCATCGGTGTAAACGTCTTTCCCGTAAAAGATCCGTTTTGGACGTTTGTCCGTCATGACTACCCCTTTGTCTATATCGAAAACGTTAGTTCTCTCCCCAAAGCCTTTGATTATGAACCGCGGAATATAATGATTTCTCATGGTTGAAGCATCTCCTTTCCAAGAACAAAGCCAACAACGAATTGATCTGTGATGATGACATCGCGCCTAACAAAACAAAGTGTCCTCGTTTTTCGTTTATAAGAAAAGACAAAAAACAACCGCCTTTGCTAAAAGTGGTTATCCCACCCGTTTTCAGGAATGAGTTTTGTCCTTTCAGAAGGAAAGAATGGGAGATAAGTATTATCGAATGCCAGTTTGTCTTTGTCGGAATAGTAATAGACAGAGAAGCGGGTATTGGTCCTCTCGAAAATTGAAACGACCTTCTGGAAGTAAACGGAATCCACCTTTGAAAAAGAGCATCCAAAAATAACTACTTCTGGGATGTTTTTTCTATTCATCTCCAGCTTATTGAAAAACGATTGGTTCTCGGCAATAACCTTTTTGGTGGGCTTTTCAGAAGCGGTTATAAAGTCGCGGTAATGCTCGTCTTTTTGAAAGGATGAATGATCGAATTTAAAATCCGTGCCATCATGGCCAAATACAAGAGGCTTTTCAATGGGGGATCCAAACATATTCATTATTGTCGAACCGTGGATAAAAATGACGTTATTTTTTAGGTCAAGTCCATATGTATTTACAAGCGTCCCTGTGTAGTTGAAATCAATTGCGAAATCTTGGTTTGATATGCCATCAAAAATTCGATTCGACGTTTTCTCCAGTTCGCCCCTGACAAAGCTTTCTAATTGAAGATTAATATCGGAGCGGAGACTACGATAGACAATATCCATACCCCAAATTCGGTTTACTTCCGTTATTTCTTCGGTTTTGACCATGCAAATATTAGACTCGAAATCAGACCACATTTCATCGTCTACCGGGTATAGGTTGAGAAGATGGTGCCCCTTCTCTGTCGTTTTCAAAAACTCGCGGAAGTCTTTATAAGATGTTTTCATCCCATGGGCTATGTCGAACCCGTTCCCGACTATGAATAGTTTCATCTCTTAAAATGCTATGCAGACTCTTTCATCATCGTTGCGACAAAGCATGAGTGGTCGTGGTCCCAGACCATGGTGACAAGCTTCCAGCCATTCGAACCGGCAACATCGAGATCGGATTGGAGATAACTCACATCCGACTCCCTGATTATCTTGTAAGAATATGACATTGATTNAGTCCTCCTAAGTTCGGATTTAATCGAAACTTTATTCTCTATTTATTATACCATCATGAGTCTGCGCAATCAGCAAAAAGAGGCATGTTTTTATGCCCCTTGATGCCGCTATTTCATGACCTTGGCTTTGTCTTCTTTGAGCCCTTCGTCGATGGCTCCGGAGATCTTCTTCGCCGTCTCTATGGATTGCGTGTCGTCGTAATGGGCGTATATCCCCTCGGTCGTCGTTATGGTCGAGTGGCCGAGCCANTTCTGGATGTCCTCCATCGGGACCCCTTCATGCCTAGCCAAGGTGGCGCAGCTGTGCCTGAGGTCGTGAAATCTCGCCATCGGGAGGCCGTTGTTTTTGAGGAACCGGTGGAACGTCGTCGTGAGCCATTGGGCTTTCACGCTCCTCCCGTCCGGCCAAAGATAAATATAGTCAAGGAAGTCCTGGCAGTACGTGTTCCCTAGAAGCGCCTTCATCTCCTCCTGGTTTTTCAGGCGGCGGGAGCACCGACTTTGGAGCAAAAAACGGTAAAGAAACGCCAAAAGAGAACTCCGCGTTTTTTCATCTCAGGGAAAAACGTCTTTCATTCGCGCCAACTGCCAAGTTTTAGCATGCGGATAATAGCGGCAAAGCAAAGCTTCTGAGCGTTTCCTAGGCCACGGGGGTATCTCTATGGTATTGTTATA
>JGI20225J20221_1002905_pt2 | contig 11474 bp, 6 predicted proteins | sample BioMet4_FD_20221 | JGI IMG/M metagenome (IMG submission 20221) | reverse complement strand
CGGCGGCGTATCCAATCCTGCCGGAGGCGTATCCAATCCCGCCGGAGGCGTATCCAATCCCGGCGACGGCGCCCCCTTCACCTTCTTCAGCAGCTTCGGTATCAGCGTCTTCTCGTCCATTGTCCGGTTCAGATGGAAATCATAGGCCTTAGCCGGGTCGAAGTGCTTCAGTTCGCCCGGGACTTCAGGATAATATTTCAATATTCGCGACATGTCGACCAGGGCAGCCCTGCCGGTTATCTGACTTTTGCGCACGCGCAGCAGGTCAGTTCGGCCGACCATGTCTTCCACGCGGCGGATGCCCAGGCGGGCCATGATCTCACGCAGTTCTTCCGCAATATAAAGCATGAAGTTCATGACGTATTCCGGCTTGCCGCCGAAACGCTTCCTGAGTTCAGGGTTTTGGGTCGCAATGCCGCAAGGACATGTGTCCAGGTTGCATACTCTCATCATCACACAGCCCATGCAGATCAGCGGCGCCGTGGCAAAACCGAACTCTTCGGCGCCAAGAAGCGCTGCGATCGCAACATCCAGACCGGTCATAAGCTTGCCGTCTGTCTCCAGGATCACCTGCTGCCTGAGGCCGTTTTCTATCAAAGCCTGATGGGCTTCGGCCAGTCCGATCTCCCACGGCAGACCGGCATTGTGTATTGAACTCTGCGGCGCGGCGCCTGTCCCGCCATCATAGCCGGAGATCAAAACCACCTGCGCGCCGGCTTTTGCGACTCCAGCGGCGATGGTGCCGACTCCAGACTCAGAAACGAGTTTTACTGAGATGCGGGCGCTTTTGTTGGCGTTCTTCAGATCAAAGATCAGCTGAGCCAGATCTTCGATAGAGTATATGTCGTGATGCGGCGGCGGTGAGATCAGAGTCACGCCCGTCGTGGAGTGTCTGGTCTCGGCGATCCAAGGGTAGACCTTGCTGCCAGGCAGATGGCCGCCCTCGCCGGGCTTTGCGCCCTGAGCCATTTTTATCTGAATCTCTTTAGCTGAGACCAGATATTCGCTGGTCACGCCGAAGCGTCCGGAAGCGACCTGCTTGATCGCACTGTTTTTTATTGTGCCGAAGCGTTCCGAACGCTCGCCGCCTTCACCGGAGTTGGACTTTCCGCCAAGAGTGTTCATGGCAACGGCCATGCATTCGTGAGCTTCCTGAGAAATCGACCCGTAAGACATGGCGCCTGTCTTGAAGCGCTTGACGATCTCTGAAGCTGGTTCTACCTCTTCAAGAGGGATCGCGTTTTCCGGCGACGCGGCAAGTTCCAGCAGACCGCGGAGAGCATGAGGGACATTAGCCGTGTCAACAACGTCGACCATTGCAGTGAACTCTTTGAACTTCTCATAATTTCCGCTCTGTACAGCCTCGCGAAGCGCAATCAGCGTCTTTGGACTGTAAAGATGGTTCTCTTTGTCACTGCCGCTGCGAAGTTTGTGCTCGCCGGTACTGTCCAGAGTCGTGTCTACGCCAAGGCCCAGCGGATCAAAAGCGTGGCTGTGTCTGTACTCAACGCCTTCGTTGATTTCTTCCAGACCGAGTCCGCCGACCCTGCTGACCGTATTGGTAAAGTATCTGTCTATGACCTGGCTGCTGATGCCTATAGCCTCAAAATTCTGAGACGACTGGTATGACTGGATCGTAGATATCCCCATCTTGGAAGCGATCTTCACGATGCCTCGCAAGATCGCGTTGTTGTAGTCGTCGATGGCAGTGTGCGGATCCTTGTCCAGAAGCTTTTTGTCTATGAGTTCTTCAATACATTCCTGAGCCAGATACGGGTTGATCGCCCGCGCTCCGTAGCCTAGCAGAGTTGCAAAATGATGCACATCTCGCGGCTCCCCGCTCTCCAGGATGATAGAAACTGTAGTACGCTTTTTTGTGCTGATAAGGTAGTGCTCCAAAGCCGATACCGCCAGCAGGCTTGGTATAGCAACGTGGTTCTCATCCACACCTCTGTCTGAAAGCACGATAATGTTGGCGCCGTTCCTGTGAGCTTTATCGCAGGCAATGAAAAGCCTGTCGATGGCCCGATTGAGCGGCGTGTTTTTATAGTACAGCAAAGAGACCGTCTCCACCTTGAATCCCGGCGATCTCATTGCCTTTATCTTCATGAGGTCGACAGATGTCAGGATCGGGTTCTTTATCTCCAGTACATGGCAGTTTTCAGGCTTTTCCTGCAGCAGATTGCCGTCGGAGCCCAGAAAAACGTGAGTGTCCGTCACGTATTCCTCGCGGATCGCATCGATCGGCGGGTTGGTGACCTGGGCAAACTGCTGCTTGAAGCAGTTGAACAGCGGCTGATGTTTTTCGCTCAAAACAGCCAGCGGTATGTCTGTGCCCATTGAAGCGAGAGGTTCGGCTCCATCTTTCGCCATCGGCAGAATGGCTGTTTTGATGTCTTCATATGTATAGCCAAAGGCTTTGTAAAGCCTGTCACGTTCCGTCTGTGAATAGATGCTGACCCTTTTGTTCGGGATCGGCAGATCCTTGAGGCGTACCAGGTTCTGGTCAAGCCATTCGCCGTAAGGCTTGCGCTCTGAATAGTATTCCTTCAGTTCGTTGTCTGGCACGATGCGCTTGGCTATGGTGTCTGCCAGCAGCATACGGCCTGGCTGCAGCCTGCGTTTTGATATGATCTTCTCATCTGGAATGTCTAGAACGCCGACCTCTGAAGCCAGGATCAGGCAGTTGTCGTCGGTCACGTAGTAGCGGGCAGGCCTAAGACCATTTCTGTCCAGCGCCGCGCCGACCAGGTCGCCGTCTGAAAAGACGATGGCGGCAGGTCCATCCCATGGCTCCATCATCGTTGCATAATAGTGATAAAAATCTTTCTTATGGCGGCTGATGTTCTTATCGTTGCGCCACGGCTCCGGCAGCGTCATCATTACCGCCAGCGGCAGATCGACGCCGTTCATCACCAGAAATTCCAAGGTATTGTCCAGCATGGCGGAATCGGAACCTTCGCTGTTTACCACCGGCAGCACTTTGTCCATATCTTCTGCGAGCAAAGCGCTGGACATGGACTCTTCGCGGGCCAGCATCCTGTCCACGTTGCCGCGGATCGTGTTGATCTCGCCGTTATGGAGTATGAATCTATTTGGATGGGCGCGTTCCCAGCTTGGAGTCGTGTTGGTCGAAAACCTGGAGTGTACCAGCGCCAGGGCACTCTCGTAATCGTCGTCTGTCAAGTCAGGATAGAATCCTCGCAGCTGACCAACGAGGAACATCCCCTTATATACTATCGTCCTGGAAGACAGTGATGCTACATAAGTGTTGTCGTTGCTCTGTTCGAAAACTCTGCGGATCACGTAGAGTTTCCTGTCAAAGTCNATTCCTGCAGCCGTCTCCGCTGGCTTCATTAAAAAACACTGCATGATGTACGGCATGCAGTTTCTGGCTTTTTCACCAAGTATTTCGCTTTTGATCGGCACATCGCGCCAGCCGAGGAATCTGACTCCCTCTTTGGCCGAGATGATCTCCAGCATTTTCTTCGCCTGATTTCTCTTCAGCGTATCCTGTGGGAAGAAAAACATGCCTACTCCGTATTCCCGCTGNCCAGGGAGATCAATGCCTGCTTCTGCCGCGGCACTCTTGAAAAATCTATGGGATATCTGGACCATGATGCCTACGCCGTCACCGGTCTCGCCTGATGCATCCTTGCCCGCGCGGTGCTCCAGCTTTTCAACTATGCTGAGCGCCATGTCAACCACATTGTGGCTTTTTATTCCGTCTATGTTTACGATTGCTCCAATTCCGCAAGCGTCGTGTTCAATGTTCATCATAAGTTTTCTCCTCTTATGTCTCATATGTTCTGATGATGCGCTCCGCTATCTCGCCGCGGGTCACACATTCATCCATGGCAGTTTTTTCAATATACTTGTGAGCTTCTTCCTCGCTCATCTTCATCTGAGCGATAAGTATCCACTTCGCCCGGTTGACGAGCCTGATCTCTTTCATCTTCTTCTCCAGAGTATCGCTCTTCTCCTGCAGGGCAGCCATCTTCCGCCGCATAGCTTTGATCATGTTGAGCGACTGTACCAGGGCAGTGCGGTCAGCCGGCTTTGTCAGTGTAACGACCCCCGCGTCTTCAGTTTTGTAGCTGACCTGTTCGTAGATATCTCGCTTGACGAACAGGATCACACCAATGCCCTTGTCTGACAGGTCCATAGCGAGAAGCGTTCCAAAGTCATCCGGCAGCGGCGTGTTGATCACGACCAGATCTATCTTCAGGTCTGCGGTCATGCGCCTCGCCATGCCAGCGCTGTCAGCATAAAGGACGGACGAAAACTGACACTGCCCGAGTATCCCGGCCAGGGCTTCATGAGTCTTCTCAGATTTTGACACTATCAAAGCGCAGTAGCTGTGCCTGTCTGCCTTCATACCTCACTTCTCCTTTCTAAAATATTACTGCCGGCGATCTTCAGTCAGCAGTCTTCCTACGGCCAGAGTTTCTCTGGCAGAGCTGCCCTGACCAGCGGGCTTGCGGCTGCCAGTGCCCGCGCTTCTTCCAGCGATTGAGGCAGCTGATCTAAATCTGATGTAACAGAAGTGCCTGCCGTGTAAAGATTTACATTAGTAGGATCTCCCGGGCACATGTTCTTGACTACCCCATCGATGCCGGCATCTATGAGCAGTGCGTAGGCCAGGTAAGGATTGGCCGTGCAGTCAGGCGACCTGAGCTCTATGCGGCGGTTTTCCGGTGCGGCTGCAGGAATACGAATCAGCTGGGAGCGGTTTTCCGGGGACCAGGTTACGAATTTCGGTGCTTTCTTTTCCCCAAGCCGCCTGTAGGATGATTCCGTCGGATTCAAATAATATGATATTTCCTTTATATGTGCCAATATGCCGGCCATGAAAGCATCCTGAACCGGCCTGCCTTCCTTTTCTTTGACTGAAATGTTGATATGCATGCCGTTGCCCGCTTCGGTGTCTAGAGGTTTCGGTGAAAAGTCAGCGTAAGCGCCGTTGGCCATGGCCACGGTTTTGACCACGTTCTTGAATGTAGTGGCGTTGTCCGCTGCTGACAGCGCATCAGAAAATTTAAAGTCTATCTCCTGCTGGCCAGGTCCCTCTTCATGGTGAGACGTTTCAGGTCGGATGCCCATGTCGCGCAGTGTCAGGCATATCTCGCGGCGTATGTTTTCCCCTTTGTCGTCAGGGGCAATGTCAAAATATCCCGCTTGGTCATAAGGCGCAATAGTCGGATTGCCGCTTTCGTCGGTTTTGAAAAGGTAAAATTCAAACTCCGCGCCGAAAAAGCATGACAGCCCGGCTTCTGCGGCTCTAGCCACCGCCCGCTTCAGTATATATCTGTTATCCAGTTCGAACTGCCTTAGGTCCGGGTATCTGATGTCGCAAAACATCCTGACTACGCGTCCGTTGTCTGGACGCCAAGGCAGTATCACCAGCGTTGATGGGTCCGGGTACAGAAACAGATCCGATCTGACTTCAGCGCCAAACCCCCTGATCGCCGAAGCGTCGAAGGATATGCCGCTCTTGAAGGCGCGGTCAAGTTCTTCCGTCATGATCGATACGTTTTTCTGTCTGCCGTCGACGTCGCAAAACGCCAGCCGAACAAACCTCACGTCTTCTTCTTCTGCAAATGTCATTACCTCTTCATATGAGTAGATGCTCATTTCTTTTTCCTCCTGATCAAAGCGGCTGCCTGCCGCATGTTTTTCTAAACGGCTGCCTGCCGCGTTTTCGTCTGCGGCATGTTCGAAGTGACGCCGCCGCATNTTTTTCTAAGCGGCTGCCTGCCGCAAAAATCAAAAGCGCTCATCCAAAGGAAGAGAACACGTCTTCTCCCCTCATGATGAACGCCATTGCTCATTTNTTGCCAAACGGAAGTGATTTCCGTTTTAAAATATAGCCTATTGTAGCTTTTTTGTTGTTTGTTGTCAATAGGAAACAAATTATTTTTTAAAAAACTGTTGACAAACCCAAAATCATGGAGTATACTTCCGCTATATTCATAAATGACAAGCACGGCAACGGAGTCGTAAGCTGATAGAGAATATCAGCATTACGCTACCGGTGCCTTTTTTATTGCCGCAGACGACAAAGTCCCCGGGCGCCCGCCCAAAGCCAGACTGCGACATACAGTATAAAAGAAACGAGGTACATCATAATGGGTGACAAGAACGTTACAGAACTTTTCGGCTCCTGCGTCTTCAACGATTCAGTCATGAAAGCCAGACTGCCAAAGGAAACATACAAACAGGTTCAGCTGACGATCCAGAGAGGAAAGAAACTGGATCCGGCGGCAGCCTCAGTAGTCGCCAACGCCATGAAAGACTGGGCAGTAGAAAAGGGCGCGACCCATTTCACCCACTGGTTCCAGCCAATGACAGGCATCACTGCAGAAAAGCATGACAGCTTCATCACGCCAGACGATGGCGGCCGCGTGATCATGGAATTTTCCGGCAAAGAACTGGTTCAGGGTGAACCAGACGCCTCAAGTTTTCCATCAGGAGGCCTCAGAGCAACCTTTGAAGCAAGAGGTTACACGGCCTGGGATCCTTCATCCTATGCCTTCATAAAAGAAGATGTTCTCTGCATACCTACTGCTTTCTGCTCTTACAGCGGCGAGGCGCTGGACAAGAAAACACCGCTGCTCCGCTCAATGGAAGCCATAAACAAACAGTCGCTGAGAGTGCTGAAACTCTTTGGCCACGATGAAGTCAGCGCGGTCAGGACGACCGTGGGACCTGAGCAGGAATACTTTCTTATAGATAAAGATGTTTACGATCAGAGAAAAGATCTGATATATACAGGCCGTACCCTTTTCGGGGCTAAGCCTCCAAAAGGTCAGGAACTGGAAGATCACTACTTCGGCGTGATCAAGCCTCAGGTGCAGGATTTCATGAAAGAGCTCAACGAAGAACTCTGGAAGCTAGGTATCTTTGCCAAAACTGAGCACAATGAAGTTGCACCCGCACAGCACGAGCTGGCCCCGATCTTTACAACGACTAACATTGCTGTGGACCACAATCAGCTGACCATGGAACTCATGCAGAAGATAGCGAAAAAACATGACATGGTCTGCCTGCTCCACGAAAAGCCTTTTGCCGGCGTGAACGGCAGCGGCAAGCACAATAACTGGTCGATCTCCACGGACACCGGCGTCAATCTGCTGGAACCAGGAGAAACGCCACATGAAAATGCCCAATTTCTTTTGTTCCTTTGTTCTATAATCAAAGCCGTAGATGAATACCAAGATCTCCTCAGAATATCGGTAGCATCGGCTGGGAACGACCACAGGCTAGGGGCCAATGAGGCCCCACCTGCAATCGTCTCCATCTTCATCGGCGATGAGCTGGAAGCAATACTGAGAGCCATAGAAACACACACGCCTTACGGAGGCCGGGACAAAGAACTCCTGAGAGTAGGAGTTCACATTCTCCCTAAGTTTCCTAAGGACACCACAGACAGAAACAGGACATCCCCATTTGCATTCACCGGCAACAAGTTCGAGTTCAGGATGCTGGGGTCATCCCTTTCAATATCAGGACCTAACGTGGTCCTCAACACCATCGTAGCCGAAGAGCTTAGGCAGTTTGCTGACGAGCTGGAATGCGTGCCGGCAGAAGACTTCCAGAGCGCGCTGGCCGCTTTGATCGAAAAAACGATCAAAGAGCACAAACGCATCCTCTTCAACGGAAACGGCTACGACGAGGCATGGATCAAAGAAGCCGAAAGCCGCGGCCTTCTAAACCTGAAATCCACGCCTGAGTGTCTGCCTTACTTCCTCCACGAGAAGAACGTCAAGCTCTTCACTGAGCACAAGGTCTTCACAGAAGAGGAAATGAGATCCAGATACGAGATCCTAATGGAGGGCTACAGCAAAGTCATCAGGATCGAAGCCCTGACCATGATCGAAATGGCCAGGAAAGAGATACTGCCGGCAGTCAGTGCGTTTACTCATGAACTCGCGCAGACTGAGCTTTCCAAGAAGGAAGCCATTCCGGACATCTGCTGCGACTACGAAACCGATATGATCAAGCGCCTGAGTGCTCTGCTGAAATCGGCTTACAAGAAGACAGATCTGCTTGATTCGGCAGTTGTCGATGCCAGCGGCATAGACGACTTTACCGATACCGCTAATTACTATCACGACCACGTCTTCGCCTCTATGTCAGAGCTGAGGATCGTGATCGACGAACTGGAAACCATCACCGCCAAAACATTCTGGCCGTACCCATCATATGGTCACCTGCTGTTTGGCATCAGATAACATGCTGCCCACGGTGCAGCCTCTTCAAGATCTAAGTGTGCAGAGAACTAGAGAGCGCGAAGTGCATGGCGAAGGAGCGTACCGGCAGGCGGGCCCTGACTGGCCCTGAGGCAGCAGAATAATGGAGGAAAATTATCATGTGTTCAATAATGGGTTATGCCGGCAGAGTCATATCCGCCGACGATTTTAAAAAAGGTTTCGACAGGACTATATCAAGAGGTCCTGACATGTCCCGCATAGTTGCGCTCGAACAGGGTGTGCTCGCCTTCCACAGGCTTTCAATCATGGGTCTGACAGAGGCGGGCATGCAGCCATTTTCTCTAGGTAGCCACTACGTCGTATGCAACGGCGAGATCTATGGGTTCAGACCTTTGCGTGATACCCTAAAAGCCAAGGGTTATTCTTTCCGAAGCGATTCCGATTGCGAGATTCTGATTCCTCTCTATCTCGAATACGGTGTAAAGATGTTCAGCATGCTTGACGCCGAATTCGCTTTGATCCTTTACGACGGAGAGAAAAAGTCCTTTATCGCCGCGCGGGACCCTATCGGCATACGCCCATTATATTTCGGATACGATGAAGAAGGTGAGATCATGTTCGCCTCCGAACCGAAGAACCTTGTCGGTTTAACGGACAGGATCATGCCGTTTCCTCCAGGATACTACTATGCAGATGGAGAGTTTATCTGCTATCGTGATATTGCTGAGGTCCCAGATTACAATGACGACGACCTCCCAATGATCTCCTCTAAAATTCACGATAAGCTGGTAAGCGGAATCAGCAAACGCCTTGACGCCGACGCTCCTCTCGGCTTTCTCTTATCAGGCGGGCTTGATTCCTCTCTGGTCTGCGCAGTATCCGCACGGCTTCTCAAAAAGCCGATCAGGACCTTTGCTATAGGTATGTCTGAGGATGCAATAGACCTGAAGTATGCAAAGGAAGCTGCAGACTACATAGGCAGTGAACACTGCGAAGTGATAATCTCCAAAGATGATGTTATAGGTGCCCTGCCGGAGGTCATCGGCCTGCTGGGCACCTATGATATCACAACTATAAGAGCATCGATCGGTATGTATCTGGTATGCAGGTACATACACGAGCATACCGACATCCGAGTCATCATGACCGGAGAAATATCCGACGAGCTCTTTGGATACAAATATACTGATTTTGCACCTACAGCTGACGCCTTTCAGAAGGAAGCCGCCAAGCGCATCAGGGAACTCCACATNTATGACGTCCTCCGCGCCGACCGCTGCATATCAGTAAACTCANTGGAGGCCCGAGTGCCTTTCGGTGATCTTGATTTCGTGGAATATGTCATGAGCATAGATCCAAAGAAAAAATTGAACACATACGGCATTGGAAAGTTTCTGCTTCGACACGCATTTGATGCAAATTACCTACCAACCAATATTCTCATGCGTGAAAAAGCAGCTTTCAGTGATGCCGTAGGTCATTCAATGGTTGACTATCTTAAGGAATATGCTGAAGACTATTATACAGATGACGAGTACCTTCTCAAAGCAAAGAAATACTCTTCACCAACTCCTTTTACCAAGGAGTCGCTCCTCTATCGCGAGATATTCGAGAAATACTACCCGGGTCAGTCCCGCATGATCTCAGACTACTGGATGCCTAACCGCACCTGGGAAGGCTGCAATGTGAACGATCCTTCCGCCCGCGTCCTGGCCAACTACGGTGCCAGCGGGCTGTAAACCGATTGGCGGCGATCCGCCGCACATGAACATACTAACATGTAAATAAGACTACCTTTTGGAACCGGATGCATCTCACGTTTTTAATTTGAACCGCATTCGGTTCTACTTTTTTGATTGTACTCATTTNTGTGCATGGCGTTGTTTTTATGTTGACTGAATACTAACCTGCCCGTATAATGAAAAAGCAACTATACTGTTGCTTTTGGATTTATTGTACATTTTTAGGAGGTTTATATGTCAAACAATGATGGAAAGGGCAGCTTTGGAAGTAATTTCGGTTTCCTGATGGCTGCTATCGGTTCCGCCATCGGTCTTGGCAACATCTGGGGCTTCCCATACAAGATGGGTATGAACGGAGGATTTGCATTCCTGCTGATCTACATCATACTTGCCGTCTTCATTGGATACCCGCTGATGCTTGGAGAAATCGCTCTTGGCCGTAAAACCGGCAAGGCAGCGGTCGAGGCTTACGCCACCGCCGACCGCCGCTACAAGATCAATGGTATTTTTGAAACTATCGTTCCCTTCCTGCTGCTGTGTTTCTACTGCGTGCTGGGAGGATTTGTAATCAGATACCTTATAACAAACCTGGGAGACATCTTTGGGGCAAGCTGGGGCGTAAACCATGCAGCCAGCGATCAGTTCTTCGGCAGTTTTGTTGCAAATCCTCACGCCACTGTTGTCTACACGCTGATCTTCATCGGCCTGACTTCACTGGTCGTGCTGGGCGGCGTGTCAGGAGGAATAGAAAAGTTCTGCAAGATCGGTATGCCGGCTTTGTTCATCATGCTGATTATCACGGTCATCAAATGCTGCAGCCTGCCGGGCGCAACAGCTGGTCTGGCCTTCATGTTCAAACCGAACTTTGATGTCTTTGCCGGCACTGGCTGGTTCAAAGTCTTTGCCGTTGCAGGCAGTCAGATGTTCTTCTCGCTTTCTCTTGCTTCGGGCTGTCTAGTCGTTTACGGCTCATATCTGAGCAAGCAGGAAAACCTTGAAAAGAACGCTGTTCTGATCCCGGTCCTTGATACTACTGCTGCGCTTCTTGCCGGCATGGCAGTTCTGCCTGCTGTATTTGCTGAAGGTATCGAACCTACCGGAGGCCCTGGCATTCTGTTCGTATCACTTCAGACTGTATTCGAATCAATGGGCAAAACGGGTCCTTACTTTGGGACGATCTTCTACCTGCTGGTATTCGTAGCGGCCTTCTCTTCATCCATTGGAATGATGGAGGGCGGCATCTCAGCCATCATGGACGCCAGGATAAAAAGAGGCAAGTCTGTAAACAGACCGCTGGTTACCCTGATCATCACGATCACTTCAACAATTGGCGCAATCCTCGTTGCAGCTGACGAACTCGGCAGCAACGCCAGCATGTGGCATCCTTTCGGACTTGCCAGCTGGCTTGACGTCTTCGACCTTGGCGCTGAGGGGATCCTCATGCCGCTTGGCGGACTTCTCATGGCCTTCATGCTCGGCTGGTCCAGACGCGGCTACCTTAATGACGAAGTCATCCAGG
>JGI20225J20221_1002902_pt1 | contig 11488 bp, 9 predicted proteins | sample BioMet4_FD_20221 | JGI IMG/M metagenome (IMG submission 20221) | reverse complement strand
TTTTCCTGAATGGTGCGCTTGCGGTAGTTGTCAAAATCGGCGGCACGGCGCAACACCTGGTCTTTGTATGAATCGCGGTCCTTTGTAAGCTCTTCAACGCTCTTTTCAAGGGCTTCTATCTTTTCCTTTGCAAGCTCAAGCTCCGTCTTGGGAGCGGGCTTCTTTTCAGCGGCATCATTTTTCGCTGAATTACCAGCTTTTACGCCACCGGCGGCAGTTCCTTCAGCTGCGTGGTTCTGTGTCTTTGCACCAGCCTGATTCTGAGCGTCAGCGGTGTTTTTTGCTTCTTTCGGAGCGTCACCATTCTGATTGTTCCGCTGGTCTTTCATTTTTTCATCTGTATCAGCCATCACACTATCCTGTAAGTAATTATTGTTATCAATGAAGATACTAAAGCAGACAGCCAATCGTCAAGGGAATGGAGAAAAATAAACGAAAACACTCATATTATGGAAAGAAAACACATACACGGCAGGCAAAAATCAGGCGAAATAAAAAAGGGTGTGTGTCACCCCGCAGCGGAAAACCAAACCGCCCCGGGGAAGGGAAAACACACACCCTAACATAGAGGATATAAACAGCGCAAGCAGATGGCCTGATATTCCGGCGCAGAAACTGCTCCATGAAACCAAACCGAAGTCATGCTTGTACACAGACAATATACACATAAAAGAGGGACACCGGCTGTCCCATTCCTCAAAAAAACCTTTTTTTTGAATAAAGCAGTAAATCGTTATATTATATAAATTTATATCATTTTAGCAAAAAAAGGCACCTTTTTAACCGATTTTTAACACAAAATTCCCCACAGAAGCAATCTTTTCTTTTATACTTATTATACCATGATACAAACAATTTTACAGTTTGCCGGAAGCCTCTGTTTTTTGCTCTACGGAATGAAACTTATGAGCGACGGAGTGCAGAAATCTGCCGGAGAAAAACTCCAGTCAGCACTCCATTTCATGACAGGCAACAGATTCAAGGGTCTTTTGACTGGATGCTTTCTTACCATGATTATCCAGTCATCAGGCGCAACAACCGTAATGGTTGTCACCTTTGTAAACGCCGGGCTCATCTCGCTTGAGCAGTCAATCGGCGTCATCTTCGGTGCCAACATAGGAACAACAATCACCGCCTGGATTGTGGCGTTGTTCGGCTTCAGCTTTAAACTCGAAACATTCGCAGTACCGGTATTCGGACTGGGATTTCTGCTGACCATCGTGCGAAAGTGGCATGCGCAGGGATGGGGACAGTCAATCATGGGATTCGGCATTCTCTTCATCGCGCTTTCATGGCTTTCAAAGACGTTCACCCTTGACAACGCAACACTATCATTCCTGCCGGCGCTCCAGAACTGGGGAGTGGGAAGTATAGTAATAGCGTTTGCAATAGGACTCGTATTCACCGCGCTCATCCACTCATCTTCCGCAATGACGGCGATTGTCATCACCATGGCATACAACAAACTGCTTACCTGGGAATTTTCAGCCGCAATCGTAATTGGCAGCAACATTGGTTCAACAGTCGATTCTATCATGGCGACATTCGGCGCAAAAGTAAACGCAAAGCGCACTGCCCTTGTGCACGTTTTGTTCAACTGTGTAACAGCAGTCATCGCGCTTGTCTGTATCAAACCTTTTACACAGTTTGTAGACCTCATCACGCCGGGCACTGTTGAAGAAAATATCACCTATCACATTGCAATGCTTCATACTTGCTTCAACGTATTCGGCACGCTCATCTTCATTCCATTCACAAAACAAATTGCGCAACTTACCCAAGTGCTCATCAAAGCTGACAAAGATGAAACGCCATCGACATACGCGCTTACGTTCCCAGAAAAGGCGGCGGCAGAATCTCCTTCCGCATGTATCATCACCGCGCAAAAAGAAGTCAGTTCCATGTCAGACGTAGTGGTGCAAATGTTCGACCGTCTGCAGACAGGATTCACCGACCGCTCAGGAAGATTCATGTCAGACCACTATGACCACCTTGTTGATGAAGAAAATTATCTTGACCAGATGAAGGAACAGATTACAAAATACCTGCTCCGTGCCAATCAGCTTGATATCGACGACCGTCTGCACAACAATATCTCAGTAATGATTCAGATTGTAGAGGAACTTGAATCTCTGTCCGATGACTGCTTCAGCGTAGGCATGTACATCAAAAAAATGACAGAGAAGCAAATGGTATTTCCGCAGCAGGACTTTGACCGCATACTGCCCTATCTTGAACTTGCGCGCGAACTACTTTACTTCATCTACAAAAACATCAACTCCGTGCTCACCCAGGATCAACTTGATTTTGCGCACGAAATTGAAGAACAAATAGACACTGAAAGGAAGAATCTCAAGCGTCTTGCACGCAACAGACTTGAGACCGGCGCAAATGTAAAAGCGGAACTTCTGTATATTGACTTGGTGCGACAGATAGAAAAAATGGGTGACCGCTGCTTTGCAATTGCAGAACAGCTTGCTCTGACAAAATGAACCGCATGGCGCGCTCACTTCTTTTTTTATAACTGCAAGAGGTATCTATGAAAATTCTTGTTGTGGATGACGAAGAACCGATACGCGAACTGATTGCCTACAATGTGGAAAAGAATGCATACACGGCAATCACTGCAAAAAATGGAAAAGAAGCACTTGAAGAAGCACGAACGCAGCTGCCTGATTTGATTGTGCTTGACTTAATGCTTCCCGACATGAGCGGACTCGACATATGCCGCATTCTAAAGAACGACAGCACGACGCAATCAATACCAATTGTAATGGTGACGGCAAAAACTGAAGACAGCGACATAGTTGCAGGACTAGAACTTGGCGCCGATGACTACGTAACAAAACCTTTCAGTCCGCGCGTACTCATGGCCCGCATACAGAGTGTGCTACGCCGCAGAAATAACTCTGCCAGCGTTTGTCCGCCGGAAGAAATACAGCTACACAACATGACACTCTCGTTGCAGAAGCACGAAGTAAAAAAAGATGGTGAACCGGTAGATTTAAGTGCCACAGAATTTTCCATACTTGCATTCCTTGCCCAACATGCAGGACAAGTGTTCAGCCGCCAGCAAATAATCAATGCAGTAAAAGGCTCATCATATCCGGTCACCGACCGTTCCATAGACGTACAAATTCTTGGCATTCGGCGCAAACTTGGTGATCACGCAGAAAGTGAAACGCCGCTCATAGAAACACTGCGTGGCGTAGGTTACCGAATGACAGAAGATGATTCCGCCCAGCCGGCAAAGAATACTGTTGCAAAGGAAAAATAAAAGAATGAAAACACATAAACCGTTAAAAACGTGGGTACTTCTCTTTGTAGTGAATGGCATGGTTCTTGCAGCAGGTTTTGTTTTACTACTCTGCATAAGCCTCAAATCTCTTCAAGACACCGCCCTCCTGCAGACTGAACAAAATCTCAAGAGTTTTGCATATTCACTCGACAAGTTGCTTCCATCTCCGCCTGCGGACATTGATTTGTTTGTAAAAAACCTCACCCGGTCAGATCCGGCATACCGCATCACCGTTGTTGCAAAAGACGGAACTGTCATTGCAGATTCAATTGCAAATCCTTCCACAATGGAAAATCATGCGATGCGTTCTGAAATAAGAAATGCGCTCGCAGGCAAAGAAGGCGTTTCGCTGCACACTAGCTCTGTCACAAAAAAACAGCTTATGTATTTTGCAATTCCATCAATGTATGACGGTCAACTTGTCGCACTTCGTCTTTCAATGCCTGTCGATGAAACAGTTTTCTTTTCAACTTCAACGCGTGGCTCTCTCATTGCCGTGGCNATCATTCTTTTTGCAGCCGTGCTCATTGCTTCTTTTCTCATTGCGCTACAAATTGTGCGGCCAATATATGAAATGCAGAAAGCTACTGANCAGTACAGAAAAGGCAACTACAATTTCCACGTGCACATACAAACTCCCCGCGAGATGGCAGACCTTGGCGAATCATTCAACATTATGTCGGACACCATTACGCAGAACATTACAAACCTCAAGAACATGGAGCGTGTCAGGAAAGATTTTGTTGCAAACGTATCGCACGAGTTAAAGACGCCGGTGACATCAATAAAGGGATTCACCGAAACATTGCTTGACGACACAGATATAGACCCTGCCACGACACGTCATTTTCTTGGCATCATCGACACCCAATGCGCGCGGCTTATGAACATCATAGAAGACTTGCTCACCCTAAGCAGACTTGAAAGCGAAGGAGCTGTTCCAGACACAACTTCCGCCGACCTTGTACAGATTGTAAATGCATCATGCAGTTCTTTTGAAAAGGCAGCTGAAGAAAAGCAGATACAGCTTGTGTACCATCCGTCAGAAAAAGAAATTCCTGTGCAAGTGAACGCAGGTCTCATTGAGCAAGCGGTAAGCAATCTTATAGACAACGCAATAAAATACTGTCCGCCCCAAAGTACCGTTCTCTGCACGGTAGAAACAGAACCGGCGCCAGCTGGAACATACCAGCCAGGAGGTTCACTTAAATCAGCGCGTATCATCGTAGAAGACGATGGCGCCGGTATTCCCGATGAACTGAGCGAGCGTATTTTTGAAAGATTCTACAGAGTTGACAAAGGAAGAAGCCGCGATGCAGGCGGAACAGGTCTTGGGCTTTCAATAGTTCGCCACATCATCACGCTGCACAAAGGCACAGTCATCGAGAAAAAACGTCCGGACGGAAAGAGTGGCGCGCGCTTTGAAATCACGCTGCCACTCTCTGAATAAAGCAAACCGTATTTTTTATGCTTTGAAGCTCTCAAGCCCGCTGAAGTCAATCGTGGCAAAGTAGTCATCGATTGTTTCGGCGCGGCGAATCTCAACAATGGAGCCGTCAGTACGGAGCAGAAGTTCTCCCGCTCGGAGCTTGCCGTTGTAATTGAAACCCATTGAGCGTCCGTGAGCACCCGCATCGTGGATGATGAGCAGGTCGCCAACATCTATCTTCGGCAACGGTCGCTCCACTGCAAACTTATCGCAGTTTTCGCAGAGACTTCCGGTCACATCGTACACATGGTCTTTCGGAGCATTTTCTTTTCCGCTCACTGTCACTTCGTGATACGCGCCGTACATGCCGGGGCGCATCAAGTCGGCCATGCTTGCATCGCAGCCGATGTATTCGCGGTAGATGTGCTTCTCATGGATTGCCTTCGTGACAAGCCAGCCGTACGGACCGGTGATTGGTCTGCCGCATTCAAAGCACACGCTCAGCGGATCAAGGCCTGCCGGAACAATGTACTCGTCGTAGAGCGCGCGTATTTTTTTTGCCAGGTAGTCCAAGTCAACTTTCTTCTGGTCAGGTTTGTACGGAATGCCAATGCCTCCGCCCAAGTCAACAAATTCTATGCGCACGCCGAGCTTTGCCTTTAGTTCCGCCGCAAGTTCAAAAATGATTTTCGCCGTGTCCGCAAAGAAATCAGGATTCAATTCATTTGATGCAACCATGGTGTGCAGTCCGAAGTGTTCAACGCCTTCTTCCTTGCAAATTTTGTACGCTTCAAAAATCTGTTCGCGCGTAAGACCGTACTTCGCTTCTTCAGGCTTGCCGATGATTGCATTGCCCCCCTTCTTGAGCGAACCAGGATTGTAGCGGAAGCAAATGGTGTCAGGCAGCTGGCCGACCGCATTCTTCAAGAAGTCAATGTGCGTAATGTCGTCAAGGTTGATGATGTTGTTGCGCATGTTTGCGTAGATAAATTCTTTTTCAGGAGTGTCGTTGCTCGTGAACATGACGCGGTGTTCGGTCATGCCGCTTTTTTCGGCAAGCAGCAGTTCCGGCAGACTTGAACAGTCGGCACCGCAGCCTTCGCTTTCCAACACTTTCAGAATGTACGGATTAGGGCACGCCTTCACCGCAAAGTATTCGTGGAATTCCGGAAAGATGCTGAACGCTTTTTTGAAATAGCGCATGTTTTCGCGGATAGCCTTTTCATCGTAAATGTAGAACGGTGTGGGATATTTTTCTGCCAGCGCCACCAGCTGGTCGTGTGTCAAACAAAAATCTGTGCTCATGCATGACAGTATGCCATTTTTTATGATTATCCGCAATGTAAGAAAAAAAAGCACGATATTCCCCATAAATTAGATATTTTTCACTTTTTTAGCCACTTTTCTTAATTTATACTTAACTAAACTCAATAAAATATGGAATTCATTTTACAAATACGCACTCCCATGATACACTTGAAAAAATGGAGCAAATTTTTTTAAGTAGCCAGGAGGATTCTATATGGCTGAACCAGACGACACTTTTGTTGACGCAAGTTTCTTTACGGAAACAGAGGAAAAAAAACCTACCAATGAGAACGGCATTGCAAACTTGCAGAATGCGTTTTCACCAAAACAAATCGGCTCCATTGCAAAGTACATTGATCCGGTAAGCGCAAACAGTCCCATTGAAGCGCTTATGAACATGTTTAAGGAAAAGGAAGATCTCATGGCTGTTCCGGTTGAGGAATATGACCACGTTGTCGCCGTGCTTGACCGCAAGACTGTCATGGCCGTAACAAACACCGCCTGGAAACGATGGACGGCAAAGAATGTGGGCGACTACATTCAACGGGTAAGCACCATTTTGTATGCACATGATTTCATAGAAAAGGCATTGTCAAAAGTTTCAGAAATCAACCGCGAATACGGCGTGCTCTACTTTCCTGTATTTTATGGAAAAAGTTTTTACGGTATTGTATCGCTTGACGGATTTCTTTCTCGCATTGCAGAAATTCAGGAACAAGATTTACAAAAGGCAAGCGTAATTCAGCAAAGTTTTATGCCTGATGAATTGGCAAAAAAACAACTGCCGTACCGCTTCACCGCATGGAACAAAATGGCAAATGCGCTTGGTGGCGATTTTTATCAAGTGTACCGAATCTCTGACACAAAAAGCATGGCTTGCTGTTTTGATGTCTCCGGAAAAAACGTTGCGGCCTCACTGCTTACCATCACCGTTGGTTCATTCTTTAAAATGATGGCACTTGTTGATTCAGAAGAAAAAGATCCCGTGCAAATCATCTGCAAGCTCGACTCATATCTTGAGACAACCGTACCATCGGGTAACTTCATCACGGCACTCATCTGCTACATCGACCTTGAATCAAACAAAATGCATATATTCAATTGCGGACATACGCTCACCTATTTGCTCTACCAAGAAGACCCGCATTCTCAACGTGGAAAAATTGGTTCCATAAAGCCAAAACTTCCGCCACTTGGCATTGGCGCCGTAAGCGCGGCACTTTCCGGTCTTACCGTTGATTCTCCAGACTGCAAAAAATCTATCACCAGCCATTCTATATTAAAGAGTATGCATCTTGATATTTACACCGATGGTTTTACTGACATGAAGAACGATGACGGATTTAGATTTGAGGACGATGCGGCAAAGCAATTCTTCATCAAGCTGTATGAACAGAAAGATGAAGCCGTCTGTCCGTTCATCGAGCATACGGTCACCAACTGGATTCAGCACTCAATGATTCCTGATGACATAACTGTTCTTGATATACGATTCTGAATTTTTATAAGGAAGTTTTATTATGGCAGTCGATACAAACACCAGCCTGCGCAATCAAGTGATGTATTCGGTATTCGTGCGCAACTACAGCAAAGAAGGAACGTTTAAAAAAGTAACTGATGATGTACAACGCATCAAGGCGCTTGGCGTTGACATTGTATGGCTCATGCCGATTCATCCTGTTGGAGAAAGAAAACGCAAAGGTACGCTCGGCAGTCCGTATGCAATAAAGGATTACCGAGCGGTCAATCCAGAATTTGGCACGCTGGATGATTTAAAAGAACTCGTCTCTGCAATACATGACAACGGCATGAAGTGTATCATTGACGTGGTATATAACCATACAGCCCCCGACTCTGTGCTTGCAAAAGAACACCCTGAGTGGTTCTACCACAAGGCGGACGGTTCCTTTGGAAACAAAATCGGCGACTGGTCTGATATCATCGATCTTGACTATACACAGCGAGGCCTTTGGGATTACCAGATAGAAACACTCAAGCAGTGGGCAAAGATTGTTGACGGCTTCCGTTGCGATGTTGCGCCTCTTGTTCCGCTTGACTTCTGGCTCAGAGCGCGCAAGGAAGTAGCAGCTGTTCATCCGGAATGTATTTGGCTGAGCGAATCAGTGGAGCCGGCATTTGTGTACGAAAACAGGAAACATGGCATTCCCTGTCTTTCTGACTCTGAAATTTTTCAGGCCTTCGATGTAAGCTACGAATATGACATTTATTGGGACTACGTGAATTATCTTGCCGGCAAATCAACACTCGTTTCATATGCAGACCAAATCAACCGGCAGGAAGGCACATTTCCCGCAAACTACGTAAAGCTGCGCTATCTTGAAAACCATGACCGGCCGCGGGCAAAGTTCCTCATTGCAAATGAACAGGCATTGCGGAACTGGACATCGTTCATCTATTTTCAGAAAGGGCTCACGCTTTTATACAACGGACAAGAAAAAGAAGCCGATCGCCGGCCAAGTCTTTTTGACAAAGACACGATTGTCTGGAACACAGAAAGAGACCTGACGCCACTCATGCAAAAATTGTACCAAATTAAAAAGACACCGCTCTTTGCATCAAGTGTCTACCATGCTGAAGCGCTCGGCAACAATGTGCTCTTTGCATCACATGCGGACAGCGAGCATGAAATTGCAGGCATTTTCTGCACTACCGGCACCGCTGCCGCAGTGAAGGTTTCAATGCCTGACGGTTCATACAAAAATATGATTGACGGCAAAAATATTCAGGTTGAATGCGGCATTCTTAGTACGACAGGCGAACCAATCATCATGCAGGTAAAATAGTTGTTGAACGGATTTTCCTGCATGAACTGGGTTTGTACACGGTCAGCGTGAAATCACTCAATTCAGCAGGAAAGTTTCCAACACGGCTACTTTGATTTTACTTCCAGCACACTCCTGTTTCTGTCTTCTTGCACTCAGCGGGGCGTTCACTTCCCATGCAATGATAGCAGATTTCATTTACAAGCGGTTTGCCTTCTACAAAATCACGTATGTTGCCCAGCGTCACTTCTGAAATCTGCTCAAGTGCGTCCGAAGTAAGGAACGCCTGATGCGAAGTGAGCAGAACATTAGGCAGCTCAATAAGCCGTGCAAGCACTTCATCTTGAATAGGAGCAAGCGACCAGTCCTGGAAGAAGTACGCCTCTTCCTCTTCATATACATCAAGTGCAGCGCCTTTTATTTTTCCAGCAACAAGGCTGTCTATAAGTGCCTTTGAGTCGATGAGCGCACCACGTCCTGTGTTGATGAGAATTACATTCTTCTTCATAAGGGCAAGCGTATCCTTGTTTACAAGGTGATGATTTTCAGGAGTAAGCGGACAGTGCAGGCTTATGTAGTCTGAATCTGCAAAAAGTTCATTGCGGTCAACATAGCGAGCGCCGATTTTTTCTGCAAACGAGGCGTCTGGATACAAGTCGTTGAGCAGAATGTTCATACCGTATCCATGCACAATTTCCGCAAGAATTTTTCCAATCTTTCCCGTGCCGATGATGCCCATCGTCTTGCCGTATAAATCACTACCTACAAGACCATTCAACATGAAGTTACCGTCACGCGTTCTGTTGTATGCCTGGTGAATCTTTCTGTTCAACGTCTGCATAAGGGCAACCGCATATTCGGCAACGGCATGTGGTGAGTACGCAGGAACACGGACAACATGCAGCTTGCGGTACACGCCCTGCAAGTCAACATTGTTATAGCCGGCACAGCGGAGCGCAACAAGTCCCACTCCTTCATCATACAAAATATCTGCAACAAGCGGTGTCACCATGTCGTTTACAAATACACACACTGCATCATGCCCCTTCGCCAACTCAGCAGTTTTTTCGGAGAGGTGACCTTCAAAAAAGTCAAATTCAAATTGTATGTCGCCGGTCATTTTTTCTGCTGCGGCGGTAAAATAATCGCGGTCATACTTCTTTGTGTCATAAAATGCAACCTTTACTGTTTTCATATTGCACCTCCCTTGGTGTTTTGTTGATTATACCATACTGATTCTTATAAAAATAGTATGTTGTTTTTACAACATTTTGTACACTCAAAAATGATTTCTTTTATAAAGTCGCAAAGGCTTTGCATAGAACAATTTTATTCAATAGAATAGAGCAAGAGGAACAAATGACAGAAATAGAACTGAAGGCGCATGTCCTTGACCGGGCAACGCTTGTAAACTCGCTCAATGCGTTTGCCACCCATCAAGGCTCAGTCATCAAAGATGACACATACTACGCGACAAACGGCACTGCAAACGTACGCAAAATCAGAATCAGGCGCGAAACAAGAAAGACAGACAGCAAAGAAGCAGTCACCTATCTGCTCACCTACAAGCGCAAAGAGCTCCGCACAGACGAACTAACAGGCACCGCGCTTGAAGTAAACGATGAACAGGAATGCGAAATTTCTTCTCCGCAACCATTCATTTCATTTCTTACTGACAGCGGCTGTACGGTTGACCTTATAAAACACAAGGAAGTTGATGACTGGACAAAGCCACTTTCACCAACGCTGCTCACCGATGCGGGTCTTGCGCCTACGCCCCTTACTGCAACATTTGAACTGTGCACTGTTCCGCCACTTGGTGATTTTCTTGAAATTGAAGTATTGTCTGCTGTCAACGATGAAAAAACAGTTTCAATCATACGCAGAGAAATTGAATCACTGCTTGAGAAGGTTGGCATTCCCAAAAGCTGTATAGAAAGAAGATACTACAGCGAAATGCTCAAATCACTTCAATAAAGTTTTCATCATTTTTTACCGATACTTATACAGACTATATGTTTTCAAGGAGACTGATTTATGTTTGACCGTGTATTATATAAAGAAATTGCAAAAAAAGAACTTAACGGACGCTGGACAACTCCGGTACTTGCAACGCTCTTTGTTTCTGGCATGTACCTTCTGCTCGAAATACCTTACATCGTTTCGGAATTTTCATTAATTGGCAACGACAAAAGCAAAAAGCTCCGCGATGCCATTGAAATGGCGACAATAGCCAACGGAAATTTCTTTTCATATCTTTCCACTGCTACACTCATATCGCTTCTTGTATTTGTTCTAGCACCGCTTGTCATTTTATTCTTTGGAAGCATATTCAACATTGCAGAATCATATTTATACATTGCTTATTCACATACAACATCGCAGCAGTCGTTCACTGTTTTTATAAAAGGATTTTCCTTGTGGGCAAAAGGCATTCTTGGATTCTTATGGAATATGCTCTGGGTAACTTTGTGGACATTCGTTTTCATCATTCCCGGAATTATAAAAAATTACGCCTACTCGCAGATGTTCTTCATCATTGCTGAATATCCAAGAATCAGCGTACGAAAGGCTATATATACCTTTCTAAAAAACGTTACGTCCGCCGCTTTGCATCGAACATTGGACGTGTGCAAGCAATGAGCAATTGCCTGTACTATATACGGGGTA
>JGI20225J20221_1002901_pt1 | contig 11498 bp, 9 predicted proteins | sample BioMet4_FD_20221 | JGI IMG/M metagenome (IMG submission 20221) | reverse complement strand
CCTGCCGCCGTGGCGTTTTGGTTTCCCGCCCTGCTGGCCAGTTTTGTGGCTGTTATCGCCTTTGCCTGGGTATGGGCGCTGGGCAGCATTGAGGCTGGCGTTGCCGCAGGTATTCTTACGGCCATATCGCCGGGCTTTCTGGCCCGCACCCTGCTGGGTTTTTACGATACGGACCTCGTAACCCTGTTTTTTCCGCTGCTTATGACGTTGGCTCCAGCCAGCTGGGCCATGCGCTACATGCTGCTGCCGGGCATGGTGTTGCGCCGTCTTTCCATGTCGTCGGGCGTATTGACCGTGCGCCGTCTTTTTTCGCGCAACCAGCCGCAGGGGCACTGGGCTCCGCAGTTCAGGCAGGCGGATCATTTGGGTAATCCCCTGCGCTGGCAGTGGGTTGTGCTGCTGGGCAGCTCTGGCGTCATCTCGTGGTGGACGCAGGAATGGCACTCGGTTTTTCCCTATCTGATCCGCTACAATGTGGGTTTGCTGGCCTTTATGAGTCTGGTCATGGCTCCGCGCGGCAGGCGCGGCCTGCTGCTTCTGGGCAGTATGGCTTACGCTCTGCCCACGCTGGCCGGGCCCTGGGGGCTGTGTTTCAGCCTGCTGTTGCTGGCGGCGGGCACAAAAACCGGCTACAAGCTGCGCCGGCTATTGTGCCGCCCGTGGCTGCTGGCGCTGCTGCTGGCGGGCGTGGGCTGCCTGATGCTGCAAGGCGAAATTTTTACCTCCATCATGAACCACATCAACGCCTACGTGAAGCACTCCGGCGATGTGAAGAGCACTGGCGGCGGGCTTTCGCTGGAATATCCCTCGGTGGCGCAGTCCATCATCGAAGTGCAGGACCTGGGCTTTGCCGAAATTTTTCCCTATTTTCATCCATGGATGGAAGCCGGGGTGCTGGGCCTTCTGGGTTTTGGCCTGGTGTTGCTGCGGCGGCCGGGCGCGCTCTTTTTGCTGCCCCTGGCGGCTCTGGGCATCTTGAGCGTCAAGATGGGCGGCCGCATGGTCATGTTTGGCGCGCCCATCATCGCCATCGGGCTGACCCTGCCCTTTTACTGGCTGCTGCAACGTCTTTTGCGGGTTGACCTGCGCGGAGCCGTGGCGGGCATCCTGACCAGCGGCCTGCTGCTGGCCCTGCTGGTGGCTCCCTTTGCCGACATGATCCCCGCCATGTCGCAGGGGCCGGTAATCAACCGTCGTCATGCGGAGGCGCTCTCGCGCGCCAAGGTCATGACCCCGCCCGACGCCATGCTCTGGCTGTGGTGGGACTGGGGCTACGCGGCCAACCATTTTGCCCGGCGGCAGACCATCGCCGACGGAGCGCAGCACGCGGGGCCTTCGCTCTACCTGCCCGCAGCCGTCTTTGCCACCGACAACCCCCGTTTTGCCCGCCAGATCATCCGTTATACGGCGCAGTGCGGCAACGAGCCGGGCAACGTCTTTGAAGGGCTGGACGGGCAGGCCGCGCAGGAGCTCATGGACAAGCTGCGCTCGCCTGAGACGCCCCTGATCGAGAACAACGCCAAGCTGTATGTGGTCGTCAGTTTTGAAATGCTGCGGCTGGGCTTTTGGATAAGCAATTTTGGCAACTGGAATTTTGTCACCCGGGCTGGCGAGGGCGGGGCGCTTTCCATTGTGCCGCAGGCTCTTGCCTACAAGCTTGATACTGGCGAGGTGCGCCTGGAGGGCAACAGCAGCGCCATCTACGCCTCGTCCATCAGCGTGTTTGAAGAGACAGGCGTGACGCGCCGCAATTATATTCAGGACTGGTTTGACGCGCACCCCAAGGCCACGCCCGAAGAACAGCACGAATTTCTTTCAAAGCGCCGCAACATCAACTTTTTTTTCAACCGGGTAACGGATGAAAAGCTTGCCATGGATGCGGGCCTGTACAATTCGCTGATGGTGCAACTTTTAGTGGGCGATCCGCAGGATCCGCGCGTCTCCCCGTATTTCAAGCTGGTGTACGACAACGTGTTCGCCAGAATTTACGAGGTGCTCTAAGCCTGTCGCGGGCTGCGGCTTTTTGAGTGGGCTCTCGGCGGTGGCCCTAATGATGGTAAGGCACCTTGCGCAGGATGCATTCCGCCCGGTACAGCTGCTCCAGCAGCACCACCCGGGCCAGCTCGTGCGGCAGGGTCATGTGCGAAAGGCTGATGCAGCGGCTGGCACGCTGGCGCACGGCGTCGTCCAGCCCCCAGGCTCCGCCCACGATAAAGCAGGCCCGGCCTCTGGCGTCGTGATCCATCTGGCGCAGCAAATCGGCTAGCTGGGGCGAGGTGAGGTGCTGGCCGCGCTCGTCCAGAACCAGCGCGATATCCTGCGGCTCCAGAGCGTCGATGATGCGGCGGCCTTCAAGGGCATTGCGCTGGTCTTGCGGCAGGGCGGCATCGCCGTCGCGCACCTCGGTTATGTCCAGCTTGCGCCAGCGGGTGATGCGCGTTGTATAGTGGGCGGCGGCATCCTTCCAGAACGGCGTTTTCAGTTTGCCCACACTTATGTATTTCAAAGGTTTGCCAGTCATGTCTTCTCGTTTTTTGTTGCAGATGCCAGCGGCGGCGGCCCATGGCGCAGCGCCGGGCTGCGGCGGTCTTGCGCCGTGCGCGGGTATGGAGCTGGCCCAGGCTGCGGAATTTTTGCGGAGCGGCGGGGCGCTCGTGTTCCCCACAGAGACGTTCTACGGGGTGGGCTGCCTTGCCGCCAATGCCGACGCCGTGGCAAGGGTGTATCAGCTCAAGCGGCGGCCCGTCCACAAGCCGTTGCCCCTGCTGGCGGCTCATGCCGCCCAGGTGGACGAAGTGGCGGAGCTTGCCGCCATGCCCCGGGGGCTGCTGTCATTCTGGCCCGGCCCGCTCACGGTGCTGCTGCCCGCGCGTCCATGTCTGCCCCCGGCGCTCGTCAACGGCGAGGGACTGGCAGCCGTGCGTGTCACGCCGCACCCTCTGGCGGCGCAGCTGGCAGTAGAGGCCGGAGGGGCGCTCACTGCAAGCAGCGCCAACCTCAGCGGCGGCGAGGCCGTGCGCACGCCGCAGCAGCTTGATCCGGCCCTGCTGGAGGCGTTGCTGCGCATGGCGCAGGATATGCCCTGCTCACCAGCGTGCGCAGAAAATGCTGCAACTGCGGATGCCTCCCTGCCATTGTTGCCCATATTGGCAGGCGGGCCGCTGCCTGCGGGGGGGTTGCCCTCAACCGTTGTCGAGCCGTTGAGCTGTAACGCTGTCGGGCCCGCAGGCGGAGCAGGGCGACTGCGCATTGTACGCGCCGGAGCTGTCAGTGCGTCAGAGCTTATGGCTGCGGGGTTTACGCTGATATAAGTTGCAGGCGAGGAGCCTCAACGGGGTACAGCCGTTTTTACAAAAATCTGCCTGCGTACCAGAGAATTCAGGTAGCCATCCTCGCGTGGCAAAAGACCGTGCGTAGCGCAAATGTCAGTATAGGCATTTGCCAGGCTATCCTTATGCTTTGCCGAGGTCATAACGAAAGGATAGAGCAAAAGCCCCCAACCCCGTAGGCGTGGGCGGGCAATATCTACCAGTAGAAAAATGCCGTCAGGGGCAAGCATTCGCGATACATTGGCAATGGTGACGCGTCGGGTTTGAGGTGTGGCCTCGTGCAGGGCCATGGCGGTCATAATAATGTTGAACGTGCCGTCAGGGAAGCATGCTTCGTCCATAGATGCCACGCTGAAATGAAGATCATTGGGGTAGTCCTTCTGGCGGCATTGCGCGCGGGTGATCTGGTTTTCGGCAAGGTCAAGGCCATAGATGCGGCATTGGGGCGAGGATTGGGCGGCCAGCGCAAAACTCAGTGAACCTGTTCCGCAGCCAAGATCCATAGCTGCCATGCCGGGGTCAAGGGTGAGCCCCTTTACCGCCGCCGCATAAAAAGACGTATTCAACCCGAACAGCTTTGCAAAAATGTCGTAGCCTTGGCCAGAAACCAGACCGTTAAAGGCTGTTCCCTTGTCATTGTTCATAAGGGCCTCGCATGCGATCGCCAGCGCGGTCGGTTGGTGCACATTGTATGGTTGCCGAACATTAAAGATACGAAAAGCCTATTTGACTTCCGCCGTATTGAGCCTTTCAAGGATATCTTCAAGAAAGTTAACAATACCGGAAAGTTCCTGCTCCTGGCGTTCCCCCATTGCGTTATCCACCATGCTGTCGAGCTGCGAATGAAAGCACATATGGTGCTCGTGCGCAATTTTGCCCTTGTCGGTCAAAAAAACATTGAGGCGGGTCATTTTAAGAGGGTCTTTGGCCTTGTAGGCCAGGCCCTTGCGCTCCAGCCTGCGCAGCAGCTCGGAAATGCTGCCCTTTGTGACGCCAAGGCATTCAGCCAGGCCACCCACATGGATGCCCGGATTGTTGTGGATGGCCATGATTGTGTGGATTTCCGCCAGATGGATGTCCACATCGGTGCCAAATTTGGAGCACTGGCGCTCAAGTTCCTGAAAGCGCGTCATGATGCCCAGCAGTGCGTGGCTCAGGGCTGCGCTGCGCGGCCCGTGCGCCGCCTCGTGCCCCAGGGTCTTGAGCAGGGATTTTTGTATGCGAAGTTCGACAGTGTTTTTGTGTCCGTCTTTTTTCATGTGCATTTTGTATGGTACCCATACTTTTTTGTCAATTCCCTGAGCGTGCGCAAACGCGCAGTTCTTACACCAGAAAAGCGGAAATGGTTTGGTCAGGCCCCTGTGCGGCCGCAAACATGCGGTTTGGGGGCCTGGTGTTTCCCGCGCTTGCGACTCGGGTCGTGCTGGCTTAGTATAGATCAGTTACGCGCCGTACCGCGCCCCCCTCTATGGAGAACGCATGAAACGCCAGGTTACCTGCCCGCACTGCGGCAAGCCATATTCCAGCTACCGAAACCCCACGCCCACCACGGATGTGGTCATTTATGCCCCTGACAGGGGAGTGGTGATCATCCGTCGCGCCAACGAGCCTGTGGGGTTTGCCCTGCCTGGCGGGTTTATCGAAGAAGGCGAATGCGCGGAAACCGCAGCTGTGCGCGAAATGCTTGAAGAAACCGGGCTTGATGTGGAACTGACCGGGCTTTTGGGCGTCTACTCCCGCCCGGACCGCGACCCGCGCCAGCACACGCTGACGGTGGCGTTTACAGGCTCTGCCCGTAATCCTGACTCGTTGCGGGCAGGGGACGACGCTGCCCAGGCGGCCTTTTATCCGCTAGACGCCCTGCCGCAGCCGCTGGTGTTTGACCACGCGCAAATTTTGGCTGATTTTGCGGCAACGCTTGAGGGCAAACGCGCCATAGCTGGCGTGCAGCCCCGGTTTGACGCGGTAGCGTCCGCAGCGGCAGGCGGAGAGGGGGCGCTATGAGCTACCGCAACCTGCAGGAGTGCGTGCTTGACCTTGAGGCCAACGGCCACCTGGTGCGCATCGATGCCGAGGTAGATCCGCATCTGGAGCTGGCCGCAATCCAGCGCCGCGCCTTTCGCGCCAAGGCCCCGGCCCTGCTGTTCACCAGGGTCAGGGGAACGTCCTTTCCCATGCTGTCCAACCTTTTTGGCACGCGCGAGAGGCTGCATTTTATTTTCCGGCGCAGTCTGCCCGCAGTGGAGGCCGTGCTGGCCGCCAAGGCCGACCCCGCCGCAGCCGTAAAACATCCATTGCGATCGCTCAAGGCCTTGCCCGGCCTTGTGAACATGTTGCCCCAGATGCGCAGGGCGCGGGCTGAGCAGGCGGCGGCAGTGGCCCCGGTGCTGCAGTGCCGCTGCAAGGTGGCCGATTTGCCCCGGCTTGTCTGCTGGCCCATGGACGGCGGACCCTTCATAACCCTGCCCCTTGTGTACAGCGAAGACCCCGCCAAACCAGGCGCGGATGCCTCCAACCTTGGCATGTACCGCGTGCAGCTGGGCGGCAACCAGTACTCGCCGGACGAGGTGGGCCTGCACTACCAGATTCACCGTGGTATTGGCGCGCACCACGCCCGCGCCCTTGAACTGGGCAAGCCGCTGCCAGTGCATATTTATGTGGGCGGGCCGCCAAGCCTGACCGTGGCCGCCGTCATGCCGCTGCCCGAGGGCTTGTCGGAGCTGCGCTTTGCCGGTCTGCTGGGCGGCAGGCGTACAGAAATGGCCAGTGTCCCCGGTTTGCCCCTGCCCGTGCTGGCACAGGCCGATTTTTGCATCAGCGGGCATGTGCTGCCGCACTGCAAGCCGGAGGGGCCGTTTGGCGACCATGTAGGCTATTACAGCCTTGCGCACGACTTTCCCGTGCTCAAGGTCGATGCAGTCCATCACCGGCAGGGGGCCATCTGGCCCTTTACCGCAGTGGGCCGTCCCCCGCAGGAGGACACGGTCTTTGGCGACTTTATCCACGAACTGACCGGGCCGCTGGTGCCGCAGGTATTTCAGGGCATATGCGACGTGCACGCCGTGGATGCGGCAGGCGTGCACCCCCTGCTGCTGGCCGTGGGCAGCGAGCGCTACACGCCGTATGAGGATGAACGCCGCCCCCGCGAGCTGATAACCGCAGGCCTGCACCTGCTGGGCACCACCCAGACGGCCCTGGCCAAGTATGTTTTTCTGGTTGCGCACGAAGACGCGCCGGGCCTTGCGGCCCGCGACGTGCCCGCCTTTTTGCGGCATTTGCTCGAGCGGGCCGACTTTTCGCGCGATCTGCACTTCATCACCCGCAGTACTAACGACACGCTGGACTACACCGGCGGCGCGCTCAACGAGGGCTCCAAGCTTGTCTGGGCCTCGGCGGGCAAAAAAAAGCGCGAGCTTGGCTGCGAGCTTGCAGGCCCCACGGCGGAGCTGCCGCCCCTGCCGCCAGGGTTTGGCCCTGTGCGCGTATGCGGCCCCGGCCTGCTGGCCATTGGCGGGCCGCGTCATGCGCTTGGGCGCAACCAGCCCGACCCTGATATGGAATCCCTGGCAGAGGCTCTGGCCGTGTGGCCGGGGCGCGAGGCTTTTCCGCTCATAGCTGTTGCCGACGACGCGGACTTTTGCGCCGCTGGCCTGGACAATTTTTTATGGGTGGCCTTTACCCGGTCAGACCCGGCCACAGACGTGTACGGCGCCAGCGCCGCCACGCGGGCCAGACACTGGTCGTGCGAAGCGCCGCTCGTCATAGACGCACGCCTCAAGCCCTTCCATGCCCCCCCACTGGAAGAGGACGCGGCGGTTATTCGCAAGGTGGAGGCCCTGGCAGCGCCGGGCGGCCCCCTGCACAACTACTTGTAACATGGGGGAGGCATCGGTATGAAAATCGCCCTATTGCAGTGCAACACCGTTACCGGCGACGTGGCCGGAAATTTGAAACACATCATCAGCACCGCCCGTCAGGCCGGAGCCGCCGGGGCGGATCTGTGCGTTACGCCCGAGCTGGCGTTGTGCGGCGTGGCTCCGGGGCACTATCTGTGCGCACAGGGCTTTGCTTCGGGCTGCCTCAGGGCCCTGGATATTCTGGCGGCGGAACTCAAGGACGGCCCCTCGTTGCTGGTGGGCGCGCCCGTGCCCAGCGTGTACGCCTCGGGGCTTTTGTCCAACGCGGCGGTGCTGGTCGAAAAAGGCGGATGGCAGGTTGTTTCGCGCAAGGTTTACCAGAATCAGGGGCAAAACCCCAGCGTTGCCGAATCCGCCGATGAAGACGCCCGTTATTTTGACCGGGGCATCTCTTGCGGCATTGTCACCATGGGCGGCTGGCGTATCGGCGTGGTGCTATGCGAGGACGCGCAGAGCGAGGACGGCTCCTTCTGGAAAACCCGTTACGCCAGCGGCCACAACCCGCTTATGGAGCTGGTGCAGCGCGGCGTGGACGCACTGGTGCACATGGCGGCCGCCCCCCTTCAGCGTGGGCGCGAAGAGACGACGAGGCACCTTGCTTTTCGCATGTGCGGCGCCGGCCAACCAAGTGGCACATTGTTTCCGGTAAAACATGGTGGGCGGTAAACCGACAGCCGGCGTGTACAACGGCCAGAGCCTTGTTGTTTTTGACCCCACCGGGCAGCATGCTTTGCCAGAGGCCCAAGGCCTTTGAGGAGGGACGTGCTGGTGGTGGAATACGGCCGGCGCGGGTCAGGGGGAACGCCCAAAACGCCCGAGCCGCTGCCGCCCTGCGGGTTGAAAGAAGATTACTGGCGGGGCGCTGGTGCTCGGCACGCGCGACTTTGTGCTCAAGTGGCGGGCGCAAAAAGGCATTGTGGCCATTTCGGGGGCGGCATGGATTGTCGGTCCTTGTGGCAGCGCGGGCCGTGAGGCGCTGGTGCGCGGTCAAACGGTCCCACCGGCGTGGCTGCTGCCTTCGCCCACACAGCGAAGGCCTCGCGCACCGACGGCCGCCAAGCTGGCAAAAAAACCTGGGCATCAGCCACTGTGGAACCCTGGCCCATAGGGGCCCGCTTCCATGGATTGCCTTTTGCCGTGGCCGCTTTCAAGCCCGGCCTTGATTCTTTGTTTGAAGAGTTGCCCCGGCGGACGTCACGAATTTGAAAACGTGGCAGGTCCCGCAATACGCGGCACGCTTCATTAACCTCCGCGCTGGCCCACGCGGCGGGGCTCTAGGTGCTCAATACGCGCAACAGGAGCCGAGGTGGCGCCCTGGGCTACTGCAACCCTGTACGGCGCATTCGGTGGGTGCGCTAGGCCCCCAGTAATAGGCGACCTTACCAAAACCCAGGTGTACGCTGTAGGGGGCCGCTGGGTACATGCGCCACCGCCGGCGCGGAGATCAATACCTGAAGAAATTTTCTACAGGCCCCCCTTTCGCGGAGCTGCGCCCCTGGCCAAGAAAGATTTCGACAGCCTGCGCGCCTACGAGGGGACCCGGATTCTTGGAAGACCTTGCTGCAGCCTTGCCGACGCGAATCGGGGCCGCTGTCGCCCACCCGTGAAGGAAGTGCGCGGCAGCTGTTTCGGGGCAGAATTCAGCGCCGTCAGGAGCCGCTGTCGCTCTCGTGAGGCCACGCTTGGCCCTTTGGGCGGCGGCTGGCAGGGACGGCCTGGTGCAGGGCGGGTTTAGCCTGCGGGGAGAACTAAACTTTAAAACAGTGCAGAATGATTGCTGTTGGCAGGCGCGGCGCAAAAAGCGCCTTGGCTGCGCCGCGAGGGGTCCGGGGGGTTGTTTTCTTGAGCCCGAACGCACGTGGTGGGGTAAGAGCAGTGTGTTGAGAACGCTGGATGGAGTGTGAGGGCTGAGGATTGAGTCCATGCGGGAGCACCGGAGGAAAAATCTGGGCTCTGATATATGTTTCGCATTCCGAGGCTCTGCGCCTTGGCATCGGCGACGCTGGCTCGGTCGGGGAGACAGAGGAAGCCGGAGACCGGGCGACAAGGAAGCCGGAGACGGCGCTGCCGTTGACGCCATGCGCGTCAGCTTCGCCACCCTCAGCATTGACGGTCTGGTCATTATCGGCGAAGGCGAAAAAGACAATGCCCCCATGCTCTTTAACGGCGAAAAAGTCGGCAAGGGCTGCGGCCCCAGCCTCGACGTGGCCGTTGACCCCGTGGAGGGCACAAATCTGCTGGCCTATGGCCGTCCCAACGCCATCTCTGTTGTCGGTGTCGCCCCGCGCGGCAGCATGTTCAACCCCGGCCCCAGCTACTACATGCAAAAGCTCGTGGTGGCCAGGGAGGCCCGCGACGTGATCGATCTCGACGCGCCGGTCAAAGACAATCTGTCCAATGTGGCCAAGGCCATGGGCAAAAGCGTGCAGGACCTTGTGGTCTTTGTACTCGACAAGCCCCGGCACGAAAAACTCATCGCTGAGATCCGCCAGGCCGGAGCGCGCATCCAGCTGCAGACCGACGGCGACGTCGCCGGCGCGCTGATGGCTGTCGATCCCCGCTCCGAGGTGGACATCATGATGGGTACGGGCGGCACTCCTGAAGGCGTGCTGGCCGCTTGCGCCATCAAGGGCATGGGCGGACAGCTGCTGGCCCGTCTTGATCCTCAGTCGTATGTGGAAAAAGAGGCCATCACCGAGGCTGGCATCGACGCCCGCGAGGTGCTTACTGTTCACGATCTGGTGCGCAGCGACGACTGCTTCTTCGCGGCCACCGGTATTTCCGGCGGCGACTTTCTGAGGGGCGTGCGCTACAGCGCCAAGCACGCCGTGACGCATTCGCTGGTCTTGCGCGGCAAGACCGGTACATTGCGGTATGTGGAGTCTTACCATAATATGGACAGACTCTCGAAAATCAGCGCGGTTCGGTATTGAATGAAGAATTTTTTATCACACTCAGGCGTCTTAGCGGCGCTTATTCTGGCCCTGCCGCTGATGGCTTTTGCCCCCGGCGTGGCTGAGGCCGCACAGGCTCCCGCTGCCAAGAAAAAAGCGGAACAACCAGCCCCCACCAGCGTCAACGTATATGAAAAACAGCCGCCGGTGACGGACAAGGAACTGCTGGACTTCCTGGAGTTGCTGCCCCAGTTCCGTACCTGGGCCAAGAGCAGCAACGAGGAGGCGCACCCCATACTGCGCAACGGCAAGGCGGACTTTTTGTATTCGCCCAGCGCCGCCGCCTGGGTGCAGGCGCATAACTGGAACCCCGTACGCTTTTTTTGCGTCATGGGCCGCATGGCCGCCGCCCTGTCCATCGTGGAAGAGGGCAACGACATGGCTGGTGCGCGTTCCAAGGACATGCCCGAGGTCTCCGAGGGCGAGCTTGCCCTTGCAAGAAGGCATCTCGGCACCATGCTCAAGGCCGGCGGCGATGCACCGCCCATAAACAAATAGCGCAAGACAGGCCGCGCGCAGACGCGGGCAGGCAGGCACTGAATGCAAAGGCTCCGGTTGATTCCGGGGCCTTTTTGTTTTGGGCGGCGGTTGTTCCGCAGCGGGCGGAGCCGTACGTGCATGGGGGCAAGGCGGATCTTTTTTGCTGGCTGGTGCGTCGATTGTCGGGGCAGCCCTGATGCCCTGATTTACCGGTACCGCGTATTTTTCGCAGCATTTGAAAAAAATAGGAAAGTAGGCCCGCACAAGATCGGTTAGGGTTTGGGGTTATCGGCCAAACAAACCACAACTAAACCAACGGGGTGGCTAGCAGATGGAAGGCTATCCAGAGGCGAACGGTAAAAAGCGAAAGTTTCCGGTGATTGCTGTCGATTGAAGGAGAAGGAATTGCGGTTCCACTACGTTTTCGGAAGGTGTTGCGCCAGAGTGTCGAAGGAGACTTGAACGGGCCCTGCCCTTGATGCCGAAGGCTGACTACCCGCTCTTTGCAGGGCCAAGGGCGTTATGAACGCAACGCAGGAAGCGCGCCCAGTACCCGCGGCAGGGCATTACGAGCTGAATTTGGCAGGACAAGGTGCACGGTTCAGCTCAAAGTTCCCAAGAGCTACGGCACATGCGGTTTGAAAACCGGCGATAATCGAACGATATCGCCGCCAGTGAAAGCTCTGTGGAAGAGGCATTGTAGAGATGCTACTTGGCTGGCGTGTCGGTACGGCCGGGTGGAGGACATTACGAGGCTCTTGTGGGGGTAGCCGGGTCAGCCCAAGTACAATAAGCGGTCTGAATCAAGAATCTCCTTT
>JGI20225J20221_1001810_pt1 | contig 11498 bp, 9 predicted proteins | sample BioMet4_FD_20221 | JGI IMG/M metagenome (IMG submission 20221) | reverse complement strand
TTCCTGCGCATCCAGAAGCCCGCCCGGCAGGACGGCGATCCGGTGCGGTTCCTGAAAAAGCTGGGCCGCGGCTTTGCCCATATCTACATCACCGTCATCCGCGGCACGCCCATGATGGTGCAGGCGCTGATTATTTACTACGCGGGCTTCGGGCTGTTCAAGGGCTCCGGCATGACGGTGACGGAGATCAACCGGGTTTGGAGCTTTTTCATCTCGGGCCTGTTCACCGTGTCCCTCAACTCCACCGCCTATCTGGCGGAGGTGCTGCGCGGCGGCATCGAATCCATCGATGCCGGCCAGACCGAGGCGGCCCGCTCGCTGGGCATGACGGGCTGGCAGGCCATGCGCAGGGTGGTGTTTCCCCAGGCGGTGAAAAACAGTGTCCCCGCCATCGGCAACGAATTCATTATCAACATCAAGGACTCCTCCGTGCTGTCCGTCATCGGCGTGATGGATCTGATGTACGCCACCTCCTCCGTCAGCGGCATCTATTACAGCACGCTGCCCATCTACTGCGTGGCGGCCCTCCTCTATCTGATCCTGACCTATCTTTCCTCGCTGATTATGAAGGGCGTGTCCCATAAGCTGGATACGCAGGCCAGGGACCTGCCCAGCTCGAATTGAGGTGCAACCATGGAATCGGTATTGAGAATCGAAAAACTGGAGAAGTCCTTCGGCAGCCTCAAGGTGCTCAAGGGCATCGATCTGGAGGTGAACGCCGGAGAGGTGGTGTGCATCATCGGGGCTTCCGGCTCCGGCAAATCCACGCTGCTGCGGTGCATCAACCTGCTGGAGGAGGCCGAGAGCGGCCATATCTGGTTCGAGGGCAAGGACCTGATGGACCTGGGCACCGACCTNAACCAGCTCCGCCAGCGCATCGGCATGGTGTTTCAGAGCTTCAACCTGTTTGCCAACAGGAATGTGCTGGACAACTGCACCGTGGCGCCCATAACGGTGAAGCGTCTGCCCCGCGCCGAAGCCGAGGCGCTGGCCGAAAAGCAGCTCACGGACGTGGGGCTGAAGGATTTCATCCGCGCCGACAGCCGCAGGCTCTCCGGCGGGCAAAAGCAGCGGGTGGCCATCGCCCGGGCGCTGTGCATGGCCCCGGACATCCTGCTCTTCGACGAGCCGACCAGCGCGCTGGACCCCGAGATCGTGGGCGAGGTGCTGGACGTGATGAAACGGCTGGCCGGGGAGGGCATGACCATGGTGGTGGTCACCCACGAAATGGCTTTCGCCCGCGAGGTCAGCGACCGGGTGGTGTTTATGGACGGCGGCGTCATTCTGGAGCAGGGAGCGCCGCAGGAGGTGTTCGGCCATCCGCGGGAGGCCCGCACCCGGGAATTTCTCAGCCGCTATCTGGAGGATATATGAAAGAGATCACCGAATACTTTACCCATGAGACCGATTATCCTGATCTGGATCTGGCCGGCGCGCTGGCGCGCCTGTCCGCCGCCATCCGCTGCCGGACCGTCAACGACGGCGTCTCGGACGCCGCCTTCGCCGCGCTGCGGGAGCTGATGCGCCGGAGCTATCCCGCCGTAATGGCGGCGGGCATCTTTGAACTGGTGGGCCGCAGCGTGCTCATCACCCTGCCCGGTACCGACGGGACCCTGCGCCCGGCGCTGTTCATGAGCCATCAGGACGTGGCGCCCGTGGTGCCGGGGACGGAGGGCGACTGGACCCACCCCCCCTACGCAGGCGACATCGCCGACGGCTATATCTGGGGCCGGGGCGCGCTGGACATCAAACAGCAGGTGTTCGGCGTGCTGGAGGCCGCGGAATATCTCCTCTCCCGCGGCGGCCGCCCGGCCCGCACGGTCTATCTCGCCTTCGGCGAGGATGAGGAGACCTACAACCGGGGCGCGCAGGCGATGTCCGACCTGCTGAAAAGCCGGGGCGTCACGCTGGAATTCGTGCTGGACGAGGGCGAGACGGCCATCGGCCCGGCCGCGGCCTACGGCGCGCCGGGGACGTTTATGGGCGAGATCAACCTGATGGAAAAGGGCTATGCCGATCTGGAGCTCTCCGTCAAAAGCGAGGGGGGGCATTCCAGCCGCCCCTGGGGCGGTACCTCGCTGGGACGGCTGGCCGCCGCCATCACCGCCGTCACGGACGCTTCCTATCCGGCGGAGCTGTCCCCCCCGGTCCGTCAGACCTTCGCGGCGCTGGCGCCCTATATCACGGAGGAGCCGCTGCGCACGCTGATCCGGGACCCGGACAAAAATGCCGCCGCCATCGCCCGGTACTGCGTGACCGTCCCCGCGCTGTTCCCGCTGGTCACCACCACCGTCGCCCCCACCATGATCCGCGGCGGATCGGACGCCTGCAACGTCCTGCCCCAAAATATGGAAGCCGCCGTCAATTTCCGCATCGCCTGCGGCCACACCGCCGGCGAGGTGTTTGCCCGCTGCCGGGCCGCGGTCGGCGACAAGGGCATCGCCCTGCGGTTTTTGCAGGCCAACGACCCCTCCGCCGTGGCCAGGACCGACGGGCTGGGCTATGAGCGCCTCACGGCCGCGCTGGGCCGCTATTTCGGGCCGGTGGTCTATGTTCCCACCCTCTCCGTGGGCGCCACGGACGCGCGCCGCTACGAGCAGATCTGTGACGCCTGCCTGCGCTGCAGTCCCTTCGTGGGCAGCAGGGAGGAGGTGGCCNGGGGCGTCCACGGCACGGACGAAAAGCTGTCCATCCGCGCCTATGCCCAGGGTATCCGCGTGCTTATCGCCCTGCTGACCGATACCTGTCTGTAATCCGGACGCCGGAAGCATCACCGGCCCGCGAAGAAACCTTCGCGGGCCGGTGATGTTTCATTTATTTACTTATATTATACTTATTTTACGCCGAACAGCAGCTCGCCGTAGGTGGGGAAGGGCCAGTTTTCCGGGCCGGTGACGGTCTCCAGCGCGTCGGCGATCTCCCGCAGCTCCGTCATGGCGGGCAGGATGCTGTCCCGGCAGAAGCAGGCCAGCTTCAGGCTGTCGCCGATGCCGGCGGCCCGGGCCAGGATGCCGTTCATCCCCTCCACCCGGTGATAGAGCTCGCCGGTGAGGGCCGAGACCTTATCCAGCGTCTCGCTCTCATACCGCACATCCGTGCCGAAGGCCTTCTTGGCCTGAAGGGTCCGGGCCAGCGCGCCGCCGAAGGCGGACACGGCGGGCAGGATCTGCCGCTTGGCCATGTCCTGCATGGTGCGGGCTTCTATCTTGACNAGCTTGGAATAATTCTCCAGACCCACCTCGTAGCGGGCCTGAATCTCCGCCCGGCTGAGCACGCCGTGGCCGGTGTACAGCGCCACATTTTTTTCATCCATCATGTGGGGCAGCGCCTCCGGCGTGGAGGGGTAGTTGTGCAGCCCGCGCTTTTGGGCCTCCGCCACCCAGGCGTCTTCATAACCGTTGCCGTTGAAGATGATGCGCCTGTGTTCGTGGATGGTGCTCCGGATCAGGGCGTGCAGCGCGGGGGTAAAGTCCCCGGCGGCCTCCAGCTCGTCGGCAAACTGGCGCAGCGCTTCCGCCACGGCGGTGTTCAGCGCCACGTTGGGCGTGGACATGGAGGCGGAGGAGCCGGGCATACGGAACTCGAACTTGTTGCCGGTGAAGGCGAAGGGTGAGGTGCGGTTGCGGTCGGTGGTGTCCCGGGCGAAGTGGGGGATGGAGTTCACCCCGATTTTGAGGATGGTCTTTTCCTTGCCGGAATAGGCGGTGCCGTTGTCGATGGCCTCCAAAATCTCGGTCAGCTCGTCGCCCAGGAAGATGGACACGATGGCCGGAGGCGCCTCGCTGGCGCCCAGCCGGTGGTCGTTTCCGGCGGAGGACACGGCGATGCGCAAAAGGTCCTGATAATCGTCCACAGCCTTGATGACCGCGCACAGAAACAGCAGGAACTGCGCGTTTTCATAGGGCGTGTCGCCGGGCTCCAGAAGATTCGCGCCGGTGTCGGTCTTCAGCGACCAGTTGTTGTGCTTGCCGCTGCCGTTGACGCCCTCGAAGGGCTTCTCGTGCAGCAGGCACACCAGTCCGTGGCGGCGGGCAACCTTTTTCATCATCTCCATGGTCAGCTGGTTGTGATCCACGGCCACGTTGGAGGTGATGAAGACGGGAGCCAGCTCGTGCTGGGAGGGGGCCACCTCGTTGTGCTCGGTCTTGGCCAGCACGCCCAGCTTCCACAGCTCCTCGTCCAGATCCTTCATGAACTCGGCCACCTTGGGCTTGATCACGCCGAAATAGTGGTCGTCCAGCTCCTGACCCTTGGGGGGCATGGCGCCGAACAGGGTACGCCCGGTGAACATCAGATCGGGCCGCCGCTCAAACATGGCCTCGTCCACCAGAAAATATTCCTGCTCGGGGCCGCAGGTGGGCTTGACATGGCGCACGTCCGCGTTGCCGAACAGCCTGAGGATGCGCATGCACTGGGTGTTCAGGGCCTGCATGGAGCGCAGCAGCGGGGTCTTGCGGTCCAGCGCCTCGCCGGTGTAGGAGCAGAACGCCGTGGGGATGTACAGGGTGTTGTCCTTGATGAAAGCGTAGGAAGTGGGATCCCAGGCGGTATAGCCCCGGGCCTCGAAGGTGGCGCGCAGGCCGCCGGAGGGGAAGGAGGAGGCGTCGGGCTCGCCCCGGACGAGGTTGGAGCCGGAAAATTCCAGAATGACCCTGCCGCCGCCCGCGTTGGAGATGAAGCTGTCGTGCTTTTCGGCGGTGACGCCGTTCAGCGGCTGGAACCAGTGGGTAAAGTGGGTGGCGCCGTTCTCAACGGCCCAATCCTTCATGGCGTTGGCCACGATGTTGGCCACCTCCGGGTCGAGACGTTTGGAGTCCTTGATGGTCTCCCGCAGCTGCCGATAGGTCTTGGCCGGCAGCCGCTGGCGCTGCACGTCGTCGTTAAAGGCCATGCAGCCGAAAATTTCGGCGGTGTTGCTCATTCCGAATGCCCCCTTGCATACCAGTTTAGTATCCTAAAACTCTACCCCATGCCCCGGGGAAAGTCAATATTTTTTTGTATACAGGACTTGACAGCGCCGCGAAGAAGGTATAAAATACAACAGTAAATTAATTTGAGACAATATTTTGTCAAGGTTTTGAAAACGCTGAACGATGCGAGGGGGCAAGTGCCCCCATAAAGGCATCGGAAAGCGTTTTAATTTTTTGTGTCGGCCGTTTGTGCGCGGCGGGAGGTAAGCCATGACAAAATATATTTTCGTGACCGGCGGCGTTGTATCCGGGCTTGGAAAAGGCATTACGGCGGCGTCGCTGGGAAGATTGCTCAAGGCGCGGGGACTGAAGGTCGCCGCCCAGAAGCTGGACCCCTATATCAATGTGGACCCCGGCACCATGAGCCCCTATCAGCACGGCGAGGTCTATGTGACCGAGGACGGCGCGGAGACCGATCTCGACCTGGGCCACTATGAGCGGTTCATCGACGAGGATCTGAACAAATACTCCAATCTCACCACCGGCAAGGTCTACTGGAACGTGCTCAACAAGGAGCGCCGGGGCGAGTATCTGGGGGAGACGGTGCAGGTCATCCCCCATATTACCAACGAGATCAAGGACTTTATTTACTCCGTGGGCCGCAAGACTGGGGCGGACGTGGTCATCACCGAGATCGGCGGCACCACCGGCGATATCGAATCCCAGCCGTTTCTGGAGGCGGCCCGGCAGGTGGGACTGGAGGTGGGACGGGAAAACGCCATCTACATCCATGTCACGCTGGTGCCCTTCCTGCGCGGCAGCGACGAGCACAAGACCAAGCCCACCCAGCATTCCGTGAAGGAGCTGCAGGGCATGGGCATCTCCCCGGACATCATCGTGCTGCGCTGCGACGAGCCGCTGGAGGATTCCATTTTCAAGAAGATCGCCATGTTCTGCAACGTCAAGCCCGACTGCGTCATCGAAAACCGCACCATCCCCATCCTGTACGAAGCGCCGCTGATGCTGGAAAAGCGGGACTTTTCCCTGATCGTGTGCCGGGAGCTGGGCCTGTGGACCAAGGCCCCGGAGCTGTCCGAGTGGAAGACCATGGTGGAGACCATCCGGAACCTCAACAAAACCGTCACCATCGGCCTTGTGGGAAAGTACGTCCAGCTGCACGACGCCTACCTCTCCGTGGCGGAGGCGCTGCGCCACGCGGGCTATGTCTACGGCGCGAACATCGACATCGAATGGATCGACAGCGAGACCGTGAACGACCAGAACGTGGGCGCGGTGCTGGCCCGCTGCGACGGCGTCATCGTACCGGGCGGCTTTGGCAACCGGGGCATCGACGGCAAGATCGCCACGGCGAAATACTGCCGGGAGCGGAATGTGCCCTATCTGGGCATCTGCCTGGGGATGCAGGTGGCCGTCATCGAGTTCGCCCGCAGCGTGTGCGGGCTGCAATACGCCGATTCCGGCGAATTCGACCCCGATTCCCCCGATAAGGTCATTGACTTTTTGCCCGATCAGAACGACAATATCAACAAGGGCGGCACGCTGCGCCTGGGCGCGTACCCCTGCCGGCTGAAGGAGGGCACCGTCATCCGAGCCTGTTACGGTACGGAGAATATCAGCGAGCGGCACCGCCACCGCTATGAATTTAACAACGACTATCGGGAAATCATGGAGGAAAACGGCATGGCGCTCTCCGGCGTCTCGCCGGACGGGCATATCATCGAGACTATGGAGCTGCCCGGAAACGACTATTTCGTAGGCGTGCAGTTCCATCCTGAATTCAAGAGCAGGCCGAACAAGGCGCATCCTCTGTTCAAGGGGCTGGTGAAAGCCTCGCTGGAACGGAAGGAAAAAGCCGACGGCAGAAAGGAAACCTGATATGAGAGACTACAAGGCAGAATTCGACAAGCGCGTGGCGTTTATCCGCGACCTTCTGGAAAAGAGCGGCTGCGACGGCATCGTTTACGGCAACTCCGGCGGCAAGGATTCCGCGCTGGTGGGCATCCTGTGCAAATTCGCCTGCGAAAACACCGTGGGCATCCTCATGCCCTGCGCCTCCAAGCGCAATTTTGAGATGGACAAAAACGACGGCATGGAGGTGGCCGACCACTTCGGCATCAAGACCCGGCTCATCGACCTCACCCCCGTGCGCGCCGCCGAGATCGAGGGGCTCAAGGCCGTCACCGGCCTCACGGACATGGCCGTCGCCAACATCGCGCCCCGGCTGCGCATGCTGACGCTTTACGCCGTCGCCCTCAGCGAGAACCGCCTGGTGGCGGGCACCGGCAACCGCAGCGAGGCCTATATGGGCTACTTTACCAAGTGGGGAGACGGCGCCCACGACTTNAATCCCATCGCCGATCTCACGGTCACCGAGATCTATGAATTCCTCAAATGGCTGGCCGCCCCCCGCTGCGTCATCGAGAAGGCCCCCTCCGCGGGCCTGTTCGAGGGCCAGACCGACGAGGGCGAGATGGGCATCACCTACGCCGCCATCGACGATTATCTGCTGAAGGGCGAGGCCAGCGAGCACGATCAAAAGATCATNGAGCGCTACCACAAGCGCAGTGAGCACAAGCGTGCCGGCATCGTCAATTATCACGACTGAGAACGACAGGCGGCAGGAGAGAGCCATGCACGAATATTATGAAAATCCGCTCTGCGGCCGGTACGCCGGCGAAGAGATGAAGCGCCTTTTTTCCGACGANGTGAAGTTCTCCACCTGGCGCAGACTGTGGGTCGCGCTGGCGGAGAGCGAACAGGAGCTGGGCCTTGCCATCACGGACGCCCAGATCGCCCAGATGAAGGCCCATATCGACGACATCGACTACGCCTCCGCCAAGGCCCATGAGAGCGAGGTCCGCCACGACGTCATGGCCCANGTCCTCACCTANGGCGAGGCCTGCCCGGACGCCCGGCCCATCATTCATCTGGGCGCCACCTCCTGCTATGTGGGCGACAACACGGATATCATCCGCATGCGGGACGGGCTGCTGATCGTCCGCAGGCTGCTGGTCAGCNCGCTGGCGGCGCTGGCCGATTTCGCGGAAAAGTACAAGGATCTGCCCACGCTGGCCTATACCCATTTTCAGGCCGCCCAGCCCACCACCGTGGGCAAGCGGGCCTGCCTGTGGGCAAACGACCTGCTGATGGACCTGAACGAACTGGAATTCCAGCTGGGGAATCTGAAGCTGCTGGGCTGCAAGGGCACCACCGGCACCTGCGCCAGCTTTCTGGAGCTTTTTGACGGGGACGAGGCAAAGTGCCTAACGCTGGAAAAAAAGATCGCGGCCAAAATGGGCTTCGATCATTGCGTGCCCGTCAGCAGCCAGACCTATTCCCGCAAAACAGATTTCGCCGTGCTGCAGGTGCTGTGCGGCATCGCCCAGTCCGCCGCCAAGTTTTCCAACGACATCCGGCTGCTGTCCCACGAAAAAGAAGTGGACGAGCCCTTTGAGGATAAGCAGATCGGCTCCTCCGCGATGGCCTATAAGCGCAATCCCATGCGNGCCGAGCGCATGGCGTCCCTGGCCCGCTACGTGATATGCGACCTCAACAACGCCGCCGTCACCGCCTCCGCCCAGTGGTTCGAGCGCACGCTGGACGATTCCGCCAATCAGGCGCCTGTCCGTGCCGGAGGCCTTCTTGGCGACGGACGGTATCCTGGGGCTCTATATCAACATCATCAGCGGNCTGCGGGTGTATCCCGCCGTCATCAAAAAACATCTGGACGAGGAGTTGCCTTTTATGGCGACGGAGAATATACTAATGTATTGCGTCCGGGAAAAGGGCGGCGACCGCCAGACCCTGCACGAGGCNATCCGGCAGCACTCCGTCAAAGCCGCCGAACAGGTCAAGCTCTACGGCAGACCCAACGATCTGATGGCGCGCATCCTTGGAGATCCCGCTTTCGGCCTGACGGCGGAGGAGCTTGAAAAGCTCATGGACCCCGCCGGCTTCACCGGTCTCGCGGGNCGGCAGACGGAGCGCTTCCTCGCGGAAAATGTCCGTCCCGTGCTGGATCAGCACAGAGACGAGCTGGGCGCAAAGATCGGAATAAACGTCTAAGGGAGAGAGTATTCAATGCTTACAGCAATAGTCGGCACCAACTGGGGCGACGAGGGCAAGGGCCGCATGGTCGATCTCCTCAGTGAGAAATACGCCGTGGTCGTCCGCTATCAGGGCGGCAACAACGCGGGCCATACCGTGGTCAACGAGCGGGGCAAGTTCATCATGAACCTGCTGCCCTCCGGCATTTTGCGGGACGATACCGTCAACGTGCTGGGCCCCGGCATCGTCATCGATCTGGAGCACCTTTTCAACGAGGCCGCGCGCCTGCGCGACAGCGGCATCGCCATCACCCCCGACCACCTGAAGATCAGCGACCGGGCCACCATCTGCATGCCCTACCACAAGCTGCTGGACGGGCTGGAGGAGGACCGTCTCGGCGACAAGAAGTTCGGCTCCACCCGCCGGGGCATCTCCCCGGTGTACGCGGACAAGTATATGAAAAAGACCCTGCGCATGGGCGACCTGCGCCATCTGGACGAGCTGTACCCGCGGCTGGACGGCATCGTGGAGTGGAAGAATCTCACCGTGGAGCGCGGCTACGGCCACGAGCCCATCCGCACCGCGGATATGATGGCCTGGCTGAAAAAATTCGGCCTGCCCTTCGTGGATTATGTGTGCGACACCACCGAATATCTGAGCGGCGCCATCGACGGCGGCAAGTCCGTCCTGTTCGAAGCCCAGCTGGGCGCGCTGCGGGACATCGACTTCGGCATCTATCCCTACACCTCCGCCTCCACCACGCTGGCGGCCTACGCCCCCATCGGCGCGGGCGTGCCCCAGTACCGGCTGGACGAGAGCATCGGCATCATGAAGGCCTACTCCAGCTGCGTGGGCGAGGGCCCCTTCACCTGCGAGCTGTTCGGGCCGGAGGGCGACGCGCTGCGCGAAGCCGGCGGCGAATACGGCGCGGCCACGGGCCGGCCCCGCCGCGTGGGCGGCTTCGATGTGGTGGCCTCCCGCTACGGCGCGAAGATGCAGGGCTGCACCTATGTGGCCCTGACCAAGCTGGACGTGCTGTCTTATCTGGAACAGATCCCCGTATGCGCCCACTACGAGGTGGACGGCAAAGTGGTGGACTGTTTCCCCGTGGGCGGCGCGCTGGATCGGGCCAAGCCCGTGTACGAATACCTCCCAGGCTTCCGCTGCGACATTTCAAAGTGCCGCAGACCGGAGGAGCTGCCCCGCGCGGCACTGGAATATATCCGCTATCTTGAAAAGCAGGTGGGCTGCCCCGTGAAATATGTCTCCGTGGGCGCACAGCGGGAAGATATCATCGAAATGTTCTGATTATCGGGCGGGATGCCGAAGGTATCCCGCCTGTTCCGACGATAAGGAGAGAAATACGCCATGCCAAATCAGAAGGTGCTGGTACTGGACTTCGGCGGCCAGTACAATCAGCTCATCGCCCGCCGGGTGCGTGAATGCAGCGTCTATTGCGAGGTCCATCCCTACACGATGACCCTGGAAGCCATCCGGGCCTACGCCCCCATCGGCATCATCTTCACCGGCGGCCCCAACAGCGTCTATACCGAGGGCTCCCCTCAGGTGGATCCCGCCGTTTTCCAGCTGGGCGTGCCCATCCTGGGCATCTGCTACGGCTGCCAGCTGCTGGCCCATCATCTGGGCGGCCGCGTCACCGAAGCGCAGGACGATTCCGCCCGGGAGTACGGCAAGACCCGGACCTATTTCGACACTGCCTGCCGCCTCTACAAGGGCCTTCCGGCGCAGGGCGTCACCTGGATGAGCCATGGCGATTACATGGAAAGGGTGCCGGAGGGCTTTTCGCTGGTGGCTCATTCCGACGCCTGCCCCAACGTGGGCATCTGCGACGAGGCCCGCGGCTTTTACGGCGTGCAGTACCACCCGGAGGTTAACCACACCGAGCACGGCTTCGACATGATCCATAACTTCCTCTACGAGGTCTGCCGCGCCCAGGGCGACTGGACCATGGGCGACTATATGCGCACCTCCATCGAAGCCATCCGCGCCAAGGTGGGAGACGGCAAGGTGCTGCTGGCACTCTCCGGGGGCGTGGATTCCTCCGTGGCGGCGGCGCTGATCGCCGAGGCCGTGGGCCCCCAGCTGACCTGCGTGTTTGTGGATCATGGGCTCCTGCGCAAAAACGAGGGGGACGAGGTGGAAGCCGCGTTTTCCAAGTGGGATATCAATTTCGTCCGCGTCAACGCGGCGGAGCGGTTCCTTGCGAAGCTGGCCGGCGTCACCGAGCCGGAGCGCAAACGCAAGATCATCGGCGAGGAATTCATCCGCGTGTTCGAGGAGGAAGGCAGGAAGATCGGCAAGGTGGATTATTTGGCCCAGGGCACCATTTATCCCGACGTCATCGAATCCGGCCTGGGCAGCGCCGCCGTCATCAAGAGCCACCACAACGTGGGCGGTCTGCCGGACTTTGTGGATTTCAAGGAGATCATCGAGCCGCTGCGGCTGCTGTTCAAGGATGAGGTCCGCCAGCTGGGCCGGGAGCTGAAGCTGCCGGAATAT
>JGI20225J20221_1002898_pt1 | contig 11504 bp, 9 predicted proteins | sample BioMet4_FD_20221 | JGI IMG/M metagenome (IMG submission 20221) | reverse complement strand
GATTTCTCCTTAGATGATATGGCTGATTTATTAAATATGAGCCGTTCCAGTCTTAACCGCAAAATAAAAGGAATATTGGATATGACACCAAATGATTATATTCGGTTGGAGCGTCTTAAAAAATCGGCTCAATTGTTGAAGGAAGGGGAGTGTAAGATTAATGAAATTTGCTATATGGTTGGTTTTAATACCCCTTCTTACTTTACTAAATGCTTTTTAAAACAATTTGGTGTTTTGCCGAAAGATTTTAGAGGCTGATTGTGCATTATTGATTTAATCATATTTATGAATACATTTGCCCCATTTGCACGTCCATTATATATTATGCTGAAGCCAATAGGCGCCCATTGTAATTTGGCATGTGATTATTGTTACTATCTTGAGAAAGCAAAATTGTACGATAATATACCTAAGCACGTAATGAGTGAAGAAATGCTTGAATATTTTACGCGTGAGTATATTCAATCACAAACAATGCCGCAGGTTTTATTTACGTGGCACGGAGGGGAAACACTGATGCGACCGCTCTCTTTTTATAGAAAAGCGATGGAGTATCAAAAGAAATATGCTCAGGGTCGTACTATTGATAATGCTATTCAGACAAATGGGACTTTATTGAATGACGAGTGGTGCCAATTTTTTAAGGAAAATAATTGGTTGGTTGGAGTCTCGATTGATGGACCGCAGGAATTTCATGATGAATATCGCAAGAATAAGCAGGGGATGCCTTCATTTGTCAAAGTTATGAAAGGTATTGATTTGCTTAACAAGCATGGAGTACAGTGGAATGCAATGGCTGTGGTAAATGATTATAACGCAGACTACCCATTAGAGTTTTATCGTTTTTTCAAGCAAATAGATTGTCATTATATTCAATTTACTCCTATTGTGGAGCGTGTGAAGGGACATTTGGATGGACGTCATTTGGCAAATTTGGAAGATGGAACAGATTGTCAACTTGCAGAATTCTCTGTAACTCCTAAGCAGTGGGGAAATTTTATTTGTACAATTTTTGATGAATGGGTGCGTAATGATGTTGGCGACTATTATATTCAGCTGTTCGATTCAACATTGGGCAATTGGATGGGAGTAGAGCCTGGCATTTGTACTTTGGGAAAATCATGTGGGCACGCTGCTGCTATGGAATTTAATGGAGATGTCTATTCTTGTGACCATTTTGTTTTTCCGGAATACAAACTTGGAAATATAAGAACAAGCTCTTTAGTTGAAATGCTGTATGGAGAAAAGCAGTCTGAATTTGGAAAAATAAAACAAAAAATGCTTCCAACTCAATGTAAAGAGTGCGATTTCTTATTTGCTTGCAATGGAGAATGCCCTAAAAACCGATTTATACAATCAGCATCCGGAGAGAATGGACTGAATTATCTTTGCCAAGGATATTATGGCTTTTTTAAACATGTTGCCCCGTATATGGATTATATGAAGAAAGAATTGATGGCTCAACGCCCACCAGCCAATGTCATGGAAGCAATACGCAAGGGGCTAATATAATCAAGTATTATTATGCGCTTTTACATTTGTTGTTATTTCATTTAGAATAAGGTTGTTATCAATTCTTTATAGATAACACTAGGTGGTTGTGCTTTTATATGCTTCTATTTAAGACTTTTATTCGTACTATTGTCTAAAATGGTAATTATTGCTATTAATTGAGTATATATTTTTATTCTTTTGGATATTATTATTATTACTTTGAATTCCTTGAAAAATCAATAGAAAGAACTATAGAAAAAAGTAAGTATAATACATTCTAGAATAAAAGTACTATGAATTTAAAGTTATTATTTTTGCCCGCTTCTTTGTTAGCGACATTAAATGTTCATGCTGGAACTAAACTAAAGCAAAAAACCTCTGATAAACGACCAAACATTTTGGTTATTTTGGCGGATGACTTGGGGTATTCCGATTTAGGTTGCTATGGTGGAGAGATTCATACTCCTAATTTGGATAAATTGGCTAAAGAGGGAGTTCGTTTCAGCCATTTCTATAATACAAGTAGAAGCTGCCCAACGAGAGCTTCTTTGTTGACCGGTCTTTATCAACATCAAGCTGGCATTGGCCGTATGACTTTCGACGATCATTTGCCAGGATACCGTGGAACGCTTTCAAGAGATGCTGTTACTATAGCAGAAGTGTTAAAGCAGGCGGGGTATGGGACTTGTATGCTAGGAAAGTGGCATGTTGCAGAAACTCCTTTGCGAGACGATCAGAGGGCTTGGCTAAATCATCAAGTGTACCACGAAACCTTTTCGGATTTGTCTAATTATCCAGTCAATCGTGGCTTTGATACACATTATGGGGTGATTTATGGAGTTGTAGACTATTTTGATCCCTTCAGTCTTGTAGAGGGTGAAGTACCCGTCAAAAATGTTCCTAAGGATTATTACATAACTCAGGCACTATCAGACCGCGCTGTTGAAGAAGTTGATAAATACTCCAAGCAAGATAAACCTTTTTTTATGTACTTAGCCTATACTTGTCCCCATTGGCCTCTCCAAGCTCTTCCGGAAGATATCGCTAAATATAAAGATACTTACAAGGGCGGATGGGAAGCAATACGAAATGCTCGATATGAGCGGCAGAAGAAGATGGGGCTTTTCTCAGGTGCAACTGATTTTCTCTCTGAGCGTCAGTTTAAAGACAAATGGGAAGAAAATACGCATGCAGAATGGGATGCCAGAGCCATGGCCGTACACGCAGCAATGGTCGATAGAATGGATCAGGGTATTGGAGAAGTGATAAACGCATTATCTCGCAATGGTCAACTTGATAATACTTTAATCTTATTTCTTTCGGATAATGGCTGTAGCAGTGAAGTCTGCCAAAATTATTCTCCCGGTGAGAACGATCGTCCGGATATGACTCGAGATGGTCGGGCTATTGTTTATCCACATAATAAAGAAGTGCTTCCCGGTCCTGAAACCACTTATGCTTCTCTTGGTCCGGAGTGGGCGAATGTTGCAAACACTCCATTCCGTTATTGGAAGGCAAAATCATATGAGGGTGGTATATGTACCCCTATGATTGCGCATTGGCCAAAAGGTATAAAGAACAATATTGGTGGAGTGACACCTGAAATTGGGCATGTAATGGATATAATGGCGACCTGCGTTGATATTTCCGGAGCAACTTACCCTGATAAGTACAAGGGACATTCAATAGTACCTATGGAAGGTCTCAGCTTATCTCCTGTCTTTAAAACCGGACATCGTATTGGGCATGCTTATCTTGGTTTCGAGCATTTCAACGAACGGGCATTCCTGGGTAATGATGGTTGGAAAATAGTATGTCCTGGCGGAAATAAAGCAAAATGGGAGCTTTATAATTTAAATACCGATCGTAGTGAGAAACATAATGTTGCTGAGTTGTATTCAGCTAAAGTTTCAGAATTAGTAAATGCTTATGAAAAATGGGCAAAGCGTTGTATGGTCGAACCTTATCCGGGACAAAAGTAGTTTATTGAAAGCAGGCAAGGATGAAGTATCCTTCTATATTTTTATGCAAGATTAAATGGAAAAGCTGAAAAAGCCTTTCTAATATGTATGAAGGCATTTTTTGTGATGTTATAGTTGTATAGATTGAGTCTATTTTTGTATTTGTTTTTAAAAGAGAGAACTATCTTCGCATCAAAGCTTTTGAGTTCTTTAATGCGTCCTGTAAAGCTGATTTCCATATATTCTCTATTTCATGAAGAATATGCGTTCTTTTTGTTTTATTTAATTCTATAAAAAATGACTGGAAACTTCATTTTTATGTAGATGTTAATTTAAATCTGATAATTATGGATTTTAAAAAATGTTTTTTTTCAGGAGTGCTTTTCCAAGGAATTGGTTTATCATTATTTGCTCAGACCACTAAACCTAACATTGTAGTAATTATAGCAGATCAACAACGTGCGGATTTATGTGGGCGTGAGGGCTTTCCTCTAAACATTACTCCTTTTGTTGATGAGTTAGCCCATCAGAACGCTTGGTTTGATAAAGCATATACTGTTATGCCAGCTAGTGCGCCAGCACGTTGCTCGCTATTTACAGGACGTTTTCCTAATGCAACTCATGTTCGGACAAATCACAATATCCAGGATATATATTATGATAAGAATCTGATTGATGTCTTGAAGGATAATAATTATGCAACTGCTTTAGTAGGTAAGAATCATACCTTTTTGAAACCTAAGGATATGGATTCCTGGTCTGAATACTCTCATTGGGGAAAAAATGCACCGAAGACAGAAGAAGAACGTGCCAGTTCCCTTTTCTTTAAGGATGCTGTTGGGCAGTATTTGGACTCTTCTCTTGTAGCTTTGGAAAATCAACAACCTACAAAAATTGTGGATGAGGCATTAAAGTGGATAGATAGTCAAAAGAGCAATCCTTTTTTTGTTATGGTTTCATTTCCTGAACCTCATAACCCTTATCAAGTTTGTGAGCCCTATTATTCAATGTTTTCACCAGATAAGATACCCTCACCTAAAACGTCACGGAAGGATCTTCCTTTAAAAGGAGAAAAATATCAGATATTAGCTTCCTTAGAAGATGCTTCTTGCCCTAATTTAAAGGACGATTTACCAAGGATCAGAGGTAATTATATGGGAATGATCCGTCTTATTGACGATCAGATAAAGCGCTTGGTTGAGAATTTAAAGAAACAAGGTTTATTTGATAAAACAATTTTTATTATTTTGTCAGATCATGGAGATTATTGTGGAGAATATGGGTTGATACGTAAAGGTGCAGGACTCTCAGAAAGTTTAACTAGAATTCCAATGGTATGGGCCGGCTATAAAATTAAAAAGCAGGCTAAGGCAATGGATGCATTCGTTTCAATAGCAGATATTTTCCCGACACTATGCTCGGCTATAACTGATTCTATCCCAATGGGTGTGCAGGGGAGAAGTTTATGGCCTATGTTGACGGGAGATAAATACCCAAAGAGTGAATTTTCAAGTATCATTGTTCAAGAGGGATTTGGTGGCGAAGATTTTCATAAAGACGATAATTTGACCTTTGAACAGGAGGGAGCTTTGGCTCGTAATAAAATAGCCGGTTTTGATGAGTTGAATACTTGGACTCAAAGCGGGACATCCCGTATGGTTCGCATGGGAGATTGGAAGCTCATAATGGATAGCAATGGCAAGGGAGAGTTATATAACTTGAAGAAGGATCCATTTGAGCTGAATAACCTATTTGGACAAAACAAGTTTGTCAATGAACAAAATTCATTATTAGTGAAACTATTATCTTGGGAATTGCGGCTTCAAGATCCGTTGCCGTTGCCAAGAACTCGCTATCATTTCAAGCGGAACCCTAATAATTATCATTTTATGGAAGGTGAAATGAAATAATATAATTATATGAAAAAGTTATTAGTTTACGTTTGTATTGTGTTTTTGGGTATTTCAAGCTTTTGTCAGCCTTGTAAAGCGGATGACGCAGATGTTGATAAAACAAATACAAAAGAGAAATCTCCTGTTCTTCTGGGAGATCCGTTTATCTTATTGGATAATGGTACTTATTACGCTTATGGAACCCATGCTAGTGGTGGGATCGAAGTTTATACCTCGACAAATTTGAAAAAATGGAAATTACATGGTTTGGCTTTAAATAAGGATGATGTGTGGGCTGATCGTAGGTTTTGGGCACCGGAGGTATATAAGGTTAATGGTAAGTTTTATATGTATTATTCTGCAGATGAACATATCTGTGTTGCGACCTCCGATTCTCCTTTAGGTCCTTTNAAACAAGNAGAGCAAAAGCCTATGATTGCAGATGAAAAGTGTATTGANAACTCTTTATTTATAGATGATAATGGTAAGCCATATCTATTCTTTGTTCGTTTTAATGATGGTAATAATGTTTGGGTGGCAGAGCTTGAGAGCGATTTGACTACGATTAAAAAAGAGACAATGCACCCTTGTATTCATGTTTCGCAAGAATGGGAAAAGGTCTGGCCGAGAGTGAATGAAGGTCCCTTTGTCATTAAGCATAAGGGCTTATATTATATGAGTTACTCTGCTAATAGTTATGAAAGTCCACTTTATGGGGTAGGATGTGCAACAGCAAGCAATATTATGGGGATATGGACTAAATATGATAACAATCCGTTGCTTCAAAGTCCGGGAGATTTGGTAGGAGTCGGCCATAACGCGATGTTCACTGATAAAGAAGGGCGGCTCCGTATTGTTTATCATGCTCATAAAGACAAAAATAACATTCATCCTCGTGCAATGTATATCGGATATGTAACCTTTGAAAAAAGTGGTGGTGTAGATAAAATGAAAATAAGCAAAGATTATATCTCGCCAGAATTAGTCCAATGATGGTATCCTTTTTGAACTTTTAAAGGATGCCGGCTCTCATTTTGAGGTTCTCGTTAATCTATTTTCTGTGCTTTTTAAATATTAATATTATGAATAAATATCTGATATCCGGTATGCTTTTTCAAGCATTAAGCATGTCTATGGTTGCTCAGACGAAACCCAATATCGTGATTCTCTACACAGATGATATGGGTATTGGTGATCTATCTTGTTATAATAATGGCTGGGTGACGACTCCAAATATTGATCGTTTGGCCGCGAATGGACTTAAGTTTAATCATTACTATACAGCTTCGCCTGTAAGCTCTCCTTCTCGAGTTTCACTCACAACGGGCATGTTCCCAACGGAATGGGGAGTAAACACCTTCTTACATGAGAGAGCGGGTAATGCTCGCTGTGAGCAGGTTGATTATTTGGATGCTTCAGCCCCCTCTATGGCTGAATCATTAAAAAAAGTAGGGTATGCTACTGCTCACATTGGTAAGTGGCACATGGGAGGCGGTCGTGATGTTGATGATGCGCCACAAATTCCTTTATATGGTTTCGATGAATATGTCTCCACTTATGAGAGCCCGGATCCCGATAAGCTCATAACTGCATCTGATTGGATTTGGAGTAAGCAGGATAGCATTAAGCGTTGGGATCGCACAAAATATTTTGTTGATAAGACATTAAATTTTTTGTCACGGCATAAAGGAACTCCCTGTTTTGTAAATTTCTGGCCGGATGATATGCACGATCCTTGGATTCCTCAAAAGGATTTTTTTGATGATAAAAAAAGCTGGACTAGTAAATCGAACTTCATAGCAGTTCTAAAAGAGTACGATAAACAAATAGGGCGTTTATTAGATGGTTTAAAGCAACTTGGAATACTAGATAATACTTTAATTATATTTACCAGCGACAATGGAGCCTTACCGACATTTGAGCAGATTAGGACGAATGGACAGAGAGGATCAAAAGTTAGCTTATATGAAGGTGGTGTTAGGATGCCTTTTATTGTAAGCTGGCCTCAAAAAATTAAAAAAGCAAGGATTGATGATAAAAGTATACTCTGTTCTGTTGACTTATTCCCTTCAATCTGTTCAATTACTGGCGCTAAAATGCCAAAGGGATTTGATTATAGTGGTGAAGATATGAGCAAGTCATTATTGGGCTTTAAAGTCCAAGCCAGGCATAAAGATATTATGTGGGATTATGGGCGCAATCGTTTTTTCGGACGTCCTCCACAGCCCTATCACCAGAGTCCTCATTTGGCTATTAGGAGAGGTGATTATAAGCTGCTGATAAATTCAGACAAAACATCTTTAGAGCTATATAACATACAGAAAGATCCGAATGAAACTGTAAATATTGCAGATAAATATCCTAACTTATGTAGAGAAATGAGTCAAAAGGTGATCAATTGGTATTTTACTAAAAGGAAATTAAGGCAATAGGAAATTTATAATAATGTTACAATTTGTGTTATGAAAAAAAAGATTTTGTTATTGATCTTTGGACTGACTTTTTTGAATAGTGTTTGCGTCTTTTCAAAGCAAGAAGATGATAGGCTATATCGAAATCCGGTAGTTAATTATAGTCTTCCCGATCCGTCGATTATTAAAGGGGAAGACGGTTATTATTATCTATATGCGACGGAAGATATTCGTAATTTACCTATTCATCGATCGAAAGACTTAGTTAATTGGGAATTCGTAGGTACCGCTTTTTCAAAGGAAACACGCCCCAACTTTGTAAAAAAGGCAGGAATATGGGCGCCTGATATAAATAAAATAGGAGACCATTATGTAATGTATTATTCAATGTCCGTTTGGGGAGGAGAATGGACCTGTGGCATAGGCTGTGCTGTAGCTGATAAACCANCCGGTCCGTTTAGGGATCTTGGGAAGCTGTTTATTAGTAGCGAAATCAATGTGCAGAATTCTATAGACCCTTTTTATATTGAAGACAAAGGCAATAAATACCTTTTTTGGGGCAGTTTTCGAGGTATTTATGGAATAGAGCTATCGGAAGACGGTCTTTCTCTGAAAAGTGGGGCTGTTCCCCAAAAAATAGCAGGAGGTGCATTTGAAGGAACATATATTCATAAGAGGGGGAACTATTACTATCTTTTTGCTTCAGTTGGTAGCTGTTGTCAAGGTCTTAAAAGTACTTATAGAACTGTCGTTGGACGTTCTGATAATTTGTTTGGCCCTTATCTTGATAAAAAAGGGAACCGCATGTTAGATAATCATTATGAAGTGTTGATTCATAAAAATGAATCATTTGTTGGTACTGGTCATAACTCAGAAATAGTAACAGACGATGCTGGAAATGATTGGATCTTCTACCATGCTGTGAGTACAGCGAATCCCGAAGGACGTGTCTTAATGCTGGATCAAGTGAAATGGAAAAGCAATTGGCCTCTTGTAGAAAGCAGCTCTCCTTCGCTGGAGTCAAAAAGCCCAGTGTTTAAGTAGAAAGGCNAATTCGACAGATTTCATTACTGTAAATAAGAAGAGCCTCTCTAGATGTGTTTAGGGAGGTTCTTTGAATATATAATTGCAAAGATTGAATATATAATTGCATTTATATTTCTCTTGTTAGTATACTTTTGCTTTTGATAAATTAATACTATATTCTCAATAACTATAACTGGGAATTAGAAAGAGCTATTGGATAGGCCGATGAAGATGTGCTAATTGATGATAGAATTTCTTTATGGCGGTTATTTTATATTTTGAAAGATGAAGCAAGATTTTATTAGTAGGCGAGATTTTTTGAAAAATATAGGGATTGTGGGAGCTAGTGCTGTGCTAGCTGCAAGCCCATGGTTATCTACATTTTCAGAAGTAACATTGACTGGTAAGGAAAAGTGCCGCTTAGGTGTTATTGGAGTTGGATCGCGCGGACAATTCCATCTTGGGTTTTTGAGTAAAAATCCAAAAGTTGAGGTTGTTGCGCTATGTGATATTTATCCTCCCTCAATAGAACAAGCTCATAAAATCGTCCCTACAGCTAAAGTTTACGGTGATTATCGGAAGTTATTGGATAATAAAGATATTGATGCGGTGCTTGTAGCGACTCCATTGAACACTCACTATAAGATTGTAATGGATGCATTTGATGCAGGAAAGCACGTGTTATGTGAGAAGTGTATTGGTTATACTATTGAAGAGTGCTATAATATGTATAAGCGTCATAAAGAGACCGGGCTAATCTTTTTTACAGGGCAGCAGCGTCTTTTTGACCCGCGTTATATTAAGGCAATGGAGTTGGTGCATCGTGGTATGTTTGGTGAAATCAATGCAATTCGTACTTTCTGGAACAGAAATGGAGATTGGAGACGTCCGGTTCCTTCACCTGAGTTGGAGCATTTGATTAATTGGCGCTTATATCGAGCATCCTCAAAAGGTTTAATGACTGAACTTGCATGCCACCAATTGCAAATTGGTAGTTGGGCTTTGCATAAACTTCCCGAAAAAGTGATGGGGCATGGAGCTATCACTTTTTGGAAAGATGGAAGAGACGTTTATGACAATATCAGTTGTATTTATGTTTTTGATAATGGAGTGAAAATGACATTTGATTCGGTCATCTCTAATAAATTTTATGGGCTGGAAGAACAAATAATGGGAAATCTTGGGACAGTGGAGCCCGAACATGGCAAATATTATTTTGAGAATACTCCACCTGCGCCGGGATTCTTGCAAATGGTAAATGAGTTCGAAAATAGACTTTTTGGTTCACTACCTTTTGCCGGTACAAGTTGGGCTCCAGAGACAGCTAATGAAAATAAGGGTGAATATATACTAGGCGAACGTCCACAGAGTGATGGCACATCTCTTTTGTTGGAAGGTTTTGTAGAGGCTGTTATTGCCCGTCGACAACCTGCTCGAATTGCTGAAGAAGGTTATTATGCAAGCGTACTCTGCTTATTGGGGCATCAAGCTATTGAAGAAGGGCGAGTCCTTACTTTCCCTGACGAATATAAGATTGATTATTTGAATCATCATAATCACGCATCAATTGGAATATGAAAGACACTCTTATTACTGCAAAGAGAAAGAAGCAAGAATTGATCACATTATTAATCTGCTTTATTTTGGCTAATTTGGCCAATCTTTATTCAATTATTGTTTACCATACCCAATTTTCGGAGTTGCTCACTTCACTTCTTTATGTAAGTGCTTTCACTGTTGCGCTCTATATCTTTTGGTCTTTATTGCGGCTATTTCTATATGGATTGCGATTATTGTTTTTGAAGAAAAGTGGACGAAAGATAGGCTGATATGGAAAATTCCCCTATACAGCACTTATCAAAGCCTATGAGTCATGGATGCTTGCTATATGCATGGTTTTCATCGATGCATACGCGTGTTGACATAATATTATATGATGGGGATGAGGATAAACTGCTGAGCATTGTTCGTTTGATATACGAAGAATTGTATAGGTTGGAGCAACTGGCTAATTTTTATGAAGATAGTGAACTCTTTCGAGTCAATAAAAAAGCGATTCAGGAACCAATTAAAATGAGCCGGGAATTATTTGATATGATATCTTTTTGCTTGTCGGCTCATGAGCGTACTTTGGGCTATTTTGATATTGCGGTTCATTCTGATGGTTACAATACTGAAACAGTTCATGCTATAAATTTATCTTCAAAGAATCAGACAATAAGCTTTGGAATGCCTGGGGTAAAAATTAATCTTTCCGGATACCTAAAAGGCTATGCAATAGAGAAAATAAGAGGACTTTTGAATAATTGCGGGCAAAGAAATGCTTTAGTTAATATGGGCAATAGCTCTGTTTTGGCAATGGGAAATCATCCATACGGTGAAGGATGGAAAGTTACTTTTGGAAATAGTGCAGATTTGTTGAATACTGAAAATGATATTTGGCTGTTTAATGAGTGCTTAACGACTTCTGGCAATGATTCTGAAGAACGTAAGCATATTATAGATCCTTTTACAGGCCAGTTAATAAAAGGTAATAGACAGGTTGCTGTAATTACAGATAATGGAGAAGAAGGAGAAATTCTTTCCACTGCTTTGTTTGCGGTCGGAGTAGAAAGGCAGCATATCTTACGAAAAACGTTTTCGCCTCGTTGGATTCAGTTCCTTCCGGCAGAGACAGTTATTCATGAATATGAGAGTTCTGATGCTTTAAACTAAAAATA